>Ga0310786_10004402_pt1 | contig 19672 bp, 11 predicted proteins | sample AusTroGonzalo_MG_FD_203881 | JGI IMG/M metagenome (GOLD analysis project Ga0310786, IMG submission 203881) | Bovine rumen microbial communities from tropical cattle in Woodstock, Queensland, Australia - Gonzalo_03 (v2) (version 2) | ecosystem: Host-associated > Mammals > Digestive system >... | reverse complement strand
CGGGTGATTATAAGTCCAACCCGAAATATACAGGAAACAGACCTGTTCAGGGAATAGTAAAGAATCAGTTGGTAGATGGATATCCTGTAATGAATAATAATAAGGCTAATAGCCTTGATTATTTATTCAATGACAGTACATCTGCTTATAAAACTGTTTATACCGATGTAAATCATTTCCTGCAAAATATAAACGGTCATCTTGTTTATAACAGCAATAATAACTATGCTTACTTCAATACGGATACAAAGGAATTTGACGTTTATAACAAAACTTACGATATCATCAATGACGCTCATCATGAAGGCGGTCAAACAAATCCGAATAAATTCAATGAGGACGGAACTCCTTATGTATATCCTCTTAATGATACTGTTGATCCTGGATTTAAGATCGGTTTCTTCCCGTTCGATCAGTATGATGAAACAAGAAAAGATCCAAACTATAACGGAAATGGTTTTAATCATCATTTCGGCATGAAAATGGAAGCCGATTTTTCAAATTATACAGACATAAATGATCAGTCAGCAAAGCCTATCGTATTCAAGTACAGCGGTGATGATGATATGTGGGTATTTGTTGATGATGTTCTTGTTCTTGATATCGGCGGTATCCATGAACCTGCCGCAGGTATGATCGACTTTACAAATGGTCTTGTATGGACTCAGGATAATGCACTCGGCGACACTGCCGAATCAGCATATAACACATTAAGAAGGACTAATACGAATTTGCCGGAGGTTTCAAAAATATTACTGCCTGACAACGGAGTAAATACTGATGGTACTTCAGAGTCAAAATGGAAAGTTGAAACTCTTGCAAGTAAATTCGCAGGTATTGAAGGAAAGTCTTGCGGACCTAATGACAACAAGGATCACACTATCAAAATGTTCTACCTTGAGCGAGGCGGCTGTTATTCAAACCTTGCTATGGAAATGAACCTTCCTACTCTCAAACCTTTGACAGTTATGAAGACTGTTGATTATCAGCAGCATTTGGTAAAGGATCCTGAAATCGACAATAAGTCATACGAGTTTCAGGTTTATGAATGGGATAATAATAACAACATATGGGTTATAACACAGGATAGTAATTCTGCTGCTCCATTCTATTTGCCCGAAAATCATTTCTTCTTAAATGACGGAGATAGAAAGACCTTTAAAAATCTTGGACAGGAAAGAAAGTTCAAGGTAGTGGAGGTCGGAGTTGATCCGAATATATTTGATCAGGTAAAGGTCACAACCGTTAAAGGTACAACTACACAGTCTGTTAGTGGTTCTGCGGCGGTAAATGTAAGTTCAGGTGAAGAACCATACCCTCTGAGTGATGTTAACTTATATACGTTCAACAACAGAGTCATTGAAGATGACACCACAAATCTCAAAGTTGTAAAGGACTGGGAACCAGACAATAACATACCTGCTAATTTCACTATGAAATACAGGATCATGCGTACCGATTCCGCTACAGGTGAGGTAAAACAGATTGCTTTGCAGTATATAGATAAAGAAGACGGAAACAAGATCAAGAAAAGACGTGTATTTGCACTTGATGCTGCTCATTATGAGTCGGGTAACACGCATGATGGTCTGCTTGCAAGATACGGCAATCATATCTACAGCTACAGAGTTGAGGAGCTGAATGCTCCGCGCGGATACAATGCTTCATATAAAGAGGGCACAGAGAATGTTACGGTAGATGGCGTAACTAAAACATATAAGCTTCTTACGGTAACAAATACCGACGTTTCAAATGTTGACATCTACGTTAAGAAGCAGTGGCTTAATGTACCTGAAACAACGCCGGATGTAAAGCTTGTTCTGAAGCGTGAAAAGGTCGGATTTTCAGAAAGTACGCCGACAAGCTTGACAGTCAATATCCTTGACGAGGGCGGAAATCCGATAGTGTCCAAAACGATCAAGTCAACAGACGATCATCCTGTTTATGCAAACGGCAGTGCCGAAATATACTATCAGCTTCCTGAGGGCGTTGTATTATATAGAGGCGACTCTGCATATCCTAAAAAACGTTTCGGAAGCAACTCGGAAGTTGCATTGAAAGTGCTTACCTGTACCAATACTGATAATTCTCATACGCATACTGACACTTGCTATCAGGATAATAATACTGTTAATGGTAAATTATATGTCAAGTTTGAAGAAGACGAGAACATTCTTGTTGTTCAGAACCTTGAGGCTAAGGTTGATCCGAACGATCCTGATGAGATTGCAAATGAAGTAACGTTTAAGGTAACGTCGGATAATGCCGAGGACAGCTTGCTGCTGCTCCATCATTCATTTACAAGAAGTACGAATGGTTGGGTAACCAGTACTGATTCTGAGTATATGCTTGATGAAAATGGAGACTTTATTATTGAAAATGGTAATAAAAAGGCCAAATTAATTACAAGTGGTTCTTCTCCATATGCTAAAGGAGATGCGTTACTTGTTCGTGACAGGCAAAAATGCTGGAATGGAGCAAAGCTTGTTCTTGATCCCGACAAATTTAAATCAAACAAGACATATACTTTCAGTACATATGTATATTACGATGGAGAAGGAACACCTGCATCAATTCCATTTAAATTTACATTTAATGACGGATTGAACAAGGAAGATTTCCAAAGCTATAGGACTATATCAAGTAAAGATGTGCCCAAAGGTCAATGGACACAGCTTACAGGAAAAATTAGACTTCCTGCCGAACTCGATCCGTATAATATGTATATCATTGTTGAGACAGTCGATCCTGATCCGAATAGTCAGTATAATCAACATGAAGCACCTCGGACTTCGGCATTCCGAATGGACGAATTCACAGCTATTGAAGGAAATAGTCCTGTTGAGGTGAAGTCGGAAACAGGTGAAGTTATTGTAAGCGGTGCTCCGATTGCAATTACTGTGGAAAAATATAGCATTAATTTCAATGACACTATTGGTGCTTGGCAACCGAGAGGCGGTGAAGGTGTTACGCTTGAATCAGGTCATGATAACGATAATCATTATGATTATATGGTTGTTGGTGGCAGAAGAGCAGGCTGGCATGGAGCTCAATTAAATAATTCAGTTTTAAATCTGGAAAAAGGTCATACATATGATTTTGAATGTTATGTACAAGGTGACGGTGGATCAAATATCAATAACGTTATGTTGAAGCTTGATGCTATAAATAAGGATTCAAATGACAAAAATCAATATATTCCGATTGGCTCTGCTACTGTAAATACAGGTACTAACCAATGGCAAGGCAATAAAATCACTGGCAATCTTACAGTACCTGATTATGCTGATGTGAACAATATGTATATCTATTTTGAAGGTGATGAAAGTGGAAGTCCATATGATAGCTTCAGAGTTCATAATATTAAAATCACTGAATCAACTGTAACAAATTCCGCAGTTTCAGGCAATAAGGACGGTTACAAAATCGAAAATGGTCAGTACGTATCCGATTACAGCAATTACGGATTGACACTTGATGTGAACTCAGTAACAAATCCGCTTCACCTCTTAGGCGATGGCTATGTGTCCGATACAGGCTTTGAAAAAGAGGTAATTCTTGAAAGCGCAAATGGTTGGGCATATTTCTGGAAGAACCACGATATTTCCACAAGCGACCCTCACTACATCAGCGAGGATAATAACTACCTATACCAGTATCACATCGAAGAAGTAGCGATTCTTGATTCCAATGGTAATCCGGTTAATATGGACGATTATCTGATAACCTACAGCGGAAACGATGTTGCTACCAACGATGCTGACAACCCGATTACTGTTACAAACAAGTATATCTGGTACAAACTTCCTGCAACAGGGGGAAGCGGCACAGGTCGGATATATTTCTTCGGATTTGTGCTGACTGTAACGGGAATTATAAGCGTATCCGCCTTGTACAGGCGCAAAAGGAGGCGAGTGTGAAATGGCTTCCTGAATACTGAAACGGCGGATAAAAAACAAAGACAAATTAATAAAAACGGAGGTAAATTATATGAAAAATAATAAGAAATATTTAGCTTTAATGACAGCTGGATTTTTAGCTATCACACCTATGGCAGCAACTTGCATGACAGCGGTTGCGGAAAAACATACACTTACAGTTATCGATACTGAAACAGCAAATCATACATACACTGCTTATCCTATTATTGTAGGAACAAAGCACAATGACGGTACACTTACTGGACTTTCGTGGGGCACTGGAATTAATTCAACAAATCTAATCGCTGCTTTGAAGAATAGTACAAATGCAGCTGCATTAGGTATAACACTTGGAGAGAGTCCAAGTATAGATGATGTTGCAGAAGCTCTTGCAGGAATAACAGGTGCGGATAAAATAGAGAAGCTTGCCAAGATATTGAATGATGATGAGATCCTTGGTACGGGAACTGGTCTGACACGATCAGAAAATAATTATTCTGCAAATGTTGATGACGGTTGGTACCTTGTTGTTGATTCTAGTACACTTGATAATGAAAACGGACCAAAGGTAAGAAGTGCTAATCTGCTTCAGATCGTTGGAAATTTAGAAATAGATGCTAAGCATTCTCTTCCTACGCTTGATAAGGAGATTGTTTCTCCGAATCCTAACGCCGCTAAAGATGCTAATACAGCATCTATCGGAGATGTAGTTGAGTATAAAATAAGCACTAAGGTTCCTGATACAACTGGTTATAATAGGTATTTCTTCGTTGTTAATGATGAGCTGTCGGCAGGTTTGACATATAATCCAAGTAGTATTGCAATAAAAGTATATGATAAAGACGATAATTCGTTAAAGGATACTTTAACCAAAGATGCAAATGAGGATTATAAAGATTACGATACAGATCATGCAGATTATTATGTCAGAACAACTGGCAGCACAAATATAACCATAGTATTTGAAGATGTTATCAATTCTTTCGAAAACTATGATGTAGGCGATGATATAGTTATCACTTATAATGCAACGCTTAATTCAGGTGCAAATATTGATCCGGCTGTTGGTAACCCTAACCGTGCTAAACTTACATATTCTAATGATCCTAATACAAATTATACAGGTACTCCGGCGACAACTCCTGACGAGCCAGCATCTGGCGATGTTGTTGGAGAAACCCCGTGGGATACTGTAAAAACTTATACAACAGCTATCAAAATTAAGAAGGTTGACACAGAAGGAAATGTTCTTGAGGGAGCAGGCTTTACATTGACAGGTGTAAGCAGCGGACAGGCTTTGGTTATTACAAATTCATTTGACGTGAGTGCAACAGGTGATTATTGGAAGCTTAAAGACGGATCATTTACAACAACTGATCCTACAGATTCTAGCGCAGATTCAACTAAATATGAGAGTACAGATATTAAATATGCTAAAACGACAACAAGTACTCTTAAGGGATCTGGTCAGAGTGATGTAAATATACAGGCAATGGTGGGAACTGATGGTTATATTGTATTTCAGGGCCTCGGAGCAGGGAACTATACATTAACCGAAACTACGGTACCTGCTTTATATAACGCAATTACTCCAATTGATTTTGAGATCAGCGCAGCACCTACAGCAACAGCTGCTAATTGGACTATAGCTGGATTTACAGCTGATACTGATAATACATATCAAAAGACAATTGAGAACAGAAAGGGTTCTATCCTTCCTACAACCGGTGGTATCGGTACAAAGCTGTTCTACATCATAGGCGGAATGCTGGTAGCAGGTTCTGTAATTATTCTCGTAACAAAGAAGAGAATGAGTGCTAAGGAAGACTAAGCGAACATATCAAATATCACAGCAAATAAATAAAATGCCTGTGCAGCGGGGGACTACCTCCGCTGCACTGCAATTTTAAAACAAGGAGCTTTTGATGAAGCGAATCATTATCAAGGTGCTGCCGTTTGCGGCATTGTTTATAGGATTATTCCTGCTTCTGTACCCGACTATCAGTGAGTATATCAACACGCTGCACCAGTCCAGGGCTATACAGGCTTATAATAAAATATCCGATTCCATGAGCGATGAAGATCGTGAAAAAATGTTTGAAGCGGCAAGAGAATACAACAGAAAAGTGGCTTCCGCAGAAAATCCCATTATAGAGCCCGAAAAGATACAGGGCTATTATGATACCCTTGATATTACGGGAACTGGCATAATGGGCTATCTGACTATCAGCAAGATAAAGGTGGAGCTCCCCATATATCACAGTGTAGATGATAACGTATTGCAGGTAGCCGCAGGACATCTCCCCGGAACGAGCCTGCCTGTCGGAGGTTCGGGAACTCATGCTGTAATGTCCGGACACCGCGGACTGCCAAGTGCAAAACTGTTTACTGATCTTGACAAAATGGAGCTCGGCGACATTTTCTATATAACAGTAATGTCTGAAGTCCTTACATATCAGGTAGATCAGATAAAGACTGTGAAGCCATATGAGATCGACGATCTGAAAGTTGATCCCGGCAAGGATTACTGTACACTTTTTACCTGTACACCCTATGGTATAAATTCCCACAGACTTCTTGTAAGAGGTGAAAGGATCGAAACTAAAGATGAATACAAGGTTTATGTAGCAAATGACGTTTTCATCATTTCTCCCATTATTGTAGCACCGATAATAGCTGCACCGATACTTCTTGTTCTGCTTATCCTGCTTATGGTAAAAGGCAGAAAAAAGCAGAAAAAACAATAAAAAGAAAAGCTGCTGTTTAGACAGCAGCTTTTTGTTATCTGGTATATAATAAATACTACAAGTATACAAAATGTTATAAAACTTTGAATTTTATGCCTTTTCTCTTGACAAATTATACGAAAAGTGATATTATATATACATAGACAGGATCCTTCAATGATAGGAGGAACAATTATGAATGAAAATGATAATGGTATTTTAAATATAGTCAAGAAAGGTTTTACCCTCATTGAGCTTATAGTTGTGATATGTATAATCAGTGTTCTTGCTGCTCTTCTTGTGCCGAGCATTATGGGATATATAGAGCTTGCACGAAACAGAGCTGATGTATCGGCAGCTAATGTTATCTGTAAGGCTATTCAGGTTGAGTGTGCTATGGATACAGATCAGATACCGAATTTTACGCATAACCCGTGGGGAGCAGGTACAAATGCGGACGGCTCAAAGTACACAGCTGATGATCATGGTTATGTTTATGTGGATCACAATGAAGTTCGTGTAAGCAGCTATTCAATTGCAAAAATACTGGAAGAAAATGAGTATATTACCTCGGCAGGCGAAAATAAGGGCGAGATACGTGAGTATAAGTATAGTAAGAGCCAGTGTAAGGGTCTGCTGTGTAAGTCTACAAAAAAATGGTATCGTTTCCAGATAAATATCAATTATCGTGACGGCGAGATACATTTTACATATTCTGCCAATTCCAAGGACGGTGAAACTTATAATATATCAGGTCAGAGCAGCGGTACCAATCTCCACGATCAGAGAGCATCTGAGATATTCGCAGGAATGATCGGTGGTGAAGCTGACGATATCGTTTCGCTTCCAAAGTTATAATGCCCCTAAATTTTATTTATATAAAGCCCCCTAATTTAAAAAAGCAAAAAACACGCATATAGCGTGTTTTTTGTTTATGTCAGAACTTTCCTATGCTTACAAGCTGTGCGGTGAACATCTTGCATTTTGGACAGAATGTTATTGAGCCGCGGGTTTTCCTCAGAAGTGTGGAATGGCAGCCCGGACATTCATGTCTGAATTCTATATTCAGTGTGAACTCCTTTTGATTAAGGGACATTTCCTTTGCTATTTGTACCGAGAACTGTCGACATTCCATACATTGATACAGATCAGTTTCACAGTTTATCATCATTTTCTGATGCTCGGTTTTTATGAGCTGTCTGATAGTCTCACCATATTTACCGTAAAGTGCGGCACTGCGGAGCTCCTCTTCTGCTTCTTCCGTTCTTTTTTTATAGTCCTTTGTCATTAATCTTCCGCCAACAAAAAACTCTTCTTCAAAGCCACATTCGTCACATTTATACTTGTAAGATGTTCCCATAGTCACCGCTCCTTTCGTATTATATTTTATATTAACACAACTCAGTAAAAAAATCAAGTATAATATAGCGGTTCCTTTGGCTGTTTAGGTATTTTATGCGGGCTTTGTGTCGATTTTTTATCAAATTCATAGATTTGTTTTATTGCCCATTGATTTTTCAATAATAGTATGCTATAATATGATTATAAAATTATATGGGGGTATATGGTATGATTATAAGACACATTACCGAAAAAGATGATTTTTCAGCTGTCAGAAATATCTACGAAAAGAGCTGGCAGTTCGCATACAAGGGGATAGTACCGCAGGATTACCTTGACAATATCCCGAAGGAAAAGTGGGGCGGCAATATCCTGAAAAACGGCAGAACAGAAATAGGAGCCTTTGAGGGCGACAATATAATAGGTACTGCAAGCTTTTGCCCGTCGCGCTGGGATAAGTTCAGCAGCTGCGGCGAGATAGTAACTATTTATCTGCTGCCCGAGTATATCGGTAAGGGTATAGGTTCACAGCTTCTTAAAGCCTGCATCTGCGAGCTTGAGCTTTTAGGCTTTACGTCTATACTTATATGGGTACTTGAGGATAATTACAGAGCTCGCCGCTTTTACGAAAAGCATGGTTTTGTGAATACTGAGGATCATATGAGTTCTGTTATCGGCGGCAAGGAGCTGCAGGAGATAATGTATATAAGAAGAAAATAACACAGAGACTATCATCTTACAGGTGAATTGTCTGTAGGATGCTCCTTGTCAGAGTCTGTAATGCCTATTTTTGCGCGTCTGAGAGTGTGGGCGTATTGTTTTTGCTGTCTCATGCTGCGCGACTGTTACAGATGATATTTGAGGCTGGTATATAGTGTTGTATGAACAATTGTGAATTAGCTGTTAACAAAATTTGCATTTCACGCATCAAAAACAACATTTCGCGCTTTATATATTGCTTTTCTTATACAAATGTAGTATCATAATATCGTTGCTTGTGATGAGCACGGAGGGTAATAATATAGTTGAATGCTATAAGGTATTCAGAATATATACCGTTGTCCGTGATTCGGAAATCGGTATCAGTCCCTGTTTGTACAGACATTGCTCCCTCAGTGTCTGTGCGTTAATATTGCACACAAAAAGAGCAGTTCTTCCCGAACTGCTCTTTTGCTTTATCTGTTTACTGCCTGTGCTATAGAATCTACTTTTTCGAGTGTTCTTGTCGCGGGTATTGCTGACAGAATAGCTATTACGGTATTAACTATCAGCGAAATTATAACGATCGTAATGATATTGCCGATGCACTTTTCAACAGGCTCGTCCCATACAGGAATGAAGACAAGCACACCGAGGATAGTACCGATTATGGCGGCTGTAGCCGAGAACATCATAGTTTCCATGAGGACGCTCTTTCTGAGCTGTTTCCGCGTCATACCAACGCTTCTGAGCATCATAAGCTCGCGGCTTCTGTTGAGTACGCTGGTATTTACAGAGTTTATCATGGAAAGAATACCCACCAGCCATATCGACACGAGGAAGGTGAGGAGCACCTTTGCTATAGCCTTGAGGAATGACATAAGTCCTGTTCCTACCATATAAGCATTCTGGAAATATGAAACTGTATTATTCGCTGTGAAATCGTTGAATATCTTCTCAGCTTCCTCATAGTGTTCTCTGTTGGTCGTCAGAGTGATATCTATGGGCAGATCAAATTCGGCTGCGCTTTCGAGAGGTATGATAAATCCTCCTGCACTAAACTGGCTTCGTACAGCACCTATAAATCTTTTCTTTGTATCTGTGCTGTAGAATTCGATATAGGTCTCCTTTTCGGGAGCTGTAAAGCTATCGCCTATTTTAGCCTGATCGTAGATGTTTTTGAAAAAGCAGTCCGAGGAAGCAAACTCATCATAGCTCATGCCGATGAGCTTTTCAAGCCCTGCCTTTTCGTAGTCCTTTCGGTCAATTGTATGTACGAAGGCTGAGCGTGTTTCTTTGTCGCCTTGCACGGCAGTACCTGATCTCAGCAGAGGATCTGTACTCTCGGGACAGTTGAAAGTGAGCTGGTAATAGGCTTCCATATGTACATCGTTGAATATCTCTTTATCGCCGAATACCTTGTTTAACTCATTCAGGGCGTTCTTCTGGTCACTGCTGTAATATCCCAATATCCAGAAATCCTGATTGCTGTCTGAGCCCATATCTTTCTTCAATTCCTTGTAGGTTGAAAGAGCCATAAGTGACGAGAAGGTGAACATGAGTACACCAAGTCCCATTGTGATAGTTGCAACGATGAAACGGCTCTTTGCCGCGCCTATATTCTTGCGGGTATAGCGTCTGAGGAACTTCTTTGAGCTCAGGTCAAGCCTGGACTTTGACTTTTTGAGCTTTTTCTTTTTGCTTCTTGGTTTGCCGAAGTTGAGAGCTTCAGCAGGGGAGAGCTTTCTTGCTGCCCACATAGCAGAGGTATACGCCGAGATAAGCACGGCTATTACGCTGAGAAATATAGCTAAACCGATGAACAGCGGCTTCGCAGAGAATTCAAACATGGGGAACCCAAGTCTTTTGAATGAATTCATAGACGAGCGGCAGATAAGTATTGCCGAGATTATGCCCAATGGTATAGCTGTAAATATGTAGAATACAGCCTCAGCCAGTACGACTGTTGCCACCTGAAGCTTTGAAGCTCCCATGACGCGGAGTGCCGCAAAGTGTGTGCTTCTCTCCTGTGCAGCCATTTCAAAGGCGTTGTCGATGACAAATCTTGCAATGAACCACGCTATAAGGAGTAAGATAAGCGCAGGCACTACAGCCATTGGTATTACCTTTCCCACAGCATCTGAGCTTTTCCATTCAAGCGCAAGGAGTAATGTATTTGGGCGGTGAGGATATTCATCGTTGTCGTAGTAATCCTTTCCAACATTAAAGCCCAAGTCTCCGAAAAGCTTCTTCAACGCATCATCGTAGTCCATGCTGTCGATAGTACGTATCTTTATTTCGTGCTCATCTTCATATCTTATATCGGGATTTTTTTCATAGACCTCAGAAAGGCTCAGTTTATCATCGCCTGTATTGAGTATATCCAAATATTTCTCTTTTGAACGATTTGCAGAGGTAAGGAAGCCTGTTATCTTAAAGGTAAGCTCCACAGGCTCGCCGTAGGTTATATCCGTAACAGGAGCATCGTTAGTGCCTATATTCTTCTGATTCAGTAAAATAGAATAGATAGAGGCTTTGCTGGCTTTGCTTTTCAGCTCCTCGGAAAGTTCTTCATATTCTGCATCAGCAACTGTATATTCCGTGCCGTATTTTTCCTTCAGCTCTGCACGGATATCCTTTATGATCTTGGCATTTTCATCGTATCTGCCGAGAGCAGGGCGGATAGTCAGGGTAACGGTGTCGCCTTCCTTATAGCCCATATCCTTGAATATATCTGATACATAGACACCCTTGTTATTGGCGTACTGAGCTGCGGAACGGTCATCGTATTTGCTTTTTAGCTCGATATTTCCTTCAGATGTGGTCAATGCCGCATTTCTTATCCTGTAGCTTGTTTTGCCGTCAGATACCTCAAAGAAGCTTATCATTTTTTCTTTTTCTTGGAAAAGAAATTCCATATCGTAGCAGTAGTAATCTTCTACAACAGGGTGCCCCTTTATTGTCTCACGAGCCTTCTGCGGATCATCAGCGTGGTCTATCCAGCTCGAAAGCTCTGCCTCGTATGCTCCGTCCTCGTCCTTGGTGTAGTTGATAAGGGTAGAAAAGAGACTGCTTCCGTATGTGCAGACTGTTGCAAGAATGAAGGCAGACAGGGTGATGCACATAAAGGTCAGGATAGTTCGCAGTTTCTGCCTGCGGATATACTTCATTGAAAGTGAAATAAGATGTTTCATATCCTCGCCTCCTTATTCCGAGAGGACTCCGTCTGTAATGCGGCAGATACGGTCTGCCTGAGCGGCAATGCTTCCGTCATGGGTAATGAGGATAAGGGTCTGATTATACTTTTTTATAGAGTTTTTGAGTATAGAGATTATCTCGCGGCTGTTTTTGCTGTCGAGATTTCCTGTAGGCTCGTCCGCAAGTATTATCTTCGGCTTGTGGATAAGTGCGCGTGCAAAGGCTACACGTTGCTGCTGACCGCCCGAAAGCTCGTGGGGATAGTTATTGCGCTTTACGTCAAGACCTGTCAGCTTCAGCAGCTCCTCGAGAAATTCTTTGTCAGGTGAAGTATTGTCAAGGTTGAGAGGGAGAACTATATTCTCCTCCACATTAAGTACGGGTATAAGATTGAAATTCTGGAAAATAAAGCCTATACTCTTTCTGCGGTAGGCGGACAGACCGTTATCGTCCATTTTTGTGATATCCTTGCCGTTGAATAATATGCTTCCGCTTGTGGCACGGTCAAGAGAGCCTATGCAGTTGAGGAGAGTTGTCTTGCCGCTTCCGCTTTCGCCTGTGATAGCTATGAATTCGCCCTGCTTTACTTCCAAGTCCACCTTGTCGAGAGCAAGGAAGGCGTTTTCACCTTCGCCGTATTCCTTTGTGAGTTTTTCGGTTTTCAGAATGATGTTGTCGTCCATAATGATACCTCCGTTCCTTATTGTAACTTTAGTTTAACACGGTTATCTTACTGTAATGTTACAAAAATGAAAAAACTGAGAAAAAATCTCAGTTTTTTCATTAATGATCGTAGGAGCGAGTGCGTCTGTGCTCCCAATGCCTGCTTACTCTTTTATAAATACAAATTCAAATCGTGTGCCCTTGCCGATTTCCGAATAAACCATTATATCGCCGCCGTTGGCGCGGACTATTTTCTGCGCAATAGACATACCGAGTCCCGAGCTGTACATGGTCTTATCATTGGAGCGCGAAGAAAAGCGGTCAAACAGCTTTGGTATCTCCTCCTGAGGTATGCCCTTGCCATTGTCGGAGAGTGCAAGAGTTATCATTATCGGATTTTCTTTTAGCTCCAGTGATATCTCTGTACAATCCGAGTGGTCGGCAGAGTTCTTGATGATATTTTCAATAGCCTCACACAGCCAGCCTTTGTCGCAGAGGAACTTTATATCATCGTACAGGTCAGAATTCACGGTGATGTTCTTGCTCCTGAGGAGAGGAGACATACGCTTTACAGCTATGCGGCATATTTCCGCAGGGGAGTTGAGCACCATATCATATTCAACAGCATTTGCGTTTAGCTTTGCAAGCTTTATAGCCTCGATAACAAGGCCTTCCATGCTGTTCAGATTGAGCTGTATCTCGTCCGATAGCCTGTCGCGGTGTTCCTGAGACAGATTGTCAAGCTCGCTGAGCATATCAGTATTGAGCCTTACAACAGCGAGGGCGGTCTTTATCTGGTGAGACAGGTCTGTGAGAAAATCACGGAGAAATCTCTGCTCGCTGCTGAGTCTGAAATGAAGGCTGTTCATGCGGTCCGCAAGGGTGTCGGCGGCTTCGCATATCCTGTGTACACAGCCTAAGTCCTCGCCGTAAAGACCTATAATGCCGCCAGTTCTGTCGGCAGCATTCAAGCAGTCCTGGCGGAGCTTTTCGAGGTCACGGTATATATTCATAAGCTCATGTATGGCTATGACGAACCATATTACCGACAGTGATGCCAGTAATATAAATATGGGTATGAATATAGTCATGCGGACTGTCTTGTAGCTGTGCATTATTTCGGGAGAAATATCCCTGTCTATACTGTATCCGCGGAGAAGCTCCTCAGCATTTGATATTGCAGCTTCATCGGGCTCGGCAGTGAATTTTCCTCCGCCGATTACAGAAAGCTCCGTCCTTATCTGTTCCTTTACGATCTTTTCGGTGCATAGCTTGGAGGTAAAGAAGGCGGCAGCTGCGGAAAGGCATATCAGAAGAACGAGTATAAGGATAAGCTTCCGCGGAGCACGGTTGTTTATAAATCGGTCTGTTCTGTCCATTTATAGCCCATTCCTCTCTTGGTGACTATCCTGCCGCTTCCCGTGGTCTTGCTGAGCTTTTCACGGAGACGGCTGATATTTACCGAAAGGGTATTGTCATTTACAAAAATTCCCTTTGAGTCCCAGAGATATTCCAGTATCTGCTCACGGGTGAGATACTGCTCACGGTTGAGCATCAGATAGCTCAGGAGCTTCTGCTCTACTGCCGTAAGTTCCATTTCGGGCACATCAGGTATTCGTCTGAGATTTGCGCGTATGCGTGAAAAAAGTTCACGCAGGCGGAAGGGCTTGGTTATATAGTCATCACCGCCGCTGTCGAGTCCGCGGACAATGTCTGCCTCGTCGTCGCAGGAGGTAAGGAAGATAACAGGAGTTTGTATTTTTTTTCTGATGCGTTTGCAAAGGTCAACTCCGTTTCCGTCGGGGAGCATAACGTCCAGTATTATAAGATCAGCCTCGGGGGCGTGCTTTTCAGCAGCAGCAGTTGTTCTGACTGCAAGCACATTATAGCCTTCCGATCTGAGAGCAAGAGCGATATTGCTGTTGAGAGTTTCATCGTCCTCAGCAAGAAGTATGGTATTCATATTTCACCTCGGTGTTTTTTTCTTTATTGTATCATATCTTTTCTGATTTGACAAGCCTGAGCTCGTCGCTTTCTGTACTGATACGTATCGTTCCAAAAATAAAAAGCTGCACCGCGCAATAACGCAGTGCAGCCTTGAATTATCATTATCTGTAGATAGAGCCGTCCTCTATGCTCTGAAGGACATTTGCGCACATACCCTTCCACTGTGCGATCTCTGCCTCGTCATAAGAGATGACCTTCTTAGCCCAGTTGCTGCAATGTGCGCAGGCATTTGGAGCTGTCTGATCATCTTCGAGGATATCGTTCACACAAAGTGAATTTGCGCAGTTGTTGTTTTTGATGAAGTGCTCAAGGAAGCCGTCAAGCTTCTTGTTATCAACGTACATCTTAGGGAGATGCATGGTTCTTCCGTAAGCCATCATAGCCTCGGGCTTGAGATGTTCCATCCATCTCATCTTAGGTACTCCTGGAGGAGGACCGCCTGCGGGCATACCCATTGGAGGGCCGCCTGCACCCATAGGAGGCATACCTGCGGGAGGTGCGGTGATACCGTGTGCCTTTGCCCATTCCTCAGGCTCACCGGGTCTTGGAGGTCTGCCTTCCATAACCCACGGAGGAGGACCACCTGCCGGCATACCCATTGGAGGGCCGCCTGCGCCCATAGGAGGCATACCTGCTGGAGGTGCGGTAATACCGTGTGCCTTTGCCCATTCTTCAGGCTCGCCGGGTCTTGGAGGTCTGCCTTCCATAACCCATGGAGGAGGACCGCCTGCCGGCATACCCATTGGAGGACCGCCTGCACCCATAGGAACACCTGCCTGAGGAGCATCAGCACCTACAGGCATACCCTCCTTAGACTGGTCGGGACGTGTAGCAATGGTCTTAGCCTGCGGCCAGTTTACGATATCAAGAAGATTTCCATCATAGGATTCGGACATATAGCCCTTTACAACTCTTTCGAGGAAATCTGTAGTTCTTGTTCTGTCGATAAGCTTGATAGAGAAGTGCTTGTTGCCTGTCTCTTCTGCAAGCTCTCTGTAATAATGTACGTCCTCGGGACGAATGAACTCAGCTGTAAGTATAGCAGCAGGGTGAGTTACCTTTTTATATGCACAGTTTACAAGTGAGTAGTCCATAGAGAACAGCTCAGGGTCTGAATGACCTACGAAGCAGCCGTGTGCAAGACGGAAAGGACATTCTCTGAGACAGAGATTGTTAGCTATTACACGGAGGTGAAGGTCTGTATCCTTGTACTGTGTGAGTACCTTTCTGAGCAGGTCGAATTTTCTGTTGAAGCCGTGATCGAGAGTGATCTCGTCAACGCCCCAGTTGCGCCAGTATTCGATATGCTGGATAGTTGTAGGATAAGCATAGAGACCGAGTGTTACGAAAACGTCCTTGAACTCTCTTTTAACATATTTTATAAGTATAGGTGAATTAAGAGTGAATGCTCTTATACCAAGATCATACATCTGGTGAATGAAATCACGTATCTTCTTACCCATAACAGGGTCTATCTCGTTCTGATCCATAGAAAGCGGATTGATAAGATAATTGAAGGTGATATCACGCTTCTGACATTCCTTTACATAATCAGCGAGCTGATCGAGTGTGAAGTCAGGTATAATAGAAGCGGTACGTCCGCCCGGAAGCCCATCGAATTTGAGCTTGCCGAAAAAGCTTGTTATAGCGTGCTTTTTGTCGTATTGATCAACAAAATCAAATAGCTTGTAATCAAAATTACAGCCCAGGTCAAATGAAATTGAATCCTGATTCATTTTACACATCTCCCTAAAATTAATGTCAGGACCAAACACACGTTGTACCGGATAAATTTCACTATACGCTCCATAAGCGAATTATAGGTCTTTTGTATGTATGAAAGCGGACTCAGTGTATAACCCCCGCAATAGTCCCACAGGGAAATTATAACATTTCTTCGCATATGTGTCAATACCTTCTGTAATTTATTGGGAGATTATTTAAGTTAGTATTTGTATATAATGCTGAATTAGAGCGGTTATTTTTGATAGTTAGGCTATCACATTGGTCAATAATGCATAATTCGTAATACATAAATATGACGTATGTCAAATAATGATCGGATAACTCCTGTTTGCTGTATTGCTGAGTGAGAAAAGGAGGATTTTGGGACTTGACAAGGAGATAGGTGAGTGATATAATAATAAAAGAACGAATGTTCGATAAGGAGGCGGCTATGGAAAGAATATATGTTGCTATTGATCTTAAATCCTTTTATGCTTCGGTAGAATGTGTTGAGCGCGGGCTTGATCCCCTTGATACAAACCTTGTTGTTGCGGATAAGAGCCGCACCGATAAGACTATATGTCTTGCGGTATCGCCTTCACTTAAATCTTATGGTATTCCCGGGCGACCGAGACTATTTGAGGTGATCGCAAGGACAGCGGAAATAAACGGTATGCGTAGAATGAAAGCTCCGCGGAGGAAATTCAGGGGAAGTTCCTGTCTTGCAAGCGAGCTTGGAGCAGATCCTTCACTTGAACTTGACTATATAGCCGCGCCTCCGAGAATGGCTCATTATATCGCTTACAGTACACGGATATATCAGATATACCTTAAATATGTTGCGCCCGAGGATATACACGTCTACTCGATAGATGAGGTGTTTATCGACGTTACTGCTTACCTTGGCACCTATGGCATGACTGCCCGTGAGCTGGCTGTTACCATGATAAGAGATGTGCTTAAAGCCACGGGCATAACCGCTACTGTGGGAATAGGCACGAATATGTACCTTTGCAAGATTGCTATGGATATAGTTGCAAAAAAGATGCCTGCTGACAAGGACGGGGTGCGTATCGCGGAGCTTGACGAAATGTCCTACCGCCGCCTTATGTGGGATCATCAGCCTCTTACGGATTTCTGGCGTGTGGGCAGAGGCTATGCGGAAAGACTGAAGCACTGCGGACTCTTTACTATGGGGGATATTGCAAGGCTTTCAACGTCTGAGCTCGGTGAAAGGACTCTGTATAAGATGTTCGGCGTAAATGCGGAGCTTCTTATCGACCACGCATGGGGGTGGGAGCCGTGCACCATTGCCGATGTGAAAAGCTATCGTCCCGAGACTAACAGTATAAGCTCGGGACAGGTATTGCAGGAGGCTATCGAGTACAGAACAGCTCGGCTCATAACGTGGGAAATGGCAGATATGCTGTCTCTTGAACTGCTTGGAAAGGGGCTTGTCACCGATCAGCTCACTTTGACTGTGGGTTATGATGTAAAGAATTTGCAGAACGAGGATATAAGGCGGAGCTACGATGGCAAGGTAACTCTTGATCATTACGGCAGAGCCGTGCCTGTTCATGCTCACGGCACTATAAATCTTGAGTGTTCCACATCATCGTCGAAGCTCATAACAGAAGCTATGATGGAGCTTTTTGACCGTATAGCCGACTGCCGCCTGCTGGTGAGAAGGATAACCGTCAATGCTAACAGGGTAATACACGAAAGCTCTGTGAAGGAGAAATTCGTTCAGCTGGACTTTTTCTCCGACCCCGAGGAAAATGAAAAACGCCGTCAGCAGGAGCAGGCGGAGCGTATGCGCGAGAAGAATCTACAGCTTGCCATGTTGAAAATGAAGGAAAGGTACGGCAAAAACGCCGTGCTTCGCGGCAGCAATCTTTGTGACGGAGCAACTGCACGTTTGCGCAACCGTCAGATAGGCGGGCACAGGGCTTGATTTATCGAGTCGGGGGAGATGGCTTCTGTTGAACATACGCCACCTGCAGGTATATTCACACAATACAAAAAAGCTGCACATTATCGTGCAGCTTTTTTGCTGTATAGTAAGTAATTAATTAGAGAGAGACTTTTCCGAGGAGATACTCCTGAATTTTAAGAGCATCATTTGCAGTAAGTCCTGCGCTTGACTTATCAACGTCTGCGTTTGCAGCACCCTGATCAGTCATATGCTTTGCATCACTGCCCTTTACACCGTATTTGTTAGGATTTGCAAGAGCCTGCATTACCATAACTGTATCTGAAAGGTCTACCTGACCGTCACAGTTTGCATCGCCGAGTAAAGTAACATTTGTGAACTGTGAAGGCTGTACGTAAGATGTAGTAGTTGTTGTAATTCTTGGTGCAGTTGTAGTAGTAGTTGTTGTTGTTGTTGTAACGATCGGCTGCGGCTCAGAGCTTCCTGTCTTATATACAGGCTTGATGGTTACGCCTTCGCTTACGGGAACAGTGATAGTATCAGATGTAGTATTCGATACTGTTGCACCTGTTACCTCCCAGTGATCGAAGCTGTAGCCCTCCTTAGGAGTTGCCTTTGCTGTTACAGGGTAGTCTGTGAAGTATTTTCCGCTCCATGTGCTCATAGAATCGTCAAACTTTATAGTATTGAGCTGTAATGAGCCCTTGCTGCTGTCATTGCTTACGTTAACGCTTGCAAGACTGCCTGTAAGGTTCATATAGGACTTCATCTGACTTGTAACATTGCTGTATCTTGTGTTGTAGAATGTCTCAAGAAGCTGATAATCCTGCTCAAATGTCTGCTCATTGTGAGTATGCTTTGATGATGGGAAACGCTTATATGTATCAAGTATCTGCTGCTTGAAGTTTCTGTAGTAATTGATAGCAGCTGTAGTCTTCTTGGTATCGAAGTTGTAGTTTGCCATATCCATGAAGCTGAGCTCGAACTGCTGTCTGAATGTCTCGTTCTTCATAAGATTTGAGAATGCACCGCTGAGACTTCCGCCTCCGCCCATGAATCCGCCGAAGCCGCCCATGCCGCCGCCTGAAGCCTGGTTAAAGCTGTTGAAGGTAGGACCTGTCTCGCTTACCTTGTCTGCAAGGTTTGAGCTGTACTCTGTATCAAACAGTACCATTCTCCACTTGCCGTCTGCATATGGGTTCTCCGGGTCTACAGCGTTTGAACGCCATACACCTGTATTGTTGTTTGGCCAGTCGTGGTTAGCCCAGTAGATCTGTGCTGCGAAGTAGTCGATGAAGCTCTGCATATCAAGTTCTGCACAAGCTCTCTGATAGTTCTCGTCGAGAGTCATATCAACTCTTGAGAGATTGCCGAGAAGATTGTTCCATTCGCTGAGGTCCTGATCATTTCCGTCCTCAAGAGAGCCGTTTTTGATGAAGCAAACATCATTCTTCTTTATA
>Ga0310786_10004401_pt1 | contig 19673 bp, 19 predicted proteins | sample AusTroGonzalo_MG_FD_203881 | JGI IMG/M metagenome (GOLD analysis project Ga0310786, IMG submission 203881) | Bovine rumen microbial communities from tropical cattle in Woodstock, Queensland, Australia - Gonzalo_03 (v2) (version 2) | ecosystem: Host-associated > Mammals > Digestive system >... | reverse complement strand
TGCGCAGATGTTCGGGCATCTTGGCGGGGTCTGTGTCGAGACCGACGCAGAGGAACGAGCGGCGCTCGCGGATAAGGTCTATTAACTCTTTACGGGTCATATTGCTTACATTGTTAACTTGTGGAACTGTTCTGTCAGTTTGTTGGCCGTTAGGCCGCTGATGCTCTCGTCGGCCAGTATGCGGCCGTGGCCCATGATGATGGCGCGGCTGCACATGGCCTCCACCTCCTGCATGATATGGGTGGAGAGCAGCACGGCCTTGTCCTTGCTGGCGTTGCGGATGACGTTGCGTATGAACTCCAGCTGGTTGGGGTCGAGGCCGGTGGTGGGCTCGTCGAGGATGAGCACCTGCGGGTCATGGATGAGGGCCTGCGCCAAGCCTACGCGCTGGCGGTAGCCCTTGGAGAGCTGGCCTATGCGCTTGTTGGCCTCGGGCGTTAGGCCCGTGAGCTCTATCATCTCGTCGGTGCGCTCCTGGGGGTTCTTCACGTTGCCCAAGCCGGCAGCGAAGCGCAGGTATTCACGCACATACATATCCAAGTACAGCGGGTTGTGCTCGGGCAGATAGCCTATGCAGCGGCGCACCTCCAGGGTGTCGTCGTAGATGCTGTGCCCACAGATTGTGGCGTCGCCCTCGGTGGGCGGTATGTAGCAGGTGAGTATCTTCATCAGCGTCGACTTGCCGGCGCCGTTGGGACCCAGCAGCCCCACTATCTCGCCACTCTGCACACTGAATGTCACATGGTCGACAGCACGCTGTTCGCCGTAAACTTTGGTAATATCTTTAATCTCTATCATCTTCTGCTTTTTTCTATCTGGGCCGCCCTCTCGAGGGTAATGCGCTCACCTTTGTAGATGGCGATAACGAAAGCATCATGGAACGACGTGGTTCCCTTGATATTCTTGCACCTTTGACGTGCCTCCTGGACGGTGGTATAGTCGCCGGCGGAATAGACATAGTAATTGCCGTTCCGCACGTAGTGGATGTCCCTGATACCCTGCAACTCGGAGTCGCCTGCCTTCAGCTGTCGCGTAGCCGTGCAGAACTGCACGCGGTAGGTCACACCCGAACGGCTAGATACCGCGGGCTTGGCGGCAGGGGTCGTCGCCGGTTTTTTCTCCTGCGCAGCGGGCTTCACATCGGGAGTCTTTTCCTGCACGGAAGGCAATGCCACCGCAGGGGTGGGTTTAACGGCCGGTGCCGCAGCCACAGGGGCCTCAGTCTTAGGTACCTCGGCTTTAGGGGTCTCTGTCTTGGGAGCTTCGGCCTTGGTTACTTCGGTCTTAGGTTCTTCAACCTTGGGTTCTTCGGTCTTGGGGGCCTCGGCTTTGGCAACCTCCGTGTCGGCCTTCGCCACCATCACAGGGGCGGGAGCCACTACCGTGTCGACGGTCGGGGCGGGAGCAGGAGCCTCCACCACAGGGGCCTCCTGGGGCGCAGGTTCGACCTCCTTGGGGGCCTCCTGCCGGGGCTTCTCGCCGTAACCTTTGAGGTTAATCACAGGGTTGCTGAGCTTGGCAGTGCCCTCTTCCGAAGCCTTGTATGACATAAAGGCGTTGAAGAGGCACACGGCAATCTTGGCCTGCCCCTCGTCGCTGAGCATAAATGCCTCCTCGGCAGGATTACTGATAAAACCTATCTCGGTAAGCACCGAAGGGCAGGTCGTCTTGTAGAGCACATACAACTCGGCCTGTTTCACCCCGCGGTTGATAGTCTTAAGGTTGGATTTGTATTGGTTCTGAATAGTTTGCGCCAGGTTGAGACTCTTGTCGATAAAGGCATTCTGGAACATGGCAAGCATCACGTAAGTCTCGGGGGCGTTGGGGTCGAAGCCGCTATAGTCGGCGTTGTTCTTGTAGTCGGCCTCGAGCAGGATGTCGGCATTCTCCTTCCGGGCCACTTCAAGGTTGGCCCTGCTTTCGGAGAGACCCATGACAAAAGTCTCGACACCTGTCGGCGAAGAGGTGGGATGCGAGTTGGCATGGATAGAGATAAACAGGTCGGCTTTGTTGCGGTTGGCGATATGGGCACGCTCGGCCAGCGAGATGTCCACGTCGGTGGTACGGGTAAAGATAACCTTCACATCAGGGTAGTTGTCCTTTATCAACTGGCCGAACTTCTTGGCGACCGACAGCGTAATCTCCTTCTCGTACGAACGGCTGCCCTGGGCGCCAGGCTTGGCTCCGCCGTGGCCTGGGTCTATGACAACCGTGCGCACCCGGTAGAGGTCCTTTTTTTGGGAAAAAACGGCTCCACAGGGTAAAAGCAACACAATAAACAGCGCAAATAATCGTTTCATAGACAATTCAATAAAAAATTGTTTTTCAGATTGCACAAATAGTTTTATCTTTGCAATCCGAAATGCAAAGATACAAATAATTTCTGAATACTGAAATTTAAATAATTTGGAGGGATTGATGGGACACTTGCCAAAGGCCGTACTGCCATTGCTTTTGCTGTTGGCAGGGCTGGTGTCTACAGTATCGGCACAGACCGACATCGACACCCTCGCCCCCGTGTCGCCCAACGCCATCAAAGATGTCATCAAGTACAAAGCCCGCGACTCGGTGGCCATGAACCTCGACTCACGCCATGCCTACCTTTACCATGAAGGCAATATCGACTACGAGAAGATACAACTCCAGGCCGACATGGTGGAGGTGGACTTTGAACGCCAGACGCTCCATGCCCACGGCAGCACCGACACCGCCGGCAACACTGTCGGCCGCCCCTTCTTCAAGCAGGACGACACCGAATACCATGCCGACACCATCACCTTCAACTACAACACCAAGAAAGGCATCATCCAGGGTGTCATCACCCAAGAGGGTGAAGGCTTCCTGCACGGTCAGAAAGTGAAGAGAATCAACGACACGGTGATGTACCTCAGTGGCGGAAGCTACACCACCTGCAACTACTCGCACCCCCATTTCGCCATCAACTTCACCAAAAGCAAGCTCATCACCGGAGACAAGATAGTTACCGGCCCCGCTTGGATCACCGTCGAGGACATCCCCACCCCCGTGGCCCTTCCTTTCGCCTTCTTCCCCATTACAAAAAGCCGCCAGAGCGGTGTGCTTATCCCCTCCTACGGCTGGATGAACTACCGCGGCTACTACCTCAAGGACGGCGGCTACTACTTTGCCTTCAACGACAACATCGACCTGGCGCTGACCGGCGAACTCTACACCAACCTCAGCTGGGCGGCCGAAGCCAAGTCAAACTACTACTGGCGCTACAAATACAAAGGCGCCATCGATGCCCGCATAGGACAGACCTTTGAAGGCATCCGGGGCGACAGCAGCAGCTTCAACTCCTACGGCGACTTCAAGTTCACCTGGCGTCACGACCAGGATGCCAAGGCCAACCCCTACAGCCGCTTCTCGGCCAACGTCAACCTGCAGAGCCGCAACTACAACAAAAACACCACCAACCGCAACGACTACTTCAACTCCACCACCACATCGTCCATCAGCTACAACGCCAAACTGGGCTCGTATTTCAATCTTTCGGCCACGGCACGCGAGTCGTACAACGCCCAAACCGGCGTGATGAACATCAAGCTGCCCAGCATCTCGCTCTCATCCATCACCATCTATCCCTTACGCCGCCGCCAACCCTCCGGCGCCTACCGCTGGTACGAAAATATCTCGCTCTCCTACGTGCTCAACGCCGAGAACAACCTCACCACCCAGGACACCGACCTCTTCAAGCCCTCCACCCTCGGACTGATGCAATACGGCATCAGACACAACATTCCCCTCTCCAGCACCGTCAAACTACTGAAATTCTTCAACTGGACCAATTCGGTGAACTACACCGAGCGGTGGCACTGGAGCACCACAGAACGCACCTACGACAACCAGACCGGCAAAGTGACCATCGACACCGTTTTCGGCTTCAATGCTAACCGAGACTTCTCTGTGTCATCCTCGCTCTCGACCCGCATCTACGGCCTCTTCCAATTCAAATACGGCCCGTTGAAAGCTGTACGCCACGTAATCAACCCCTCTGTCAGCTTCAATTACCATCCCGACTTCGGCGCCGAACGCTACGGTTGGTGGCGCCAATACACCGACACCACAGGCTACGTGCACCGCTACTCCATCTTCCAGCAGTGCCTCTATGGCGGCCCTCCCGACGGCCGTAGCGGAAGCCTCCGTGCCAGCCTTGGCAATAACTTGGAAATCAAAGTGCAGAATCCCTTCGATACCGCTGCCGAGGTGCGCAAGATTGCCCTCATCGAAAACCTCAACCTCAGCATGAGTTACGACATGGCCAAAGACTCGTTGCGCCTCTCCAACCTCTCCGTCACAGGCCGCACCACCCTCTTCCGCGCCCTCACCCTCAACTACAGCGGTTCATTCAGTCCCTATGTCATCGACACCCTCGGCCTTATCCACAACCGACTGCTCATCAACGAAGAGCACCGCCTTTTCCGCATGGATAATGCCACTTGGAGCGCCCAACTCTCCTATAGCCTTAACAACAACACCTTCAGCGGCAACAAAAACACCAAAAACGAAGGCCATGCCGTGCGCACCCTCATCCAGACTCCGCACAACTATGACGCCTCGCTTCTCACAGGAAGCTACGTAGACTTCAGCGTGCCCTGGAACGTCAGTTTCAGCTACACCTTCAGCCATGTGGACCGCTATGTGGCCCGTGAGATGAATTTCAAAAGCGAGACCATCCAGAGCGTCACCCTTTCGGCCAACGTCAGCCTCACCCAAAACTGGAAAATTGCCATGAGTACCGGCTACGATATCGCCAACCACGGCATGAGCTACACCACCGTCGACATCTACCGCGACCTGCACTGCTGGGAAATGCGTTTCAGCTGGGTGCCCTTCGGCTACTACCGCAGCTGGTTCTTCCAAATCAAAATCAAAGCCTCCGCCCTGAGCGACATCAAATACGAGAAACGCCGCAATTACCAGGACAACCACGGATATTATTCATATTGAACATTATGGAAAACAAAAAACTGTATTATAGCATCGGCGAGGTGGCCGAGATGTTGGGAGAACCCCAGTCGGTGTTACGCTTCTGGGAAACCGAGTTCAACTGCCTGAAGCCCGTGAAGAACAAACGCGGCGTGCGCAACTACACCGAACACGACATCAACCTGCTGCGACGTATACAGTACCTCACCCGCCAATGCGGCTACACCCTCGAAGGTGCCCGCGAACAGATGCGCACCCGCCCCGTGGAAGACCCCCGTCAGGAAATCATCACCCAACTGACCGACGTGCGCCGCTTTCTCACCGCCCTCAAAGAGAGTCTTTAAAGTTCCATCAGTTTCAGGAACGTTGAGGGTACCGGGGTTTCGAATTTCAGACGCTTGCCGGTGACAGGATGCGTGAAACAGAGGCGGAAGGCATGAAGGCAAAGACGGTTCACCGGCGATAAATCCTCCTTATAACCATACATCGGATCGTGCACCACAGGATGCTGTAGCTCGCGCAGATGGACGCGAATTTGGTTGCGGCGGCCAGTGTCGAGTTTCAACTCCACTAGACTGTAGCGGCGACTGGTCTGCTTCACCTCGTAATGGGTCACAGCCAGTTTTCCTCCGTTGTCGGTGGGCGATGAAAGCACACAGTATTCGCCGTCGGTAAGCCAGCTGCGGATTTCCCCTTTGGCAGGCTCAATCTTGCCCCACGCCACGGCAACATAGCGGCGGTCGAAGACGATGCCCTTCCAGTCCTCCTCAAATTTCTGGCTTACTTCCTTGCTTTTGCTGACCACCATCAGGCCGCTGGTGTCGCGGTCGAGGCGGTGGACGATATGGGCGTGGCAGCGCTGGTGCGAGGCAGCGAGGTATTGGTTGAGCACAGTGATGACGGTCTTGTCGTTGGGATGCTTGCTGTTGCTGAGCAGACCTTCGTGCTTGTTGACCACCAGCAGGTGCTGGTCCTCATAGACAATATCGAGGTCGCGAGGCCGCAGCCGGTCCTGGAAGGAAGCCTTTTCAATGCTCACCTTCATGCCTTTCTGCAGCGGGAAGTTGAACTGCGATGTACGCCGTCCGTCGACATAAACGTTGTGTGCCAGCAGTTCCTTCACCTTCGTTCGGCTGCTGTCGGGCATTATTTCTAAAAGGAATTGCAACAATTCCTTCGGCTCATTGACAAAATATTCGTTCTGTTTCATTGTTTCACGTGAAACATCGGATTTTACTAGGTTATCAACAGTTCGGGTCGTATAAATCAACAATCTCGTAGGGACTGCCTATCTGCTCGGCGAATTTCAACATATCCTCCTTGGATATCACCAACGAGGCTCGGTTATCGTTAGGGTGAAAACTGACTTTTTCGGCATTGAGCAGGTTGCGGTCGACGAAGAGCGTGACCTCGTGGTTTACATCATTTACAAGTGTAAACAACGAAACGCTGCCAGGCTTCACGCCGAGGTACTTCATCATCCTTTCAGGGCTGGCAAATGAGAGTTTGCCTTGGTGCAGGCGGTGCTCCATGTCATGAATGTCCATGGGGTAACGGCTGTCCATGATGACGAGGTAGTGCCGATTGCCCTTATGGTTGCGGAAGAAGAGATTCTTGCAGAGCGTCGTCCCTTCACCGCGGTAGAACTGCGCGGCAATTTCGATGGTCGGCGCCTCGGGGTGCTCGTAGTAGTCGAACGCTATCCCCATGCGCTCCAACGCCTCGTATACTTGCGGTTGACCTATCATTTGATAATACCCAGTTGACGTGACATATCGAGCATTCGGACGATAGGACGTTTGGCGGCCTCTATCATCTCGGGAGCCATCAGTATCTCGGGTTGCTCGTCACGAAGACATTTATACAGTTTCTCGAGTGTATTAAGCTTCATATAAGCACAGTCGTCGCAGGCACAGCTCTTATTGTCACGCAAGGTGATGAATTCCTTGTCGGGATTTTCACGCTTCATCTCGTAGAGGATACCTGTCTCGGTAGCCACAATAAACTGTTGGGCAGCGCTGGCTTTGATGTAGTTGAGCATTGCCTTGGTACTGCCCACGAAGTCGGCCACCTTGAGGAGTGCAGGGTTGCATTCGGGATGCGCGATAACAGGAGCATCGGGATGTTCTGCTTTCAGCTGCAGCACCGCCTCGGCCTGCATCGCATCATGCACCGTGCAGACGCCGTTCCAGAGCAACATCTGGCGACCAGTGACCTGATTGATATATCCACCCAAGTTTTTGTCGGGAGCAAAGATAATCTTCTGTTCTTCGGGAAGTGCACGTACCAGTTTCTCGGCGTTGCCAGAGGTGCAAATCAGGTCGCTGAGGGCCTTTATCTCGGCGCTGCAGTTAATATAGCTGATGACCATGTGGTCGGGATGCTCGGCTTTAAATTTAGCGAAATCTTCGCCCTTACAGCTTTCGGCCAAAGAGCAACTGGCTTCCATGTCGGGCAGCAGCACTTTGCGCGAGGGATTGAGGATTTTAGCTGTCTCGGCCATGAAATGCACTCCACAGAAAACAATAATGTCGGCATCGGCACGTTGTGCTTCTTGCGCAAGAGCAAGGCTATCGCCGACATAGTCGGATAACTCCTGTATTTCATGCCGCTGATAATAGTGTCCCAGGATAACGGCGTTCTTTTCCCGTTTCAGTCGCAGTATTTCCTGCTTGAGTTCATAATCGGTCATAGCCTTTTTTTTATTGTTTGAAGATGCAAAAATACGAAAAAAAAAATTTACCACGCTGTCAACCGAAACAGTTGTTTGCAAATTAACGTGCCGTCGGCACTCACTTCATACGACATGGAGATAACCGAATAACCTATGTTCAATCGCTGTTCAACTACTGTTCAAATACATTTTCTAGTCGAACAGTAGTTGAACAGCAATCAATTTATTGTTGAATAGTCGGAATCAATAGGGACTTACCTTAGCAGCACCATAACAGGACAAACGAATAAACACTAATCCACTCCCAATCAAATAAAATTAAAATTCTTATTTTATTCTTTTTATTTCTTTTATGGATGTTAATTTGGTTGATAACCATGCTAATGTAATTGTATATAGAAATGTTTATCAACTCAGATTAACATTGGTTTGAACAGGCGAATAACTTCAAGATGAAAAGGTTTCTTCTGTTTTTAACAACATGTTGATTATAGAACAAACAGGCAAAAGTGAATTTGAAAAAATTGAAGTTACGGAGATATAATTTTGTTGAAAGCAATGGAAAAAACCTGTTGTTTTCAACAGTTAAAACTTATCAACACGGCTATTGACAACGTTTAACATCTCTATTAACGTTAGTATGTTAATAACAAAAGTGTAGATGAAACATTTTTTGTCGTAACTTTGCAAACGGAAAACAAATATATAAATCAAGATGAAAGAGATTATTCCTATTGCTTGCGATCATGCAGGCTATGAGTTGAAATTGAAAGTCATTGAACACTTGCGCCAGCGGGGTTTTGAAGTGAAGGATTGTGGCACCCACTCGACCGACAGCTGCGATTATCCCGATTTTGCCCATCAGGTGGGATCAGCCCTTGAAAAAGGAGAATACAAGCGCGGTATAGTCATCTGCGGCAGCGGCAACGGTGTTCAAATGACTGTCAACAAATATCCTCATGTGCGTTGTGCCCTCTGTTGGACACCAGAAATCGCCCATTTGGGACGCCAGCACAACGACTGCAACTGCATCTCCATGCCTGCCCGCTTTATCAGCGAGGAAACCGCCATGCAAATTGTAGACGAGTATCTGGACACTCCTTTCGAGGGAGGCCGTCATACACGCCGCGTGGAAAAAATAAGCCAGTTGCAGTGATGGACTTGGAACTGGCACGTCAGGTATTCTCCTGTATTGACAACACAACCCTCAACGCTACGGATAGCAATGCCTCGGTGGAAGCTTTCTGCCGCAGGACTCTAGAGATGAACTTTGAAGGGACCTCGGTGGCGGCAGTATGCGTTTATCCGCGCTTTGTGTCGACCGCAGTAAAGGTGTTAGATGGCAGTGGCATCAAGGTGGCTTCGGTGGCTGGAGCCTTTCCTCACGGACAGCTGCCTATAGGGCTGAAGGTGGAAGAGGTGAAATACGCCGTGGAACAGGGTGCCGACGAAGTGGATATTGTCATCAACCGCGGACTGCTGCTTGCCGGCGAGGAAAAGGCCGTATGCGACGAAGTGGCTGCCATGAAGGAGGCCTGTCAGGGACGTACGTTGAAGGTGATTCTCGAAACTGCCGAACTCCCCTCCCCCGCCCTTGTCCGCCGGGCGTCGGAACTGGCCATCGAAGGGGGTGCTGACTTCATCAAAACCTCTACGGGAAAAATCACCACTGGCGCTACCCCCGAGGCGGCGGAAGCGATGCTGGAAGTGATAGCTAATTACGTTAAAATTTACAAAAAAACCATAGGTTTCAAAGCTGCCGGAGGCATCCGAGAACCCGAAGAGGCACTGAATTACGCGCTTTTGGCGAAAAAAATTGTCGGCGATAATTATATTAATAGTCAGCTATTTAGAATAGGTGCAAGTCGATTGACAGACAAATTATTTTCACTTTTAACAAATTAATTCCATTTCGTTTCGGAAAAAATTTGTTTCTTTGCACTTTAAAAAAAATGTTAATCGTATGAAGCCGCTACAGCAAAAGTTAGCCCAATACACCTACCCCCAGGAGATGAGAGCCCTGGGTATTTATCCTTACTTCACCCCTATCTGCAGCCCGCAGAACACCGAAGTCTATGTCACCGGATATGACCATCCCGTGCTGATGTTCGGTTCCAACAGCTACCTGGGCCTCACCAACGACCCTCGTCTGAAAGAAGCCGCCAAGCGTGCCATCGACAAATACGGCACTGGATGTGCAGGTTCGCCTTTCCTCAACGGCACCCTCGACATCCACATCCAGTTGCAGGACGAACTGGCCGAATTCCTTGGCAAGGACGGTGTGATGCTCTTCTCCGCAGGTTTCTTGGCCAACAGCGGCGTTATCCCCAATGTGGTGAGCCGCGGCGACTATCTCTTCTATGACGAGCGCGTGCACGCCAGCATCATGGAGGGTAAACTCATCACCTTCGCCAGCACGCAGAAATATCGCCACAACGACATGGCAGACCTCGAACGCGTGCTCGCCAAAGTGCCTGCCGAAGCTTCGAAACTGGTGGTCACCGACGGCGTCTTCTCCATGGAAGGCGATGTGGCCCACGTGGACAAGATGGTGGAAATCTGTAACCGCTACGGCGCCACCTTGATGGTCGACGAAGCCCACGGCCTCGGCGTCTTCGGACGCGAGGGACGCGGTACCTGCGACCACTACAATATGCTTCCCAATGTCGAATTGGTGATGGGCACCTTCAGCAAGAGCCTCGCCTCCGTGGGAGGTTTCATCGCTGCCGACAAAGACACCATCAACTGGATGAAACATAGCGTCCGTCCTTACATCTTCACCGCCAGCATTACCCCTGCCAGCACCGCCTCGGTGCTCGAAGCACTTCATATTATGCGTAGCGAACCCGAGCGCAACGCCGCCCTGTGGGATAACCAGCGCTACGCCTACAAGGCCTTCAAGGATCTTGGCTTCGAAATCGGCAACACCTCCACTCCCATCATCCCTCTCTTCATCCGCGACAACGTAAAGACCTTCACCATCACTCACGACCTGCTGGCCGACGGCGTCTTCGTCACCCCCGTCATCAGCCCTGCCGTGCCTAGCGACGAAACCCTTATCCGCTTCGCCCTCATGGCCACCCACACCCACGAGCAAATCGATATCGGAGTGGAGAAAATCTACAAAGCCTTCAAGAAACAGGAAGTTCTTTAAGATAAGTCTATGATTACTGTCAAAACCGTTGAAAAACGCAGCGACCTGCGTAAGTTCATTGCTTTCCCCAATAAGCTGTTCAAGGATGTGCCGAGTTATATTCCGGCATTGGATTTCGATGAGATAAATCTGCTCACCGACAAAAATCCCTCACTGGAGCACTGCTCGCGTGAACTCTATCTGGCCTATAAGGACGGCAAGGTCGTAGGACGCGTAGCCGCCATCATCAACCGCACTGTCAACGAGCATTGGAACAAACGGGCCGTCCGCTTCGGTTGGTTCGACTTCATTGAGGACTATGATGTTTTCACTGCCTTGTTGGATAAGGTGGTAGAATACGGTAAGGCCAACGGTATGGACGAAATCGAAGGACCCTTCGGTTTCACCGACATGGACAAAGAGTGCTGGGCCATCGACAACTTCGACGCCCGCCAGAACACCTCCACCCTATACAACCCCGAATACTACGTCCGCTTCATTGAGCGTGCAGGCTACCAGATCAAGTGCCGCTGGCAGCAGTACTCCATGCAGGCCGACCAGCCCGTGCCCGACAAGGTGGGCCGCCTCAACAAGCTCATCATGGAGAAGTACCACCTCAAACTGGTCAAGGTGAAACGCCGCAAAGAGCTCATCCCCTACGCTTGGCAGTTCTTCCACGCCATCAACGAGAGTTTCAAGGATCTCTACGACTTTGTTCCCATGACTGAAAAGGAAATCAAAGTCTACATCGACGAATACTTCCCCTTTGTCAATCTCGATTTCGTGCAGTTCGTCGTTGACGAAAACGACAAACTGGTGGCTTTTGGCCTCAGTATCCCCGACATCACCAAGGCCTACAAAAAAGCCAACGGCAAGCTCTTCCCCTTCGGGTGGTACCACATACTGCACGACCTCAAGCACTTCGATACCATCGACCTGCTGCTCAACGGCGTGTTGCCCGAATGGCAAAAGCGTGGTGTGCACAGTATTTATTACTGCGACATGAACGAATCGGCCATACGCCACGGCGTGCATACCGCCTTCACCAACCCGCAGATTATCGGCAATGAAGCCGTCAAAATCTGGGAGACCCAGTACAGCACCAAGCCCTTGATGCAGCGTGCGGTCTTCGCAAAGGCGCTGTAAGCATCTTTTCCCCGCCCCAAAAAACACAGGGATGGCCCATAAGTCCTCGTCAGGGGACGCAAGAACATATTACATCACTCGGAGGTACACTTTCCCGCTGCCTGCCGCGGTGAGGGTTTCTTTGTCTTTGTCGTATTTCAGGCGGGCGGGGTTGTCGGGATAGTCGGAGGTGATGAAGAGGTCGTTGCTCACGGTGTCGAGGCGGTAGGTCATGGCGGCAGTGGTATCCCAGGTGTATCCGTAGTCGTCACCAGAGTAGTAGACCACGCTGACGATGGAGAAAATCTCGCCCTCGGTATCGGTTTTGAAGAGTAATCGGTTGGTGTAGGAGTCGAATTCTCCGCCGGGGGTCTCTTCATAATGGTTTTCCCACACAGTTCCTACAAGGGGATTATGTAGGTAGACAGGGGTGGGTGCGTTTTTCTTGCACGAGGCGATGGTCAAGGTGGCCAGCAATGCCGCCAAAGGGAATAGGTGGGTGGTTTTCATGGTAACAATTCTTTTCTTTTATGGTTCAACTAAATGGAAAACGGTTTCCCCCTGGCTCAATATGTTGTTTTCGGGATAATAGCGGTAGTAGGAGGGAATATGTGAGCCGTCAAGGTATACCTCCACACCGTTGACATCGGGATGGAAGATGTAGGTGAAGGTATAGGTGGTATCGAAATAAAAGGCGTATTCTGTGACAGACAGCTCTTGTCCGGTGCTGTCGGTGAGGAAGGTGATTCGGTTTTCCATGTGCAGGCTGCCGTACATCATGGTGGTGTCGTAGGTGGAAAGCCAGGTGGTTCCAGTCAGGTGGTTCGCTGTCGCTGCCGGACTGGGTGCGGGTTCTTGCCCTTTTTCACAGGCGACGAAGACCATTGTCAGCAAGGCCAGGGCTGTGGAAATAATGAATGTTGTTTTTTTCATGGTAAAAGGGTTTTGGGGGTTGTTGCAAATATAATACCCCGTTTTTCGATGAAATCTGACAAACAGCTTCTTTTTCGAAAAAAAAAATGTATTTTCCTCTGAAAATACCTCTCAGTCATAATACCCCCTCACCCCTGTGGGGTATTGGGGTGAGGGGTAGAAATTATTTTCATGCGTTTGTGTGTAATTCGAGAATTTTATGTAAATTTGCAATCTGATGTCAGATTTGGAAAAAAAGGTGGGTATTATATATACAAACTTATGCGCCGTTATGTAATCATATTGATGCTCTTGCCATCGTTCTTGTGGGCACAGATGGAGGTGATGCCGCTACAGGGGCGCGTGACCTGCAACGGCAAAGGTGTTCCGTATGCCACGTTGCAGATTGTGAGCACCTCGATAGGTGTTTCGTGCAACGACGACGGCGAGTACTTGCTGAAGATACCCGTCGGCCATGAGGATGACACGGTGCTGGTCCGTTCGATGGGCTACGAAAGCGTCAGACTGCCGGTGGCGATGTTGCGACACCACAGCCACGTGAGGCTCAAGACGCAGACTGTGCAACTGCAGGAGGTGCAGGTACGTAGTTACCGAAAGGGAAACCATCTGCTCAAAGCCGCCATAGACAAGATACCCGAGAACTACCACCGACGGATGAGCCGTAATACCTTCTTCTACCGCGACTGGCGAGCTGTCGACGGCGAGCTCTATCTCTTCGACGAGGCGGTGATGAATGTCATGCGCCGTGGGTATGGCCGTTACGACAATAAACGTGCCTACCGTTTCGACCCCAATGTACGTGAGATGGCTACCGACTACAAGTCCATTCTCCGTCACCGGTTGCTGGTCTATGACCGCAGGCTGCTGGAACGGAAGGTGGACGATGACGATGGGGTCGATGAACAGCTCTCTTTCTCCGAGAACGAGCTTTTCTTCGACATAGTGGAGACCCCCAATGCCAACTTCCCCATGGCACTGCGATGGCATTATTTCGAGCCGGTGCAGGAGTTTCTGGACAACGGTGAGGTTTACTATCTTGTGCGCTCCAAGGGGGTGGGTCGCTATCGGGCCTCCACAGTGCACTATGAGTATATCATCCGCAAGAGCGACCTGGCCATTGTCCGCATCACCTCTGTGTTGCAACCCCTCAGCATGGCAGCGCCGCAAGACGCCTGGATAGGGGTGCACTACAACAAACTTACCATCGATACAGACAGTGCGGCCTGGACCTATGACGTGCGCGAAGGCCGATACACCCTTACCCATTACTACAGCAATCGTCGCTATCACCTCACCTCGCGCTATGTCAGCAACCCGGAACAGCGCTGGCAGCGCTGTGTCGACTGGACGCTGACCGACTTTTCCCTAGTTGGGAATGACCTTCCTGCTGATACCCTTGCCGTGCGCCCGCAGACTCTCATGGATGCCTTTGGCGAGAGCGACTACAGTGGCGACTATTGGAAACACTACAACAGCATCCCCATAGATACTCTCCCGCTGCGGTTGCTGCAAGATAAATTCTCACGCCATGAAAAGAAATAGCCTCATTATCCTCGGCCTGCTGCTCCTGTCGGGCGGCTATGCCTGTGCGCAAGAGGAGACGGCCATGCCCGACAGTATCATTGTGATAGGCACGGTGGTTGATCATCTGAGCGGCGAGCCGCAACCCTACTGCCTACTGCAATTTATCCGGGGTGCCGACACCGCGGCTACGGTACGTTGCGATGGAGAGGGAGGCTTTGCTGCCTGGTTGCCGGTGGGTGGCTACACCCTTAGTGCAACCATCAGAGGGCAGTTGGTCTATCAGGCCGACCTGGTACTGAACGACAATGCCGCTCTCCATATCGCCATCATTACCGACAGCTTCCGCTTCCGCGTGCTGCGGCCCGTCGAAGTGACGGCCTTGCGGCACCTGCTCGGCGGGCAGGGCTTGTTGATTGATTCCCCTGACGAACCCCGCTTATGGGATTTTACCTACTGCGATTGGTGTCTTTGGAACCACCCCCCCCATTATGGCGGAGCCGATGCTCCTGCCTTCGGAAGCCCTGTTGCGAATGGGGGCCGCTTCTACCGCGCTGCCAAAGGCAATAAATATGCCAGGATATGGCAACTCCTCTGGCCTGACCGCGTGACGCCGGCGCTAGCTGATACCACCAGGAAAAAGTAGCGAATGGACAGTCGGCAGTCATACACAGACCTCCTACGTCGACACCGCATGTTGGTGTGGATGCTTTGCTGGGCTCGTGCCCATGGTGACTATGAACGTTGTAGGGATTTGGTGCAGGAGGTGAGCCTTTCGCTGTGGGAGCATTTCGGCCGCCTGCGGCCCAATGCAGGCCCCTTGCAGGAACGCGCCTGGGTAGTATGGCATACGCGCACAGTCCTCAACCACTTGCATCGGACCCCCACCCCCACCCTCATTCCACTAACCGTCGACCTGGCTGCCGAAGAGGACGACAGTCGGGAGCAACTGGATGACCTCCTGGCCCCGTTCAGCGATACCGACCGTCAGTTAGTGCACCTGCGGATTGAAGGCTATGACGCCGCAGAAATAGCACAGCAGATGAATATCAGCCGCGATGCAGTCTACCAGCGCCTGCATCGCATCATCGAACGATTACAGAAAGTACAGCAATGAAGAATAACGATATAGAAAATTTGATAGAACGTCTGCAGGGATTCGACGGCGAGGAGTTGCAGCGTGAGATGACCGACGGACTGGATGAATGGTGCAGCCGGCGATTGCAGCGAACACGCCACGTGAAACGTGTGGCGGTAATCGCCTTGTTGCTATTGACCACCACGGCCATCGCTATGACCGCTATTCCTTGGTTCATCGCTGTCCTGCAGTCCAATACTACACAATCCGGCTCTCCCGAACCCGGTCCCCAGCAACCTACTCCCCGCAATCCGGTTCCCACGTCGGTGATGCAAGAGGGCAAAACTGACAGTGTGGCCGCTTGTCCTGTCTTGCCGCAGCCTGTCGATTACTACTACACCGGCATCGCCGAGGACGGCTACTCGGTCGCTTACGGTCACGATACCCGTACATTGACCTATACCCGGTATTCGGGCAGGCATATCATCAGTTCTGTCGTCCACAACGCCCCTGAAGTCTTTTTTACCGACACTGCCACACTGGTCGACAGTTCGTCGACCGATATTGATTCAATGTCGCAGGTGGCGGTGAGAAGTATGATCAAGTGTGATTTCCAACAGGTGGAACTCAATGGGGACGTGCTTTATTTCTCCGTCACAGACAGTGTGCGCCGTCAGGTGAGCGTTCGTGGTGATGTGGCACAGTGGATGGGACAGTCCATCCGTTATAACGATACGCTGGTGCTTCCTGCCACAGTGGAACGGAATGGGATAATTTATACCGTCACTGCCCTTGCCGACAGTGCTTTTGCCTGTCATGCCGAGTTGAGGGAGGTGGTGCTTCCTGTCACTCTTGCGGTGATTGGAGATGCCGCCTTTGCCTATTGCACGGGCCTCGGTCGTTTGACCGTGTTGTCCGATACGCCTCCTGAGGCATCTCCGACCTCGTTCAACCGAGTCAATACCAATACCCTCCTCACGGTGCCGTGCGGGAGCCTTGCAAGCTATGAGGACGTCATCGAATGGCTTTATTTCCGTCAGCGGAAAGAAAACTGTCCTTAAAAAAGCTATGACTTGTAGTAATCCCTGAGGATGGCCACCATTTGGTTGCCTGAGAGGATTCGTTTGATGACGGTGGAGAGCCATTGCTCGAGATTGGCTACCACGTTGCGCAGTGGAGGATTTTTCTTTTCGACAAGTTTCACGATGCGTCGGGCCAGTACTTCGGGTTGCAGGCCGCCGTTCTCCTCTTTCTCAATGATGGCGAGGCTGTTCCTGAAGATAGGACCGTAGTCGGGGTCGTCGAGGGTGGGCTGGCTGTTCTTGCGGCTGCCGGTAAATCCTGTGGCAAAGTCGCCCGGCTCGACCATGCAGACACGGATGCCAAAGCCTGTCACCTCGGCAGCAAGGGCCTCGGTAAAGCCCTCGATGGCGAACTTGGAAGCGGAGTAGAAGCCTTGGTAGGGCAAGCCCATCAGGCCGCCGATGGAGCTGAGGTTGATAATCTTACCATAACGGGCCTTGCGCATGTAGGGCAATACGGCCTGACACATGTTGACGCAACCCATGAAGTTGGTGCCCATCTGCAGGTCTATCTCTTCTTCGGTGGCAAGCTCGAGGGCGCCGCCGATGCCCATGCCGGCATTGTTCACCAGCACGTCTACCCTGCCCTGCTCTTTGATGATGTCGGCCACCACGGCGGCAATCTGTTCGCGGTTACGCACATCGCATTGACGGTATTTGATGGTGGTGTCCTGCATCTCCCTGCGGCAGAGCCCATAAACGGTATGTCCTTTCTGTGAAAGCATTTCGGCGGTGGCCTTGCCGAAGCCCGACGAGGCACCCGTGATGATGATTACCTGTTGCATTTTCTCTCGTATAATTTTTTGCAAAAGTACAAATGTTGAGACGATTACCAAAATTTTTTTTCTATGTGGCGGAATTGTTGTATTTTTGCATCTTCATTATTTACCCTAAAAACGAAAACAAATGAAGAAAGGATTCTTTTTTGCAGCGGCCCTGATGCTTTTGGCCGTGACAGGTTGCCAGAAGGACGACACGTCGGATACTGACAATACCCCCGCGGGTGGCTCGACGACGGAAAGCACCATTGCACAGGCTGTCATCGGTACAGGTTCGTTCGGCGCTTTCGAGCAGGTGCCGGGCATGGACTTCAATGGCGACGGAGTGCTGGAATACCGTATCATGGATGAGGAGTTCTCAGGCAGCACACTGCGCTTCGACGAATATGATGCCGAACAGGGCACCAATGTGGTCACCGAGGCCGAAGCCGGTGTTGGCGGACAGTACCTGCATGACCATATTGTGAACCTCGCCAACGGAACTACCGTAGGACCTGATATGTCTCCCAACGGCTATTATGGTCTCGGGGATGCCTATTTCTTCGAGCCCTCGGCTGGTACTTATTATGTGGGCCTGCGTGTGCGACTGAGCGACGGTTTGCACTATGGATGGGCCAAGGTGAACATGACTGGCCAGGACGAGTTCTTCAATGCCACGTGGGTGGAAGCCTATTACAACAAGACCGTCGGCGCCACAATCAAAGTGGGACAGAAAAAGTAGGTCCGCTGATTGGTGACACAGACCAACGACATACTGCAGGCGCTTGACGCATTTATCAGGAAGTACTACAAGAACCTCCTGATACGTGGTGTGTTGTATGCCGTAGGCATTGTGCTGACGCTGTTCCTGGCGGCAGTGCTGCTGGAACATTTCGGTTGGCTGTCGAGCTGGGCGCGAGGGGTGATTTTCTGGATAGGGCTGGTTGCGACAGTCGTGGTGACGGGATGGTTCGTGGTGCGTCCGCTGCTGAAAATGGCGGGTCTGGGCAAGCGTATTGACCATGCCGAAGCGGCCAGGATTATCGGGCGCCATTTCCCTGAGGTGAGCGACAAGCTGCTGAACCTCTTGCAGCTCAACTCTCAACTCTCAGCTCATAACTCCCAACTGTTACTTGCGGCCGTGGAGCAGAAGACGGCGCAGTTGCGGCCCATACCTTTCCTTGATGCCGTCAATCTCAAGGGCAACCGCCGCTATCTGAAATATGCCTTGCCTCCGCTGGCGGTGCTGGCGCTGCTGCTCATCGTGGCGCCGCAGATGGTGACGGGCCCCTCGAAACGTATCGTGAACTATAACACGGTGTATGAACGTCCTGCCCCCTTTACCTTCCGTATCCTCAACGAAAGCCTCACCGTGCAGCAGGGCGACGACTTCATCCTCAGGGTGACCACCGAAGGCGAGGCACAGCCCGCCGAGGTGTATCTCGACGTCGAGGGTCGCCGCTACCGGATGAAGGCCGAAGGGGCGTTTGTCTATAGCTTTTCCAAGGTCAGCCGTTCGCAGACCTTCCGGCTGCAAGGGGGCGGGGTGACCTCGCAGGACTACCGTCTCGAGGTGCTGCCCAATCCCTCGGTGCTTTCCTTCCGCATGGTGCTCACCTACCCTGCCTACACCCGCCGTGAGACGGAGACGGTGCTCAACCTGGGCGATGCTGCGGTGCCCGAGGGTACCACCGTCCGCTGGATTTTCCAGACACAAGATGCCGACACCTTCCATTTCTCAACGCTCAACGCACAACTTTCAACTCTCCCCGACGCCAACGGCAGGGTGGAAATCAGCCGCCGTGTGATGGACAACATGGACTACGTTTTCTGTGTAAGTAGCGCCCATAGCGTTTCCGACACGTTGAAATACAGCCTCTCCGCCATCAAGGATGCGGTGCCGATGATAGTCGTCGAGGAGGTGGCCGACTCGCTGTATCCCGACCGCCGCCTTTTCCGGGGACGCATAAAAGACGATTACGGCTTCTCTAAGCTCGTTTTTGTCCATAAGACGACCAATGCCAAGGACACGACGAGAAATGCCGTCAGTGAGGCCGAAATGGCCTTAAATGGCGAGGCAAGCCAGGAGTTCTTCTTCTCGTTCAACACCGCCGAGCTTGTTTTGGCCCCCGGCGACGAACTCTCCTACTGGTTCGAGGTGGCCGACAACGACGCTATCCATGGCCCCAAAACTGCCCGCTCGCAGGTGTTCGAAATCAAGATACCTACCGAAGAGGAGCTGGACCGCTTGCTGGAGCAGACGAACAGCGACGTGCGCCAAAGTGCCGATGCCCAGATGAGTGAACTGCAGCGCCTGCAGGAGGAGATTAATGAGATGATGCGCAAACTGGTGGACAAGAAGGAGCTCGGCTGGCAGGACAAGAAGGACCTGGAGCAGATTGCCGAGAAGCAGAAGCAGGTG
>Ga0310786_10004399_pt1 | contig 19676 bp, 41 predicted proteins | sample AusTroGonzalo_MG_FD_203881 | JGI IMG/M metagenome (GOLD analysis project Ga0310786, IMG submission 203881) | Bovine rumen microbial communities from tropical cattle in Woodstock, Queensland, Australia - Gonzalo_03 (v2) (version 2) | ecosystem: Host-associated > Mammals > Digestive system >... | reverse complement strand
AACCTGGAGATTTGCCAGTAGATCTGGCCTTCGTGCCTGTACACCGCCACGTCGTAAAGGACTAGCGGACCGCACGTGAACCAGCCTCTCCAATTCTTCTTGTACGGGCGCAGTTTGGAAATCCGGGCGCCGTACACCTGATGTATGACGCTTTTTAACTGTGCCTCGGTGAATTGTGACAGCATCTTCCTACCCTTTCATTTTTTCATTTTTTTTGGGTTATACTTAACGATGCCTATTCGACGGCTGCGACCTCTGAGGGACTCAGAATTCCCTGGGCGGTCATCATGGCGCCGCATCTGCGACACCTGACCACAGTATGGCGGTCGCCTTTCGCGTCCACGTAGTAATGACCCCTGTACAGGGACCACTTATGCAGACAACCCACATGTATGAAACAGTTGATGATTTCACGAAGCAAATTCATCTTTATTCTCCTTTTCTTTTGGACCCCTCAAGAGGACTTTTACGATGTTGTACTTATTGGAGGGAGCCGGAACGATGGCTCCCGACAATAAGTAACGACGGGTTTTGTTTTTGAGGATTACTCCTCTACAATATTATGCCTGCCAGAGTATCGGAATTAAGCCTTGCGGAATGTCGCTGACATCCACTCGTACACAGCAATGGTGCACTGCTCTTCCAAAGTCCGCTCCCCCAGTTGCTGCATGCCTTTCTCACATGCCTCGGCAACCTGGCGGAGCAAGCCAAGACGTGTGGCCTGCGAAAGATCATACCAGTCCGGGATAGTCTCTACTGCTTGCCACTCCTCCTTGGCCAGCTTCTTGTAGAGATCTTCCAACATGTGCTCTGTGATCTTGTAGCGGATCTCTATTTCAGCACAAGAAGTAATCTCGCCGATAGTTATCTTCATGACGCCCTCATACGCTGCGTTTCTGGATGTTTGTACGATAATCGGTTGCCGGCTTCTGTTTTCGCAGATCCTCCGCAATCTTCTGCCGCAACTCCTCGGCGGCCTCTGCTTCGAGCTGTTCCGGGGTCTTGATGTTTCTGTAATTTATGTCATTCATTTGCGCCCTCCATGGGTATACTTGTTAAAAAGAAAACCCGGAAGCGTGTAGGAGACGGCCCAACACCAGTAAGGCCCCACGCTTCCGAGTTTGTTTTGTTGGTTACCAATCCACGTCGTCTGGTGAATCGGTTTCGTCATCTTCATAGGCCTTGCGGTAGCAATAGGCGATGACACCCATTACCACGACAATGCCGCTGAAGACCAACAACGCCTGGAGCCAGCCTGGGATCATTCTTCAGTGTCCCCCATGTCGTATCCGAGTTTATTGAAGATCTGCTGAATGACACTCAGCCGAAATTCGATCTCCTTGAGCGCCCTGAACCTGGCGTCGCGACATCGGTCGTCCTTCCCCGGACCCTTGAAGGTCCAAGTGCGGATAACCGCCTGTTGCGTTTCCTTGGCGAGAGTACCGAGAATACGCGCCGGCAACGGCGCATCTTCCGGACAAGACCGGATGATGTACTCTGCCTGGACGATGGCCTTGTAGGCACGTAGCAGAGTGACATCCGCTCCGGTTATTCCCTTCGCCTTGATCTTGGCGAAGATCTTCTCTCCGTTGCGAAGCGCCTGTTCCTGAGACAGATTTCCCGTCTCAAGCCCCTGCATCAGGAATCTCAGCAGGAAGCGGCCGTCGTTGACTGCTTCATCAAAAGTAAGATGGTTACTCATTGTAGTCACCTCCCTTGATGCAATTGGCACCGCGCAGGTACCAACGAGCAGCACAAATACCGCATCCGGCGAAGTCGAAGAAATCTCCGACCACGAAACAAAGTACCATTCCAACTTTTCGGGCCATGATCACTTGCCCTCCTTTTTGAAATGAGCGATGATATCCCTGTTGAGGATGACGATCATACCCACGTATTTTGGGTCGTTTTCCATCCTCGCTATGACAGGGTGTTTCTGCTTCACGCCGGACACGTGCTTTTCTATCGCGGCCATCAGCTCCTTGGTGGAGTACGCCTCATGGCAGATATACATCTGCGCGACGTCCTCTACCAGGAAGATCTGTTCAGGCGCAAACTGGGCCTTTCTCCAGTCCTCGTAAAGGCCATCCGCCTTCAGAGCCGGAACCAGCTTAGTAGCCACGAAATTTTCGACCGTCTTACGAACGTATCGAAGGTCTAGGGTTTTCAACTCCCTGTCACTGGCTATTGTGAAACCAGCGCGGAACCCTTGCATGAAGGTTTCGATGTATATCTGTTCGGCGTCCTGCTTCTTCTGAAGCCGGGCCACCACGGAGGCCGCATCCTGCGGATCAGCGATGTAGATGTTGGCCGGGAAACCGGCAACGACGGTGATGGCGCAAATGAGCGCCAGAAACATTGAAAAAACCTTCTTCATTTTCATTCTCCTTGGTTATACTTTGGGAAATAAAAGGACGCCACCCACCGCGGTTGACGCCCTTATGAATTGTTTGTCTAGGGGACCACCATGGTCAACCCTATTATTGTTTCCACCCGATGTAAATGAATTGAATCCTCATAGTGATCTCCAGTTTGGGTAAAGATGACGGGAGCGCAGGAAGGACTCGAACCTTCACCCACCGCATTAAGTGTGCGACGCTCTACCTTTGAGCTACCGCGCCCCCAAAAGTTATCCCTACGCGGAGTGGAAAACTGTCGCCAGCATTGCGATGACGAAATTGATCGCCATCCCTCCCCAAAGGGGTGCGGTGACCCACCACCAACTCCAGTCGATGACACCGCACAGCTTAAGCACTAAAAACACAACGAAAAGAATTGCAGGAAGACCGATACTGTTACCGCTCATAGTATTCCTCCTTATTTCTGAGCGTTATTAGCTGGTGGAGCCGCCGGGAACTACACCCGGGTGTACCGAACAAGTTCGGTATCGAAACTTGGTCGGCCCCAAGAGAAAAATAAAGATGCCCGTCTTTCCGGGCTGCCATCTTGAACAGCAATTTTCAGCGAATGGCATCGGCAAAAGCTATCTCTGATTTTCTGTATCAAGAATTCCGTCTTTCCGGATGTCCGCGAAGAGCCCTCGCCCGGTGGCTATTAGCCCTTCTTCGCACCACCCGCAGATAATGCGCTGCAGGTCCGCATTTTGAAAGTTTGGCGAATCCAGAGAGGGGTTGAGCTACCCTTTAATAGGCAAGTGCTCATACCGCTTGAGCAGCGTATTGAGGCGTACGATCTCGTGCTGTACTTTGTCACGCTCGTTGTCAAATGCCTCCCGAAGCTTCTCCAACATCTGGTCTTTAACCTTAACGCGGCTGCTGAAATCATCCTTAAGCGCATCATCACTTTTGTAATCAAACGCTCCACGGATAACCAGTATCTTCTCTCCGTATGACGTGCTCGGGAGCACCTGCGCACTGATATCGTTGGATGCGAATCGACTGACTATCCGTTCCGCCGGAAGGCTGTCGTGGTTAGCATTTTCGGATTCTTCGATAGAACCACTACTCACACGGCCCCTTTTAACACCTATGTAACGGCGCACCCAGCGATCCCAGTCAAGCTGTTCATAGATAAGTGTTTGTTCGTCGATGTCGCCGGTGAGGAAATTGCCAATCCCAGTATAACAGATATACTTCATGACTCGTTTGAAGTGTTTCATGATACACCATTCCTTTCGAGAGCATTAAAGTTGGTGGAGCCGAGGGGAATCGAACCCCTGTCCGGAGCTTTGCGCTTTGGCTTTGCGCTCCGTCGAACCTCTTCCGGCCCCCCAACACATTTCCAAAAACGCTCAAGCCTCTTGGAACTCTCCGTTGTGGAGAAAATACCAAGTGTTAGGCTTGATGTGTTCGCCGTCCACTCTGGCGGAGACAACCCTGTAAATGTAGGGTTCTTTACTACCGTCGGACCGGTATTCGGCCAGTACGAGGACACACCCGAGCGCCCCTCGTACGCAACCGCGATTTCCTAGCACAGCCACAAGCGATTTCTCACCTGAGGCGCTGGCCTCACAGTCATCACCCAGTGCCACCTGACGGCTTTTCAAACCGTACTGGGCCTGTCGACAGGTGTTGCCGAGCTGCGCCTGACGGGAGAGGTCCCCGGCTTGGGCCTGGATACAGTGTATCCCAGACTGGGTCTGGTCACACTTTCCAGCGAGCTGAACCTGGCGGCATTCGTCGCCAAGCTGCGCCTGACGGGAGCTCCCGACAGTCTGTGCTTGTTGACAAATGCTTCCGGCTTGGGTCTGACGGCCCCAGACCCCTTCTTGGACCTGGATGCAATCAGTACCGATCTGTGACTGGCGACACGAATGTCCGGACTGCGCCTGACGACACATATAGCCGACCTGCGTCTGCTGACCGTCTATGGTATCCTGCGCCTGGCAACTGTAGTCCCCAAGCTGCTCTTGGTGGGAGTAATTCCCGACCTGCGCCTGAGTCTTATAGTTGCCTTCCGACGATTGCACGTCGGAGGTGTTGCGTTGCACAACTCCGACGGCCGATGCCTTCTCCAGGAGAAACTTCAGTATCTCACGGCAAAAACCGGAGATATCGAGTTTCTTTCCTATTCGCAGTTTGGAGGTCACCATTTTGTTGTTCCCACGCTTGCAGTCACAGGCCTCAGCCTGCACCGTCGCGAATTCGTTCAACTGGCAGTCGGCCGCAACGAATCCGTAATGCGTCAGAACGTCGAACGGCGATTCACAAAAGTGAATCCCGTGTTCGCACGGCACAGGATCACCCGGCTCCTCGAATACAGCATTCTCGCTGTATTGACGATCCAGGCACCACATGCCTTGCCGAAATCCTTTGTAGCCTTCTATCATGAGGTATCCTCCTAGAAGAATCTAACGTTCCATCGCCAACCCCTGGCGTCAGCACGTCGTGAGGCAATGCCGTCACGCCACTCGCCGTTGAGCTTCCGGTATTCGAACCGGATATCCCCCGACTGCATGATAGAATCCTCGACGATGCGTTCCCTTGCCACGTTGATGTACATGATAGGGTAAACATCATCGAGAATCTCGATGCGGTCTGGCCTCCAGCTGACCATGTTGTCAGCAAGGTCAAGCTCGCGGAGCGGTTTTCTCGACCGCTCCGGCCTCTTGAAAAGGCTTGCCCAGTCCATTTTATATCACCGCGACCTTCCAGCCCAACCAGCGAGCGGTGTTTCGGCTGTAGGTGTCCCCCACCTTGCAGCTTTTGTCGGGGTGACTCGGCGGGAGAGCCGGTCCGGGGAACCAGCTGGCAACGATGGGTTTACCCGCCAGCTCAGGCATGTTGGCGAGGTCAGGATCGGCCGACGCGTCGAGTTCGACGATCAGCGTGATGACTTTCGTCTCCCTGGGTTCGGCGGACGCGCCGGAGGTAAGCTTCAATGTCGGGTGAGGCCCGAGGGCCTCGACGCGACACATCGCCTCTTCGGGCAGATCGTCGATCGAGATGGCACTGATCACCGCTTTGCCGATCATGATGTCGGCTTCGGCGATCAGATTGTTGCCCGAGCGGGACACTTCCCGCCAGGCGTTGTCCGCCGTCATATCGGCGAAGAGGGCGTGCTCGACGCCGCCCTGCGTCGACCACCCCTCGGTGAAGTGCGAGCCGCTCGCGCCGTCGACGTTTCCGTGTTTGCGGAAACAGCCATCGAGGACGAACCCGATCGCAGCCTTGGTGGTTTCGAAAGCGCTACGGATGAGCGAGTTGAGCTCGTTCATGTTGGTGGGGGCGCTGTTGGTGGTGGTGTTGTTGTTACTGCTCATGATTTTTCCTCCTATACTGGGATTTAGGCCGCGTCATGATACGCGTGGTCTTAGGGTGAGACCAGAATGATTTACCCTCTGAGTTTCGGCAAACAGCTGCCATCATCAGATCTTGGGAGCCTATCCCCAAGATGACTCAGATAAACAAAACAGGGGGCAGTTTAACGTCAATGCCCCCAGACGTCGGATCTGTTGGTCTATAGACGGTTAGGCTACCAGCGGTAACCTGTCCGTCTTCCGCCACTCATCCAACAACTTACGTAGTTCCTCCATAGGTCCTCCCCATTACCAGGGTTTTTGCTCGATGTTGGTCCCGATTCTCAGTTCACCATCAGAGAACTGATAAAACGCGAGACTTCTTCCGCTGTCTTGGTCCACGGCCTCAAAGGCGATGTGGTTTCCCACCTCGTGATCTTTGCAGCCAAGAAAAGCAGCGATTGCGTGGACAAGTTCCTCCCCACCGCGAATGATGGTGTGAGTACCTAGGACCGATGCCTTGCGGTACCCCCACTCACGCCCCGCGGTCACGCCGCATCTTCCGAGCCTGAGCTCCATTTTATGCCTCCTTTTAGGGTTATACTTTTCTGTTTCGGCTTTGCTGCGAAAGCAGCTCGTTGCCTCATCAGGTACCGGGAACGGCCACGGCACTACAGAAAAAGGGCCAGAGCGTTGGCTCCAGCCCTTGAAGTGTTACTTCCCGAAGATCGTCGGGAAGTTATATTCGTGGAGCAACCTTTTCAGGTGCTCCTCCAAGCTCCGAGGCGGGATCTTTCCCACCACCGGGTGTTCCACCGGGGTGGAGACCATCCCGGTTTCCCGGTCGAGGAACCAATCCGGCTCCTCCTCATTGGTCATGCAGTCGAGCAAGGCCAGGAGGATTCGCCACTGGTCAGCGGGGAGTTCGACCCGCATCGGCTCGAGCTGATCGATGATGATCTTACACTCCTCGATCACCTCCTCGCGGGTCCAGACATGTCCATCGGCGTTGTGACGATTCACCACGTTCTCTAGATCTCCGAAGGCCTCCAGCGTGGCCGGGATGTCCGGAAGGTCGCTGCTGTGGGCGCAGTCAAAGCCCACGCAGTTGGGGATCTCCCGCGCCCCCACCTTGAGGGTGCCGGTGAAGGTCACCCCGCCGTGGCATTCGAGGCGACACTCGAGCTCCTCGAGATTTCTCCCCGGGGCGCGGACATAGCCGCACCTGTGGCCCATGTCCAAGAGCACGACATAAAAGCTGTGCCCTTTATAGGAGCCCTGAACTTCCAGCATCTTGTTGGTGACGTTATTGTTGTTCATAATGTACCCTCCTGTTTGGGTTATACTTTAGGTCGCCACAGTTGAACAATGACTGCGACAACAACGACTGTTTCGCCTTACGCGGGCTCATTCGCCGTGTGCTCTCCGCGGACATTTGAAAGGATCGCTCTGCCATGCATGAGGGCAATTCCGAGACTCTTCCGGACGATTGTCCAGGTAATTCCAGACAACACGATACTGCCGACAGTCCCGACAAGGTATGTAGGGACTCAGACGGCGGTCAAGTTCTGCTTCAGCAGCCTTGAGCTTTATTTTAAGCTCATCAGAGGTTTCTTTGTCCAGCCATGACTTACACGACTGAATGAAATTACGAAGACTGGCAATTTTGCGCTTAAGCGCCGGAACACCATGGAATTCGAAATATGTTTCGGAGCAGAACTCCTTTTCGAGCTTCAGAAACAACGTCGCGGTCATACTCATTTTTGTACCCTCCTGTGTTTGGGTTATACTTTTTTGGAACTTTCGTTCCATTATATTATGCCGAAAAAACCTCTGAAATTAAGCCGTTTTCGACTTGAAATTATCAATTTTTAGTAGTATACTTTATCAGCGTCATAGCCATACAGTAGGAGAAAGTACCATGACACAGACAGCAGCGGCGCCAATCGAATCAGTAAACAGGTACGTACGCAGCATCAATCAGTTCCCGCGCATCGGCCGTTCTCGCGAAACGGAACTCGCAGACATCATCCAACACGGTACTCCGGAAGAGCGTACCAACGCAATCAACGAGCTTGTCACCGGCAATCTGCGTTTGGTGGTGAAGATAGCTCATGACCTGAAATACTGCGGACTCGGTTTTCAGGACCTCGTATCCGAAGGCAATCTTGGTCTCATCGTAGCAGCACAACGCTTCGATCCTGCCAAGTGCCCAAAGTTCGGAGCCTATGCCTCCTACTGGATCAAACAATACATGCGGTTGGCCATTGCTGCTCAATCACATGCAGTAAAGCTGAACACTACCACCATAGGCCAGTTGTACAAGATAGAACAGGCCAGGGCAACCTTCATCAGAGAATTCGACAGAGCACCCGACGATGAGGAGCTGGCGGCGCTGTCGGATATCGGTATAGGCACTGTGAAGACGTTGAAATATGCCGCGGTACACGGATGTTCACTGGACGAGAAGATCAAGGAGGACGAGGACATAACATTCGGTGATGTCATCTGCAATGAGTGTGAGGATCCACAAGAGTCTGCGTATAATGAAATGATCGTCAAAATGCTCCAGAAGCATATAGATCAGTTGTCAGACCGCGGCAAGCTGGCTGTGGAACTGTTCTTCGGTATGGGCAAAAAGGCGTGGCCTATCAAGATAGTGGCTCAGGAAATAGGAATGTCCATCAAGAATACTGAAATATTCCTGCAACAGGAACTGGCAAGTCTCAAAGCAAAGTTGAGATCGGACGGCATCACCAGTAGACACAAGGAAGCATAATAATGTTTGGTGACAGCCGAGAACTGCAAACCTACCTAGATTCCGATGATATGGAATACATACCGGAAGAATGTATGGATCCTGCAGTGATACTGGCTCTTGAGATACTCCTAGGACTTACTGATGAAGAGTAAAAAAAAGTCCTACCGTATCCAGCGATAGGACTATTAGAGTTTCAACACCCCCAGCGTGACACAACCCTTGGTGCACAGGGACAGTATTTCCATAGCGAATAGGCTCCTTCCAGGTCTGTGTACGCCACTATCCTGGAATCGCGCTTGGTACATCGGATGCAGTACAATGACTCTCCGTCTACCTCATAATACAGACAATACACACCACGTTCTGCACCCATTCTGTACAATTTTCTCGTGGCACCTACCGACTTCCACAAACGGAAGATACTTTTGCTGTTGTTACTCACTCCATACTCTCGTTATGGTTATTACCGCTTCCGGCGGCACGGACTGAAAGCCCGATTTGTTCTGTCCGTAATGGACATAAAAACAAGCACCGGGAGTTACCCCGGTGCTTGCAGTAATACTGGTCTGTTTTCTACAGGATGCCCTATCGCTGTCCTAGCCGTAGTTCCAATAGCAGAGCTTCAAGGTGCTTTATGCGGCTAGTGCACCAGTAGATGGCATCCTTATACGCCTCATCTTCGTTACCGTAAAGACGCTCTTCACTGAAGTCACTTCCGTTGTCGAGCCTATAGAACACTGAGACAGGACCAGGATCGATATGTGTAACAGTACCTGATTTGACTTTAATTGAATCAACAAGGTCGGTTACAGTATACCACACGGTTTGACCCAAATCGAATTTGGGTTTAGTTCTATTGTCCTCTAGCTTTTTCAACGCAGCCTGCCAATTATTCAACTGCTCATACACAAAGCTAATTGCACCGGCCCTGGCCTCATCTCTGGTGGCAAACACACGGGCCTCAGGCACTCGGTAGGCTGAATTGTCAGACTCCAAAATGTACGACACCGGAGTGTTTATGGACGGCGGAAAAACGGACACAACCTTTGTGGATTCCAGATGCACGGAACAGGCATCCTCAGCATCCGTAAAGAAGAACCAAACCATGTCTCCAATATCGAATTTTGCCCGCATTTTGGTGTTCCTCCTTTGCTTTCAACAGACATGAAAATACCGTCCCTGGAAGTCCAAGGACGGTAGTATTCTTTGCTGTAAGTTACTTACTTCGTCTCAGCGTTAAGCTTATTGGCGCGTTCCGCAACCATCAGCTTAAGCAACGTGTCCAGAGGACTGGTCTCACCACCGTCTCCGATCATCAACGTACTCGGCAGTTTAATGGCAGACACACCTTTGGCCCACTCACGAGCGACACCAATCTTCGTTTCCTTCTCGATTTCCAGCCGGATCTTTTCCTGCTCGGTCATCGCACCGGACAACTGGATCTCCTGCTGGCGTGCCTTAGCGGATGCCACCTTCTGATCGCTCTGAATCTTGATGACTTCCAGACGAGCGGCTTCCTCTTTTCGCTGGATCTCGGCAACCTCGAGCTTCTTCTCAGCCTCAACAGTGGCCTGCTTCTTCGCAAGTTCAGCAACCGCAACTTCCTGCTGGGCCTTGATCTCGGCCAACTCCTTCTGCCGCTGAGCATCGGTCACAGCCTTGATCTTCTCGACCTCAGCCTTACCACGAGATTCGGCAACCTGCTGTTCATACTGAGCAATCGTACGCTCTTTCTGCATGAGCAGGTTCTGCTTTTCAGCTTCGGCAGTCTTCTTCTGAAGGTCTGCCTTCTGCTGAGCCTGAAACAGGTCGGTGGTAATCTTGTCGAAATTGATTTTCGTGATAGAAAATTGCTCGACAACGATACCAGTAGCCTTGAGTTCCGAGTTGTTCACAAACAGCTTTCTGATATTACTGGCGAACTCCTCGCGATTTTCGATGGCCTGACTGGAAGTGATGTTGGCAGCACAGGTCATGGCGATATCCTTCAGTTTAGACAACACCAGGTTGTCAACCACGTCGATATTACCACCGGCGTAGTTATGCAGGCGTTTGATAGATTCCTGCTCAGTGTACAGACGATACACCACCTGACAGGAAACATCGCCTTCTCCCTTGTTGGAGAAACGGACCTGCACGCCATCACGTTCCTTGCTCTCCTGCGTCTCGTTGGAGAAAAACACGGTGTTTACCTTCGGGTACGTCCAAATCTTGGGCAACACCCGGAAGTAGTATCCACCGTCATGGCGAACCTCGATGTCGCCATTAATGGATTGGATGACCTGAAAGTTCTGAACATTGTTGCTGTGCAGGAAAATACTGCTGATGATAAGCGCCAACACGAGCGCCACAATCACGGCCACTACGGCCACAAAGGGTTTGGGATTCATTTGTCTGTCCTCCTTTTATAGATTTTTTCTGATTTTTTCCGCCTCTTTGATTTTACGGGCGGCCGCCTTCTGCGCCTCTATGCAGTCGGCTTTGAGTTTGTTTTGTTTGTCCTTGATCTCGTGAAGACGATACTCACATGGCTCGTCTTCATCATCTTCCAGCTCGGTACGCATGTTTACAAAGCGCTTGAGTAAGAACTTGTAAACATACCACCACAGCATGAGGAAGAGTCCCAGCACCAATAGTATACGTAACATCATACCTCCTTTCCGTAGCCTTGGTGTTCAATTTCGGTACCCGTCAATATGCTTCTCGCCTTATGATATTTAGGCTCCAACCAGTTAGCCAGTGAATCCTTGGTGTTCAAGTGATGCTCGACATCCCACAATTTCACCTTTCGCGCTATGGGATTACCCACACAGGATAAGATGTAATCGCGATAAGTCATGCTCTTGTCATGCGTAAGAGTTTTAAGGGCCTCCAGTTGCTCATCACTCAGTACCTTGGCATCCTCTATCTGCTGCCAAGTTACATCACCATCCTCCACCAGGTCATGAAACAATGCCACCATCGCATCCGGATCATCGGAATGTTCCAATGCTATGTGAATAGCGTGGTAATACCTGTACTGAAGTAATCCACTGAAAAGCCCAAAGGCCTTTGCCAACGATGCAGACATGATCTTACCTACAGGATATGAACAACACAAACAAAAGCAACAACACTGCCGGTATTCCACACAGAAGAGCGCCGCAACATCCGCAATTACCAATACAGTACCATGCTTTCGCAAAGTGCGGACATCGGCCGTTGTTCTTGGATCTGAAGTAATCCAAAGATGCTCCGCACCAACCGCGCGGATAATTCTCTGTCTTCACCCCCTCCGGCGTAATGATATGTTCTACGTCCATATCGCAGTAATCAGCGCCCTCCGGTGCCGATTTACAGTGTTTGCAGAACTTACAACTCATATCTTTCCCTTTGGAATCTCTCCCCTTCTTACCATAGCTACAGCATCCTTCACTTTGTACGTCATATCATCAATGGTCTCGCGTTGGTGTTTCAGCATGTCTAAGTATGTCGCAGTACAGATATCGGCCACACGTGCTCTTGTAACAGCAACATCTTCCGAATCATCTTCTGAGTCATAGCAGAAGCCAAACCAGTGATGCCTCATCAACGTGCCGGCATCGTCACATACGTGGATGTCACTGCCGTGCCTATATCCTTGCTTAATGGCATTTTTCATTGCCTTCAACGTAGGATATACTCCTCCATTACTGGTAATCACATACCTGCCGCCCTTTGTGACAATACCGTTGCCAGTAGACTCTCTAACAAGGTCGTCCACTACGTCGATGCGCAAATCCCCAGGATCTTGGGTAAATGAACACCTAAAGTAAAATACGTACTTACTCATTGGCGTGTCTCCCTTAGTGGTGCGGACAGATTTGGTCGTTGGTAACCAATATCTTATCGGATATCGCCAACACACGCCTGTGGAGTTTTGCACAGACTTCCGAAACAGGATCGGTAACCGCGTGAAGAATATGACGTTTGGCCTTTTCAACCAACTCAGGATCATCATCAGAGTCATAAGCAAAGGCCCCACCACGACAATGCAGCAGTTCGTCTCGAAACCGCGGATATACCGTATGATGATCTGCCGGATGATCCATTGCCAATACCTGCAAAGGCGAGTCCAGTATTCTCCAGGCTTCTTTCGTCAGGCCGTCTTTTGCCAGGTAGGTCCCCGACGACATGCGATCGACCTCCTCGTCCGTGTTGACTGTGATGTTGAAAATGGACAGCGACTCCGTATACTCCACGGCAAAACAAAAAAGTCGTTTAGACATCAGTATTATCCTTTCCCTGCTTTAAGCACCTCCCGGGTGACCTCTACAGCACGCTCGTCAAGATCACGTTGATACCCGGCAGCTTCGATACGCCATTGTGTGGTGCATTCTTCGGCTATCCTGGTCTTGGTTCTACACACGAGTTCCGGATCGTCGGTAGCTTCGTATTCGAATCCGGCACCGTAAATATTTGTTACCGTGTTGGCTTCGAAATAGTACTTGGCCGGCGCCATGCAGTCGTGGTCGCTTGCGTCCTGAGGAGAGCTGTATAGTCCCGCGTCAAGCAGGACTTCTTTGCCGTCCGTTGTATGAATGGAATATTCATCACGGGATCTGATTATACCGTCTATCTTTCTGATTTCGACATCAACAACAGCGGCGGAATAACGGCACTCGAACCAAAAAACTCTCTTTCTGCTCCTTTTCATACTTTCCATGCCTCGGATTTTTCTGTCCACTGATTGAGCGGTACCTTGATTATCTTGTACTCACTGCAATACACATCCTCAGTGATGTGGTCAATGCGGGCATACTCATCAACGGTATTATCGTCTCGCCATTTATAGTTGTGTAATCCAATCATGACACGTTCGTCAAGATATTTCCTCAAGGCCTCACGTGCGGCTTCCGCGGTGGTGTATATGCCGAACACATGGTACTCGTCATACCAAGCACTGCGGACCATGTAGACATAGTTATCCATTTGCCTCCTCCTCCTTCATATTGACGGGTTGACGGCGAGCTCGGCGCGGGCCACCATTCTCGACTTGTCCGCGAGCGCGGTACGAAGCTCGGTCACATGCCTTTTCCAGGACGCCGTGCACTCCAGCGCGATCTTCAGCCTGGCTTTCATCAGAGCCCTGAAATCGACGTTTTCCTTGTACACGAAGCCGGCGCCGTAGACACTGGTGATGCAACCATACTTGGCGTCCTCGATATCCACCCGCAGCGGCGCCATGCAGTTGTGGTACAGCGCATCCTGCGGGGACTTGTACAGCCCCTCGTCCAACGGGACAGCCTGACCGTCGGTAGTGTGAACGAGACATGCCTCCTTATCCACGCGCTTGATCGGACTGTCGCACGTGCGGATAACGACATCGGAAAGGACGTCGGAGTACCGGCACTCGAACCAGAAAACCCGCTTCATTTTGCGGGTCTCTGATTGAGCATCGGCGCATTCACCGGCAGCGGGGCGTCGGAGTAGATGTAGCTCGCGCCGTCTCCCGCCCACTCCACCGCGGTGCCCTCGGCCGTGAAGAACCGGATGCCGGGGTTGTTCTGCCCGTAGGTGCCGTCCAGATCAGCGGTAGGTTCCAAACAACAGCCGCCGGTTCCGTGGTAATTGTGCTTGTACTCCGGCAAGATGTAGCTGCGGGTGCTCGACGGCTTGCCGTTGGTGACGTAGTACCCGATGATCCGCCCGTACGATACGAGGTAGACGTAGCACGGCAGATTCGGCGTATCCCACCGCTGCGCCCACTTGGAAATGGTGCGACGCTCCTGATAGTAGGACATGCGGGGAATGGGGATCGACGCCTGAGCGGTGGCGATATTACGCCGCTGTTCCTGTCTTTCGACGTCCTGCGGCCCGTCCAAACAGCCGCCCTTGGCTCCGCACAGCAAACAGACCGCTGCAGCGGCGATGGTGAGAATTCCGAATACCTTCTTCATGTTGTTTCCTCCTTGATTCGTTTGTTACTCGGTGATCTCGAACGGTAGATCTCTGGGCTTCCACTGCGCCTTCGTACCCGTCATCCGGCTTTTGGCGTTGTACTCCTCAATCATGCCGGAGAGCACCATGCGGATGCCGCGTTCCTCGGGAGTGCCCTTGGCCAGTTCGGCCTTGCGTTTGGTCGCCTGGATCTGATGGTACATGTCGTAGAACCACTCGTAGGAGTTGACGCGCACGTCGGCGTCCTGAGTGATGTACGACTCGCGGATGTCGTTCACCCGTTTGGCGTTGCAGGAATGGAACGCCGGTGACAACATGGCGACGATGATGAGAATGATGCCGATGATGACCAGCAGTTCGATGAATGTGAATTTCTTCATTGCTTTGTCCTTATTCAGGGTTTCAGTTTCTGTCGCGCCAGCCACAGCTGCAGTGCCGCCGAAGCGGCGCAGGGCTCGCATACGACCACGTGATTCAATTCTACGCACCAATCGCCGTCATCGAAATACTGACGGCACATGGCGAGCGGAAGTTTCTTCAGCACCTCCTCCAAAGTGGGGGCAGGGCAGATGATGTTGTGGTCGAGCGCGGCCTTGCGCGTGTTCACGACCGGTTCATACTCCGTTCTGTCCAGCCCGATGTTCCGTTCCCACACCAAGGCACTGTCGGCAAACTCGCCCTCCGGGATATGTTTGCACAACTTCAGGTCAGGAACGATATTCTTGAGTTGCTCTTCCATACGTACTCCTTATTCCGCATTCCTGCGCCTTACTGTAGAAAGCGTACATGTCAGCACAGGCATGCCAGGCCGCGAGTTCCCACGACGCAAATCCCGTCGATGTGCAATCAAGCATTTTCAGTATCCTTCGCATGTCCGAAATACATACCGCGCACGTCGAGCTGCTCCGGCGTGATGCCGAGCGCATCGGCCGCCTTCTTCAGCAGCTCCGGGTCTGGATGCTTTTTTAGTTCGAGTTCGATGTACTCGTCCCGCGTCATGCCGAGCTTGGTGCACATCGCATCGATGCTCTGGTACAATCGCCAGGCGCGAAGGGGAGACATGTCTCCGATGTACACGTCTTCCACCACTCTGTGCGGGATGAGCGCGCTTTCGATGTTTTCCTTGGACATTTCACAGCTCCTTCATCTTTGCCAATACATTACGAAGGACTTTCCTGATCAGTGTCATGCCATGCTCCAAATCCTCAATTCGACTATGCAGTCTGTCGAGTCTCTGCTCCAGGATCTTGATCAATGCTTTCCTGAGAGCATGTCTGGCCTTGATCTCGGAATCAAAGATATGGGCTTCTGGGACATATATGGGCTTAGCGTTGACGATCAACACATAGCTATGTTCCTTAGTAACCGTAGTAACACGGCCCTCCCACACGTCGCCATCGCCGAACGGATCGATCTCGTAGAAGAACGCCTTGTCACCAACGCCAATGTTTTTCTTCTGCGCCATCAGTTGTCCCTCCACGGCATCGATGTCATCATCAAGTTGATGCGCTCCCGGATCTTCCGTAGTTCTTCCAGCTCCTCCTGCTTTTCGGAAATAGCTTTTTCAGTCTGCTCAAGTTGCTGGTGACAAGCCTCGTGCATGCGCCCGAGAGCCGCCATGTGTGCGGCATCCCGATCGTCGAAAACATTGTCTGCGCTCATGGTGTACGTGACGTTATTATCATCGTTATGCAGCAAATAATACACGCCATTCAAAGTGATCTCTATTTTCGACACTCGCGCAGTCTCCACATTCGGGCCTTTGACAAGATTCAACGATTGTATCACCCACGCCTTCCTGCCTACTGCAACCAAGGGTTTGCCCTGGTAGATGGATTCACATGTTTTGTCCATTACTTCTGCTCCTCGATGTTGATGATGTCTTTCTTTGAGAATATCTCCTCAGCGTCATTGAGGTCAAATGACTCCTTGGCGTTCTCCCATGCGTCATCGAAATCTTCCGCCGGCAATGTGAAGATATATTCTTTGGTGACTTTCATACGCACAGTGTATTTTTTCATACTTCCTCCTTCAAACTGGATTTAGAGATATAACCGCCTTTTCTCCTTATCACGCTTCTCAGCATGATAATCTCATTATGCTTATTGCCACACAACGGTGGCTGCAGCGACCAATGATACTTGACGCCGAACTTGTGGAGTAACAGTGGTTTCCCACCGGTTAGGTTAACCTCGTAGTATCCCCAACCGGCAGGTAACTCATCTGCGGAGCGCACCACACCGGGATTACCAAGATAGAATCTGAAATCTCCCATCCCACGATCCGGCAAATCATAGCGAAACAGCTTGTTACGGTCCCGTAGGAAATCAGCCCTGCTGGCCTTACACTCGAAGAGAATAGAACCCCTGCAAGTCCAGCCGATAGTATCTGGAATCTCTCCGGTGTTGTTACAAGTAACGAGTTCCGTTACAATCGGGCTGCACTTCCAACACTTGAGCTGCTCCTCGGCTTTTATTAGGAGATCAAAGTGATTCATATTCCTGGCATTCCTTTTCAAACTCCTCCACGGTGTTTGGATATACCTCACAATACACATGACCGCACGCGGAGCAACGGCAGGAAACCAAACCCCAATCCCCACATACCCATGTCAGGGACTCCATTTGCTGTGCAATCACATGACCGTGCGTTACAGCTAAAGGCACTTCCAGTACCTCGGCATCGCGGACAACCAATCTTACTGGAAGCACCTCATTGCAGTCAGGACAAAGACGAAGCAACGGCTTGGGTGTGGACATGAGCTTGCCAATAACCCCGTTTGCGGGATCATCAAGTCCAAGCTCCTTCATCTTATCCCGTATGCAGCGTCTCAACTCCTCGAACTTATCATCGGAAACATCTCCGCTGATGATTGCTATGATCTCACGATCCATACTCCTCATTTCTCGTCCTCCACGATTCTGATCTTGCGTCCGAAGTGTTGTTCCAGCTGTCTATGTGTCAACTCCATAACCTCGTACTCCTCCTTGGTTCTCTTGTAGATACGATCCATGAAACTGCACTCACCGTTGCGCACCAGATCCATCAAAGCAACCGTAGAAACAACAGAAGCCCTAGGGGCGTATATCTCTACGACATCACTGAAGGGTATACACCCCAATCCGGCCAGTGCAACGACAGCGTCTCCTGCGCGATTGCAACCTTCCTGCAGCACGTATCCTTCTGCCTCGGTGCCCTTTACCTGTTGAACAAACACCCAGACACGCCCCTGAAGCATGTCCTTGCCGATTACATAACCGGGCTTTATCTCCGGCATGTAGTTGTAGGGTATTCCCTGGTATCTGAGCATATCCTTCAGGTGACTGCGATTGGCTGCAAAGCAGATACAATCCTTGCAGGCTACCCTTGTGTCCCCGTAGCAGCATTTGCTCATTTCGGAGTCTCCTTTCAAACAGCAGGCTCCGAAAGTCACGATCTGTTTTGCTGGATCAGTCAACCCCGCGGGTATTTCATAGTCACCCCAGCGCCTAATCTCCATACTGCCCCTCCTAGTGCAATAAAGCAGCAAGTGGCAACATCGTCATTGCTATCTGTAGGACATGTAGCGCTTGGTCATGCCACAAATTGATGTGATGCCGATTGGCCTTCAGGTCATCAATGGCGCAATGAGCAATGATATTAAGGAACAACAACACGGCCAATTTGGCCGGATGTCCGGGCCACAGCCAAATCAACGGTGCATACGTGACGAGCGTCCAGTACACCGCGTGACACAGCAGCGCGCACGACCAATCGTGCTTGTACAACGGGTCGGGAGCATTCTGCCTCCACCACGACACGCACTTGGCCTGCGCCAGCCAACCCTGCAATGTGTAGTCCGCAAAGAGATGCAGACCCAGACAGAACAAAAAGATCTTGAACATTGTTATTTCTCCTTTACGATTTTCACTTCATGGCCGGACTTCTTACAAACTGGGGAGCGGCGTGATATTATACCGCCGCAACAGATCGTTCAAAACGCTTTCTGCCTCCTCGTAGGACACAAAGCCCCCGTCATCCGAAATGCTATGCCCAGCCATAACTATATAATATGCCCACTTACCGGGAGTATATTCATATACCCCATACTCGGTGTCCGCAGCACAACGGCCCTTAAATTCAAGTTTCTTCTGAGACATTCTATCCCTCTAATTTTCCGCAATGCACCAACTGTTGTCAGTCTCGGTCATCCTTGTTGCTCATCTTTTTTCTCCTTGTCATGTATTGTACCGACGATCTTGCAAAAGCTCGCCGGGCCGGTGATTTTCTGGGGTACGTCGAAAAGCACGGGCACAAAATCTCCGAGCGGGGCGATGTTTTTACCCTCCCGCACACACCAGCCGCCGCCGTGCCACTCCACCACACAGTCGAAGGCAAGCCCGTCATGCTCGTAATGCAGCCGGTCATTCTCGTGGATCAGCTTGCTGTCCTGGTCTTTCAGACCGGTACACTGCTCGGGGATGTAGCACCCCTCGTAGCTGTCATCGTCGAGATAAATTTCTCCGCGAGCGCGGCGGTAGACCTCCACAGAACCGTCTCCGCGAAGCACGGAATATACGTAGTCATACTCCGTATCCACGTAACACTTTTCCTTGCTATCCCACACGCGGAACCCGCGGCGATCCTTGTTAGTATCCATAGTCCTGCTCCTCGAATGCTGCTTTCATCGCGCGGATGCGCCGCAAGTCGGCCTGCACCTCCTCCAGTGCTTTTCTGCGCTCGGCAACCCGCTGACGCCGCTGCGCGATCGCGCGTTTGAATTCTTCCCTGACCATACGAGCGGCTTTCCTGAGGGCACGCGCCGGAGTCAGGAAAACATTCCGCTCCGGGTAACACCCGTGAAAATTGTTGGTGCCGTCTTCCCATAACTGGTAATCATACTCGCCACAGGTCGTCGTCAGAACAGTGATGATCCTGCCCTTTTTGGCGCCCACGCTTACGCAATCATCCAGCCAGTCCACCGCGGGAACATATACGTGGTCACCGACTTTGAACTTGGGCTTCCTTTTCAGTTGCGCCATTTTCCTCCTCCAGCTTCTTGATCTTCTCCTGCAATGACCTGGTCTGATCGTGCGCGTTCGAGACCGAACGCTCATCGGCAGCCTGCAGCGTGTAATCGACGAAAAAGTGCAATCCGAGACAAAGCAAAAAGACTTTGAACATTTTTAGTCCTCTTTGTCATGAACAGTACCCAATACAACTACACTGTGCTTTTCCAGCAACTCCGAGAGTCTCCTCATACCGTGAACGCCCAGCGCATACCAACACCCGTAGGACCATCCGACATAGTATTCGGTG
>Ga0310786_10004398_pt1 | contig 19677 bp, 21 predicted proteins | sample AusTroGonzalo_MG_FD_203881 | JGI IMG/M metagenome (GOLD analysis project Ga0310786, IMG submission 203881) | Bovine rumen microbial communities from tropical cattle in Woodstock, Queensland, Australia - Gonzalo_03 (v2) (version 2) | ecosystem: Host-associated > Mammals > Digestive system >... | reverse complement strand
CCTCTGCTCTACCGCTGAGCTACCCCGGCATGTAAATTTTCGATGCACAAAAAACATTTTACGCGTCAGTTTATAATAAAATCAAATTTAATTTCAAGGAAAAATTAAATGATTTTTTATAGCAGCAGACCTATGATTACAGAAAATAGGTTGCAAGCAATACTAGCAATAGTCGCTTTTTGTCGATTTATGTCTAAAAGATATTTAATAATGAAAACTTCAACGAAAGTAACGAATACTTCTCATACTATTGCATAGATAGTATAATTATGAAAAATATGTGGTAGTATAAATCGTAGAATTGGTAGAGTAATACTCGAAGCAAGGATTCATGTTAAAATAATTTTTCGAGGTTTTATATTATCTTTTTTGAAGAAAAGTTTACATAGGAAAAATAGAATTATAGTTTCCAAGATTATTGTCATAATCCATGATTTTATAAAATTATTAAAATAACTTTTAGAGTTTTGTTTATTTTCAATTCATGAAAAATATTTTTTTGCATTTATGGAATAAACAATAGTGCTATCATTAAATGTTGTAATGTTATTTCAGCCAGTTATTTCTCTAACTTTTCTTGCAATTGCTCATGATCAATTTGGCTCTACTTTGTAAATAATATCCATGTCTAAATTCGCAAAATAGTTGTTAAAGTAAATGTTTTTTGTGGTATTACTGTATTTTCTTGTTGTGTATCATCAAACATATTCATGCGGAATTGGAAGAATAATATCGTCCTCTCATAAAACATCCTCTCGAGTTATTCCAGTATTGTTTTGTAAAATTAAGTTAATCTCTGATATATTCTTTTTCGTTGTATCAATAAAAATTAGAGGTGGATTTGTGCATTCGTAATCATCTGTTTTTACATATTGTGTTGTATATTTATAATCATCTACTTTTTCTGAATGACTTACAAAAAATGATGTATATCATGAAATTATTTCACCAGTACTTTCTATTTGTATACATTTGATATATTCTGCGTTTGGTCATTTCGGTGTTGGAACTGGGTTCGCTTTTACAAATCATAGTAAAAATAATCAAAATATAGTTAAACTTACAAAATACTTTTGTGATAATTTCATTATCTTATATTAAAGTATAAACAACGACATTTCTTTAATCATTAGTATTTAATTTTCAAGCGGTTTAAAATTTTGTTGTTTTTTGATTTAACATTTTTACAAGTAAATATGTTTATTCAATAACAAACCATTTATGAAAATATCAAAAAAAGTATGAATTTTGAGTTCGTATGGATTTGCTCATATGGTAGTGGATTTTGTCTGTGCTGCGACAATGATGACAATTTATTCTAAATGAATTCTTGATTATCAATGAGTTTTTATCGTAATACTCTTATATAATGTTTTGGCTTTTTGATCACAAACACTTTTTTGAGCACTGATAGATAAGTTCCAATGTCCAAAATTAATATCTTTGCTTGGTTGTGGGCTAGTGGCTTTATGAGCTATTTTGTTAGTAAAATGTCCATGGTTAGCTACTGTTTTGGTTTGAATTGGTAATTCATTGTTTCATGTGTGAGGTGGGGTAATATGTATTTGAATAGATCCTAAAAAAGCCGCACCATCTGGAATATTTGTAGCTCCATGATCTTTTTGAGTGTTAGGTTGAATAATACTTGGAAAAAGTTGAAATTTTGTTCGATGGTATTGAGTTGCTTTGTTAGCTGTATCAGCAATATCAATGTTTATTAGTTCTAAAAATATAAATGTATACGGTATAGTAAATCAATTTGCAAAAGAAAATAAGATAAATTTCAAAAAATGAATTGCTGTAATTTCTATATTGTTATTAATATCTATTGTTATTCGTTCATTTGTGTGATTTATGGTAAATTATTCTTGGAAAGTTTGAACATTATTGTTTATTTTTACTACAGCTGTAGTTTTGTGAAAAAGCTTATGATGAGTTTTGGCAGATAAATTTGGATGGAAAAAAGTTTGAGTAATATCATTGTTACTATCTTTACCATGCTTATTGTTTGGTGAGCAGTCTATAGTTTTTTGAATGCTTGGAATATTTTTGTTTAATATCACAATGCCAATAGCATTGATAGCTTTGATCAAAGCTATGCCAAAAAGATGGTGATTGGCTTTTGGACTTTTGTGCTTGGCATTACTAGTAGGAGCTTTGCCATCATTATTAGGAGTAAATTTTGCAGAAGTAACAAATATATTATTGATTGTTTTGATTTTGATTTCTAGTTTTGTGCTGTATTTTGCGTTAGATTGGTTGAACGTTGAAAAATAAAAAGAATTTTCATAATTTTCTTGCCAGAAATTTGACAAATTTAAAATTTTTGTTATAATCTAAATGTAATTTACAAATTAACAGATTTTAATGAACGAAGAAAATATGCAAAACAATCAAGAAAATTTAGATGCTGTTGGCGTGAAAACTGAGCTGGAAAAGAATGAAGAGGAATTGAAACAGTACACACAGCAACGTATTGCTGATATACTTGAAGTAGTGATGAGAAACCCAAATAATAGATATTGGAATGTAAAACGAGTACATGCAAGTGGGCATGGTGGACAAAAAATAAATCATGGTAATTCAAAAGCACAATTACATTTTAATATAAATAATTTTTATAATGATTTTGGTATAAAAGATAAAACATGGGAAGATTTCGTAAAAATTGTTTGAGAAAAAAATATTACACATGATCAATCAACCTTAATTTTAGAAAACCAAGAAACCAGATATGCAAATAAAAATAAAGAAAATGTAGTGAATCATCTGAGAGAAATTTTATTGGAATTATTCAAAGAAGAAAAAGAAAGGGTTCAAACAGAAATATCGCATGAACAAAGAGAAGAAAGATTAAGAGAAAAATGAAGACATTCTGAGAAAAAATGAAGAAGAAAGAAATTTAGGCCTCAAGATAATTTTGAATAGTACTATTTATACAAAAATATTGTATCAACTCACTGTTTATTCTTGTATACCTTAAATGGTTTATGTGTTTTGAATTGAAAAGAATTTGAAATAATTACTGTATCTTTATTTTTTTCTTTCCAAATCCAATTTTCCATTACTGCCATTTGTGATGCCCATAGATATACATATATATATTCATATTTTTTCAAATCTACTTTAAAAAGATTTTTTTTGTATAAGTTTATATTTGTAAAACCTTGGCGTTTGTTCAATAATCTTCATTTAAGTACGGCATATGGATTTATATCAAATCATTCACACAGTTTTATACCATGTTCTTTTGAAAAAAATCTTAAAGCTTTACCATCTCCACAACCTAAATCGACTATTGTGGCGTTTTTTTCCAACTTTAACTGTTTCATCAGTTCTAGTTGTCTATTGAAACTTGGTATGTATGGTGCTTTTTTTGTTGTAGAAAAAATTAGACGTACAGCGTTGAAGAAGTAATAGATAGTGATAATAATTAATAATAATAGGAGTATTGATAGGAAAACAAGCAGAATTTTATCTTTCATGTACAAAAAAATTGAAGTAAAATAAATATCTTGTATTATTTTTTATAAAAATTTCAACTTTTGGTAAAAGTTTTATGTGATATTATCAAATGTATCTCATTCTCATCCGTAAGCCAATCATATATTACTTTGTCTCTTTTCTCATGTTGATCGATCTGTATATTCTAAATTTTCTGTTAATGGTGATATTATATCATAATGCAATCTTGCATATAATTCCATTTCATGGAATCACAATCATTTATTAAATCATTCAATCAACACAGCGCTGGCATCATTTGTTCCTCGCGTCCTATTTGAGAATCAAGAAAGTTGTGATGGTTGATCATAAATATAATCTCATGATCAATTATTTGTACTATTGTATACACTTCAAAAGTAACATCTTTCAGTCATGATTTTTACATTTGGATATTTTGATATTTTTAGCCAGTCATCTTTATTCCAGCCATTTGCAGAGTATCAATCTTCTGCTCAATGTGTTCATATAAAAACTAAAATTTTTTCATTTTTATGTTGATCTGCGGCTGCATATTCACATATATCTTCTATCATTTCTTTGTGTTTTCTTTCTACTATATTTCTATTTTCATCTAATACACTTGAATAATCTGATATTTCATTTTCTGAAAAAGATTGTAATTGCTCTTTAGAAAATCATCATTCAAAAGCACCGTTTGGATCCTCATCTCATATAGCATTACTATAAAATATTTTATCAAAAGTTTTTGATCTATTAATTTCTTGTCTTCATCAATTTTCATCTACAGAAAAATCTAATGAAATATAATATCTAAGAAAATCTTCATATTCATGTATTACTTTTTCTCGAGATTCTTTTCGTGTATCGATTTCATCTTGATTTGCATTTTCTCATGGATACGGTTGGATTTCTCTATTTCATGTACTTCTAATCATTTCTAAAATTCACCTAAAGCAAAAATTTCTTTCGTTTGTATTTAAATCTATCTCTGTAATTTCTTTTCATCATAAGTTTTGAAGTTTTTGTGGATATTTAGATAAAAAATAAAATAAATTTTTTCATTCTTTTTCATTAATAAATAGTTCTTCTACCAAATTTGCATGGTATTCGTCTAGTCGTTTAATATTTGAACCGGTTGATGCAAATTGCATCATATCGCTGGTTATTCAACTGTTTTTAAATAATTTAATTGTATAAAGTGTGTTTTCATCATCCATACTACCAAGACCAATTAATTTATTAGATGCTACGTATGTAAATATTTCGTCAACTTCTGCAGGTGTGTATATTCAGAAATCTACCGGAGTTCGCGGATGATTATTCAGAAGATTTATATATTCATCAATATTATCGAGAGTTATTTTACATTTTGGCGATAATAAATAGTCAGCAATTTTTCAAGTTTCAAAACATTTGTAATATAATATTTCTTCGTTTATATTTAATTCAGATGTAAATTTTTCTATATATTGATTAAATTGATCGCCGAGTTTGTTTTTTAGTCTAAATCGTTGTAATCATGAAAGGATGTTTATATGTCATATTTTATCAGAATATTGTCAAAATATTTTAACTTTATATTCTTCATCAAGATCGGAACCAAGATTATTTATTATTTCAAAAATAAAATTTTTTTCGATATTATTGCCAAAAAGATCTTTTATATCATTTATTGACGCTCATAGATTAATGAGTTGTTCTACAGGGTATATTTCGTCAAATCGAGTATAATGCTGATTTTCAGTTTGATTTCAAAATTTGCTGTTAATATATTCCATATATTCGTTAGATTGTGGAATTATTTTCATTCATTCTAGAATTGGTACATCTGTTATATTACTTTTTTTTGGTAAAATATGTCATTGTTCTTTTTTAATAAAAAATCAAAGTGATCAAACATATTTTTTGAATTTTTTTTGCAAATCAGCGTCAATACCGGAATAATCTATGTATAGGTATTCTCATTCTGCCATTTTGTCTCATATGATCCTTTCGATAGGTGATGGTTCTTGTTTATAGTTTTCACTTACGAATGGACTATTTTCACAAACAATGTAACCATTGGAGTCATAAGAAAATCATTCGGGCAATGGTTCATTTTTTGATTCTTGAATCTCAGATAATGAGTTTTCAAAATTAAATCAGGATTCATTATTCTGTAAATCATCTTTTATTATATCAATATTGTCATGTAGTAATGATTCAACCATTTTTAGTCATTAATGTTAAATATACTTATAGTATATTCAAAAAATTTTTTCTGTCAAATTTATGGTCATTTTTGATTTTGCTAACTAAAAGTTCTCAATTTGTTGTATAAATTATAAAATGTAAATATATTTTTTGTTATTGTGTATGGTATGGTAGATTTATTTAAAAACAAAATTCAAAATTTTTTTGAAAATTTTTGGTATGGGGTATAATTATATTGTTAAATTAATTTTAAATTTTTTTTGAACAAAATGGACAACAATGTAAATTCAATGTCTTTATCAAAATCTGTGGATACAGTAAATGCTTTGATAGATAAAATCAACTCTACTTGTGATGCACTTATGGCTGCTTTGGAAATGAATACAGAGAGTGTTTCATCTTATAATATGACTATCGTAGATAGGATGAATGTAAGTTCTGAGTTCATAGATAGAGTAGTTTCAAATATTATTGCTATGAAAAAGCATTTGTCGGATTTGAAAAAATGAATCAATGGTGATTTGATTATGGATACATGAGATTTACAAACAGTTGTTTCGGGTCTTAGAGAGACAAGTGATAAATTAAATGAACTATTATTAAGTGATAATAATTTCAACAATATTTATGATTTTGCAATCAATGAAATTCAGACATTGATTGGACAGGTTTTGGATGAGATAAAATTAGGAGAAGTTGTTTTAAAAATGAGTGATTAAAATAATTAAAAAATTAAGAATGAATAATTAATGATTTCAGTAACACATTATTCATTATTAATAAAAAAACTCTGCAATTGCAGAGTTTTTTAATATTTTTTGAGTTATTATTTTACATATTGTCCATAAAATAATAATTGTGGTTCAATGTCTTCTTCCTTATTTGTGTAAATGTAAAATGAGAATGGTTTATCTGCTGTAAAGATTTTATATTTTGGTCTTTTTTCAATACCCATCATGACACCATCAAATGAGGTAGCAGCTGAAGCTTCTAATCCATCTTCATCGATTTTTAGTTTTGTTTTTTGGATGATATCACTTATGTGTAATTTTCAATATTCCATCATATTTGAAAAATCTCATCAAATGTTTTGATTGAATATATTCTCTAATCATTTGTTTTTCAAGTATTGTATGAGTTCTTTTTGGTCTAAATTAGTGTCGATTTCAAATTTTGGTAATGTCACTATGACGTCTTGGCTTCGTGTGTTATTTATTTTTTTCATAATGTTTGAATTATTTCATAGGACAAAAGCGACAGAGAATCATCATTGTAATCATATTTGCAAAATTTGACAGGTATTATCTTCATAATATCAATATTTACCTGAGTCATGCATCATGTCTTTTTTTACTGTTTTTCAGTCAATGGTAGTGAAATTTCATGGTCTTGTGCTGTGCTTATCAAAGCTAGATCGCCGAGAACTTTTTAGATAAACTGTGTTTACCAAAATGACATCTATATCTGTCTTTTTTTGGGAATATATGCTAGGTATTTGTCATTTTGTATTTTCATTTACTCGATTATTTATTTGTGTGTCTAATTCATTTCATGGAACATCAAAGAAAAACCGTCACCAATCTTTTATGCTTTTTTTATAATTTTCGGTAAATGCTCATATTTTATCGCTATTGTGTCGGATACTATTTAGTATACTAAAGCTATTTCATGCTGTTTTTGATGGTGGCATCGTAAACATATAAGGGTCTCGATTACCCCAAGCTCATGTTGAATTACTCTTGTTTTTTTTCCTATTCTCTTGTTCCTGTATTTTTTTATTATATTCTTCATTTTCTTTGTCTGCTTCTTTGAAATAATTATTTTTAGTTTCAGTTATACTTTTTATATCTGATAGCCAATTTTCATAATTTTGTAAATCATCGTATCACATGGATTTTAAAAGTTTTTTTTGTGTATCTCAATTAGCTCACATTGTTAGCATTGCTAATGTGGCTTTAAATGAAATTGGCGATACCATAAAATTATTGTCTCATTGTGTATCTTGGACAAAATTTAATAAATCTGTATCAAAATTTGTAAATCATATATTTGTGTAGTATGAATTTTTGTGTGATCTAATAAATAGTGTTAAGAATAATATAATTCATACCAAAAATATTCATAAATAAATATACAATTTATTTAGATGTTTCATTATTGGTTGTATAAATATGTAAATATTGAAATGATATTATTTATGCTTCGATGATTTCCAAATTCTTATCATCTTTTTTTGTTGTATCGTTTCATTTTTCTGTGTTCTTGTTTTTCTTTGCTCTTATAAGCATTACGATTCAAGCTACAACTACAACTAAACAACTAATTCATACAACTGGCCTAACTGCTAATCGAGATATTCATATAGCTAAGAAACCAAAAATCAATGTCAGAGCAAAGGCAATAACACCCGTTCAAATTCCAGCAATTTTTGATAAAAATGGTAAAACTTTTGCAAGTGTTGTAACAAATTCAAACATCATAGAGAATCAACCAAACATCAATAACAATAATAATCCTCTAAAAATCCATGTCCGTTTTTTATTTGCATCTTGGGCATGTATAAACATACTTGCTGCAGTAACTTGTCCATTCTCTAATAAGGCTATAGATTTTCAATTTGAGGCTGTATAGCTAGTCAAACTATTTCAAACTTGCTGTCACACTATACTTATTATTCATGTTTTTACACTTGAGAATGTGATTTTTAAGTCTCCAACTTGTGGATTTCATTCATTATTTCATATATATATGTGATCGTTGTAAACATGAAATTTAATTCAAGATGTAGTTGTTTCGTTCTCTCATTCTCAGTAAAGATAACTATTATTGTTGTCTTCTACAGCGTTTTCACTTGTTTCAGTGTTTGTAGTTTCATTTACTTTGTATTCTTCAGGTATTATAATCTCTTGTTGTGATAAATCTACGGCTCTGTAGCTATCCAAATAATTTACAAATACGTTGTCCAAAGTATATACTCAAAGCATAATTGGAGACTTTTCTCGTTCTTGTGATTCATATTTCCACATGGTAGGGTTTTCGTGTCATTCTGACGCATAAAAGTTACTTGAATTTATTGCGTAATCTTCCCAAGCTTTAGTATAAGAATATGTTGTCGTACAGTCTTCACTTCATCCAACATTATCTGTACAATGTTCCTCAGATTTTTCAGTCCATTGATACATAGATACATTTCTAGCTAATTTCAAATCATCTACTATTACTCAAAATGCAGAATCTTGTAAAGCTGCCGCACTAGAACTGGTTTCTCAATACAAGTGAACTTCTGCTTGGTCCAATTCTGGATTAATTTCTGTAGAGACAGTCTCTTTTACAATTTCAGCTCATTCTCTTAAAGCGACTTTTGTCTGAATAAAATTTTGTTCATTTTTGAATATTCAAATTATAGAAAGAATGACTAAAATAAATCATAATCAAATCTTACCAAAACTGTTTTTTACACGAGATCCGTAGGAGTGTCTCGATGTCACTGTGAATTTATCTGTCATGAAAATTTATAAAAAAATAAAACAACTAAAAACAAGGTCATACTACAAATATTCTTGTTTATTTCAAACGAAAATCAATAAAAATAAAAGTCTGTAAGAAACTACAGACTTTTATAGGGGTCGAGCATGGGTTTTAGCTCATGGTAAACATATAATTGTATGGTCTCGGCTATGCCTTTAACACTTTCAAACTTGTTGAGTGTCTTTAGTTCATAAGCTGAGATGGGAGTGCCAACTACAATGGTAAATTCTTTTCCACGATTTTTCATCATCTCGTGAGGAAGAAATGCCATTGGTAGCTTTGTTAGGCCTGGAGCTTTAAATAATTTGCTCAAGAAATTTGAGAACTTGGCAAAGTTATAAAAAGCTCTGCTGTTGAATCCATGAAAGTAAATTGGGACGACAGTCCTGTTAAATTCAATGGATTTCTGTACGAATCCTTTTTTCCAAGGAAGGTCTTTTATGATACCATGTTGTTTCCTGGAGCACAATTGTGCTGGAAACATTAGAATTTGGTTGTCACTTTCAAAGACAGTATTCACGGTATCAAGGATTCCTTTTGATGTACCTCCAGCGACATTCACTGGGACTGAGAATGGCTTAAGACCAGGCAATGCAGACAAAAATGAATTTAATATCACTTTGATGTTGCCATCGTATCTTTCGCCAATGACCTTCAATAAGGTCAAGCCATCAATTCCACCCAAGGGGTGATTCGAAACGAAGCAGAGTTTGGTTCCGTCATTAATATTGAGATTTTCTTCTCCGATAATTTTCGTTTTGATGTCCAAAAACTTCAGAGAAGCATTGACGAAATCTAAACCAACTTTATTGTTTCCATCCGTGGCAAGGAATTGATTTAACTCATCTTGGTGGATGAGTTTCTCAAGTAGTTTTACCAAGAATCTGGGTAAGCTTTTCCCAAGTTTTTCTTGGATGAGTTGTCCGATGTTAATTTGGAACATGATTGTGTTTATTTTTTGTTTTCTCGGTGAGAAAGATAAATAATTATCTAAAAATGTCAAGTTTAAGTATTTTAAATATTTTCGTTTTACTTTTTGTGGCAAATTTTTATAATTAGTTATTGTAATTTTTTTTATTTGTACAAAAATTTTCATGTTTAAAATATGACTTGTCTGAGCTACAAATGTCTGAAAATCTACACTTTTCAATAGACTTATTGGTCAGTTTAGAGCTATAGTTACTGATGTCCCTGGAACTACTGTAGATATCATTTACCATGAAATGGAAATTGATTGAATCGGAAAGGTAGCTTTTTGAGACAGTCCATGACTTTTGGAATTTGATCAAGAGCGAGTTTTCATAAAAAAAATAATCGATGAATCAGATTTAATTTTGTTTGTTATTGATGATACAGTATGAATTACTGCAAAAGAGCATAGTATTTATTCGTATATTATGGAAAAAAATAAGTGAAAACAGACTTTGCTTGTAGTAAACAAACTTGATGTAAATTATAAATCAAATCAAATTGATTTAGCGATAGCGGATTATTATGAATTATGAATTGAGAATATAATTTGAATTAGTGCAAAAAACGAATTAAATATCACAGAAATAGAAGATTTTATCGTGAATTATTTTAAAGATAAAGAAAATATAGCAAATGAAGTTGAAGAAGACGATGAAGAAAAACCAATTCCAATTGCAATTATTTGAAAACCAAATGTCTGAAAATCTACACTTTTGAACTTTTTGGTTTGAAAAGAGTTGGCAAAGGTAGAAGATTATCTTGGAACAACTCGTGATTATATCACGTGAGATTTTGAGTATAACTGACAAAAATATAGAGTGTATGACACAGCATGACTTAGGAAAAAGGGTAGTATTCACGGAATAGAAAAAATAGCTTATGACAAAATCAGATGAATGCTTGAGTATGTCAGACCATGTATCATTTTCATGATTGATTGAGCAGAATGAGTGACACACAGAGATATGACACTTTTGGCCGAAATAAATAATTTAGCGTTGCCAATTATGGTAGCAGTAAACAAGATGGATTTGCTTGATTCAAAACAAAAAAAACAGATTCAGCTATCAGTACAGGCAAACTTAGACTATGCTAAATATATCCCAATTGTACCTATTGTAGCTAAAGAGTGAAAATGAGTAAATGTAATGCTAGATATGCTTTGAGATATTATTTCAGAAGCAGAAAAAAGAATAGATACGAATGAATTGAATAAGGCAATAAATACAGAGATGATAAAAAGACCTCCAAGATTTCCAAAGAATAAGATTTGTAAATTGTACTACATTACACAGATTGATATAAATGCTCCTACTTTTGTCGCTTTCATCAATAAAAAAGAAAGAGCGAATTTCGCATTTAAGAAATGGATTGAAAATTCAATTAGAAATAATTTCTGATTTGTCTGAACACCAATAGTAATTCGTTTCAAAGAAAAGAGTCATGACAATGAATAATTGAGGTAGTATTAAAAAAGCCCCACAATGTGGAGCTTTTTTTGAAAATATTTTTTTGCGTATGGATTACTTTGTGTTTAGGCTTTTCCTAATTTTTGTCCTAAGCCAACCTGAAATAGGAACTTGTACCATTTCAGATCATCCTGAAGGAGTTCTGATGTATCTGTATCCATCTGGATCAACTCTCAATCTAGTTTCCCAGCAGATTTTTCTACCTTTGATAAATCGGTTGTATTCTGATCATCTAGGATTTTTGTATACTCAAACTACTCAAAGTTCTTTTGCTTCTTCCAAATCTATTTTTCTTTTTGGATATTCAAATCTCCTAGCTCATTTAAATTTTTGAGCTTGTTTTTGTTGCTGGGCTTTTTTTGCAGCAATTCATCTTTTATTAGTCCTTGAAGCCATTGTATCAATAAATAATATTAAATATGGTTTGAGTTTATTACCTCTTGGTACCCAGAGAGGGACTTGAACCCTCACGGCCTTGCAGCCACCAGATTTTGAGTCTAGCATGTCTACCAATTCCATCATCTGGGCATGTATTCCGTATCCACGGAATTATTTTGTTGGAAGATTTAAGTATTTTACTACTAAGAATATACAGAAAGCAACGATGATGAAATCTATAATCCTAGCAATAACTTTTCCATATAAAATTCATCTGAAAGATAAATCTTCTAATTTATCAACTTTTAACTTTTTTAGTAAAGGAGCAAATATAGCTGGAGTGATTAAATCTTCCACTAAAGATTTTGTGACATCAGCTACTTTTGTAGCGATGATTAATCAGATAGTAACTCCAATTACATTGTAAGTTTCCAAAAAAGTCATAAATTCAGATAGCATTTTTGTTTTTTAAAAGTAAAAAAACTTTTAGCGAGTTTCCTTATAGAAATTTTAATTTAAAAATCAATTGATTTTTTGTTTTTTTTTCATAATAGTTTTTATGATGAATAGATTTTTTTCATCATGTTTTTAGAATGTAAATTTAGAAAATGGATTTGAATAAAGTACAATTGATCGGAAGAGCTACTAACAATTTGGAAGTTAAGACAATTGAAAGTAGTGGTACATCTGTAGTAAACTTTACTATCGTTACAAACAGAAAATTTAAAAACAGAGATGGTAATGTAGTAGAGGAAGCTGAATATCATAGATGTGTTGCTTACTGAAAGTGAGCAGAAGTTCTTGGTCAATATGTTACAAAAGGAAAGAGAATTTATGTAGAAGGAAGATTAAGAACAAGAAAACGACAAGACACAGAAGGTAGAGATAGATACTCTACAGAAGTTATCGTTGATAATTTCATTTTCTTGGATTCTAAATGAGCTGGAGCTGAATGAGATGAAGATTTTGTTGAGCCTATGCCAGAAGAAATGGTTGCTCCAGAAGACGAAGAAGTACCATTCTAAATTATGTAAATTATTGTTTGATATAAAAAGTGAAACAATAGGCTTTGTTTTTGTTTTAGTAGATAAATAAAAATTTGTGATGTGATTGTCAGTGAAAACGAGAATAAAATTTGAAAATTTTTTGTTGGATCTATTTGATATGGTTTCTTTTTTGGTGTTTGTTTTGTGAATAGTTTTGTTTATTAGATTTTTTGTAGCAAACCCATATACAGTTGTTTGATCTAGTATGGCTCCAACTTTTATTGAAAAAGATTTTATTATCGTTGATAAAATATCTCAGAAGTTTGGTCAATTAGATAGATGAGATGTAATTGTATTTGTTCCACAGTGAAAGACAATACCATATATCAAAAGAATTATCTGATTACCATGAGAGACTGTAAAAATAAAAGAAGGATGAGTTTGGATTTGTGATTGAGAGTGAGAAAACTGTGAGAGATTAGAAGAATCATATTTGCCAGAGTGATTGGAAACAAAAACTAGATGTGGAATTACAGAATTCAAAATAGAAAAATGATATTTTGTGATGTGAGACAATAGATGAGCAAGTACAGATTCATTATGTTGTTTCTGATTAGGATGTTATGATGGAGCTACATATGAAGTTTTGGATAAGGACATGATAGGTAAAGTTTTATTTAGAGTATTCCCAAATTTTGGTACAGACTTTTACTGAAAATAGTTTTATATACAAAATATTTTCATGGGCATAATATCTACATTTGATCCAAAGTTTAAAAAACAGCTTTTGGCAAAAAGCAAAGAGGAATTTTGAGAATGAAATGTTGTATTTATAAAAAAAAGTCATCTTTTTTTGTGTGTTAAGGTTTTGTTACCATTTATTTTGCGGTTCTCTGTACTTGTAACACTGATTACATGTGCTATATTATATATACCATGGCTTTGGTTAAAAATAACATTATGTGTTATTGTTGTTTGAGCATTTTCTGCACCATGAGTAAAAATTTTGAAATATTTTTTGGATTATGAAATGGATTTTGCAGTAGTTACTCCAAAAAGTTTTTTGATGTATAATCAGACTTGATTTTTTAAGAGATCATCAAAAGCAATTGACATGAGTCATGTTAGATCAGTGTATGTTAGAAAAGCTTGATTTTTCAATAGTATTTTTAATAATTGACATATAATCGTATTAACAGAGTGATCAGCATGAAACCCAAAAGAAGATTGAAATAATCCATGAGAAGTGGAATTTAAATATGTATATCATCCAGAGTATTATAGCAATCGTATACAAAAATTATTGGCTGAGGATGATGAATCAAAAGATGATTAATTTAATTTTGAAATATAAAATATGACTGAGAAAATTGATATACCATATGATATTTATGAATCACCTACGGAAGTAGTGATAATTATGCCGTTGTGATGAGTTAAAAAAGAATCTCTTGAATTAAAAGTAGAAGACTATAGATTAGTTATACACTGAGTGAGGGAAAAACTTGAATTAAGAGAAGATTTTATACCGTTGAAAGAAGAGTGTTATCGATGAGATATCAATTTAATTATTGATTTACCTCCACAATCATATTTTGATAGGATACATAGTAAATTGACTGCAGATAGTATTTTGCAGGTAGTGATTCCAAAGGCAACTGTGCCTGATCATATAGATTTGGAGATAGAGTATAATGAATAGTTTCAAAATTTTATAACATAATATTATTTAAAATGGCAGAAAAAAAAGCAAAAAAAACAGATTTCGAAAAGAAGATGTGAGAAGCAAAAGATTCTTTGAAAGAAACAGCTGGAAAAGTATGAGAAAGAAGTAAAGAAGTAGCATGAGAAATTTGAGGACGATGGCAAAAATCTGATACAGCAGAAAAGGTTTGTAAAATTGCATGAATTGTTTGTATTATTTTGTGACTTCTTTTCAGAAGTATAAGAGCATTGATTATACCTTTGATCCTTATAGTTGTTGGATTATTATTAGTTACAGGATTCTTTAATTCTGGTTCATCAAAAAAATAGAGAAAATTTGAAATAATAAATTTTTATCGTAAAAATAGGGAATATTTTTGTATTCTCTATTTTTATTTAATCAAAGGAATTTCTAATCAGTTTTCGATAATCGTTTTTTCATCGATTCATTCTAAAACTGTTCATAGAAAAATTGTAGCATAGCTACCAGTGGGGAGTGAAAATGATAAAATTAAATCGTCATTTTTATTTCGTTCGTATTTTAAATTTTTTGGTTTAGTCCAAAGTGGCCTACGAAATCAGTAAATATTATATTTTTTTGCAGTTTTGATTCATAGGTTCTCGAAGTCGGTTTCTTGTAAAAGTTCATTATCTTTGATTCGTGACTTTGTATCCAATGGAGGAGTTAGTAGGTTGAATCCAAGCATTGGTCAGGTCGGTTGCCATCATTGAGTATCTTTTGTGATATCGATAGTTTCTCCACTAAGATAGTAAGGTTGAATTAGGTCTTTTCACTCAAATTCTTGTTTGCATTTTTCATAATTGAAAAGTCAGACTTTTCATTCATTGTAGATTCAAACTTTTGTTTCGTAGTTGTTGCTATTTACCATGATATCTCATCACAAAAATATTTGTCATTTTTGTCGTCTTTTGATTGTGTATTCGTTGAAGTATATGCTAGCATAAGCTTGTAATTTGAAACGAATTTCAAAGTCATCAGTCTTGCTATGTTGTTCTTTTCATGAAGGAGTTCCGTTTTCTTCGAAGATTTCTTTTGCACGGTAGAAGTTTCTATATCATTTTCAAAATCTTTGTTTTCAGAAACAATTTGGGAATCAATTTTTCAATATTTTTTCGATGTTTGATTCGATTTTTTCTTTGATTTCTGGAGTGATTTCTTTTTTTGCTTCTAGTCTTATTTTAAAATAATTTCCTGCATTTTTTCAAACAGCAAGTGGTTCATTGTGTCGAGCCGTTTCCAAAATGGTTGCTTTTTGTTCCAAAACTTCCAGAAATTTTTGCTCTCATCAAATTCTATTTAGTACTTTTTTGTAGATAGAAATTCGTTGTTCTGTGATTCAATTTTTGTCTTTTAATCCGGCTATTCCAAGTTCTTTCCTTTCTAATTTCATTCAATAGCAGAGGTGCTGAACAATATCCATTGTGTTGATTTCTTTTTTTTGGAAACGAACAAAAAATACGTCTCATTTTCCACTTGGTTTAAATCAGAGTTCTTCTTTGACTATAAAATCTTCAGGTTTTGTTTTGAATTGAAATAACATATTAATTAAGTATTAATAATGAATGATGAATAATTAAGGATTTTTGTATTTTATTCAATGAAGATTTATTTATAGTGTATTTTGTTTTATTATTGTTTAAAATAAATGCTAGAAAGAAATATAGAAATTTGAGCTACATATAGGCATTTCAAGTGAAATAAGTACAAAGTACTTGCAGTAGCAGAGCATACAGAGACTTGAGAGATGTTGGTGGTATATCAAGCATTGTATTGAGAATGAAAAGTATTTGCTAGGCCTTATGATATGTTTATGAGTGAAGTTGACCATGATAAATACCCAGAAATTGAGCAGAAATATAGATTTGAGAAGTGTTAAATTTTTTTATCAAAAAAAGGGGCTATTCGCCCCTGTGGGTTAAGATTGATTGAAATTCGCAGCCATTTCCTGAGTTAGACCATAATGAATGGCTCTTCTTTTGTATCTGCGGCTCAGCTTTGAGTTGCCGGTTCGTTTGTAATACAAGAACATGTAATAGAGCATATTTGGTTCATTTTTTCTATGGAAGCTCTCAAATATTTGTTGTATGAGCATTTCATTTCTGATGAAGTTGTCATATGCTGTATTATTTTTACTTTCACAATATTCGTCGTGTAGATGGATGTTTTCGTTGAGCAACCCTATCCACTTATTAGTGTCTTCCCATTCGTCTGGTTTGTCCAGGAAATCTTTTTTCCAAGCAGGACAACCACCACTACATCTTGTCTTGTGTGGACAAGTTGAACATTTGGGAAACAAATCTGGAGTACCAAATTTATGGTCTATAACATTTAATACCCATCCGTTTATGTCGTAAATGGATGTAAACATATCTAGACTTTCATTGGTTTTGTGAAATACTGTGCATTTGCTGACTTCCAATTCAGGAGAAACGCATAGAGGACCACCACCGCAAGCACATGACTTGATACCTTCTGGAACGCGCTGGTTGTGCGTGACAAACCAACCGATCTGTTTTTCAGTAAAGAAACAAAACGGAATACGGCAGTCCAAGTTTACTTTGATGTCATTAGCATGACATTTTTTGATAAACTTGAAGACTTTTGGAGACAGTTCCCTGTAATCCTCTGGATGCACAATATTGGGGTTGTCGTTACCATATACTGGACTTGCTATAGCAAACCTCAGGTGATCGATTCCAAACCTTTTTGCAGTTTTGATAATCTCATCTCCATTGAAGTCCAAGGATGCAATATTGTATCCTAGTCCAACTTGGAAATATTTTTTATCAATCATCGTCTTCAGATTTTTGATTACAAGGTCGTATGCAGATTCTGAGGCGTATGTTTTTTTCTCATTCAGATTGAGGCATACTTCCACATTTCCAGTACCGTTGAGCAATTCCAGATTTTCTGTCGGAAAGATTCCACCGGTGAAAATAATGAAATCATCGACTAGTTTTTCTTTGCTGCTTTTGATTTTTTTGATAAGCCATCCTAAATTTTTGTAAAGGAACGGCTCACCACCCATGATGTTCAATTCAGAAAGTGGCCTTTTGATTGATTTTCTGTTTCTTCGAAGAAATTCAATGAATTTGATGGCATTTTCTTCAGAGAGTTCTGTTTTACTTTGCATAAATTCTTGAGCAAAGCAATAAGGACAGTTGTTGCCACATTTTCTTGTTACAAATATGTTCATAATATGAAAAATTTTGTTGATTATTTTTGATTTTAGAAAAATATTATAAATAATTGACTAAAAAAGTCAATATGTGTAAATTTAGTATTTACATTATTTTGTACTGAAACTCTACATCACCTCATTCTTTACGGAAGAATGTGGCAGTTTGATTTAAATTTATTTTATTCAAGTCATAGTTTCAGATTCTAATTCTTCTAAGTTCTGTCAAAATTCATCCAAGTCAAAGTTGTTCTCCCAATCGATGTCAGATAGATCTAATGTAAGTTCATGATCAGACATCTAATTTTAGTTTTAGGGTAGGAAAGTTGTAGTCTAAAATTTCGTATCAATAAGTTTTCATCATTTTATTTTCAATTATTTGATTTCAATTTCTAGCTAATTCATAGAGTTTCTTTCCATCTTTTTTCTTTGCACTAAATGGGGTAAGTGGAAGTTCTCATTCTGGTATAATTGAATCTAATTTTTCTTTTATTTGTTCTATCGGAATATCTTTTCATTCTACATTTATTTCTTCAAAATATTCTCGATAATCCATATCTCGTGTGTCTGATTTTTTTGAAAAATCGATAGTGGTTTCGTATGATTTGTCTAATCAGATTAGGCTATTCAATTGTTTTGTATCAGATCAAGTTCATATCAAAAGTAAACCTGTAGCCATAGGATCTAAAGTTCCACTATGTCAGATTTTTTTTTCTTTAAGTTCTCTTTTGAGTGCACGAATCACATCAAAACTACTGATTCATTTTGGTTTATCTACTATTATTAGCATATTTAACAATTTTGAATTAAGAATGAGTAATTCATACGAAAGTTTTAGAAATTTGCAAATCAATCTGCAAAAATATCTGAAAATTTTGCTATTTTAATTGTCTAGGGAAATGTATATATATTCTATATTTTTTTGAAGAAATTGGGGAGAAAATTTAAGCATTTTTTATTGAAAATATGCTCAAAATATTAAAAAGGTTGATAATGTTTTAGACATTTTTTTTATTTTTCTAATTGCACAATTATGAAAAAACGTTTTTTATTTAGCTTATTAGCTATTTTTTCGGCTGTAATCTGATTCGGAGGAGTTAGTTTGGCTGAAGATTTAGCATGGGATTATATTTATGATGAGGCGAGCTGGAATGCTGCATATAATAGGAGTGATTCAGCACTTAAAGCATATTTAGATGCAAATCCAACTGAAGATTTGTGGAATGTAACAGAAAATAGGGCAGCAAATCGAAATGATAAGGTTTGTGAATTTATTTCATATTGAGATGCTGATTGAAATACACAATATGCAACTTGAAAAGTTCAAGCCACATGGGCAACTGATGATTTCAGTAAAGTAACAGTTGTCGAGAATTCTATTGATGGGTTTGTTGGACAAGATTACTATGTTAGTGTAAGTGCAGCCACACCTTGAAATCAATTGTATAGACTTGCTGTAGATGAACAGGGTAATAATTATGTTGATATTTGGGTAAAGATTACATCATGTGGATATACTGGTAGCGTTCAACAATCATGGAGTGGGGCTATTAATGCTCCAGGAGCGGCGTATCCATGGGCTGTTTTAACTTTACCAAAACCATTTGCATGAACAATTAAATTCGTATATGATGGAGGTAGTCCTGTCTATCCTTGGTGAGAAAATGCTATAGTGTTTAATAAATGATATGCCATCGCATCCATTCCTACAGAACTTGGTAATGAATACTTATTGGATGTTAATGGAGAAACTACATTTGATCCAAATAAACTTCAAAT
>Ga0310786_10004397_pt1 | contig 19678 bp, 19 predicted proteins | sample AusTroGonzalo_MG_FD_203881 | JGI IMG/M metagenome (GOLD analysis project Ga0310786, IMG submission 203881) | Bovine rumen microbial communities from tropical cattle in Woodstock, Queensland, Australia - Gonzalo_03 (v2) (version 2) | ecosystem: Host-associated > Mammals > Digestive system >... | reverse complement strand
ACATAGGGAACATGCTCGCTATGGTAATGCTCAAATGCGGCTGCTACACGGTGTCTCTACCCTGGGATCCGGCGAAAGATGCTGCCTAGACTCCTCCCACCCCCTCCACACTTTGTTGCGATGGCTCCTTTTTTTGAAAAATAATATTGAAACGGTGACACTTTTGGCTTGTTCAAGTGTTACAAATATGTAATTTAAATATCTAACCTATTTCTAACTATTTTGGAAAGTTATGAATAAATTGAAAATAATGATGTTTGCGCTGACGCTCTTGATGTTTTCGGGGGTCGCTTTGGCGGATTACGAAACTGAAATTCAGGATCTCAAATTGCAAAAAGAGAAATTGAATTCTGAAATTCAATCGTTGAACACGAGAATCGCCGCGACCGATTCCATGTTGCGAGCAGACGCTTCACGTCGTAAAACTCTAGAACAACGTTATAAGGCAGATTCGGAACATCGCCGTGCAGAAATCGATAGTCTGAATGCAAAAATCCGCAAGGTCGCTGCAAGCCTCCAGCAGGAACGCAACAAGCAGGCTCGTGCAAAGAATCGCGGTGAAAATGTGGCAGCAAAACGTCGTGCATTGCGTCAGGAACTTGCTAAAATCAGCAAAAAATTGGAATCGCAAATTGCACAGACGCTCCCGTGGGAACGCGATAGCCGCTTGGATCGTGCAAAATCACTCACACGCGAAATCGAAAGCGGCAATGCAACCGAAGAAGAAGCCTTTTCTCGCCTCAAGTCTTTGCTTGGCGAAGAAATCAAATTTGGCGATGAAGTTGCTGTCGTGAACAGTCCGCTTACCCGTAAAGATGGAGAAATCATAAACGCGACAATTCTTCGCATAGGCAACCAATGGATGGTTTACGTGGATGAAAACGGCACAGTGTATGGTCGCTTGGAACGCAAGATTGAAAACGACAAAATCGTTTATGAATGGAACGAAAATTTGAATTTGGAAGAACGAGCCGCTGTGAAACTCGCAATTGATGTGAAGCAAGCGAAAAAGCCGCCTCAAATTGTGAATTTGCCAGTAAGTTTGTCTGTTGTGGGAGGGAAGTGAGATGATTTTAGACGAAAGACGAAAGATGACAACCATGCAAGGCGAGCAACGCGAACCCAAAAACGTCATTCTAAGCATACTCGAAGGTTCTAGAAAAGAAATGTCATCCTGGAGCGAAGCGATAGGATCCATGCGTTTTGTGCTTCTTGTATCTATCATCCTGATGTTTTCCTCCTCCGCATTCGCATGGCCGTGGTCAAAAAGCGAAACGAAAACCGCCGAAGACGAAGCCCGAATCAAAGATTCCTTATTGCAAGTCGAAGTTCGTAATTTGCAGCGTGAAGTTGAATCGCTCACTCGCATTCGCATGCAGAAAGCGGATTCCCTCGAAAAGCTTGATGCAAAGCATTGGAGCAACCGTTACGCAGAATCGCAACTGACAGAAGAACACCAGAACGAGACCCGCGAACTCGATGGCCGCTATTCCAAGCTTTCAACAGATTTGGGCCGCATCACCGAAGAAGCGATGTCAAGCAAGAACGTCACCGAAGAAGCGGAAGAAAAATCTAAGAGCGAAGAAATTGCTTTTGACGCGCTCAATACGCAAATCAAGCTTTCGATTGAAAAAACGCTTAGCGATGTTGCTGGCGATTATCCAGTCGGAATGAACGCACGTCTGTTGTGTTTAAGACAAGCAAACATCGAAGCCGACAAGAAAACGCCAAATACGATTGCCGCATTGCAAGGATTCATGGACGACTTGTTGAAACGTCATGAAGTCACTTATACGCAAACTTATGGTGCTGAAGTATCGCAGGTTGGCACTCGCCCCGACGTGAATGTAAATAGGTTGCGTTTGGGAACGGTGTTCCTTGGCGAAGTAGCAAATGACAATGGCGATGTACAAGCATTGATGCGTTCAGGAGCGTTGCAGGGAAAAATCTTTGAATGGAACGCTAAACTTCCGACAGAAATCTCGCAGAACGTCAAGCAAGCAGTGAATCAAGTAGGTTCTGCGGAAACATCACAAAACAAATCCGGAGTTGTCGCAATTCCGCTGGATGTGTTGCAAAACAAGGCCATCAAGAATTCTATTTCCGATGTTAAGGAATTGACTTGGACGGAAAAATTCAAGGCATTCTTCAAGAAGGGTGGCATCGTGATGTATCCGCTTTCACTTGTGGCTATCATCGCATTGTTGCTATTCCTTGAACGTTTCTTGGTACTTTCGATTCGTGGAAAAATCGGTCGCCGTTTTATCAAAAAGATGAATTCGCTGGTTGCAGAAAAGAAATATGATGATGCGGCAACGCTTTGTCTCAAAAAAGAAACGAGTCTTTCGATGGTTCTTTTTGCAGTCCTGAACAAGGTAAACGATTCTCGCGAAAATGCAGAACGCTCATTGAACGAGGCTTTGCTCCGTGAACAGCCGAAATTGGAACGTCGCATGGGACTCCTCGCGGCTATGGGCACAATCGCTCCGTTGCTTGGTTTGCTCGGTACGGTGACTGGCATCATCACTCTATTTACAGTAATTACCGAAGTCGGGACAAATGACGCCCGTGTGCTTGCTGGAGGCATTTCTGAAGCTCTCATAACAACGGAAATGGGTCTTGTCATTGCAATCCCGGTGATGATTTTGCATGGTCTTTTGAGCGAAAAAATCGAAAAAATTACAAGTGAACTTTACGTGCAAAGTACTTCACTTATGAATAAAGTCTTCGGGAAGGAAAAAGTTGAATAACACTTATTACATATTCATAGAATCCTTGCGGAACACCTACGAGGCTGGCGGAGTCGTGATGCTCCCCATTCTCTTGGCAGGTGTTGTCGGATTCTATTTCCTTTTTGCAAGCTGGTTCCGCATTGGAGGCGATTTCTTTAGGCAAGATATTCATAAAATCGTCAAACGCATGCAGCGCGACTTGAATGGAAATGCATCGACAACCGAAAACGCCGAAGCATGTGAATTAGCGGTGTTAACGAAATTGCGTAAGCGAGGAGGATTTCTTTCAAGAGAACTCTCTTACGCATTTGAAATTGCACAAAAGGATTTAGACGGGTTTCGCGATTACATGCAAGTTCGTTTAATGAAAAGCGTGCGTTACATGGAACAGGGAAATCACATTGTTGCTGTGATGGCCGCCGCCGCTCCGCTTTTGGGATTGCTTGGAACGGTAACGGGCATGGTCGCAACATTTGAAGTGATTACGTTATACGGCAACCAGAATCCGGTGCTAATGGCGGACGGAATTTCAGAAGCTCTCATTTCTACGCAAAGTGGACTTTTGATAGCGTTCCCGCTCACGCTTTTGAAACAGCGCCTTGATGAACGCATTGAAATTTTAAAGCATGAAATGGAATTGGGCGCAACCGTAATTGATAATTACTTTGTGTCTAAAAACAGCAAGAGTGTTTGAGGTTTTTATGGAATTTAATTTACCGAGAAGAAAGCAAAAAGATATGGGCATTGAAATGGGTCCGCTGATGGACATCGTGTTCATCCTTCTCATTTTCTTTGTCGTAACGTCATCGTTTACCCGCGAAACGGGAGTCGATGTGACGAAACCGCAAGCGCAATCGGCAAGTCAATTGGAGAAAGAAAACTTGCTCATTGCAATTACTCGCGAAGGAACGATTCACATGAACGAACGTCAAGTCGATTTGGCGAGCTTGCGAGACATCTTGAAGCAATCGCTAGCGAAAACGCCGGACCGCGAAGCCGTCGTGATCGCAGACAAAGAAGCAGAAACAGGAGTTCTCGTGCAAGTGATTGACATGTGTAATCTGGCAGGAGTGAAGAAAGTCTCCATCGCCGCACAAGCGGAGTGAGGTTATGAGGTATGAGGTCAGCACGTTGTGCTTTTGAGGTCGCTTTGCTATGAGGTTGTGCAAGCTGATTGAAGTTGATTCTCAAAGCGAATGTAATGAGCGTGCTCATCGCTCAAAGCTCATAGCCAATAAGCGCCATCCTGAGCGAAGTGTAACGGAGTCGAAGGATCTCGGGAATCGCCTTACGCGGAACGTCATCCTCGCGAAGGCGAGGATCTTGCCAAAAGATAGATTGTTGAATTTTTTTAGAGAAGCAAATGTTAAAACATATTAAAAGATTTTTAAAGCGTTTTGCCATTCTGATTGCAGCGATTTTCGTGAGCATGGTTCTCGTGTTTTCCGTGACGATGGCAAACTTGTTCTTGAACGGCAAAGTTTTTCATGAACGCAAGTTCGTAAAAACAGAAGTCGCAGTAAAGAAAATCGAAGAAGTCGAAAAGAAGGTTGAGAAAAAGCATACGGCACGTAAACCGAACCGTCAAAAATCAAATTCACGTTCGCCCAAAGCAGGGCCGCGTTTTGCGATGAATCTCGGTGTTGCATCAGGTGCGACAGGCGCAACCATCAGCGATGAACTAGTTGCCGATTTCCGCGGAGGTGCAATTTCTACGGGGAAAGGCGATGTCGATAAAAAGCCAGAAAATCGCTCCATGCCGAATTTTGAAGTACCGCCGCAAATTCGCGACCGAGAAATTGATGCGATGCTTCGCTTGAGTTTTTGTGTCGATGTCGGAGGCCGTGCTTATGACATAAAAGTCATCGAAGAATCTCCAGTAGGTTCAGGGCTAGCACAAGCCGGCAAAGACGCAGTCGCCCGCATGACGTTCGCCCCCGCTGAAAAAGACGGCAAGGCGGTCGCCTTCTGCGGAATGGAACAACCCTTTGAAGTGAAATTTAGAGATTAAGAGGTGTGAGGTATGAGGTCGCAACCGTTGGTTGCTTTGAGGTATGAGTGCAAAATGTCAACCCGGAAGCATGAAGTGCCAATGGTTGGTGGTTAGGAGCTATGAGCAGTGAGTCGTGAGTGTCATCCTGAATGAAACGTAGTGAAATGAAGGATCCAGTGCTTTTAGCGTGTCATTCTGGACTTCGTTCCGGGATTACCTTTCGCAGAATGTTTAATGAGGAATTTGATGAATATGTTTTATAATTTGAAAAAACTTTTTATGGTAAACTCTATAGTCGAAATGGCGCGACACTCGTTTTTCGAAGTTATTTTCTTTCGTCTTTCGTCTATCGTCTTTCGTCTGGGCTTTGTCGTTTTATTGCTCGCCTCATTCTCCTTTGCAGCTCAGTCATCCTTTGACTTGATCGAACGTGCGAATGCTCTTTATCGCGATGGCAAGTACAAACAAGCGATTACGCTTTACCGCAAGGCGGAATCTCGCGGAGCAGCTCCCGTTGCCGTGAGTTTCAATATTGCAAACAGTTTGTACCAAATGGAAAAGTATCCAGAAGCCGCAGCCGCTTACCGCAAGGCTGTTGACTACTCAAACGGATCGTTTGCACCAGCTCTTTTCAACATGGCTAGCGTCTATTTTCGCTTAAAACAATACCCCGAATGCATTGCCGTTTATCATCGTGCATTAAAAATAAACCCAGACAACATTTCTGGTTGGCTGTACTTGGGAGAAGCATACACAAAAACTGGAGACAAAGTCGGTGCGTTGCGAGCAATCGAAAACGCTTACCGCCTCGACAAAAACGACATCAGCATCGTCTATCAGCTCTCCGAAGCGAATATCGCAATGGATGATTTTGACCGCGCCGTAGCCGTGATTCGCGAAGGCTACTCGCTCCACCCCGAAGAAGTCGATTTTCTTGTCTATCTCGGTGACGTTTATCGTCTGAATAAAAGATATGACGAAAGTGCCACCGCATACCGCGAAGCCCTTAGCGTCAAAACAGATGATGTTCCAACCATGTACAAACTTGCAGATGTCCTTGCCGAAGACAAAAAACCATTTATCGCCATGGAAGTTTTAAACAACATTTTACAAATCAAGCCCGAATTCTCAGATGCGGCGATTTTCCTTGGAAACCTCGCCTATGATTCCAAGTTTTACGACCGAGCAGAAACTGCATACGAACTCGCCGCCAAGAGCGGAAATGCCGAAGCACTTTACGGTTTCAAGAATATGGCATACGATGCGCATGCTCAAAAACGAAATGACGAAGCCGTACGTTTGTTAAAACTCGCGTTAAAGTATTACCCAAACGACGCCACCTTGCAATCAGATTTACTTGAAATCCAAAACGCAAAGTAAAATCACCCGTACCCAAAAAAAAGTAAGCCCATTTATTCTATTATTGAATCAAAAGGAGCTTGCATATGACCATCCGCGCCAATGTTAAACCCAACAACCCCTCCCGTGCCGAAATTGAAATTGCCCGCATTGCCTCATTATTGAGCGACGATTGGCTCGTATGGATGAACAGGCACTTGAATTTCGATTTACCGGGAACGGGTGTGATGGATCGCGAGGTGGATTGCGTCCTTTATCATCGTAAGCATGGATTGCTTATAATTGAATGCAAGTCAGGAAAAATTGCGACTAGTCGGGATACCCGCAATGGAAATGTTGTTTGGCTCCAGAGTGGCAAGCCGATGGATAAAAGGCCGCGTGAGCAAGTGGAAGGTTTAATTGCTCCATTGCACGAATACATGAAGCATTTATTGCGATGCCCGGAGGAGGGTAAGGATTTTTATAGAGTACGAGTCCAATGGGCCGTGTGCTTTAGCGACATGGATAATTTGTTTGAGATTCCTCTTGCAGAAATTCCGAGAAAGCGTGCGTTGTTACGTCCAGACTTACTCGACGCAAAACATTTCGAAAAACGTCTGATTGAAATTCTGGAAATTCCTGCAGAAGCCCGTAACGGGAGAGCTTTCGCCAATGATTACTTGGACGAAGAAGCTTTTTTTGCTCTACAGAATTTCTTGGATGGCAATGGGGAGCGCGTCGAAGAATCCGATTTACTCCGCGAAGACAACTTTTATGCTGAACAAGCGACCGAAATGCAGCAGATGATGATGGAGTCCATTTCTAGAAATCCGCGTATGCGAATTGAAGGCGTAGCCGGTTCTGGAAAATCGCGAATGGTCGTGTGGGAAGCTCTAAGGCTATCGAGAATTGGTAAAAGCGTTGCAATAGTTTGTTATAACGATTTATTGGCAGACGAACTTCAAAGCGATATGAATGAAGTGCTGGAACGGGATCGTGCTGCGGTTATCGCAAAATACGGCAAAGATGGCGGCGTGAGTTTTGCTCCTGTCGAAGTTCACGCTTATTCGGAATGGTGTAAAAAGTATGCGAAGACCGTAAAAATTCTACCCAAGATGGGCAAAGACGCCTCCCAGTATTACGACAAGGATTTGCCGCAAGCCCTAAAGCAAGCGACAAAGATGATGCGCAAAGACAAGAAAATGCGTGAAAAGTTTTTCTTCGATGCCGTCATCATTGACGAAGGTCAAGATTTTGCCGGAGAATGGATTGACTCACTGACGCAACTGTTGCGTGACCCAGAACGCGGAATTATGCGATTCTTCTACGACCCGGCACAACGTTTGTACGGCACCCGTAACGGCATTGACAGCGAACAAATTAAAAGCATGCCTGTAATAGTTCTCAACAGAGGGTTCCGCAACACATGCAAAATTTTGGAATGGGTCTATAAAAATACAGGAATCCGTTTGCAGTGCTACAACAATACACCGCAAGGGAAACCCGTCAAAGAATTTCGCTATACAAATCCAACAGAACAAGAGAAACTACTTGTCGAATGCTATGAATATTTGGTCAGTCACTACAAACTATCTTATTCAGACATTCTTGTCGTTTCGATGTGCAGTGAACGTTCATCAGGCGTTAAGAACATCAAGGACGAACGTTTTGTTTGGAACCGTGTGGGCGGGAAAAAGCTAATCCGCGACAAAGTAAATATCGTGAGTACATACCGCATCAAAGGCTTAGACGCATTAGCAGTGATTCTTGTCGATGTCGAAGAACCCGTCGAAATCAACAAACGCGAGAACTGGAAACGTTGTCTGCTCGTGGGTGCAACACGAGCAAAGCAATTGCTTACAGTCATCCGCAAGAAACAATGAAAAGCCGCCCCCGGCATCAAGGCCGGGGTGACATCAATTAACTAGAAACTAACCTGTTTCACGTATTCCTTGTATTCGATTCCGCCGTATTTCATTGATCTGTTCCAAATGTCATTTTCTATAATAGCCGGAGCGTTAGAAAACTCTTCGCAGAATTCAAAAAGGAATCCAACGTATCTATCAAACGGCATTTTCTCGTAATCGCATCCATCCATAATATTTACAACAAAGATGGAGTCTTTCGTTATTTCAGTAATAACATGTACTGCAGGCGACGATTCGTTCATGTTTAGCAAGTAAAGTGAGCATCCTTCGGAACTCTTGAGCGAACCACCCATAAGTTTCGCCGTTTTAGAGAATATTGCGCTTACATTGCCAATGTTCTCCGTTGCGATTTTATGCAATCCGACGGTCTGGTATTCGGGAACTTCATTTGATTTGGAACATGTGTCCTTTGTAAAGTCACAAGATTCATAGACTATGTTGTACGCAAGAACGTTGCTATCAAAGGCGTAATCACTTGCAGCGCCTCCTATAACGGTAGTTACGCTCGGAGCGTATTTTCTTAGATAATCATCAAGCGTACTCGTTGAAGTTGTATCAGAACCCGCATGTCCGCCACCGCCGTTGCCTCTCGCAGATGAGGATATGCCCGCTCTATTTGAAGACGATGTCGGTATGGGAGAATGACCTGTATCGTAGGAATAAGGAATTAAATCTCCGGACGAAGATGAACTTGGTTTTGACGGAGCAAAAACAAAAGAACTGCTCGATTCAGGATTATTGTGCGGAGAAGGTTCTGTTTTTTGAGACGAAGAACTTTCTGTTCCAATTAATTCAGATTGGCTAGAAGAGGGTTCGTTGAGAGAAAATTGATTCGGTTCTTCTGCAGTTCCGGCATAATAAGGATTATCGGCAGTACAAGCAAATTCGCAAAACGCGACAAGAGTTGTCGTGCAAATCATTGAAAGTTTTTTGAACAGCTTAATCATTGCCTTCCTCCTTGGCGTTTCGAGTAAGCGGGAACAGCTGTAAATTTAGTCTATAAACTTGATTGATATTTTTATCGCCGGCGGCAATGCTTATGATTTTGCGGCGACATTCGTCAAGTTCTTTCACGATTTGTTCGTATGAATCTTTCGAAATGCCCATAGTGACTCCGCTGAAATTGCGTTCCGCACGGGCAAGGTCTAGCGATTTGGCTGCAATTCGAGCCATTTCACGGTGCATTTCACGGATGGCAAGTCTAGTGGCTTCGGGCGAACCTTTGACGGACGTTTCACTTTGGACGTAAGTATTCTCGGCGGTCTTTTTCAAGAATCCGGCTTTTGTCAAAAAATCAAGCGACTGCTTGACATCGTAAGCGGATACCTCCGGGTAGCATTTTCTGGCGAGTTCACCCGGAGTCGCTCCCGGCATCATTGGAGCGAGTTCCCTCAAGACAGGATTCTTCCACGTCTCGTAAAAATCAAACAAATCGCCCTCGATGACCCTAACTTTGTGCTCTTTGGCAATGGCGAGCATTTCTGCATAGGCGGCCTTCTTTTTCTCGTCGTCGGTTTCTTGCCCGAACTTGACCATCGCCCGAAAATAATCCATTTCAAAACCGACAAGTCCCATCGCTTGCGCGGTGCGTTCTACACCGATGCGACTGAGGTTGCTTTTACCGTCGCAGACGACTTTCATGTACGAAGACGAGGTGAATCCGGCACTTTTGGAAAATTCTCGCCACGAAAAAACATGGCGAAGTTTGCGTTCTTCGTAAAAGTCCCGCATGTACTTACGAAAGTCGGAATATTCGATAATCGGTTTCATCGTTAATAAATATAAATTGAAAAATGCCAAAAAGCAACTTTTCCATGCAACGACATATTGCAAAATACAATAAAAATTAAATATTTTAACCACCGTTCACTAATTCATGTTCTATATGAAACATTTTATGTGAAGAAAAATGCATTTTTTTGATAATGTACCGAAAAATTGACCGATTTTAAGGAAATAATATATTTTTCGTACTATGAGTGTTTTTGGTTTTTATGCAGAAGTCAATGCCGGATGCGTGTGCATATTGATGCTGTTGCTGTATAGCATCAAACGGCTTCCGACACCGCAGCTGAAATACACGCTTTTCCAAAATTTGGTACTTTGGCACATTGTTTATTTTGTAAGTGATTCCGTTTGGGCGCTTGTGAATGACGGTATTTTTCCGAAAAACACATTCAGTGTACTTGCAGTGAACTATCTCAACGCAATTATTTTACCTGTAGTCGCTTACAGTTGTTTTATTTTTGCAGAAATTAGTACGCGAACGGAAATGACTCGTCGGCAAATAAAACGATTGCAAACATCGTTGCGAATCCCGATTTTTATTGAAGTTGTAGCTTTACTTGTTTCGTTTTTTGTGGCTCCCGATTTTTGGTTGGACGATAAACTTGAACCATGCGATTTGTATTATCTTATTCTAGCCTCTATTCCAGTCCTTTATTTTGTACTAGCCACTATTCGTGGACTCATGCGAGCGAGGTTCATACGGAATCGAGCGAATTTGAGAACTTACTTGATTGTGGGAAGTTACACTCCGGGAGCGTTGATTGCTGGCGGAGCACAGATTTTCTTCGCATTAACGACGCCGCTATTTTGCTTCTGGTGTACTTTTATCATCTTATTCGTTTATTTGCATTTGCAAAATCAATTGATTTCCACAGATTCGCTCACGATGCTCAACAACCGCAACCGTTTGCATCATTTCTTGCACCAACAACGTGACGAGAAAAATTCTTTTGTAATTATGGTCGATGTGGATCATTTTAAGCAAATTAACGACACCTATGGGCATGCCGAAGGCGATAAAGCACTAGTTCTTGTTTCGCAGGCACTCAAGAAAGCATGTGAACGTTTAAATTATTCGATGTTCCTCTGCCGCTATGGTGGCGATGAATTTTTGATGATTGCTCAAACAGAAGTTCCGAATGAAGTGGTGAACCAAATTCGAGAATGTCTGCAAGAAGAAATCTTAAGTAAAAAAGGCGCACTGCCCTATACTATCGAAGCAAGCGTCGGTTTCGCCCATTGGAACGGTCACCCGGAAAGCTTTAAACAAAGCATGATCAACGCCGATAAAAAAATGTACGAAGACAAGAGGGATTAGGTTTTTAAAAGTGGCTAGTAAACAGTGACTAGTAAACAGGAATGCAATGGGAACGTTATTATATACAATCCTAACCACTAATCACTAACCACTGTTTACTTTCTCTCGTCTTTCGTCTATAGCCGCGTAGCGGCGTTCTTTCGTCTAATATTATCCTTCTAACTTGTTCTTCAAATAATGCTTTGCAGTATAAGCGAGGTACATTACATCTGCAATGACGAGCGCTATAGCACAAGCGAAAAATACTTGCTGATGCATGCCAAAATGGTTGGCCATCGCACCGCCAACGAGAATTCCAATTCCAATGCCGATGTCCCAACCGCTGAGATACGTGCTGTTAGCAGTACCGCGTTGGTCATGACGAGCTAAGTTCACGCACATGGTCTGGTAGCCGGGGAAGATAAGTCCAAGACTCGTGCCGATAAGGAACGCCGAAATAAAGAACGTAATCGGCCCATGGCAAAACGCGAGCATGACGTAAGCGATAATGTTGAGCGTCATTCCCGCACCGACGAGATGAATAAGGTAACCTCTGTCAATCAGACGCCCCGTCGTAATGCGATTGATGATGAGACCTGCGGCAATCAGTGCGTAAAACCAGCCGGAGCCACCGATGCCGAGTTCATTCGCATAAAGTGCGATGTAGTTCGTGACCGGGCCGTAAGCGAATCCGACAAAGATGAAGTTTGCGAATTGAGGAACAGCTCGCGTGAGGAAGAATCTATCAAGCGAAAGAGGAGCGTGCGCTTTTTTCTCCTTGCGGGGAACGCGCAACGTTTGAACAAGAACAAGCCCGATGACGCACAAAATAATCGAAATAGCAAAGACGATGGAATCGCCGAATGCTTCGTAAAGGAACATGCCTGTCATAGGGCCAGTCGCAAAAGCGAGATTCACGCTGATGCCGAAGTAGCCGATGCCTTCGCCACGGCGGCTTGCGGGGAGTGCGTCAATCGCAACCGTATTGCTTGCCGTCGTAGAAATTCCAAAGAATAGTCCATGTGCAAATCGCACTACTGCGAGAATCGGCAAAAGTCCGACAGTCTTGTAACCGACAAAGCAAAGCGTAAACGCGAAGAACGTCCAGAAGTAAAGCGGCTTGCGGCTGAGCGTATCGACAAGGAACCCAGCAAACGGGCGGCAAGCGAGAGCGCCAATCGTATAAAGCGAAATGATAATGCCCGCAGTCGCATTGTCCGTCTGAAATTTGTCGATGATGAATAGCGGGAGAATCGGCAACAACTGATAAAAGCTAAAAAACAAAAGAAAGTTCGCGGCTGAGCACGTTATAAAGTTGCGCGTCCAAAGTGCCGGTTTTTCGTTAGATGAAACCATAATCAAATACCCCACCGGAAAAGATAGAAAAAGCCCCGCCATCAAGGAAATTAGTATATTGTGGAGGTGATGAAAATGTTAAAAAGTTTTTTAGGACTTCTTTTTGTAGCGCTTTTTGCTATTTCTTGTTCGAACGACGATAGTTCTACCAGTTCGACTTCAGACCCTATTCTCGAAAAATTAGACATTGAAGGAATGGTTTACGTCAACGCGAATGGAAAAAGCACTTCAGTCGGAACAAGCGACGTGTTGGCAAAAATGACGGAACGTCCCCAAATGGGAGTCGCATTTACCTACGATTTTCACATGGGCCGTCACGAAGTCATTTGCAAAGACTTTAACGAAACCATGCTCAATGAGACGGGAGTCAAGGTTGCTTGTGCTGAAGATTCATTCCCTGCAGCTAACGTGACTTTTTATGATGCTATTCTATACGCAAATGCATTGAGCAAAAAAAATGGTTATGATACGGTCTATTCATATTCTTCTGCTGAACTGGATGCACAAAAGCACTGTGTAAAAATGAAAAGTTTCAGCTTTAATCCGGCAACGAAAGGTTTAAGGCTGCCTACAGAAGCGGAATGGACTTTAGTCGCATCAGAAAATTGGAACCCTCAACTGGGATGGAACGGAGAAAATTCAGGATCAACCGCCCATAAAGTTTGCTCTTCCGCAGACCCACAGAAGTCGTTCTGCGATTTGGCAGGAAACATGCTGGAATTAGTCAACGACAAGTATGCAACTTTTATAGATACTGTTGTTACAAATTTCGTCGGGTCACTCGAAGGTGACGCCATTGGCTCCAGCGTTGTAAAAGGAGGCAGCTATTTTAGCACTCCCGCATCCATGATGTTGTACAATAGAGGCGACACCTACCCTATATTAAATTCGACAAAAGGCGACTACATCGGTTTCCGCTTAGCATTTGGCGCTATTCCCGATCCAACATGGTTTTCGAATGATGGCGGAGCGGTTTCTACACCGATAACGCCATTGACCGAAGCTCCTGAACTAAGAAGGCTGACAAATTCTTATATCGCAAAGCTTGCTTTCAGAAACGATGTGACTGGTAATCTTGTTTATGTAAATTTTGCCAAAGCTCCCAAAATTGTTGAAATTGAAGACAAAATAGATGTGTATCATCCAGATATTTCGCCAGATGGAAAACATGTCGCATTCTGCACATCTATGGAAGGTTCTTCAAAAGAATCCTCTATTTATGTCCGCGATTTAAACGAAACTGGCAGCAATTTGATAAAGTTATCTGTAACTAACGCAGCAATACCGAGATGGCGCGTGAACGCCAACGGTGATACAGTCATCGTGTATGTGTCTTCTGCAAACAACAACAAAGGCGACCAATTTTTAAAGGAAAGCACATGGCAAGTTCCGTTTGCAAAAGGCAAGTTTGGAACGCCTCAAAAGCTTTTTGATGGAGCTTATCATGGCGGAGTGACAGCAGACAATCAATTTGCCATATCATCATCGCCACAACTCCGTGTTCGCACAACCAAGGACCGTAAAAACACTGATGTCATCTGGTACAATGGAGAACAAGCGTGCAACGCATCTTTGACAAAGGATGGTACAAAACGTACGTTATTCCTTGATTTTGGAGGAACTCAAGGACAGAAATTCGTGGGTTCGAAATACGGTGTTCATCAGAGATTGCTTATCGCAGATAGTACAGGCAATTTACAGCAAACAGTCGCTTCGCCTAAAGGATATAGCTTCGACCATACCGAATGGGCTGTGGGAATTTTAAAGGATACAACAAGCAATTTAATCGTAGCGACGCTGACAGACAATAACGGAGGCCATAGGCAAATCGCTCTGGTAAACTTGAACAATGGCAACGTCACCCCGCTTATAGAGAGCGAAGAATTGTGGCATCCATGTTTGTGGATTTGGCAAGATAATCCAAACACCCCCAAACCAGCCGTTAACGTGGATAGCGCCGGTGTTTATTATGACAGCGAAGTCATAAGTTCCCTCCCCTTTTCCATTGAATTGGGAATGCGCTTACAGTCGTTTTGGAAAAAAAGCGATGATGTTCAAGTCATCGCCTTAGGCAGCTCCACAATTTTAAATTCCATCATTGAAGATTCTATCAAAACATTTTCGACAGTAAATATGGCTATAAGCATGAGTGACATTCATTTACATGATTATCTTATTCGAAACTACGCCATTCCGTATGCCCCAAATCTTAAATACCTTGTAGTTGAACTTTCTCCCGGCTTCATGTACAGGCCCTATGAGGAAATGACAAAAACGGTTCTTGGCTGTTCGCCAGGAATCCAGTACGATAAAAATCATTTGTCCAAAGCTACGAAAAAAGAGATTGCAGAACTCAGTCAAGAACAGCAGTTTACAAAAGTTCTTTTGGCTCAACAATATATTGAGAACACGTTCCTTTTGCCCACTATCGAATGGGGCCCCGCAGTCATCAATGCTGATGTTTCTACAATGCCATTTGATGCACCGAATTTGCAAAACAATTTAAAAATTTTGAAATCCCTAAAAGAGTTTGCGGATTCTAATAGAGTTCAGTTGATTTTAGCAATTCCTCCGCGCAGCCCGGCATACAAGGATTCGGAATCATTTGACCCGTATGGTCCGAGTTGGGATGTCGCCCATAAAATTATAAATACCGCGAAGGATATGGGAATTGTAATTTTTGACGAATATAAAGACGGCCATCACGACTATACAGACGCAATGGCCAACAATCCCAATCATTTAAGTTATCTTGGAGCAGCGGTATTCACTGCACGACTAGAAATCTTCTTGAAAACGCTAAAATAAATTCTCAGCCTTAAGGGCACAAAGTGCGCTTGCTGTTACTTTTTCTCAAGAGCCACGAGCGTTTCCAAATGCGGCGTGCCCGGGAACAAGTCGAGCGGCAACACTTCCTTGACGCGGTAGCCGTAACGTTCCCATTCGGCGAGTGCATCCGGGATTTCGTCGGTGCCGCAGAAAATGTGCAGCACGCGGACAGGCTTGCGCAATGCGAGAGCGCGAATCACGCCGGGTTCCGTTCCCTTGCGCGGCGGGTCCAGCAAAATGCGCTCCGGTTCGCCCGGAATCGGTCGCGGGAGCCTCATCTGCACGAACGTCTCGTCAATTTTGCCAGCGATGAACTTGTAGTTTTTCTTCAAGAACCTTGCAGAAGCCTTGGCGCAGTCGATGGACGGGCCTTCCCATTCCACGCCGAGCACGGACTTGGCGGCTTCTCCGAGGGCGAAACTAAACAGACCGTAACCGCAGTAAAGGTCCAAGAAATGGTCGCCCTTTTCGAGACCGAGCAAGCGGCTTGCGGACTTGATGAGGTTGTGGATCTGGCTTTCGTTAATCTGGCTGAATCCCGTCACCGGATACTTGAGCCTAAAGTGGCCGAGGTCAAGCGAAAGTTCGCGCGGACCGTAAAGTTGCTTGAAGTTGAGCGTATCCGTCGGGCGCTTGGCTTCGAGGTAGTAGTTCGATTCCGTCGTATCGACATAAGTGTGCGCCGCCGTCACGTGGTACGGACATTGCTGCAAAACTTCGGCGATTTGCTTCAACTTGCGGACAATGCTTGCGTCCAGCTTTTTCACGTTGAAAATCACGACGCGATATTTGTACGTGCCGCGGATGATAATCCAGTTGAGCGCGTAAGCGAGCGGCTTGTATGCCGGCGTGATGAGCTTTTCGAACAGCAAACGGTAAATGGCGTTGTGTTCTTCGGGCTCGAGAATGCTATCGTATTCGTTAAAACGCAAATCGCCCGGTTTCATTTCGACCTGGCGCTTGGACGTCGTGCGGTAATTGCGCGGCATCGGGCTTGCGACCACAGGCTGCGGGCCGCGTGCAAGGCGGTTCACTTCCCAGAATTCGCGGATGGCGGCATTCTTGACCTTGAGCTCGTCCTTGTAATCGAGCGGGGCCAGAGTTTCACCGTAAGCGGAATCGGATTCCTTAGTGTAATTCGGGAGGTTGTGGGCGATGGCTTGTTCAAAAAACATGTAATCCTCTTTTTATCAACTCCAAATTTAAAAAGTTCTCGGAAAGTTTAAAGTCTATTTTTATGCTATATGGGTGTATGCTGTGGTTAGTGATTAGTGGTTGGTGGTTGGTGATTAGTAAATAGTAGGCGGTAGGCTGTAGGAATAGGCTACACTGTTTCGCCGTCATCCTGGAGGGAGCGTCGCGACCGATAGAGTCCAATGCAATAATAGGCTTTTATTATATTTCGAATAAAGGTATATCATTTATGAAACTGATTGGACTTTTTGTTGTTGCAGCAATGCTTGTGGCTTGCGCGCCTAAAAATAAGCCCCTATCTACGGAACAGTGTGCTTCTGTATCTACAGAAACGTTTGATGGAACAAGTCTGTCTAAGAAACGTTCAAACATTGCATTTATTGGTTGTGTAAAAGAACAGGTACTCCCGATTTATGACATGTACGTTTTGGAACGTCCAGGCCTTACCGGTAAAATCAGCGTGACGATGACGGTGCGTCAGGATGGCGGTGTAGACAGTGTTAGCATTGATACTTCGACGGTCAATTATCCAGAGCTAGAAAAAGAGGTTCAGGAAAAACTTGGCCAGTTGAAATGTCCTCTAATCTATTACAACACGCTCAAGGCCAGAATTGATATCAGATTATCTGCTGAGGGGGTGACTGTTACCCAGGCTCGCTCGTCGAGTCAAATTATGAATGTAATTCGCATAAATACTCCGCAGCGGTTGAAACCTATTTACAACCATTATTTAAAGGAACGTTATTATAGCGGTAAAGATTCCTTTGATGGCAAAGTTACTGTGAAGTGGTCGATACTTTCTAATGGCGATGTGGAAAACGCCAAAATCATCGAGGCGACTACGGAATATCCAGAATTTGAAAAGGCGATTCTGGATGATATAAAACAATGGAAATTTGAAGGCGGCGAATACGGTCGAACTACAGTTACAGTGCCGTTTACGTTTTCTAAGTAAAGGGATTTTTAATCCAAATTCGCCTGCTCAATCATGGCCTCATTTTGGGATATTTTGTAGTTTTAAACAAAAAAAGGAATGGTTATGTTTAAATCTTATGCCGGTGCTTTTGCACTTTTAGCCGCATCTTCGTTGATGTTCACTGCCTGCGACGACAGTTCGTCTTCGCCAAGTGCAAGTATAGATCGCACGAATGTGAAAACATGCGACGAGATGGTCAAGGAAGATGTGAACACGTGGCACTTTATCCGCAAGGACGCTTTCGGTGACGATGCTGAATACATCTACAAGGCCGAAGGCCGCGACTTAATCGTGACCATCAAGGATGCGCACGGCTCAAACGATACCAAGACTTATTCCATGTACAACATGGAATCCGAAGTTGGCGTAGAAATGGCTTACCAAGCCGCGAAGGCGACCTGCAAAGGAAACTAAAAGCGGTTTAGTTCGAGGGGTAGAATATGCGCAAGGTAATTCAATTTGTAATTGCAATTCTTTGGGCGTGTTCTGCTTTTTGTTGGGCGGATTGCCATACCCTTGACCTTTCTGTGATGATTACGAAAGACTTTATGGTCATCGGTGCCAAAGGTGGCTTTTCTCCAAACGTTTTCTATACAACGTTGTCCGACCAACATGGAACTCGTTATGTGACGCTCCATCGCGAAAGCGAAGATGACCCGGGCCGCATTATGTGGGCGCTGTATTCCGAAAAGAATGGCGAACTCGACCATGTAATCGTTGATAGAAAGGGTAAGATGTACAAGGCCGTGGGAAGTGGCGAGGGCGGAAAGAATCCTCCGCCGAAGAAAAATTTTAAATATCGCGGGAAAGACGGCGTTGTCGCTCCGCTATCTGCTCTTGATGAAGTGGCGTGGAACCTGATTCAACTCCGCAAAACTGCAGAAGACCGCCATGACTCAAATGATGTCTTAATTGTTGTGGAGTCTGAACAAGATAGGGAAGCTATTCTCCGCAAAATCCGTTCCTATAAGCCTTTGGTGCAGATGGCAAAGAATGCGGGCATCTCGTATTTTTCCTTTGCGGTGTCGGGTGAAGTTGGCGCGAACTTCGGGGATTTGACGAAATTATCTCAAGACATGTATGATGCGGTGGGGCTTAAAATGCCTCCTCAAGAAGAAGTGAAGAAGCATCAAAGATGCTCCTGTGTCGTTAGTTCTGAAAAGAGAACTCCCAGAGCTGTAATGTTTGAGAATGACAAACGAGAGGGGAATAAAGAACCCGTAAAAGCAAAGACTCCCCGGAATAGGGGCGTGCTGGAAATTCTTAAAGGTAATTAGCCGCGATTTTGCTCGTCTGCAAAAGAATGGCGTTGTCTTTGTTTAAAACAACAAAATTTTACAAAATAAATTTGGACCAAATCGCACAAAAAAGCGTGTATAAGTAATAGGGACTGTATGGATGTTCCATAAATAACACCTTGTTTCTTGACGATATGTCAGATTTGATATATATTTTATGAGTCCGAACCATAAACCTTTAGTCTGGTTGCATGAGCTGCCGCAAACTCCGCCTTTGTCTCAGAAAGCGAGGATAGAGACTGGATACTTGCTACGCTTGTTGCAATCGGGAATGAACCTGTCTCTGCCGCAAAGTCGGCCGATGCCTTCTATCGGAGCTCGATGCCACGAGTTGCGAATTAGAGATGAAAATAAAATATGGAGGCTGTTTTATCGTATAGATGCGGATGCTATTGTTGTAGTGCTTTGGACGGAAAAGAAAACTGCTAAAACGCCCGATGAGGTTATTGATTTGTGTCAACAGCGTTTGAAATATTATGATGCGGAGAATTAGTGTATGGAAAAGGCGAAAAAAGAAAAATTGCAAAAGAAAGGCTGGAAAGTCGGGGATGTTGATGAGTTCCTTGGACTGAGTCCGGCGGAAATGGCGATTGTCGAAATGAAGGTTGCTTTAGCGAAAGCTTTGATTGCTAAGCGAAAAGCCTGTGGAGAAACGCAGGTTTCTGCGGCTATCATGGCGAAAACAAGTCAGTCTAGGTATGCAAGAGTTGAACACGCGGATCCCAGCGTCTCGCTAGAACTGATGATTAAGATGTTCTTTTCGCTAGGTGCGGACAAAAAGGAACTTCTAAAAGCTCTTTCTGCGTAAAAAAGACCCTTCAAAAGAAGGGTTGGTACAAAAAAAGACCTCTCAGAGAGAGGTCTAAGAGCGGCGGACCGGGATCGAACCGGCAACCATTAGCTTGGAAGGCTAAGGCTCTACCATTGAGCTACCGCCGCGAGCGTGAAC
>Ga0310786_10004396_pt1 | contig 19680 bp, 8 predicted proteins | sample AusTroGonzalo_MG_FD_203881 | JGI IMG/M metagenome (GOLD analysis project Ga0310786, IMG submission 203881) | Bovine rumen microbial communities from tropical cattle in Woodstock, Queensland, Australia - Gonzalo_03 (v2) (version 2) | ecosystem: Host-associated > Mammals > Digestive system >... | reverse complement strand
GGCAAAGGCGTTGTAGGCGCCCTTGTGTACGGCTATATGGCCGAAGTTGACCATCACGCTGGCCACGCTGGCTGCGCCTTCGAACTTGACGAAGATGCGCTTGCCGCGCCATGCCTCAGGCACTTCAATCTCCTTGGTGTAGGAGCCTTTGCCGCGATAGTATCCGGCATCGTCCATGAAGTCATTGGCATTGAACGTATGGGGAAGGTTGACCACGGTGTCGGGACGCGGCATGCGGATGTCGGGATAGACACCCCAGGTCATGAGCGTACCTTTCTTGTACTGCCATTCGTCGTTGAACGACTGCACTTCGCGAGCCTGTGTGCTCGACACGAGAAGTCCGAGGAGGGCGGAGCAGATAAGGGAAGTCTTGTTCATAAATATTGGTTTTTTAAGTCGTTTCCTGCGGTTTTATCAAGCCGCAGGAAACGCTTGGTTAATGAAAGGTCGAATGTAGTGGAAATTATCTCCACTCAGCGTGCTGCTCGATCTCCTTGTTCACATCGATCTCACCCTGTGGGATGGGGAGGAACTTGAACTTGTCCTGCCAGCCGGGGCCGTTGGTCTCGGTGTAGCTGATGTTGTAGCCGCGCACGTTCTCATGCTTCTCGTTCTGGTTGTCCGAGTTGTCATACAAGCCGTGGATCGACGGGATCTTCTTGCCCTTGTTCTGGTAAGCCTGTGCAGCGATGCCCCAGCGTACCACGTCGGGATGGCGTGTGCCTTCGAAGCAGAGCTCCAGACGGCGCTCCTTCTGCACGTCGGTGAGGGTGTAGTTGCCCTGCATCTTGCTGGCATCCTCGCGTGCACGAGCCTTGATCTTGTTCAGGTACTCGTCGCACTTGGCCTGGTTGCCACCGTTGGCGGGAAGCTCGGCCTCGGCAGCGAGGAGGAGCACTTCGGCGTAGCGGAAGAAGACGATGTTCTGGGCGATCTTGTGGGTTACGACACGCTCCTCGGCGCGTGATGGCATCTTGGTGCAGAAGTAGCCTGCGTTGCCATAGATGGTCTTGCCGTTGGCTATGCGGAGGGGAATCTGCACGAGTTGGTTGTAGGTCTTCATCGTCTCGTTGAGGCGCCAGCCGTCCTCACCTTCCATCTCGACGAAAGCGTCGTAGAGTTCCTGCGAGGGGTTGAAGAAGCCGTACGACTCGGGCGAGCAGTTGATGGCACCCGAAGACTGGGCGGCATCAAGTTCGGCAATGTTGAACATCTCGGTACGCCAGCCCATGCGCTGTACGGAATAGATGTAGCTGAGGTTGTTGGCGTCGAGCACGCGGTTGTTCTCGAACATCGACTCGGTGCTGAACTCACCCGCCTTGTGGAACTGGTCGTCGTAGTCCTCGGTCACCAGGGCGTACTTGCCCGAGTTGATCACGGCTTCGAGGGCGGCACGTGCCTCGGCATACTTGTTGGTGCCCAGGAAGGTGCTCTCATAGACGTAAGCCTTGCCCAACAGACCCTGAGCCGTCTGCTTGGTCACGTTCACAACCTTTTCATCCACGGTCTTCTTTTCGAGCAGGGCTCCCGACTCGATAGCCTCGGTGAGGTCCTTCTCGATCTGTGCATAAATTTCAGCCATCGTTGCAGCGGGACGTGCATACTTGCCGTCGGTGATCTCCTCGACGATGAGGGGCACTTCACCGAAGTAGCTTACTAGACGCAGGTAGGTGAAGGCGCGGAGCACCTTGGCCTCGGCAATGATGCGCTTCTGCAACTGGGTGTCGCCCGGCACGTTGCTCGTCAGCAGGTTGGCGCGGTAGATGGTGGTATAATAGAGTTGGAAGAGCGTCGAGATCTTGGTGTTGGCAGCCGTATAGCGCAGTTCGTTAAGTTCCTCAAGCTGGCCGTCGTTGCCGCGGTTGCCGCCGCCGGTGTAGCAGTCGTCGCTCAGCACAATGGTGATGTGCTGTTCGCCGGTGTACCAGTTGTTGTAGTCGCTGGTCATCGAGTTGAAGGTGGTGTAGAGGGCGGTGAGACCCTCCAGGCACTCGGTGTCGTTGCTGTAGAAAGCTGATGCTGGGGTGGCGCCATGCTGTATGACGTCGAGTTCGTCATTGCAGGAAGAAAGACTCAGCATGCCGGCTGCAAGGGCAGCTATGTATATATAACGTTTCATATTGCGAATTATTATGTAGATTAGAAGGTAAGATTCAGACCGAATACGATTTTCTTGGAGTTGGGGAAGCTTCCGAGGTCAACGCCCATCGAAGTGGTGGTGCCGCTCGAAGCCTCAGGATCGAGACCGGGATAGCTGGTGAAGAGGAAGAAGTCGTCAAGCGAACCATAGACGCGGAGGCTGTTGAGGAAAGTCTTCTTCAGCAGGTCCTTTGGCAGGTTGTAGCCGAGCTGTATCTGCTTGATCTTGAAGTACGAGCCGTCGAAGATTACGGCCGAACTGTTCCAGTAGGTGTTCTCCTTGAAGTCCAGGCGAGCATACTTGGCATTCTGTCCGGGCTGTGTCCAGGCATCCTCATAGTAGCAGGCCAGGCGGTTGGTGGTGGGGCGGTCGGTCTTGACGAGGGCGCTGTAGATGTCGTTGCCCTGCGAACCTTGTCCGAAGATGGTGAGGTCGAAGTTCTTGTAGCTCATGTTGAGCGTGATGCCGTAGGTGAAGTCCGGGATGGCCGAACCGATCATTTGCAGGTCGTTGGACGAGATGGTCTCCGAGAGCGAGCCGTCCTTGGTCACATAGACGGGGTTGCCGTTTTCGGGGTTGATGTGGTCGAGCTTGTAACCGCGGAAGTACCATACGGGATAGCCCTCCTCGAATGCGGTGATGCCGGCATTGTTGTTGTACGAGGCACCGTTGATGCGGTCGATCGAGTGGTCGAGGTAGGTCACCTTGTTCTCGAGGGTGGCGAGGTTGGCGTTGATGCTGTACTTGAAGCCTCCGATGTTGTCCTTCCAGCCGAGTTCGAACTCCCAGCCCTTGTTCTCCACGTTACCTGCATTGACAGGCGAAACGGTATTGCCGATGGTGAGGGTTGGCTTGGTGTTGCTTACGAGCAGGTCCTTGGTCTTCTTGATGAAGTAATCGACGCTGGTCGAGAGGCGGCCGTTGAGCAGGCTGGCATCCACACCGAAGTCGAGTTGCTCCGAAGTTTCCCACTTCAGGTTCTCATTGCCCGTCGAGCTGGGCATCGAGGCGTTGCTCCAGGCGGGTTGTCCTGCCGAGAACGAGAAGCCTGTCAGCGAAGCGATGGCGTTGGCATAGGCGAAGTTGCGGAGGCCGGCGATTGAACCGTTTTGGCCCCAGCTGGCGCGAAGCTTCAGGTTGCTCAGCATCTGCTGGTCCTTGGGGAACCATTCCTCCTGGCTCACGGTCCAACCTGCGCTCACTGCGGGGAAGTAACCCCAGCGCTTTGCCTTTGGCAGGACGGAGAGGTCGGCGGCGTCGGCACGCATGGTGAATTGCAGCATGTAGCGGTTGTAGTAGCTGTAGCCTACACGTCCGAAGTACGAGAGCTTGTTCACCGTGAGGTCATTGCCCGCATGGAGCAGACCCGTGGCACTGTTGGCCAGATAGTCGGGATAGGCGTAATTCTCATTGTCGGCCTGCAGGCCTGTACCACCTGTTTCCACGTTGGCGGTGCGGTCGGACGAGAACGAGGTACCCACCATCACGGTGATGTCGTTGTTGTTCACGCTGAGGGCGTAGTTGGCGAAGTTCTCCCACTGGTAGTACTTCTGCTGGCGGGTCAGCATGTCGATGGTCGGGTCGCTCACGTTGCGTGCAGCGGTAGCGTAGTATGCGCTCTGGAAAGTGCGGTTGGTCGAGTTGTTGAAGCGATAGCCGAGGCGCGAAGTGATCACGAGTCCCTTCACGGGCTTGAAGTTCAGTGCGGTATTGCCCTGCACGGTGGTGCCCCACATCTGCTGGTCGCGGGTGTTGATGAGGATGTTGGGGTTGATGTCATCGCCCATCTGGAACTTCGAGATGCCGTAGTAGTTGCCGTTGCCGTCGCTCACGAGTTTGCGGCCGTTGGCGAGCAGTTCCTGCATGTTGCTGGGCAGGTTGTTCTCATTGTAGGTATTTGCGGTGAGGGGGTCGAGGGCCAAGGCGGCACGGAGCACCGAGACGTAGGGGTCGTTCTCGGCCAGCGAGTTGCGGTCCATGAACGAGATGGTGTTCTGGGTCGAAACCTGGAGCCATTTGCGCACGTCGAACTCGGCGTTCACGTTGCCGGCAAAGCGCTGGTACTTGTCCTTGTCGCCGGTGACGATGCCCTGGTTGCCTGTGTAGTTGAACGAAACGTAGAAGTTGCCCTTGTCGTTGCCCTTCTGGAAGTTGATGCTGTGCTTCTGCATCCAACTGGTCTCAAACATCTCGTCGCACCAGTTCACGTCGGTCTTGCCGTCCCACTGCTGGGCCAGGCTCTGGTCGAAGTTGCCTGCAGCCAGGTTGTAGGCGAGGTACTGCTCGGCGTTCATCACCTTGGCTTTCTTGCCCAGGCTCTGGGCGGCGAACTGTGCCGAATAGGAGATCTTGCCGTCGTCCGACTTGTTGCCGCGCTTGGTGGTGATCAGGATCACACCGTTGCCGGCCTCGGCACCGTAGATAGCCGACGAAGCGGCATCCTTCAGTACCTCCATCGACTCGATGTCCGAGGGGTCGAGGTTGGCGATCGAATTCACACGCACGCCATCCACTACGTAGAGTGGGTCGGAAGTGGTGTTCGACGAGAAACCGCGCACACGGATGGCGTTTTCGCTACCTGGGGTGCCCGACGTGCTGAGCAGTTGTACGCCCGCCGTCTTACCTTGCAGCGACTGGTTGGCATCGGTCACCGTACGGTTCTCGATATCGCCCGACTTCACGCTCGAGATGGCGCCTGTCAAGTTGGACTTCTTCTGAACGCCGTAACCTACGACTACGACTTCGTCCACGGTCTTGCTGTCCTCTTCCAGGACAACGTTAACGCTTGGAGCAGCAGCTACCTCCTGTGCGGTGTAGCCGATATACGAGATTACCAGGGTGGAACCGTTCCCGACGGTGAGGTCGAAGTTGCCGTCGATGTCGGTGATGGTACCGTTCTGGGTGCCTTTCTCAAGGACGTTCGCGCCGATGATGGGTTCTCCCGTCACATCGACAACGACACCCTTAACGTTCACTTGTGCCATTGCGATCACTGTCGCAAAGAAGAAACATAGGCTGAGCCATGTCCTTTTGAACTGAAACGAGTTTTTCATACAGAAATTGTTACGTGAATAAATAGTTTGTTATGTATATTATAAGATTGTATGCGTATGCACGTATAGTGCACGTTTGTGAAGTTTTCACGGTGCAAAGGTACAGCTTTTTCATTTGTACTGTGAGAATGGGATTGCAAGACTGCAAAACGAGCGTCCAAACTTAGGCAATGAGCGTCCAAAATGGCACAAAAAACGAGGGTAAAAAAGCGTAAAAAGGGGTAAAAACGCGTTTTTGCCCATGAAATGTTAGTTTTTGCCCCTGGCTTTGGTCGAATGTGTGTTCCTTTGCAGCAGAAAAAACGCACACCAATGAAGATCGTGAAAATCCTCAGCACACTGATAGCTATTCTTTGCACAGCACTGGCCATACAGGCTGCTGTTTCGTCATGCGATACGGACGCCGACGATGGGTACGATTTCGTGGTGGCTGCCGACGGTTCGGGTGACTTCACCACCGTCCAGGCTGCAATCGATGCCGTACCCGCATTCCGTAAGACACACCGCACCACCATCCTTATTAAAAAAGGCACGTACAAGGAAAAGGTCATCGTAGCACCCTGCAAGATCAACATCTCGCTCATCGGTGAGGAGGGCGCAGTGATCACCTACGACGACTTTGCGCAGCGTCCCAACCGCTTCGGCGAAGAGACCACCACATCAGGCTCGGCCACCATCTATCTGTATGCACCCGACTTCTATGCCGAGAACGTCACCTTCGAGAACACTGCCGGCCCCGTGGGTCAGGCAGTGGCATGCCTGGTGAGTGCCGATCGCTGCACGTTTCGTCGTTGCCGTTTCCTCGGTTTTCAGGACACCTTATATACATGGGGCGCAGGTTGCCGCATCTACTTCGACCAGTGCTATGTGGAAGGGACGGTGGACTTCATCTTTGGTGCATCGACGGCTGTCTTCGACCGCTGCCAGATACACAGCCTACAGGATGGCTTCCTCACGGCACCCTCCACACCGCAAGGACAGAAGTACGGCTACGTCTTCTACGACTGCGTGATGACAGCCGATGAGGGTGTCGATGAGGTTTATTTGTCACGTCCGTGGAGGCCTTACGGCAGGACGGTGTTTGTGCGTTGCGAACTGGGCAAGCACATCGTCCCGGTAGGCTGGGACCCATGGGACAAGGAGCATCCCGAAGAAACTGTCCTCTATGCCGAGTACAAGAGCACGGGACCAGGAGCCAACCCGTTGGGTCGCGCCTACTTCAGCCGCCAACTCGACAACCTCGATGGTTACGACATGCTGCAGGTGCTGGCTGGGTTGGATGGATGGATGCCTGTGGGGAATTAACAATTAATAATTAACAATTAACAATTAATAATTGGGAATTGGGAATTTACAATAGATAATTGACAATTATAATTAATTACAAACCAAATTAAAACAATGAAACAGTACCATTCGAATTTGAAATGGTGTATGCTGAGCCTCATGATGCTCTTGATAGGGCAAGTGACATTGGCACAGACGCGCACCATTACTGGCAAGGTGACCGATGCACAATCGGAACCCCTTGCAGGAGTAAATGTAGTGGTCAAGGGAACCCAATTGGGTACGATGACCGACATGGACGGTAACTTCACTCTCAACGTGCCAAGTGGCAGCAATGAGCTGGTGGCATCGTTTGTGGGCTTCGAGACACAGACCATCACCCTGGGTGCCCGCAACAACATCCGCATCAAGATGGTGGATGACTTGGCTGACCTTGAGGAAGTGGTCGTAGTAGGTTACGGCACGATGCGCAAGAGCGACTTGACGGGTGCCGTGAAGTCGATCAGCTCGGAGAACTTCAAGACCGGCAGCAACCTGACTTCACAACAGTTGATGCAGGGTCAGTTCTCGGGTGTGAACATCACCATGAGTTCGGGCAAGCCTGGTGGATCGAGTGCCATCCGCGTGCGTGGCGGTACATCGATCTCGGCATCGAACGACCCGCTCTACGTAGTTGATGGCGTGCCCCTCAATGCAGGTGCAGGCGCCAGCCACACCAAGATTTCTTCGTCGGTAAGCACCGATGCCTTTGACCTTGAAGCCGTGGACCCCTTGTCGATGATCGACCCTGAGGATATTGAGAGCATCAACGTACTAAAGGACGCTTCTGCTACCGCCATCTACGGTTCGCGTGGTGCCAACGGCGTCATCATCATCACCACTAAGCAGGGACGCAAGGGCGTGAAGCAGCTCAACTACGGTGTGAACCTGGGTTGGAGCTTCAATGCCAAGAAACTCGACGTGCTGAATGCCGATGAGTACCGTCGTGCTTTCAGCGACATCAACAAGACCCTCGACCCCGCCAACCAGATTACGCTGCAAGACGGTGGCACCGATACCGACTGGCAGGACGAGTTGATGCGCGTGGGCTTCACACAGAGCCACCACGTATCGCTGATGAACAGCAACAAGGGCACCAGCTATCGTGCTTCATTGAGCTATACCGACCAGGAAGGCATCATCAAGAACTCCGGATTGGAGAGCTACAACGGCCGCGTGAACATCAATCAGACCGCTATCGATGACCGACTGAAGATTGATCTCAACATGGGCTACAACGAGCAGCATGCTTCGCAAGCCCCCATCTCGGGCACCGTTGGTTCGGAAATGGGAACCTGCGCCCTCTATGAGGCATACGTCTTCAATCCCACATTGCCCGTCTTCGGGGAGGATGGTGACTACGTGGATGTGCGTCCTTATCGCGTCAACCCCGTCTCGTTCCTTAATGAGGTAAAGGACCATCGTATCACACGCAAGTTCATCGGCAACCTTTCGGCCGACTACAACTTCTGGGGACCGCTCACCTTCCACACCAACCTGGGCTACAGCTATAACAACGTGAGCCGTAATTCATACATTTCGAAGGATAACCTCTTCGGTGCAGGCTTGAATGGATATGCCTCGATGCAGAAGATGGAGGACTACACCAAGTTGCTCGATCTCATCATGAAGTATAACCAGAAGTTCGACAAGCATAACATCGATGCCATGGCCGGCTACTCATATCAGTACTTCAAGAACAATGGTAGTCTCACCTCGGCCCAGGGCTTCCTGTCGGACGAGTTCAAATACTTCAACATCGGCGCTGCCAGCAGCTTCAATGCTCCAACGAGTTACATGGAGAGCAACAAGCTGATCTCGTTCTACGGACGTGTTAATTACAACTACGACAACCGCTACCTGCTCACCGTCACCGTACGTCGCGATGGTTCGAGCCGATTCGGTGCCGACCACAAGTGGGGCCTCTTCCCATCGGCTGCCGCCTCATGGCGCATCAGCCAGGAGAAGTTCTGGGGCTGGGAGGCCATGAATGACCTGAAGCTGCGCTACAGCTTCGGTATCACCGGTAACCAGGAGATTGGTAACTACCAGTCGCTCAATACGCTCGCAGCATCGTCGAACGGCTATCTGATCAATGGCAGCAAAATCACCATCATCCTGCCTGCACAGTATTCGAATCCCGATTTGAAGTGGGAGGAAACTTCACAGCATAATGTCGGCCTTGATTTCGGCTTCCTCGACAGCCGCATCCGTGGCAGCTTCGACTGGTATTACAAGAAGACCGACGACCTGCTCCTCAGCGTCGATGTGCCTGCTCCATCGCTCATCACCCGCCAGATCGCCAATGTGGGTTCGGTAGAGAACAAGGGTATCGAGTTCGAAATCGCTGCCGACATCGTCCGCACGAAGGATTGGCGCTGGGATATCGCGCTCAACCTGAGCCACAACACCAATGAGGTGACCAGTCTCTCGAACGACAAGTGGACGGGCGATGACGTGCTCACCGCAGCATGCCAGGGCCAGGGCCTCTCGGGCTCTTACTCGCAGCGTATCAAGGAGGGTTACTCCATCGGAACCTTCTGGGGCAAGGAGTACCTGGGCATCGTCGATGGCAAGGAGACCTACCGCAAGGATGCTGACGGCAAGGACTGGGTAGGTGAGATCGGTTGTGCAATGCCTGATCTGGCATACGGCATCACCACCAATGTACACTACAAGAACTGGTCGATGGGCATCGTACTGCGCGGCACCATTGGCAACGAAGTCTATAACTGTACGGCCAACAACCTGATGTACACGGGCAACCTGCCAGGACGCAATATCCTGCGCGAAGCCCTCGATTCAGGCATTACTTACGGCGAGCCTAAGGCCTTCTCGTCACGCTTCGTCGAGGACGCTTCGTTCCTGCGACTTGACAACCTCAATGTCGGCTACGACTTTGCAGTCAAGGCATTGCGTATCACCCATGCCCGCGTGAGCCTCTCGGCTCAGAACCTCTTCGTCATCACCGGCTATTCGGGCCTCGACCCTGAGGTCAGCTCGGTCATCACCAGCAACGGCATGTCAACTCTCGGTATGGACTACCTGAGCTATCCGCGTGCACGTACCTTCACTTTGGGTCTTAACGTAACATTCTAACCAATAAAAAGCTGAAAACGATGAAATACAACAATATGATCAAAGGTATTGCAGCCTGCTCAATGGGCCTTCTTCTCATGGGCACCAGCTGCACGGATTTGGACGAGGAGCTGTATGGACAGCTTTCGCCTGAGACCTATTACCAGAACGAGAGTGAGGCCTTGTCTTCGGTGGCAGGTGTCTATCACTACACAAGCTATATGGTACGTGCCGGCGGTGACGGTTGGCGCGTGGGAGAATATTCGACCGACGAGTTGTTCTGCCCAGGCCGTGGAGGCGGCTGGTGGGACGACAACCAGGACGAGATGGCACTGCATGCCTGCAAGCCCACCAACGAGCGCCTGAAGGGTTGCTGGGCCAATACACTCTTCCCGGGCATCGGTTGTGCCAATGCCGTGATTGCCTCGCTGGAGGCTTCGCCCAAGGCTGCCGAGTTTGCCGGACTTATCGCCGAATGCCGCGCCCTGCGTGCCATCGAGTACTTCTGGGCTATGGAATATTGGGGCAACATCCCCGTGTTCACAGGTCCGAAGGTCGATGCCAACAATCTGCCTGTCACTTCTCCCGTGGCTGAAGTATATGCTTTCATCGAAACCGAGCTGAAGGAGGCTGCTGCCGCCCTTCCATCGGTGACCACTGTGGGAGCAAGCTACTATCCACGTATCACCAAGGAGGCTGCCCTCTGCCGTCTGGCCCAGCTCTATCTCATGGGCGAGTTCTACACCGGTACGGCTCGCTGGGCCGACTGCGAGAACGTCTGCAACCAGATTATCAATACGGGTGCCTATAAGCTGGAAGCCCGCGTGGGTGACTGCTTCCGTGAGGATCTCGAAGGCAAGACTACCGAGGTTATTTCGGGCTTTGCTGTGGATGCCAATCAGAATGTGGGCGGCAACGAGTTCTGGCTCTATTCGCAGGGCGAGTGGGACATGGCCAAGTATGGCTGTACGGCCTACGGCGCACGCGGCTACAGCTTCAGTGACGAGGCCCTCAGCCGTTATGAGGAAGGCGATGAGCGTCTGGAGCTGCTTGAGTATGGCCCGCAGTTTGACCTGAATGGAAACATGATAGATGCTGCCGGCAACATCGTCACCAACCCTGCCGACCAGCTCGTCCTGAAGCCCATGACCAACAAGCGTGACTCGAAGACCGACGAGGGTTATATCGTGCTGAAATATACTCCCGTGGGTGGAACAACCAAGGGCAATTCGCTCAACAACGACTACGTGCTGGACCGCTATTCGAACGTGTTGCTGATGAAGTGCGAGGTATTGGTTCGCCAGAACAAGGACCTCAGTACTGCACTGAGCCTGATCAACGAGGTACGCAACCGTTCAGAGCTGCGTGACTTGACCGCTGCCGAGCTTACCCTCGACAACATCGAGCGCGAACGTGCCAACGAGTTTATTTGGGAAGGCCAGCGTCGTCGCGATATGCAGCGTTTCGGGTCGTTCTTCACTTCGACCAACTGGTGGAAGCCAACGCCTGATGCCAGCCGTGATACCCAGTTCTACCCGATTCCTGCACAGCAGATCGCTGCCAACCCGAATCTGAAGCAGAACCCTGGTTATTGATATGAGGGCATTATTTGCAGCACTGGCTGTCAGTTGTGTGACAGCCAGTGCGCAGTCTTTCCTTGATTACGGCTTCGAACGAGAGTTCCCTGCCTGCCTGGACGAGATGCAGGCGACGCTGACCTATCCGATGGCATGGGGCAACAGTTCGACCAAGGCGTTTGACCTTTGGAAGGTCGAGGCGCGGAGGTGTGTACTCGATGCGATGCAGATGGCACCGCCTGCTACGACGGATTACCAGACGGAGGTGGTGGCTACGGAGCGACGCGAGGGCTATGAGGCTCGCAAACTGCGCTTCAACCTTTCGACCTTCACGCGTGCCGAAGCGTATTACCTGGTGCCTGAGGGTAAGGGACCTTTCCCCACGGTCATTCTTTTGCATGACCACGGGGGACACTATGTGATAGGAAAGGAGAAGATGGTGCGGCCGTTTGCCTGCCCCGATTCGATTGCGCAGGATGCCGACTGGTGGCAGACACAGTGCTACGGCGGACAATATGTCGGCGACTATCTGGCACAGCAGGGCTATGCGGTATTTGTGACCGATGCGCTCTATTGGGGCGACCGTGGACGGCGTGAGGGCCGTCGGGAGGATACGCACATGCGCATGGCCGGCAACATGATGGAACTGGGCTATTGCTGGAGCGGCATCATCACTTACGACGACATCTATACGGCCGACTATGTAGCGACATTGCCCGAGGTCGATCGGGAACGTATTGGTTGCATGGGACATTCGATGGGCGGTTATCGCACATGGATGCTGGCGGCGATGAGCGACAAGGTGAAGGTGGGTGTAGCCGTCTGCTGGATGGTGACCACCGACGTACAGTGTTCGTGGAAATATGGCAACGAGTTTGGCGGATTTGCAAATACATTGCCCGGCATCAAGCGTTATCTGGACTATCCCCACATCGCAGCAATGGCTTGCCCGAAGGCGATGTACTTCATCAACGGGCAACACGACAAGCTTTTCCATCCCGAGGGCGTGCAGAAGGCTTACGACTACATGCACAGCGTGTGGGACAGCCAAGGCGCGGGTGATAAGCTAAAGACCGAGCTGTGGGATATGCCGCATTGGTGCGGAACCGAGGTGCAACAGGCCGCAAAGGAATATTTTGATTTGAATCTTTAGTCAATTGTGTGTATAGTAATGAATATCACTTGTGAAATAGAAATGATTACATCTACTCACAGAATGGACCAGCAGTGGCGCGAAGCTACGGCTGGTCTAAATTTTTACGATTTCTCCATTCTGTTGGAGTCATTTGGTAATATGCCTTGAATGCCTTGCCGAAGTAATGGGGGTCGTTGTAGCCTACTTCGTAGGCGACCTCTGCCACGTTAAGCTGCCCGTCGTCGATGAGTTCGGCGGCACGCTTCATGCGTGCATCGCGCAGCAAGTCGCTGGGCGTTTGTCCGATGATGGCCTTGAGCTTCTTGCTGTAAGAACTGCGGCTCATATTGGTGACGCGTGCCATGTCATCGACTGAATAGTCGGCATTGGAAAGATTGTGCTGAAGGTCGGCGGTGACAATGTCGATGAAATGCTGGTCGGCAGGAGAGAGAAGGGCGGCAGCAGGGGAGGGCAATGGCTCGTTCTGCTCGTTGTCCCTCATAGCGGTATAATGGGGTGCGACGGCAGCGGAGAGCTGGTGCAGGTAGTATTGCTGCAAGAGGCGTCGCTTCTGCAGGATGTTATCGACACGAGCGGTGAGATAAGATGCGCTGAATGGCTTGGTGATGTAGTCGTCGATACCGGAGCGCAATCCTTCGAGCTTGTTGTCGGTATCGGCCAAGGCCGTGAGAAGGATGAGTGGTATGTGACAGAGTTCCTGGCTCTCACGCATCTGTCGGGCCATTCCGAAGCCATCGAGCCCTGGCATCATGACATCGCTGATGACGATGTCGGGCATCAGATCGCTGGCTTTGTTTAGGCCGTCGAGACCATCGGCAGCCTCATACACCTTGTATCTCGTCGCAAAAATCTGGCGGATGAAGCGACGCAACTCGTCATTGTCTTCGACGATGAGGAGGGAGGTGTCGGTGTCGGTAGCGTCGGTTTCGACTGGTGGAGGAACCACCTCCGAGCGTGTTGGTGACAGGTCATCGCTGACGATGAATTCTGTGTCGGGGGTGAAATGCTCGCGACCCAAGGGTAGATAGACGGTGAAGCAGGTGCCTACGTTGGGCTGACTATGCACGGTGATCTGCCCGTGGTGCAAATCGACGAGTTCTTTGGTAAGGGATAGGCCGATGCCGGTACTCTCCATGCCTGAGGGGGAATGACTCAACCGATTGCCAAAGCGTTCGTAAAGGTGGAGAAGACCTTCGCGTGTGATGCCTACACCATAGTCGCGCACCGAGAGGATGGCCTTGCCTTTGGCTTCCTCGACGGTAACACGGATGGGATGGCCGGTGTGGGAGTACTTGAAGGCATTGCTCAGCAGATTGTTGACCACCTGCGCGAGTTTGTCGGGGTCGGCCCAGAGGGGGAGTGTATCGACCTTATGTTCGTAGATGAGGTCGATTTGCATGGTTTGTGCGAGCAACTTGAAGTCATCGACCTGACGGGCAACGAAGGGCACGAAATCGAAGTTTTCGACTGAAAGTGTCATCTTGCCGTTTTGTATCTTTCGGAAATCGAGGATTTGGCTGACGAGCTGGGACATCTTGGTGGCGTTGCTCGATACGATGCCCAGTTGTTCGGAGAGTTCGGGCGTGAGGTCGTGGCGCTGTAGGATGTGTTCGAGCGGACCGGTGATGAGGGTGAGCGGCGTGCGCAACTCGTGCGAGACGTTGGTGAAGAACTTCAGCTTCATGTTGGTCAGTTCCTCCTCGACCTTGACCCGGTGTTTGAGGCGGTAGATGACGATGGCGATGCCGATGATGAGGGCGAGCAGGGTCAGGACTGCCAGTACACGGAGCACGGTGGCAAGCGTGGTCTCGCCGAAGGTGGGCAGCACCACAACGGGCAGGCTTCGGACGTTATCGACCCAGAATCCTCCGCTATTGGTGGAACGCACCTCGAGCTGGTAATCACCTGGCGAAAGGTTGGTATAGGTGGCGGTGTGACCGGTGCCTACATAGGTCCAGTCTCGTTCGAACCCCTTGAGGCGATAGGCGTAGGTGATGACTTCGGGTGATACGTAGTCGAGTGCGGCAAATTGCGCTACAAAGCTGCGCTGGCCGGGTTGGAGCAGGATTGAGTCGGTGGTAAAATGAATAGGAGGCGCGTAACGATTGATGGACAGTCGTGTAGGATGGAAGTGGAGGAGGCCGCGTGTGGTATTGAACATCAACTCTCCGTTGTGGAGTGCGATGGCCTGTCCTTCGTTGATGGTGAAGTGCAAGGGAAAGAGGCGGGTGCGGAAGTTGGAGATGCGGCCTGTCGATAGGTCGTAGCTGAGCAACCCGTCCTCGGTGGCACACCATAGGTGGCCGATGCTGTCCTGCTGCATGGAGAGGATGACGTCGCCCGTCTCACCTTGATCCTGATTGTTCCCATTGGTCACGTCGGGGAGAAAGCCTAGCCGATGGAAGGTGGCTGTGCCGTCGGAGGCAAGTTTCATTTCGCTGAGGCCGCCACCGAAGGAGCAGACGAAACTGCGACCGTCGTCGGTGAAGAAGATGCCATGCACGTCGTCGCTGGGGAGTGTGGTGGGATCGGCCTTGTCGTGATGATAACGGCGGAAGGAAATCTTGTCGGGCGAAGTGTAATTCTCTGGACAGGTGAGCAAGCCGCCGGTGGTGCCGATCCAGATGTTGCCCCGACGATCACCGGAGATGAAGCGTGCACGATAGCAGGAGATGAGGGGGTAGGATGTGAGCTGGTTGCGAGTGCTGTAGAAGCGGGTGGGCATGCCCTGTGCGTCGCGCTGCATGATGTTGACGCCATTCTGGAAGGTGGCTAACCAGATTTGGCCATTCTGCGCTTCGTAGAGGCTGTAGATTTCGTTGCTGCTGAGACTATAGATATTGTCGTCGGACGATTTGAACTGACGGAGGAGGAAGGAGAGGGGTGAAAGGGTTGAGGGGTTTGAGGGGTTCGAAGGGTTGCTCCCGTTGGTCGCGTCCAGGGGAAGCGAAAGGTTCGAAAGGTTCGAAAGGTTCGAGGGGTTCGAGGGTTTCGAGGGTTTTGGGGTGAGCATATACAGGCCGTCGCCTTTTGTGCCAATCCATAGTGTGCCGTCACGGCTTTGCATAAAACCGTAGGCCTGACCGAGGTCTTCCTCCTTGTCGGGACGTACCTTGCCATCATGGCAGAGGTTGCCTACAAAGCGATAGTCGGCGTCATAGACGCGTATTACACGGTCCTTGCCTCCGGCCCAGATATATCCATCGCGGTCCTGCATGATGGCGCGGATGTTGTTGCCGGCAAAGTCGAGTGCCTCTCGATCATAGCTTTCGATGACGAAAGGATATTGTCCGAATGAGGCTTTTTCCAAACCGTTGCCGTAAGAGCCGAACCACAGGTTGCCTTGATTATCGCTAAAAAGGGCGGTGAGCTTGTTGGCATTGCTCCAACGATTCTGGAGGTTGGGATTATAAAAGGGTACAAGTTGGTCGTTGTCGCGGTCGTACCATGCCAGGCCGCCGCCCGAAGGATGTATCCACAGTTGGCCATCGACATCTTCGACGGCCATCAGGTCGCCTCGCGAATCGACGATCGGTTTGCCATAGACATCGTGGAGGATGAAGTGACGGGCGACATCGGTGGCAGGATCGTAATGCACCACGCCCGTCTGGTAGGTGCGTATCCACAGTTGGCCAAGGCGGTCGATGTAGATGTCGTGAAGGGAATTACTTCCAAGCGCCTTGCAGTTGGCGGTGGTAATGTGAAGGGTTGAAGGGTTCTGAGGGGTTGCTCCCGTTGGTCGCGTCCGAGGGAAGCTGAGAGGTTCTGAAGGGTTCTGAAAGGTTTGAGGGAGGAGAAAGAAGCCATCGGAGGCGGTGCAGGCTACCAGACAGCCCGAGGGATGACTGCGGAGTAGCTTGATGGAGGAGCGCGTGTCGAGCTGATGGCTATTGGGTTCGCGGCTGCCTTCGGGTAGGCTGAGCACCACGCCACGGTTGGACCCGATGTAGAAGGTGTCGTCGATTTGGAGGAGTTCATAGCATGGCCGGGTGGAGATGATGCTGACTTTGTCAGTCGAGGGGTCGAAGCGGTAGGCTCCCTCTTCGGTCAAGATCCAATGACGATGGCGGTTGTCGATGGCCAACGAATTGATGAGCGTGGGCTTATTAAGGGCGTGGGTGGAGAAGAAGTCGCTGACGGTGACGGTCTGGCTCACAGTGTCATGTCGTGCCATAAGCAATTCCTGCTGCTGGGTGATAAGCCATGCGGTACCGTCTTCCATCAGCTTCAAGGTCTTTACCTGGTGTGTTTCGTTGGTGACTTGCTCATACTCGGCACTACGCGGATCGAAGCGGTAGGCTATACCATCGTACGATACCATCCAAAGGTAGCCGTAGCGGTCTTCGTCCAGCTGATCGAGGCGATTGTTGGTGGGTTTCACGCCATTGGCGCCGGCTCCAAGGCGTCGGAACTTGAACCCGTCGAAGTTGTAGAGCCCATCCCAGGTGGCAAACCACATCAGCCCCTGATGATCCTGCATGATGCATTGCACCACGTATTCCTCCAGTCCATCTTCGGAGGTGTACTGGGTGAACTTATGGGGCGGCAAAGCCAGGAGGGGGGTAAGAAGGGTGAAAAAGGTGAAGAGGGTAAATAGGGCTTTTCGCATGTCGGGTATGTGCTTTTGAAATGCTATTCGTGGGCACAAAAGTAATGATTTCTTTTCAGAAAACCAAGAATTCATTTCGATTTCGCGTATTTTCTTAGGGGTTTGGTTGTTTTTTTGAGAGAAAAGGCGTATCTTTGTGGCATGGATTACACATTATATATTATTATTGGGGCTATGGCCCTTGTTATCCTGCTGGTACTGGCGGCATTGTTTGCAAGCCACATCGGCAAGGGAAAGGTGGAGTCGCGGTTGGCCATCGCGAACAAGGAGAAGGAGATGCTGGGGCAACAACTGGCAGAGTGGAAGGTGGCTTCGAACAGGATATTGACCGAGGTGAAGGCCGAGGCCGACCGTCGTTTGGATGAGGCGAAGGGCGAAGCCAAGGAACTGCTGAACCGCACGAAGACGGAGCACTTCGAGGAGCAGGCTCGCATGGAACAGCGTCATCAGGAAGAGAAGGCAGCCATGCGCGAGCGTTTCCAGACGCAGATGAAGTTGCTGCACGACCTGCAGGAACAGCAGTTGGCTGCGTTGAACGAACAGGTGCAGAATGCGACACGGCGACTGCTGGAGGAGCGCCAGGAGGAACTGGAGCGCGGTAACAGCCGCCAGATGGATGCCCTTTTGACACCGCTCAAGGAGAAGCTGGCCGAGATGAAACAGGCTTTCGAGGAGAGTCGGGAGAGCAATCACCGCAATTCGGCTGTGTTCGAGGCCCAGATGAAGGCGATGCTCGACGGCTCAATCAAACTGGGCGCCGAGGCCCAACGCCTCACCGAGGCACTATTGGGCAACGGTAAGGTGCAGGGCGACTGGGGCGAACAGTTGCTTGTAAAGATTCTTGAGAATAGCGGTTTGCGCGAAGGTAGCGAGTATGAGGTGCAGGGGAACGTGAAGGACGAGGAGGGCAACAACCTGCGTCCCGACGTGGTGGTGCATTGTTCGGACGGCCGCAACATCGTCATCGACTCGAAGGTGTCGCTGACGGGCTATTATAATTACGTGAATGCAACGAATGAGGAGGATCGGCAGCAGGCAGCACGCGACAACTTAGCTTCTGTGAAGACGCACGTGAGAGAACTGGCCGACAAGAACTACAGCAAACTGGTGCCGAATGCCGTGCCTACGGTGCTGATGTTCATCCCGAACGAGGGCAGTTACATCCTGGCTATGCAGAAGGACCAGAACCTGGCGAACGAGGCTTTTCGCAAGGGCGTGCTGCTCATCAATCCGACGAACCTGATGCTGGCGCTGACGCTCATCTACCAATTGTGGAAGATCGAGCATCGCGAGGAGGACGACAAGCGCATTGTCGAGGCGGCAACGGTGCTCTATGAGAAGTTCTGCACGTTTGCCGAGACTTTCGAGCGTATAGGCGTGCAATTGCAGACGACGCAGAAGAGCTACGACATCGCGAAGTCGCAGCTCAATGAGGGCCGCGGCAACATCATCAAGCGCCTCGATGCCCTGCAGAATATGGGGGTGACTTCCGGAAAGCAGATCCCTGCGAAGATGAGGGAGGACCCCCTCGGTCCCCCTGCTTAGGGGGACTTTTGGAGGGCGGCCAAATGCGGCCGCGACGGGGACGAAGGGGGGATGTTTTTCCCTTAAGCAGGGGTTATTGGTTATGGGCTATTGGTTATGGGTTATTGGTTATGGGCTGGTTGCTCATTGCTGATTGCTCATGGCTCATTGCTGATTGCTAATGGGGTCTTTGTGCCTTTGTTTTCTTGAGTTCTTTGCTGCGGGCGTTGTAGCGGGGGCGAAGTTCGTCGATGAGGGCCTTGTCCTTGCAAATGGTGTTGTACTTGGCCCACACGCTTTCGACGTAGGGGGTATCGATCATCAGGAAGAAGTACATCAGGCGGGAGGAGATGTGGTCGAGCATGGCCTGGTTGCTGGTGCGTCGGGTGAGTTCTTCGAGGGCAGGCATGGTGGCGCTGCCGCCAAGGTTCTTCCGCTGTACAAATCGGCCGTAGGTGATGAGGTATTGGTGGAGGGCATCTTCGTTGACGGGGTCGTTGAAGTCGAGGCTGTTGATAAAATCGGTGTAGGCCGTTTCGACGGAATCGAGGTTGGCATCGTGGGAGATGTAGTTCACCAATCGCGCATTGCGGCTGATGGGGTCATTGATGGCGATGTAGTCATCGACGAAGGCGGGATTGCCGATGGCTTGGGCGCGCTTCAGGCGGTCAGCGTAGAACCGATCGACACTATCCTTGAAGGTTGTGAAAGTGTCGAAGTGGCGCGGGTCGATCGAGGTATTGTCGTTGACGAACTCGCACTCTGCGCGGGTGTCGCCGCTGAAGGTCGGGAGGATGGAAGCCCCCGTCGGTTCCCCCTCTGAGGAGGGTTGGACGTGTCGGAGATCGACATTGATGGTCTTGTCCGCTTCGAGGTAGAGGGAGAGGCGAAGGGGGGAGGGGGAGGAGGGGTTCGAAGGGTTCGAGGAGTTCGAAAGGTTGCTCCCGTTGGTCGCGTCCGGGGGAAGCGAGGGGTTTGAAGGGGTTTTGATGTTGAGGGTGGCGACGGTGGGCCTTTCGATGGGTTGTCTCATGGAGAAGGAGCCGTCGGGGCTGACGGGTATTTCGATGATGGAAGCCCCCCTCGGTCCTCCCTCAAAGGGGGAGGAGGAGTCAGGATGATTATTCAGATAGAGGTGGCTGGTGGGTGTCCAGTTGTCGATGGTGCCTGTGATGACGGCCTCCTGCTTGTCGGGCTGACAGCATGTGAGAAGGAGG
>Ga0310786_10004395_pt1 | contig 19683 bp, 20 predicted proteins | sample AusTroGonzalo_MG_FD_203881 | JGI IMG/M metagenome (GOLD analysis project Ga0310786, IMG submission 203881) | Bovine rumen microbial communities from tropical cattle in Woodstock, Queensland, Australia - Gonzalo_03 (v2) (version 2) | ecosystem: Host-associated > Mammals > Digestive system >... | reverse complement strand
CCAAAAAAGAGCCTTGAAATGATGCTCAAGCTCAAGGAAGAAAGACTTGAAGAACTTGCAAACAAGGGATTCCGTTTCACGATAATCCTTGGAATACTTGGAATTATCGCAGCTGCGTGCTTCTATCTACTCTACACAGGAAAGCTTGGTCTGCCCTACAAGGACAGCCTCAGCGGAATAAGCTCAACTGTTGAAAGCTCTGCTCTCTATATTGCAGGTGCTGCCGGACTATTTGCCCTGCTGCTCATAACAGGCATCCCGGCTATAAAGTCGCTTTGCTCACTCGTTTTCCTGCTTTTCAGTCTGCTCCAGCTCTTCCCGGGTGCTGCAATGATACCGCAGCACGAAGGCAGTATCGTAAAGGCTGGCGCTCTCTACGCGGGTGCTCTCATCTGCTCTGTCGCAGTATTCATCTCACTCTCTGCGAGTGAAGCGGTAAGCCAGTATTTCAAGCGCAACAAGTAAATAACGTATCAAAGGACGGCTCAGCGCCGTCCTTTTTTTGTTATCATACCGGAACAGGAACATAAAAGCATAAATGTCATGATGATAAGCATGACAGAAGGAACAGTGGAGACCTCGTGATGCGTTCTTATGTTCATCGCTGCTGTACTGACTGTTTCATTCCTGAGAAAAAACGGCAAAGCAATACTGCATATCATATAGCTCATTACTCCGGCAGCTATCCTCATGATAACAGCAGGAAGAACACTGAAACGTCCTCTGCAAACTACGGAAAGCTGTGCAAGAACGCATACTCCACCGAAAGAGACATATCCGCAGATAAGCGGCAAAAGCGTATAATCACCGACAGGTAAAAGACTGACCGCTGTTATATCAAACAGAGGCTGAACGAGCTCGTTCGCAGAAGCAGAGCTGTATGGTACTGCAAGCTTCAAGAGCCTTCCTGTTATTCCTGAAACACCGCAGACAGTTATTATATGTGTTATTATAGCAAAAGCAGCCGTTATAAAGCATACCTCCGCCATTGAAACACCTGCCCTAACTGTGCAGTCCATAAGCATTTCTGAATTAAACTTCAGAGAAGAAACACTACCTTGTGGAGCTTTCTTCCTGCGAAGAAAAGGCGACACTATAAGCGCAAGTACGATATCTGATGCAACTGTCGAAAACAATATAAGATTTGATACAGCAGTCGAACCGAAAAGCCTTGAGACAATGCAGCAGGATATGAATGCCGGACCTGCTCCGAAACATACTCCACAGAGCAATCCGCCCCGAACACGGTCAATACGCCCCTCATCATTCATTGAACAAAGCATTTTTACACCTGAAAGATAACCTGTAAATGTCCCGGCTGCAAAAGCTGTAAACTCCTCGCCTGATATACCGAATAATATCCGTGACGGCTTATCCAGAAGCTTTCCGATAAATGCCGCTGTACCGCTATGTACAAGAAGCGAAGAGAGTATCATCATAGCGTATAGTGCAGGGACAAGAGTAAATATACAGCGCTCAACTGCCGCGGAAACAGCTTCTGCAACGCTTCCACTCATAATTGCACAGTATACAACAGTAATTATTAGAATAACAGCTTTTATAGTTTCATTACGCTTTCTTTTCATAATCATCACCCGATACATCATATTATTGAATGCGCGGGATTATACTGCCGCGGTATCGCAAATAAAACGGAGGTTGCTATGTTCAGAAATTTGCTGCTGCTTGCAGAGGACGCTTTTTACCTGAGACCGCAGATACATTTCGACGGCGACAAAGAGCTTGTTATCGACAACTGCCGCCGGATAGAAGAATACAACGAAGTATATATGCGGCTCGTTTCAGGGAGACTATGTATCGGCATATGGGGAAGCGGTCTGCGCGCATTCGATTACAAAACGCACGGACTAATCGTGCGAGGAAAGATAGAACAGGTAGAATTTACCGAAAGGGGCTACATAAAGGATGAGGGATCAGCTTCGGGGCTGCATAAGGATAAGCGCAAAGGGTAAGGAGCTTTACTGTTTCATAAATGCGATACACAGCGAAAAGATATGCTGCTTCGGACAATACTGCCGACATGACATTTTTTACGGCGAGATCTACCGGCGTGATCTTCACAGACTTGAAGAAATAGCAGAAAAATACGGTATAGAATTAAATAGTGCAGAGATACAAACTTTATCGAGCATACTGCTAAGATACCGCAAACGTATCGGGCTGCTTATAGGAGTTGTTCTTGCGATAGTAACGTTCATGTACTTTTCGTCTGTGGTCGTGACAATAGAGATACAGGGAAACAGCACAGTCAGCGATGAAAAGATTCTTTCTGCGCTGGATGAACTCGGCATACGGGAAGGTACACGCATAAACGATATCGACCTGCACAACTGCTCAAATAACCTCCGTGTAATGGTGGAAGGTATATCATGGGCTGGTATAAGACATACCGGCAACCGTATAGTCGTTGAGGTAACAGAAGTTGTTCCTCCTCCGGAAATACCGTCGAAGCGCGTTGCCTGCAATATAGTTTCCGAAAAAAAAGCAAAGATAACATCTGTGAAGGTGCTTGACGGTCAGCTGATACACAAAATCGGAGACTATGTCACCGAAGGATCACTCCTTGTCAGCGGGGTAACCGTAAGCAATACAGGAAGGAATGTCATTCATCATGCGATCGCTGAAATAACCGGAGAATATGAGGAAACAGTAGTGTTCAGCGGAATCTTTGCGCCTATCAGGAAGGTGAGGACCGGACGCACTAAGAAGCGAGATACCCTGAAGCTTTTCAATCTTGAAATACCCCTGAATATCGGAAAGTGCAAGTTTTCAAACTTCGATATCACCAGCACCTACGAACCGTTGTGCCTGTTCGGCAAGGAACTGCCAGTCGGTATCATGAAAGATAAGCTCACTGAAACAGAACTTACCGTAGAAATGCTCACGCCTGAACAGCTCGAGGCTGAACTAAACGCCAAAATATTCCTCTATGAAAAGAACTTCATCAGCAGTGATACTAAGATCATAAATCGGACTATCGAGAAGAACCAGGATGAGAACGGCATAACCTTTACTGTACATTACAAGCTTGAAGGTGATATCGGTATCGAAAAACCTCTGCTTCTGTCACAAGAACAGTTATCGTACTCCAAGCACTAAACTACAATTTCTCTTGATAATAAAAAAAAAATATGTTATAATGATAAAAGATAAAAAAGAACACGGAATATCCTGATATCAGGAGGAAAACTATGATATATCTGCTTGAAGACGACGAAGGCATCCGGAATTTCGTCCTTTACGCTTTGAACAGTGCGGGTTTTGAAGCTGACAGCTTTGAAGCGCCCTCGGAATTCCGAGCCGCACTTGCAAAACAGCTTCCGCAGCTCGTTCTGCTCGACATAATGCTGCCGGAAGAGGATGGTCTTTCTGTACTCAAAAGTCTTCGGTCCACTCCCGAAACAGCAGCTCTTCCAGTGATAATGCTTACTGCTAAAAGCACTGAATACGACAAGGTGACAGGTCTCGATGCAGGTGCGGACGATTACATCGCCAAGCCATTTGGTACTATGGAGCTCATCTCGCGTATAAAAGCACTTCTGCGAAGGACCTCACCTGCCGGAGAAGAGACAATTTCTGTCGGCGGTATAACTATATATCCGCAAAAACGTCTCGTTGAAGCAAACGGCTTAGCTGTTTCCTTGACAAAAATGGAATTTGAGCTCCTGCTTATACTTCTTAGAAATAAAGGAACAGTCCTTACCCGTGAAGAACTCCTCAGCAAGGTCTGGGGCTATGATTTTACCGGTGAGAGCAGAACAGTTGACGTTCACATAAGAACTCTCCGTGCAAAACTCGGTGAATGCGGAGACGTTATCGAAACCCTCCGCGGTGTCGGCTACAAGGCAGGAGGAAAGACTGATGACTAAAAAAATAATGGGCAGCATTATGCTGCTCTCTTTCATCGCTATCATCATATCATCAATCATAATCTCCGGCATCCTCAACAGATATTTTTCACAGCGCCTTGAAGACGAGCTCGTAACCGAAGCTGGTATGCTTGGCAGGGGAGCAGAGCTTGGCGGTGCTGATTATCTGAAGTCTGTCGATCTTCACGGCATGCACGTTCTCTGGGCTGATAATAGCGGACGTGTCCTCTTTGACTCAAAGGGCAGGAAAAAAAATGTTGCCGGAACTCCTGACTTCGAGGAAGCAAAACGTGAGGGAAACTCCAGCTCCTCGAAAATTTCCCTCAACATGAACCGTTCATCACTGAATTACTCGCTCCGACTGAAAGACGGCTCAGTAATCCGGGTCTCTGACCTCCATCTCTCGCTTCAGGATCAGCTTATAAGCATCGTTCCCTCGATAATCGCTTTCCTTGCTGCAGCAGCTGCCGCAGCGCTGATCGTTGCAAATATCGTATCACGCAGGATAGTCAAGCCTGTAAACAGTATAGACCTCGATGATCCTGATATAAAGGGAAGTATTCCTGAGCTGCGTCCAATACTCGAAAGGATACGAGACCAAAACCGCAAAGTCGCACGACAGATGGACGAACTACGAAGCAGCCGCGAGCAGTTCACTCATATCACAGAGAGTATGAGCGAGGGGCTTATCGTTGCCGATGCAAAGCTGAATGTACTGACCTGCAACTCCGCTGCAATAATGCTTCTCGGCACTGAAGACGGCGGAGTAGGACGTTCCGTTTATGCACTGAACAATACCGAAGCATTCAGAAGGTGCATACAGAACGCAGCCGGCGGTGTTCATTCAGATATCGTCATAAGCACTCCGACAGGGGAGTGCGAGGTAATTGCAAGTCCTGCAAACGGAACTAATACAATAAACGGTATCGTTATATTCGTTATGGACGTTACCGAAAAGCAGCAGCTTGAGATAATGAGACGTGAATTCACATCTAATGTGTCACATGAGCTAAAAACTCCGCTGACCACGATATACGGTGTTTCTGATCTCCTCGCAAACGGCATGGCTAAGCCAGAAGATGCTGCAAAGCTTGGTGGGGATATCCGCAGTGAGGCTGAACGTCTTATCGCCCTCATCAATGATATCGTCTCGCTTTCAAAGCTTGACGAAAACTCTGTTCCGGCTGAAAAGGAGGATATCGATCTCTATGATCTTGCACAGGAAGTAATCGACCGTCTTGCTGTGAGTGCAGCTAAAAAGAATGTAACCGCAGCACTCAGTGGAAGCCATATCGTTTACAACGGCAGCAGAACGGTCCTCAGTGAAGTCCTGTACAACCTTTGTGACAACGCTGTGAAGTACAATTCCGAAGGTGGAAGCTATACAGTAAGGGTATCGCACACCCCAAAGCGTGTATTCATAACCGTAAGTGATACAGGTTGCGGAATTCCTCAGCAGCACATCGGTCGTATTTTCGAGCGCTTCTACCGCGCTGACAAGAGCCGTTCGCAGAAAGTAAAGGGAACAGGTCTCGGTCTTTCCATAGTAAAGCACGGCGTTATGTTCCACGGTGGTATAGTCCGCTGTGAGAGCCATGTAGGGAAGGGGACTGTCTTCACAGTTGAACTTCCGATAAAATAAGCAAGCCCCGGAATCAAATCCGGGGCTTTGTAATTATTTCCGTTTTACTATCTCATCATAAACAAATGAAAAATCTGTGTTACTATCAGCATAGCCTTCAAGAACTTTATCTGCAAAGAGATCTTTTGCAATCATCACAGCCTTGCCGTTCAGTTCAGCAAACATCCGGAGAACATGATCGCCTTTTCCGATACTCAGTTCATAATAACTCTGTATCACAAGCTGAACGAACTCCGTTTCATCGCTTTCAAGCTCATAGTCAAGCCCTTTACCACTGATATAGTGATCGCTGTCTTTCATATAAACGCTTCCGCAGTAGGGATCACGCGAAGCATATCGAAGATGCTTTATATTTGACATGACTGACGTTCCCATACACATCGGACAAGGTTCCATTGTTGTATATAGCACAACGTTCCGAACATTGCAGGATGAAGTATCAAGCCTGCGAAGAGCATTCGCCTCAGCATGGGAAATAAACTTGTTTACTGTATCAGCCTCAGCTGAACGATTATGCTCTTTTACAAGAAGCTCACCTTTTTCATCGAATATCGCAGCTCCGATAGGTATACTGCCTTTTCTGAATGCTGTCCATGCTTCCTCAAAAGCAGTATGCCATTCATAGGATAAGTCCTTCCACATATTATCTCCTCCTCTTAGGTTCAGGCAGTTCATCATACATAGACACAAATAGTCCGCAGAGGAACTCTCTGTCATCTAAATTATCGACCAGGAGCATTTCCTTTGCACCTTCATAAGGCAGTTCACAGCAAGCTTCCGGCATAAGTTTCCTTGCAGAAGCCGTTGGCTTAACGAGCAGCCTGTTATCATAGATACCACCGATTATTCTGCCCCTGTAATAAATGATGTATTCGCCCATCATCGCTCTGTATGATATTTCATCAAGAGGGGAGAGCTGCTCTAAAACATAATCAAGATATTCTTTTTTGGAAGGCATTGGATATCACCTCTCAAAAGGCTTGTTGAACGAGCCTATCTCTATAAGATTTCCCTCTGGATCCGAAATATAGCAGGTTCTCTGTCCCCATGGTTCTGTTGTAGGTTCAAGAACAGGGACAGCGCCTTTCGCAACAGCCTTCGCAAACTCTGAATCAACTTCTTCAAACGTATCAACATACAGAGCTATCTCGGAATGACCGTTAAGACCTTTCGTATACTCATACTTTCTGCTTGTCATTTTCTCAAAATCGCTGCGACCGTAAAGAAGGAAGAGGGTACCGTCCTTTATAAGGTAAACATTCGACGTGTCTTCATCTTCTCTTATATCAAAACCGAGTACGTCCCTGTAAAAGCGTACCATTCTGCCCATATTCTCGACAAATAAGCCGAAACCATCAAGTCTCATAAAGCCTCCCTTATCAATCCGGCTGGACAAATCTCATACCGTTATCCACAAGCATATCAAGGAACTCATCAAAGCTGTCTGCAATGACATCAAGACGGTCAGGATCATGCAGATATCGAACGATCTGTCCGTATTTGCCTTTTTCAGAGGGAGTAAAGTCAATGAAAAGCTGAGATGTTCCTCCGTTATTCATGCAATGAGAGAAACACATCCAGTTCATCTTTTCCGGTTCAGTCATAATACGCTCATCAACGCCGCATTCATCGTCCGGATTTTCCATACAGTATTCAAACAGTCCGTCAAAATCAGCAACGTTATCTATACCGTAAGGGTCTTCCATTATATCATTGAATGAATGAAGATAATAAGGATACTCACCGTCATCAACATCAGAACCGAAAAAGTAAACACAGAACTCTTCATCCTGATATTCACGATAATACGTTCCGTCTATAACTGAAAGAATCTGGAGGAGAGATTTAGGGATATTCGGATATTTTTCGATAAGAGCCTGCTTTTCGCGTTCAACGATACCGTAAGCCTTACCGGTCAGTTCGTCCCATTCTTTCTGGAGTCCCTCTCTATAATAAGCCTCCTGAAGCTTTTTCAGATATGTAAAACCATCCATGCTGTAAACCTCCTTTAATAAGATAGTTTAATTATACAACATGAAAAGGAGATTGTCAACCGTTCAGAAGTTAATACGCTTTCTCACACGTACTGAAAGAACCATCGCAAGCGCAAGCTTTGCAAGATCAGGTATAATAAAGGGTATAACGCACCATTTGAGTGCCTGACGAACAGTTACTGCATTAGTGCTGACATGGATGAACCAGGCAGTACCAAAGGTATAGCACACCAAAAGACCGATTATTAGTGCCGGTACAGTAAAAATAAGATTTCTGCCGAATATTTTTTCAACTCCGAAACATATCAGCGGAATAAATATGAAACCTATAAGATAACCGCCGGTGTTGCCGAGAAGTATTCCAGTTCCACCCTTGAAACCGGCAAATACCGGAACTCCGACTGCACCGAGAAGCAGATAAGACATTATAGAAAGGAGCGCACCTCGTGCACCAAGGAGCAGAACAGCTGCAAATACAGCAAAAGTCTGAAGCGTGAACGGTACATTTGCAGGTACAGATATCCATGCGCAAACCGCAGTAATGGCAGTCATCATTGCAGCAGCGGTCATCTCACGTATTGATATTCTCGAACGCTTTCTTATAATTGTTTCTGACATAATATCACCTCATATTTTTTTATCCAGATGATATTATATCACAACGCCTAGACTTTGTCAACCTATTTTTCACAGCAAGGTGACAATATGAGAACTAAAGAGACAGAGAAAGCTATACTTGAAATATCCTGAACGATATGTTATAATGATTATCAGAACAAAGCACAGACAAAATTGCACCAAATGAAAGTTTGGTGCAACTATAGTGAATTTTAAATAAGGAACAGTATTATGGAACGTTTATTTATAATGGATATGAAAAACTATGATGTGTCGTTTCAGCGTTTCCGCAGACCGTCTGTCCGAGGTATAATCATCCGGAACGGTAAGGTCGCAATGGTTTACAGCCGCAAGTACAGATACTTCAAATTTCCCGGTGGCGGAATCGAGTCCGGTGAAGATAATATCTCAGCACTTACACGTGAAGTACACGAAGAGACAGGACTTACTGTTGATACAAACAGCATCCGTGAATTCGGTTCGGTACTGCGTGTTCAGCTCAGCACATACTCTCCGGATACTATCTTCGAACAGGAAAACTATTATTATATATGTGACGTTAGCGATACTCCTGACGCGCAGGAACTTGATGATTATGAACTTGAAGAAGGCTTTACACTAAGTTATGTAACGCCTAAGGAAGCCATTAAAGCAAACCGCTGCAATGATCACGGCGATTATGATGCTGCACTCATCGAACGCGAAGCCCGTGTTCTTGAGCTTATAGCAGAAAAGGAACTCATATGAAGAATTATAATAATGAGAATAATCCGGAATTTCTGAACAATTACCTTATACATATAAAGATAGTACAGCTTTTATCCGAACGTACAATACAGGAGTACTACCTTGATATCAGGCTTTTTCTCAAATTCTATCTCTCCGGAAAGCTTGGGACCGATAAAGACATCGAGGACATTGACATCTCAGGAATGACAGATACTGACCTTCGGAACATCTCCATAACAGACATCTATAACTTTATATTCTACGCTTCAGATGAACGCAACAACGCTGACAAAGCTCGGTACCGTAAGGTATCATCACTTCGGAGTTTCTTCAAATATCTTGAAAAAGTAGCCCACATCATCGAAAAGGATCCTACCAAGGATATAGATGTTCCCGTGCCAAAGAAAGCTCTGCCGAAATTTCTTTCTCTTAAAGAAAGTCTGCGTCTTCTTGAAACAGCCGGAGGCACAGACTCGCGCCGTGATTACTGCATTATAACGCTTTTTTTGAACTGTGGTATGCGTCTGAGCGAGCTCGTTGGAATTGATATAAAAGATATAGACTTTTATGAAAATCGTCTGAAAGTCCTCGGCAAGGGCAATAAAGAGCGAATGGTCTACCTCAATAACGCCTGTATTGAAGCGCTTAACAGCTACCTTGAAGTGCGCCGAGAAAATCCCAAAGCTAAGGATGAACCTGCGCTGTTTATAAGTAATCAAAACAAACGTATATCCAAACGAAGAGTACAGCAGATAGTGGAGAATACACTCACAGCCGCTGGTCTTGATGGAAAGGGTATAACTACACATAAACTTCGTCATACAGCCGCTACGCTAATGTATCAGTACGGTGATGCAGACGTTCTGACGCTGAAAGAGCTGCTTGGTCACGCCAATATTTCGACCACTGAGATATACACTCACCTCAATAATGAGAGCGTAAGGAACGCTGTTGAAAGTAACCCCCTTGCGAATGTTAAAAACGATCACAAGGACGAATAATAGTATTTGGTGCAACTTTATCATAAAAGTTAACGGACGGTTATTGACCGTCCGCTTTTTTCTTTTTATTTCAGATAAGCTTTCTCTCGTCGCAATATTCACATTCGAGAAGCGTTTCATCTCCGCTTGAACGGAAACTCTTGGGAAGATAATGCTCATGGTTCGTAATACACTTCGGATTGTCACAGCAAACCTTGTTGTATACCCTGCCCTTCAGTGTCTCGGAAGGTTTCTTATCACGCAATATAGTGAGTATAAGTGCCATTCTTACGAAAACACCGTACTTCGCCTGCATAAAATACTTTGCCCTGCTATCCTCGTCAACTTCAACTGTTATCTCATCCACTCTGGGAAGCGGATGCATAACTATCATATCTCTCTTGGCAAGCTGCATCTTACGACTGTCAAGGACGTATGTATTCTTCTGCGCAAGGTAGTCCTCACGGCTCGCAAAACGTTCCTGCTGAATTCTCGTCATATAGAGAACATCGAGAGAGCCAATTGCTTCTTCAATAGTATCAACTTCCTCAAAAGTGCTGCCGTTAGCCTTTATGATATCCTTGATATAAGCCGGCATCCTCAGCTCAGGAGTTGAAATGAAGATGAACTTGTTATCCTTGAACATACTCAGTGCTTTACAGAGCGAATGGACGGTTCTTCCGTTTATAAGGTCGCCGCACATACCAATAGTTAGTCCGGAAAGAGTTTTCTTCTCGATTTTTAGCGTCAGAAGATCAGTGAGGGTCTGTGTGGGGTGGAGGTGTCCCCCGTCCCCTGCGTTTATAACAGGACACTCTGCCGTAAGCGAAGCTGCCTTCGCAGCACCTGCTATCGGATGGCGCATAACAAGTACATCAGCATAGCTGCTGACTATCTTAGTTGTATCCTTGATAGTCTCGCCCTTTGAAACTGATGAGTTCATAGGATTGTCAAAGCCGATTATCTTGCCCCCAAGTCTGATCATAGCAGTCTGGAAGGACATCTGTGTACGTGTGGAAGGCTCATAAAACAGTGTTGCCATGACCTTTCCATCACATTCGTGTGCAAACTTTGACGGGTCATTGCGTATCTCCTCGCCAAGTTCCACGACACCCTTCCACCATGAAACAGGATAATCGCTCAGATCAATGAGATGCTGATATTCCGAACGCATATTTTTTACCTCCGACTCATAATATTTTGTTTCCGTTTATTACCATTCCGAAATCGACTTTTAGGAACTCCGAAGCCCTTCTGCAAAGCAGCATACGGTCCAGGAATATCTCGAAATATTCAAGAACAGACGATATCTCGGTATCAATGAAGAGATCAAGAATTATCGATCTTTTATCCTCGCTTATGCTTACCGAAGAGCGCTCAACGGCATAGTTGACTCTGTCGTGGATATCGAATGTAAGCAGGTCCGTGTTGCGTACCCTCGATCTTCTAACATCTGTCTTGTCTCCGATGATAAGAGCTGCGGATATCGGATCAAGCGGCTGACCTGTGCCTTCATCGTGGTTGCCTATCGCAGATATGACCGAGCATATCTCATCAGCAGGCATACTCAGATTGTCCAAAAGGCGGAATGCCATTACAGCACCGCTCTGTGCATGATCAACACGGTTTATGACGTTGCCGATATCGTGCATTATCGAGGCTATCTTCACAAGTTCAACAGTTCTTGCGTCATATCCTAGAGTTGTGAGGATCATGCTAGAAGTAGCCGCGACTCTTTCCACATGAGCAAAGGAATGTTCAGTATATCCGAGTGCTTCGAGCGCACTGTCAGCCCTTCGGATATACTCCATAATATCGGGATTTTGCTTGATATACTTATATGTTACAACGCTTGCCATACAGGCTCCTTTCCGTTATTTTCAAAGTAAACAGCGTACCATACAAGGAAGGAGAAAACTGTCCATATCTTTCGGCTGTTGTCAGCCTTACCGTCACGATGGTCGTCCAAGAGCTTCAGAAGAGGCTCCTGATTGAAATATTTCATCGCAGCCTCGCTGGTGAAAGCATCACGAACGATCGAATAATACTTATCCTCCTTGAGCCATACCCTTATCGGTACAGGGAAACCGAGCTTCTTCTTCGCGGCTGTATCTGCTGTTTCACGCGGAGTATCTCGCTTTGCAGCAAGTCTCATAGCATATTTGGTGATGTATTTCGTTTCCTTTGTGGACTTATCGTGAGTCACTCTGAACTTTGTCGGTATCCTCTCAGCAACGTGCATGACCTCTTTATCGAGGAAAGGAACTCGCAGTTCGAGTGAATTAGCCATACTCATCTTGTCTGCTTTCAGGAGGATATCCCCGGCCATCCACATATGCAGGTCAAGGTACTGCATTTTGGTAACGTCGTCCTTGTCGCTTACTTTATCAAAGAATTTCTTCGTAAGAGCGTAAGGTTCAGGCGCACCTGTTGTTATTTTAAGAATGGACTTTCTCTGCTTGGGCGAGAAGATATAAGCATTGCCTATGAAGCGCTCCTCAACATCCTTACCCTTGCGGACAAAGAAGTTCACTCCCCTCTTCTCGGGAAGCTTTGAAGCAATGCTGCCCACTCCCCTTCTTATCATCCGGGGGAACTTATCGTAGAGAGTGCCGTTAGGGTCACTGTATACATTGTATCCGCCGAATATCTCGTCCGCACCTTCACCGGAAAGTACAACTTTAAGCCTTTCAGAAGCTATATTGCAGACGAAGAACAATGCTACCGCTGAAGGGTCAGCGAGAGGTTCGTCCATATGGTACTGTATCTTTGAGAGACTGCCCCAATATTCCTCCGGAGTTATTACCTTGCTGGTGTTCTCCTTGCCGATAGCCTTGGAGAAACGCTTTGCCCAGCCGATCTCATTGTATTTCTCATCATCGCCAAAGCCGACTGTGAAGGTCTTGTCAACATCTGCGAGAGAGGCTACATAGCTTGAATCTACGCCGCTGGAGAGGAACGAGCCCACCTCAACGTCGGCTATCTTGTGTGCCTTTACGGAATCATGCATTACGTCGGATATGCTGTTGGTCCAGTCATCGAGACCCGGCTTGCTGTCCACACGGAAATGAACGTCCCAGTAACGCTTTATGCTTAGCTTTCCGTCCTTGTATTTGAAGCAGTGTGCAGGCGGAAGCTTATATACGTTTTTGAAAAATGTCTCGTCTGTCGGAGAATACTGGAATGTTAGGTAGTTCTCCAGAACATCAGTATTCAGTTCCTTTACAAAGGCAGGATGCGGCAGGAAGCTCTTTATCTCAGAGCCAAACATGAACGTGCCGTTCATAAGAGCGTAATACATCGGCTTGATACCGAAGAAATCCCTTGCTCCGAAGAGTTCCTTCTTATTCTTATCCCAGATGACGAATGAGAACATCCCCCTGAGCATATTCAGAAGCTTTGTTCCGTACTCCTCATAACCATGGATAAGCACTTCCGTGTCGGTGTTGGTACGGAAGATATGACCGGCAGCAACGAGCCTTTCCCTGATAACAGCATAGTTGTATATCTCGCCGTTGAATACTATCACAAGCGAGCCGTCCTCGTTGAATATGGGCTGGTCGCCCTGAGAGGAGATGTCTATAATACTGAGCCTGCGGTGTCCTAGAGCTATATCTTCATCGATATACTTGCCCTCCGCATCAGGACCGCGGTGACGGATACGATCCATCATTTCGCCAAGCACCTTGTCTGCATTGCTTTCAGTATTTGTAAATCCAACTATTCCGCACATAAAAATGCCTCCTTAGACATTCAGAGGTCAAATATCTCAGATTGGACCTCTAATAAATTATTATACTACAACTTACAGATTTTTGCAACCTCAACTATAAAATTTCTTTTATATTTTTCTGAAAAAAGCTCTCCCGGTGGTTGCAATAATCTCCGGATAGTGATATAATATCAATTTGGGGATATCATATTCATTAGGAGGTCTTTTTTTGGACAGGATAGATTTTTTCAGAGATCTTTCTATTATCATAGTTTCCGCAAAACTCTGCGGTCTTATCGCACAGAAACTCAAAGCTCCGCAGGTAGTCGGAGAGATCATTGCCGGGCTTCTCATAGGTCCGTGCTGTTTCGGCTTTGTCGGAACCTCTGATTATCTTTCGCTTATCGCAGAGATAGGCGTGGTTATGCTTATGTTCAGCGCGGGTCTTGAAACAAACATGAGAGAGCTTCTCAGAACGGGGCCAAAAGCTTTCGCAATAGCCTGCGTAGGAGTATTTGTCCCACTTGCAGGCGGCACTCTGCTGTACAGCAGCTTCTACGGATTCTCTTCTGTCGGAAGTGACAGTTTCTACCGCGCTGTGTTCATCGGCACGATAATGACGGCAACTTCGGTCGGGATAACTGCTCAGACGTTAAAAGAGCTGGGGCATATCAAAGAAAGCGTCGGAACGCTGATACTCAGTGCAGCGATCATCGACGATGTCATAGGAATAATCGTCCTCACCTTTGTAATAGGCTTCAAAAATCCCGATTCAAAGCCGGCTGATGTTCTCATCCATACCGGTCTGTTCATAGTTCTGAGTATCTGTCTCGGCATTGTGATGTACTATATCTTCAAATTTATAGACAAGCGTCACCCACACCAAAGGAGGATACCGATTCTTGGACTCGCCCTCTGTATGTTCATGGCTTTTGCAGCCGAGGAATTCTTCGGAATCGCTGATATCACAGGCGCTTACGTTGCAGGACTTATCCTTTGCAGCCTGAATGATTCTGACTACATAGCCCGTAAGATAGACATAAATTCATATATGCTCTTTGGTCCGGTTTTCTTCGCAAGTATCGGTCTGAAAACTACTCTCAGCGGCTTTGACAAGGAGCTTGCACTGTTCTCTGCAGGCTTCGTTGCGGTTGCTCTGCTCACTAAAGTCATCGGATGCGGACTTATTGCGAAAATCATGAGATACAGCTTCCGTGACAGCCTTAAAGTTGGCGTCGGAATGATGACCCGCGGAGAGGTCGCGCTGATAGTCGCACAGAAGGGCTTATCAGTAGAAATGCTCGACGAGAAATATTTTGCCTCAGTCATCGTACTGATAATCGTTTCCTCAGTTCTCACACCGATAATACTGAAACTTCTCTACAGCAATCAGAAGCCTCAGCCGGCAGAAATCCAATAAACTGTAAAAGCAGTATTAACCAGCTTAACATATCATAAACATTATTCAGGAGGTCAATCATTATGAAGAATAATATCATCATAAAGGCAGCATCTGTACTTATGGCTGCAAATATGACATTCGCCCTAACATCCTGCGGAAGCAGCAGTTCCTCAAAGGCTGACACTGCACCTGCTGAGGTAACATCTGAAGAAAGCGAGGCCGTAACAGAAAATGTTGTTGAGATAACAGGTACAGAACAGACTTGGGGAATATACACTGTTATGGTACCTGACGGCTGGACACTCAGAAAAGGCGACGCTTTCAATGAAAATGACACGGAGCTCTGCTCAGTCAAGAAATCCGACTTCAAGTATTTCGACTTCAAGAGCGAGAAGGAGGAAGTTCAGAAGCAACAGTACGAATACAACAAGAAGACTTACACCAATGATCAGAAGGACATCCCTGCTACTACTCTCGGCAGCATCGAATGGACAGGCTTCCAGTACGGGAACGACTTCGGCGGCGGATTCGAGCTCTGCGGACAGTCAGGCGGCAAATTCCTCCGTGTTTCCTGTGCTGGCTTCAGCTTTGATAGTCCCGAAGCAATGGCTGTACTCGGCTCACTGAAGATTTCCTGATCTTCCCAAAATACAAAAACTATAAACTGTAAATAATCCCGATACAAAATGTATCGGGATTTTTTTGCTCATTCTCCGCTTGCACCGTAATTTGAGAGCACACGGGCTGAGGGATCATTGACATTGCAGCCCTCCCACTCCTTGTTCGGCATCCAGAAATCAACTATCATTGCACTGTTTCCGGGATAGTATTTCTCAAATATCTCACGGTAGAGCAGTGACTCCTTAGTGAAAGGCTTTGCATGAGTGTATTTTGTACATTTAAGTTCAAATTCCTCGTCAGAATAGAAGCTTGCGGCAAATTCCTTGAGGTAATCCACCATAGAATGACCTACTGCATCTGAGAATGCAGCTTTCTCGCGGTAAAGAATATCATGCGGCAGGTAATCGCCCTCGAAAGCATGACGGAGCAGGTATTTGCCCTTATTATACTTGTTCAGCTTCATCTCAGGGTCTACAGCCATGACATACTTCACGAAATCAAGATCGCCGAAAGGCACTCTTGCTTCAAGTGAGTTAACTGAAATGCAGCGGTCTGCACGAAGCACATCATACATATGAAGCTCATGGACACGTTTTACAGACTCAGACTGGAATGCCTCCGCTGACGGTGCAAAATCAGTGTACTTGTAGCCGAAAAGCTCATCCGAGATCTCACCTGTGAGAAGCACACGGATATCGGTCTGCTCATGAATAGCCTTGCAGAGAAGGTACATACCCATGCTTGCACGGATAGTCGTGATATCAAACGTTCCGAGAAGACGTATAACGTCATCCAGTGCAGAAAGGACATCATCCTTTGTGATTATGACTTCAGTATGCTCACTGCCGATATAGTCAGCTACCTGTTTAGCGTATTTTAGGTCAATAGCATCGGTATTCATACCTATCGCAAATGTTCTTATCGGCTTATCGCTCTTCTTTTGTGCAATAGCGCATACCAGTGATGAATCAAGTCCGCCTGAGAGAAGAAATCCAACCTTTGCATCAGAGTCAAGGCGCTTCTCTACGCCTGCAACGAGCTTATCGTGTATGTTTCTGCAAACTTCTTCGATATCAGCGTGTATCACGCTGTCAATAGCAGTGATATCACAATAGCAGTGGAACTCGCCGTCTTTATAGTAATGACCTGGTGGGAAAGGCATTATCTCCTTGCATAGCTTTACAAGGTTTTTAGGTTCGCTCGCAAATACCATTGTACCGTCAGCGGACTTGCCATAATAAAGAGGACGGATACCTATCGGATCACGGGCTGCTATAAATTCTCCGTTGGTGCTGTCATATATTACACAGGCAAATTCCGCATCGAGTTTGGCGAACATATCTGTGCCGTACTCTCTGTAGAGCGGAAGAAGTATCTCACAGTCACTGTCACTCCTGAAACTGTATCCAAGCTTTACAAGCTCATCACGAAGCTTACGGAAACCGTATATCTCGCCGTTGCAGACAACATAGTCGCCGTCGAGCTCAAAAGGCTGCATTCCCTCGGGAGTAAGTCCCATTATTGAAAGTCTCTGGAAGCCGAGAAAGCCGCCGAGGACTTCTTTTATCCTCTGATCGTCAGGTCCGCGCGAAATCGTAGCCTTCAACGCTTCTGCGATCTTATCCTTACTGCTGCTTGCGCCGCAGTATGCCATTATCGTACACATTTTCTATTCCTCCGAATAATTGTAGATGTGAGTTTGTACATCGCCATTGATGCACAACTCTTTCTCTCATCAGGCAAGGTCCTTTGCAAAGCAGACCGCACCCTTGAGCCTATCATAAGGCGGATAATTCTCTATCCGATAGTATCCGCGTTCCTTATACATATTCACCGCAGCTGTCATTATTTCCCTTGTCTGCAATACAGTCCGCATAAAGCCCTGCTGTATCGCCTTTTCTTCTGCTATATCCATCATGGCCGAAGCTATATGTCTTCCGCGGAATTCTGGTTCCACCCAGACTCGCTTTATCTCAGTATCACTGTCAGAATATCTTTTAAGTCCTGCACATCCGACCGCCAAATCATCTATGTATGCTATCAGCACATCGTATATGCTTTCGGACAGATTGTACGGAACAAAGCCAATCCTGTTCTGCTGTCCGCCAACAAGACTGTTGTAGTATTCCTCAGTTATGGTATAAAAGCGCCTGAAATCCGGGTCTTCCGCATTTGTCCATTTAAAGGTGAGATGTTCCATTCATATCACCTGTGGATCTTCTCATCGAATTTATTCTTTGTACCCGCACCGGAGATATCAACCGGATATTCTCCTGTAAAGCATCCCTTGCAGCAACCGAAACGGTTATCTATAAGATCACTGAGACAATCTACCGGCAGATAAGCAAGACTGTCTGCGCCTATGTACTTCGCTATCTCCTCAGTTGAACTGCACTTTCCGGCGATAAGGTTCTCCTCCGAGTCGATATCCGTTCCGAAGTGACAGGTATGCAGAAACGGAGGTGAAGAGATACGAACGTGTACCTCCTTTGCACCTGCATCGCGGAGAAGGCGGACAATTCTGGCACTTGTCGTACCTCTTACTATAGAATCATCTATCATTACGACACGCTTGCCAGCAACGGTCTCCCGGACAGCATTGAGCTTTATTTTAACGGCGTTCTCACGCTGATGCTGCTCAGGCTGTATAAAGCTCCGCCCGATGTATTTGTTCTTGATGAAGCCTATACCGTATGGGATACAGCTTTCATAGGAATAGCCGAGAGCCGCATCCAGTCCGGAATCAGGAACTCCGATGACTATGTCAGCATCGACCGGACTGTTTTTTGCAAGCAGTCTACCTGCTGTGAGCCTTGCGCGATGTACCGGGATACCCTCGATGACTGAATCGGGACGTGCAAAGTAAATGTACTCAAAAATACAGATATTGCGTTCCTTGCCGCAGTTCGTCCTTATAGAGTGCAGGCCATCTCTGCTTATCACGACTATCTCCCCTGCATCAACGTCACGAACAAATTCAGCGCCGACAGTTTCAAGCGCACAGGACTCTGATGCAACGACATATGCACCGTCATGTGCCTTGCCTATGCAAAGCGGACGGAAACCATTAGGGTCGCGAAATGCTATGAGCTTGGTCGCGGTCATGAGTATACAGGAATAAGCCCCCTTGATGAACGGCATGGCTCTCTCAACAGCTTCCTCTGTCGAACTGCTCGTAAGTCTCTCGCGTACGATAGAGTATGCTATCGCCTCGGTATCGGATGTACCGTGAAATATAGCACCGGACATCTCGAATGAACGGCGAAGCTCCTGTGCATTGACAAGGTTGCCGTTGTGGACGAGAGCCATGTTACCCTTGATATGGCGGATAACAAGCGGCTGAATGTTGTTGTGGCTATGGCCTCCTGTAGTCGAATAACGCACATGACCGACAGCCATATTTCCATTTCCGAGTTTATCAAGCTCGTCCTTTGTGAATACTTCCGATACAAGACCGTCAGCTCGTTTATGCCGGAATACACCGTCATCACATACAGCTATGCCGCAGCTCTCCTGACCGCGGTGTTGGAGGGCGTAAAGCCCGAAATATACAGAAGAAGCCGGAGTTCCGCGATTCGGCTCAAATATGCCGAAAACTCCGCATTCCTCATGAATGCTGTCAAACATATCTACACCTCTGTTACAGATATTGCTCGCTCAGTTTGTCTATGACAGAAAGAGCTGCGATATTCTTCTTCATCCGCTTGTTCATAGCGTACTGCTCAAGATAGGAATGTGCTTCCTCCTCTGTCATACCCTTGTACTGCATTAGCATGAACTTCGCTTTATCGACCGCCTGCACCTCAGCAAGTTTTTCTTCGAGTCTGAGATTGTCATGGTAAAGCTTCAGTGAACGGTTTACAGCTATCTCGACTGTTCTCACAAGCTGATACAGCAGCGTCCGGCTGAACGGCTTTGCGACTACGATAATACCGGAACTCTCAGCAGATGCGGCTATCCTTTCAACCTGTGCTTCCTTTATCATGAATATACAGTTTGCAGCAGTCTTATCGACAATATACTCCGCAAGTTCAAGTCCGGATTCGTCTATAAGCGGAGAATTGATAACGGCAAGCTCAACCGCAGGTTCACTGT
>Ga0310786_10004394_pt1 | contig 19683 bp, 6 predicted proteins | sample AusTroGonzalo_MG_FD_203881 | JGI IMG/M metagenome (GOLD analysis project Ga0310786, IMG submission 203881) | Bovine rumen microbial communities from tropical cattle in Woodstock, Queensland, Australia - Gonzalo_03 (v2) (version 2) | ecosystem: Host-associated > Mammals > Digestive system >... | reverse complement strand
TCGCTGAACGGGATGAGAACGTGGCGCAGACGGTGGAAAGCGCAGCGAAGCAGAAGGCGAAGAGGGAAGAAAGCACCTCGAATCCTTACCCCAGTACAGCCATGCAGAATGCCATCAAGGCGGTGACGGGGAAAACCTATCAGGAGATAACGAATGTAACAAAAGAACCATCCCTTTGTGATACCGCCAATGGTAATCATAATTCTCAATTCTCAACTCTCAATTCTCAATTAGATAATTGGGGCTCTGAAATAGAATCGATGTTTGGTGACTTCCCAGTGCTGAAGGATGTCTGCGAGGGCTTGAAGCGGAGCCAGTATCCGGCTGCGATGTTCGTGGCGGGTGGTGTGCTGATGACGCTGATGACGCGCTGCTGGTATAGATTCTACCACCGTCCCCAACAGGAACGACGGCTGAACTGCTCGCTATACATCATCGGACATCCGGCATCGAACAAGTCGATGGCCGACGACATCAACGACGTGCTGACAACACCCATGCAGACTGCCGATACGGCTGGCAAGGCGGCATTGAACCGATATAAGAAGGACAACAGAAAGAAGGCCGCGAACAAGGAGGGTAAGGACAAGCCGCAGGGCATTATCCGCATACACCCGTCAAGAACGTCGAACGGCCAGCTGATCGAGGACATGCTGAATGCAAAGGAGATGGTGGACGGCAAGGAGATGCAGCTGCACATGTTCACATTCGATACGGAGCTGGACAACTCGATATCCCTGCAAAGCGGCGGCTCATGGATTAACAAGCAGGCTATGGAACTGAAAGCATTCCACAACGAGAAGGACGGACAGATGTATCAGAATCAGGATTCACCCGTTGACGAATTCCGCGTAACGTGGAACTATATCTATACTGGTACGCCCATAGCCCTGAAAAAGAAGGTGAATGAGCGTAACTTCGGTAGCGGTCTCTCCACACGTCTGGCGGTCATACCCATGCCCAAGACGAACTATGAAATGATAGGATTCGAAGAAAAGACGGACATTGACTGGCAGCGCATAGAGCGCATGAAGTCGTGGGCCTACAAGCTGGACGGACGCTATGGAGAACTGCCGCTGTGGCCACTGGTGAAACGGCTGTACGACTGGACGAAGAACCGCATGGACGACTGTCGCGAGGACGACAGCGAAGCCAACGAGCTGATGCTGAAACGTGTGCCTTACCACGCCCTGAACTTCTCGGCACCGTTCATCGACATGCGCCACTGGGACCAGCTGCACCAAGAGGGCAGCAACTGGACGGGCACATACGAAGTGGACGATACGGATTGGCGCCTCTGCGAACTCATAGCCCGCATCCAATATGCCATGCAGCAGCACTTCTTCGGCACCCTGGCAGAAAAGTATTTCGACGACATGAACAACGACGTGCAGTTCTCAGGGAAACGGCACCAGTCAAAAAGCATTGAGGGGTATAATCGTCTGCCGCAGGAATTTACGCGCGAGGACATCAGAAAATGTTTTGGCTACGATAAAGACAATTCCGTCACAAAGAAAATCTCGCGACTGATAAGTGGGCGAATGATTGAGGAGATTAAGGGCGGATACAAGAAGATAGCCCAAGTATATTAGGTGACAAGTGACAAAGTGACAAAAGAAAATGAACAACGTAACAATTAACAAACAAGCACGACTCAGCGAGCACTTTACGCTCGCTGAGCTCTGCAAAACGAGTGTAAAGACAGCGGATGGGAACATCCCGAGTCATGTACATATTGAGAATCTGAAAAGGCTTACAAAATGGCTGGAGCGGTTGCGCCAAAGGTACAACCTAAATATAAAAGAAAAAATAAAAAATAAAAATGATGAGCCGATAATCATTAATAGCGGATACAGGAGTCCGCAGGTGAATAAGGCGGTGGGTGGTGCAGCGAATTCGAACCATTTGACGGGATGTGCGGTAGATATTCGATGTTATGGTATCGAGCAGGCATTACGATACGCCACTACCCTACTCGACATCAGCGATGAGTCTGGTGAGGACTTCGACGAGTTGCTGATAGAAAAGAGTGCGAAGAGCATCTGGGTACACTTTGCTGTCCGTCCTGAGGGTAACAGAATGAAGATTCGGTTTATCCAGACGTGAATCAGTCAAGTATATCAAATGGATGCTCGGCAAAGGGTTGCTCTACCAGAGAAGAAGGTGCATATTGGCTTTCTATGACCTAAAAGTTCTCCCAGCCACCGAACTCGTAGGCCTTCTCTACCCAGTCGAACTCGAATTCAGGGGCCTCGGGGTCTGCACTGCTACCACCGCCATATCCGGGGTCACTGACAGTCAGCAGATACTGATCCGTCTTGAGGTCTACCACCTCCATCACGGGCTGAATATATTCTTTCTTCATTTCAGTACCTCCAATTTGCCATTATGTATATATATTCCTTTCTGTGTCGGCTTGCCGTTCAGTCGGCGACCCTGCAGGTCGTAGAAAGAATTCTTAATTCTCCTATTCTCAATTCTCAATTCCCCTACTCCTGTTGTCTCTTCTCCGAAGTCTATCACCAGATTGGGCGCTCCTGTCGTTGTCGGCACAGGATTCGTCAGTTCGAAGTACGCACGGAAGGGCTTGACAGTCACGGCGGCTGTGGGATAGTACAGCTTGTTGCTGGACAGGAACAGCCTCGTCTTGTCGTCTTTCGCCAATGCTACGGGCGCGTAGTTGCCCTTGAAGGTGGCATCGCCTGCCGTAATGCCTTGCAAAGCAGCGTTGCTAATGGTGACGCCAGAGAATTGCGGATTCACCATGTCGTCAGCGCCACTGGGCAGCATCACGATGTAAGGTTTGCCAGCCTCTATCGTAGCGGCATCAGTAAAGGAGATGGTGACAGTCGTGCCGTCGTTCGTATAAACGCTCAACGTCTTCACCTTCACTCCCGTGCCGAAGACTGTTGTGGGGTCGCTGATGTCGAAGGGTACGCACAGCGTGTTCCACTTATCCTTGTTCAGCGTGCGGCCGCTCAGGGTAACGTCATACACCTTGCCATTGGCTGCATTAATGCGGTCATCATTCTTATCACCTTCAGATTGTCCGCTGTCATCGTTAAGCAGTGTCATCGCGTTCTTCGTCCATACGGCGTTAATGGTCTGGTCAGCGGCAGTCATTGTAAGGGTTGCACTAGTGGCGGTGAGGTTGCTCAGCGAGCCACCACCAGACACTTCGTAGTTGCTAAAAGTATAGCCTGTCTTAGAGCCGTGGGCAAGGTTAAGGCTGACTACCTCGTCGCCGCCAGCGTAATAGTAATCAGTGCTGTTTAAGTTATACTTGATACCATGCGAGTAGACTGTGATATGCTCATAAGTGCTAGTGGCAGTACCAAGACCGCTGATAGTTACATCGGTGCCTGCAATGATGGAATATACCTTGGTGCCGTCTGTGAAAGTTCTTTTTTCAGCGTCGTCTATGTTAGCGGGATTCTTCGTATAGTAGCAGTTCGTACATGAGAGCGAGGAAAATGCTCCGTCCCATTTTTTAACGCCTATCGGATGGAACTGGCCATTTCCAGTATAGTCTCCCTTGAACAGGCAGTTATGCATCGTGAGATTCAAGTTGGTCCTATTGTACCATCCGAATATTCCACCGGAATAATTTTCATCTTTACCATTTGGCTGAATCGCTATGGTGCCGCCATAAATACAATTGGAGATGGTCAGCGAAGTAGCACCATCGCAGTAGGCCAAAACACCTCCGACAAAACCGACTCCGGTGTTATTGGTATTGACGACACAATTATCAATCAGACAATCGCCGCCAGTCGCTTTGGCCACCAGTCCGCTGCAGAAATTAGTGGTAGATGTCACTGTTCCTGCTACTGTCAAATTCATAATAGTACCTCCATTGAGATTTTGGAAAGGAGCCACATTTCCTCCGCCTGAAAGGTTGACAGTCAGCGTATGTCCGTTACCATCAAAGATTCCTTGGAATGTGCCGCTTGTCATCGCGGTAATGTTGCTTATATCGGCATTCAGTTGTACATACTTATTTTCGTAGTTTCCGGCATGTGAGGAGAAATTATCCCATTCGGTCTTATTGTTAATCACCAGATTCACCATGACAGGAATGGCATTGCCGCGATGAACACACCAGTTCTTGGTGCCGTTGTTCAGCGCTGCCACTAAAGCTTCCGCAGTCATGCTGTTGGCATTGGTGCCCTGAACGGTAGCAGCCGCCCAATCGGATATATAATAGCAGTTGGTAAGCTTGCTGACACCGTTGCGGGCGAAGATGGCACCTCCGGTAGTTTGAATGGTCATTTCAGCCGGCGCAAAGAGTGAGTTGGAAATTTTCAGCGTGCTGTTACTATTGTGCCAACCCACAATACCACCACAACTTGTGGTAGTTGTTCCCAACAGCTTGCCATCGAAAAGACAGTTTGTTATGTTGAGCGTACCTGTGTAACTGTCTGCCACCAAGCCACCGTGAGTGCCATCTCCACTCTTACTGGAGTTAATCGTTACACTGGATTGACAGTTGGTAATCGTACCTCCATCACTGATGGCTACAATACCTGCGGCAAACTTGTATCCGCTGTTAATCGTGCCAGCCACCCTAAGGTTCTTGATAGTTGCACCTGTAATATATGCAAAGGGTGCAGCATTATTTCCTGTCGCGGTGTAGTTGAAAGTGAGGGTGTGACCGCCACCATCGAATGTGCCCGAGAATGTGGCGGTTCTCATCGTGGTCACAGTGATATCGGCAGTCAACTTGAAAAACGTGTCGCTATATTCGTCAGTACTCGTGGCCAACGTTTCCCAGTCGGCAGGACTTGCAATAAGGATCGGGTCAGAAGCTGAGTTTCCGGATCCACTCCATGCACTTGCCCCCTGCCCCATCAAGAGCAGAGCGGCAACAAGAAATATGTATCTTTTAATCTTCATCATTCTACTATTAATTATTATCCGTCATTATGGGTGTGTCGTGCCGTACCAGGTAATGATGACTTTGCCATCGCCGCCAGCCGTAGCGCCACCCGCTGTGCCTGCATGCCAAGTGCCGCCAACAGTAGAGCCGCCAATATCATCCATTTCCGTTTACCCATAAGTCCGTATAGTTTTGCCGCTTCATGTTTCATGGGCAAAGATAGTAATTATTTTCGTAACTCAAAAACTTTTCCTACAAAAATAATTCGGGCAAAGGGTTGCTCTACCAGAGAAGAAGGTGCATATTGGCTTTCTATGACCTAAAAGTTCTCCCAGCCACCGAACTCGTAGGCCTTCTCTACCCAGTCGAACTCGAATTCAGGGGCCTCGGGGTCTGCACTGCTACCACCGCCATATCCGGGGTCACTGACAGTCAGCAGATACTGATCCGTCTTGAGGTCTACCACCTCCATCACGGGCTGAATATATTCTTTTTTCATTTCAGTACCTCCTTTTTGCCATGATGTATATATATTCCTTTCTGTGTCGGCTTGCCGTTCAGTCGGCGACCCTGCAGGTCGTAGAAAGAATTCTTAATTCTCCTATTCTCAGTTCTCAATTCCCCTACTCCTGTTGTCTCTCCGAAGTCTATCACCAGATTGGGCGCTCCGCTTGCCGTCGGCACATCGCTCGTCAGTTCGAAGTATGCACGGAAGGGCTTGACAGTCACACTGCCCGTGGGATAGTACAGCATATTGTTGGCCAGGAACAGCTTCTTGGTGTCGTTGGCAGACAGTGGAACAGGCGCGTAGTTGCCCTTGAAGGTGGCGTCGCCATCCGTCACGTTATTTATTGTTTCATCGATGGTGACACCAGTGAATGATACGGGATTTGTGATATCGATGGTAGGCATCACGATGTACGGTTTGCCTGCCTCTATTGAATTGGCAGTAGTAAAGGAGATGGTGACAGTCGTACCGTTGTTCGTATAGCTGCTCAATGTCTTCACCAATGTACCTGCGCCGAAGACATTTGTAATCTGCGCGCTGCTGAGGCTGAACGGCAGGCACAGCGTGTTCCACTTACCCTTGTTCAGCGTGCGGCCGCTCAGTTCCACGGTGTTCGTCTGACCGTTATAAGCTGTTATGATACTGCTATTGTCGATGGTATTACCTAATCTGATGATTTTGTTCTTGATGACAGTTAGTTCGGGTAATTGTCCGTCGGTGAAGGTCCAGATGCTATTGTCTAGATCGTTTTTCAGCGCATTGCCCGTCAGCGTTGTTGAACCAGTCAACTTATTGCTTGTATTGTACAAAGTGACGTCAAAGGAACAATTACTGACCGTACCATTGTTGTTGGCAACAATACCTCCTTTGGTGCCTTCATCTTCTATGTCGCATTTGGCATAACAATAGGTAATCGTTCCAGGCGATTGATTATCTCCAACAATACCACCCAAAAACTTACTTGTTGTTTCACTACCAGTACCACCGATATAGCCCTGGTTATAGCAGTTGGTAATGGTGCCACGATTCTCACCGGCTATACCGCCTACATCATAACGCCCTGTGATATTAGCCAGGTTAGCGCACTGCTGAATAGTGCCATAGTTATTACCCGCAATACCACCCGTATAGGTCGTAGATCCTGTTTCTGTATTCGCAATACTTCCCGCTACTTTCAGGTTCTTAATCACTCCTGAACTGCCGACATAGCCGAACACTCCCAATACTGCGGTGTTTCCCGTAACGCCTGTAAGAGTAATGGTATAGCCCTGTCCGTCGAACGTTCCTTGGAACGAATGTGTGTCGTTATCAAGGCCAATAGGCACCCAGGTGTTATCACTGATGGTAAGGTCGGTCATCAGTTTGACCGTCTTACCGGCATAAGTGTCATTACCACTTTGTAGGTTGACGTTATCCCTCAGCGCTTTGAGCTGAGCGACCGTCCAGATTTCAATCATATTACCGTCAGCCATTGCCGTCATGACAGCAAAGGCAGATAAAAACAATAGTAATATACGTCTCATGCCTGCTTCTTAATCTCCCGTATAGAACTTCACTTCGTAGGGTTCGCCCCCTTGCGTTGGCAGGATGGTGGAGTCGAACTTCTTCCATCCCTCTACGGTAAAGATGCGGTGCAGCTTGTCGCAATAGTACTTCAGGGTCACCGCACCCTCACTGCTGTTGCCAAGTATCGACAGCGGGAAGTAGTACTGTCCGGCCGTCTCGTTTAAGGTTCCTAAGGCACGTACCTCACCCTTCAGCTGCGCACACATCAGGTCGTTGGCCGACACATAGGGCTGCAGTTCTTCCTGAATACCTATCTGCACCACCATCGTCATGCCTTCAAAGGCACTGTAGTCAGGAGCCTGCCACGTAGGGCGCAGGTCGGTGCCTTCCGCAGGTTCCGTCTTCTCGGGTGTCGGTGGCGTCGGTGGTATCGGGGTGCTGTCACCGTCGCTGCTGCAAGCTGTCAGGAGCAGGGTGGCAACCAGTGCCACACCTGCCAGATAAATGAGTCTTTTCATTATTCTACAATTGTTTTTTGTCCGTTATAAATATACACACCCGTCTGACGCGGCCGCTTGTTGAGCTTGCGTCCCTGCAGGTCGTACCACTGTCCGTCGGCATAGCGGCTGATGCTGGTAAAGTCGATGACCGTCGGTTCGCTAACCGTACCCATGACGTCGTTCGTCTTGTACTGCATGCGCTCGCCCGTCACAGCTATCAGTTCATCGCCGCGCTCGATGGCGAAGCTCAGGCGCTTGTCGCCACAGTCGGCCACCGAGAGGAAGAAGAGTCCCTCGGCCGTCATCTCCGATTTGCCGCACAGCTCTGTGCCGTCATATACCAGCATACGGTCACCCTGCTGCACCTCGACGCCTTGTGTGCGTGCCACGATATTCATCGAGTTGCCTGTGGTGTTAGCAAACAGCGGTGCGCCGACCGGCGAGTCGATAAATACCAGGCCGCTGTTATAGTTGGGATAGTTGAAGGTCAGGCTGTTATTACCCACATGTTTCAACATGTAGCCCTGACCCACTGACAGGTGCGTCAGCGATCCCTTCCATGTCCGGTTGCCCATGGCGTCCTCTACGAGCATGGCAAACTCATCCTGCGACTTGATGATGTCGCCCGCCGTGGCCTTTTCGGTATATTCCGCCAGTGCCTTGCCTATCGGCAGGTTCAGGTGCGATATGTAGCCGATGCGGTTCCAGCCGTGCTTCACCGTTACGGCGTCATTGCTGTATTGTCCTGAGAGATACATCATCTTCTCGCTTCCCGAATTGAAACGGTACATCAGCGTCGGGTCGATGTCGAGTATATCCGTCTGGCTGTCCCAGTAGTAGTTGACGCTTGTGGGATCATAGGGATCCTTCTTACTCTTGTAGCTGTACTGGTAAGGATTGTTTTCCTTCACAATCTCCAGTGCGTCGCCGACCTCCCACTTTGTGGCGCTGTTCAGCAGGATGCCCACCGTCTGCTGTTCTGGCTTGACGAAGAACGACAGCCAGTTCCAACCCTTCTGCAGCTTCAGCCTGTGTACCTCTTCACCGCTGTTGACCAGTATGACGGGATTCGTCGTCGAGCCCATAATGGTGTCGGGCACGAACTGGAGTTTCTGGCCGTCCTCGCGCTTCAGCACATGCAGGCGTCCTGTCGATGCATCCAGGTATTCGATGCGCAGCGGCTGCTCGGCCGTGGTCTTCCTGCCGTAGACGGTGACGAAGGCCAGCGGCTCGTTGGCATTAGCCGTATTGTCGACGTTCAGGTGAGCCACGCCCTGTGTCTCGTGTCCGTCACCGAAGACGCCAATGATGTCGTCGGGATCGTCAGCGATGACGTCGTCCAGCTTCACACGGGCTATCATGGTCATGGCGATGTTATCGCCCTTCAGCGTATTGCTGACGGCCCATTCCGGCGTGTCGCCGCGTACCTTGATATGTATGGGCAGCGGTTCGTTCAGTCCGTCCTCTGTCATCAGGTTAATCACCTCGTCGTAATCGCCCACGTTGATGAACGGCGATATGTGCAGCGTGATGGTCTCCTCGTCGGTGGCCGAGATGGTGCCGCTGGTTCTCGACATGGTGATCCACTGCGGCAAGTCCTCGATGTAGTACGAGTGCTTCTTGCCGCTCAGGTTGGTGATGGTGACGTCGACGTCGGCGCCCTCAGCGTAGCTCGTCTCCACGTTGAGCCGCCTGGTGCTCCAGCGTAGCGGGTTACGGTAAACGTAGAGGTCCATCATGATGGGGTTCTCCAGCAGGTTGCCGTTCAGGTCGGTCACGTCGCGCACGGTGATGTACACGTTCGTCTTCTCCAGATTGGCATCCGGCTCGTCAAGGTTGATGAGTAGGTTCTGCTTATCTGCCACGTAGCTGTAGTTCAGGTTTTCGCGCTGTCCGCTGTTGTCTATCGGTGCATAGCTCTCGCGGTCGCTCACCAGCTGCATCAGGCTGTCAGAGACGATGACATCCATACGAGTCGAGTAGTTGCCTTGGTTGTCGCGGCTCTGCTTGATGCTCTGTCCTGATGCCACCATGCGCTGTTCGTTGCTCTTCTGCTTCTCCATACGGCTGAAGGGCAGATAGACCAGTGTTCCCATCTCGCGTCCCAACGGCGTGCTGCCGGCATAGTCTTTTATGACGGCCAGCGGCAGTGCCATCTCGTAGAGTGCCACCTCGTCAATGTTGCCCTTAATGGCATCCGATGTGTTATAGGCATCCTTGTAAGTGATGCCCGCAGCCAGTGTACCGCCCAGTATACCGCCCAAGGTGTCGACGGCAAAGCTCTGCAGCAGTTTCTCGTCCACGTAGAGGTTACCCACGTTGCGCGAACGGTTCAGCGTCACGGTCAGGTGGTGCCAGGCACCGTCGTTGTAGGTCAGATTGCCGCTGTTCACCTCAAACTTGCCGTTGCGGTAGTATAGCTTGCCGTCCTTCAGTCCAATGTTGAAGTGGTTCTTCCACTGCGGCTCGTCCTGTGCCGGTCCGTTGGCCAGCAGCGTACCGTTGCTGTCGTCGGTGCGGAACCAGAACATCAGCGTGTAGTCCTGAGAGTTTTTGCGGACGAAGGCACTGTCGTTGAGCACCAAGCCCTGCTGTCCATCGAGTTTTACGCTCAGTCCTGCTGGCACACTCCATGTGGCGCCTTTCAGCATCAGGTCGGAACCGCCCAGCGCCTTGTTGATACATACGTTGCCGCGACCTTCGCTCAGCGCGAAGTTATCGAGCAGGCCCGGTTCGTAGCCCGTCAGGCGCTTCTTGGCATACCGGCTGATCTCTTCCTCGCCAAGGGCCTTGTTCCACAGACGGAACTCCAGCATGGTGCCTTGATAGGGATCAGTGTCTTTCTCGACAAAACGGAACCAACCCAACGTTTTGTAATGCAGCCCAGGTCCTAACGAGATGGGGCCAACACCCTCGTAAAGTTTGTCATAGGTACCCGTTCCTATCTTCGTGTTGCCGTCGTAGAAGTCGATGTATGTCTTGCTGTTCTCCACATCGGCCCTGAACACGATGCTGATATGGTGCAGGCCGTTGAACTGGATGGGCTGTTCGCTGTAATAACTGTCTCCGTTTATGCAAATCCACAGTCTGTTGTCGTATTTTAATCCTACCCCAAAGCCGTTGCTCTGATCGCCGTGCCACAGGATGCCAACACCCTTTGTGTGCTCATCGGGATTGATCATCATGTCCAGCGTGAAGCTCTTCTCCGCCAGGTTGCGCACGGCATTGGTCTGTGCGCCTACGTCTATACCGTCAAAGCGCAGGCATGTTCCCTGGGTGATGTTGGTCGAGTTGGTGTAACCCAGCACCTCGAAGTTGTTCACCTCCGACAGGTAGTTGCCGGCAATAGCTTCCGAGAAGGCAATGCTGATGTCGTCGCCGATGCCTAAGATGCCGTTCTCGGGTTTCGGTGTGCCGAAGGGCTGCGGACGGCGCGTGTCCTTGATGCCCGAGAGGATGGGCGACGAGGATGTCAGGTAGCCGTTGCCGTAGCGGCAGTACACCACGGCCCGCAGGTCGTAGTACTGCTCGATGGGATCCTTCTCGCCGAAGAAGCTGGTCATGATGTAGCCGTCGGTCTCTATCAGTCGGCACGTGCCGCTAGCCAGCGCCATCAGCGAGTCGCTCTTGTAGTACGAGCAGATGTTCACCCAGTCCTTGTCACCCTGCGTCGAGAGCTTGTACTGTAGCTCAATATGGTCGAAGTTGCGTTGGTTCACGTTGAAGCCGTCGATGCGTACCGGCATGTAGTAGCCGCGCTGCTCCTCGTCGTAGGGCGACTCGGTGTTCACCACCCACTTGTTGCCCGGTGTCGAGATGTTCACCTTGCCTGCCGTAGGCACGAAGTGTGCCGACAGTTCCAGGTTGACGGTCTGCGGCAGGTCGTTCTGGTCGTAGAGCTCCAGTCCCAGGTTCTCGTAGTCGAACGCCTCGCCGGCATACACCTCAATCTGCTTGGCCACGACCTCGCCCGGGTTGAGGGCCACCGTGTAGCCTGTTCCGTTGAGTGCGTTGCCACCGAACATGATGCGGGCGCCGTTCTGGTTCTTGCTGTCGGGGGCGCCCAGCGTGAACAGCGGTGAAGCCTTGTCGGGCGTCGGGCTCTCGTTACACAGATAGACGGTGAAGCGTGCTGGCTCGTCGTGGGGCACGTTCGAGACGATGCTCTGCTCGGTCCAGAGACGCAGCTGGTCAATCTTCAATGTCTTCTGGTCATACACCGTCCCAGGCTGGTAGAATTTCGTCCTGCGCTCGTCCTCCCAAGGCGCGGCGGTGGCACCGCCGTTGGTCCTGAAGATGAAGTTGCCGTACAGCTGTTCGTCGCCACTAAGGTATGACATGAGGCCTTTATTATGCTCGAGACTTTCCTTGGAATACTGTAAGAACGCGTCGGCATCGCCTGCCTTTACCAGTTTCTCGATATCGTTCTTGCTGATTTTGGACCGATAGACGCTGACGCTCAGGTTCGACTTGCCCGAAGCGTTGAGCACAAAGCCTGTACTCTTCGAATGGCCATCATTCTCTCCGTACTTATCATTAAAGTCGATATTGAAAATGGGCTTGATATTCATTTTGATTACTGACCCAGTTCCTAATTTTACATATATACCTGTAGTTCTTGTTTCGAACTCTTCTTTTATTAAGGTACTTGACAGTACTGTGCTAAGGTTGTTGAGCGACAGTGAGATTGGCTCAATACTCATATAGCGTGAGTAGTTGTCATTGGTGCTGAACGTCTCACTATATTGTACGTTGGCGGCACCGTCGAAGTCGAAATTCTTCACAAGGTCTGCATTACTGGCCGCCGTCAGTTTCTCCTTCTCATTTTGGGCGAGGAAGCTGGCCCAAGTAATGATTTCATTATTATACTGCGCCACCTCATCAACATAATCTGTGAGAGAGTCAGGTTGTATAATTTCGTACTTGGCGACAGTGTCCGAGGCTATGGCGGCATGATAGCCGAATTCCGGATTGTCGGCATCGACGGTACTGATATAGTAGCTATGTCTGTCACGGTTGGCCATGGCCTTTGCTTCCTCCGTGGTAGTGCCCTTGGGCAGCAGCAGATCGTTGCGTAGCTTCAGCAGGTTGGGCATCAGTTCGGTCTCGATATAGTGGCCTGTATAAGCGAAGTCCGAATTGAACTTGGCATAGAAGTTACAGACCTCGTCGCTGATGAGGTAGACTTTCTTGCCCTGGTTGTCGGTACCGGTGGCCAGCACCTGCACGGTTCCGTTCTTGATGTCGTAGGCATGTCCGTCCAGCTGTATCTTGCCGCTGGTGCGATTCTTCAGCAGCTTGAACTGGCTCTCGGGCACCATGCGCACGGCTACGGCATCCTCCGTGATGATGTTGTCGGTCATGCCGATGTAGATGTCGGCTTTCGGGCCCACCCATTTGTTGTCGCTCGAGGTCTGGATGCGCTTGTTGGTGGTCATTTCATAAGTGTACACCCAGTCACCGCCAGCCTTCAAACCGAAATTGAATGAAGCATCACTCGTGGTCTCGGCTTCGGAAATGGTTCCTGCATTGGTTCCTGTAACGCTACCAGCCCAAAATCCCTGATACATGTTTGACCCTGTACCTGTTGTCTGTTCGAGTGAGAGTCCGATATTACCATCCAATTGCCATGAGTAGGAATAGCTTAGCTTCGCTCCGCTCTCGATATAGGAATAGCTGTTGGCTCCCGGCGGGTCGCGCAGGATGTCGATGAGGTGTGTACCGCCCTTCGCCACCGTCTGCTTGCCGTTGGCTGCCGGCACGGCACCCATCACGTAGGCGCGCAGCACGTCGCCGTTGAAGGGCTTCACGTCGTAGTACACGCCGTCGTAGAGCAGGTTGATGTCGAGCGTGCGTAGCGAGCTCTCGTCGTTGCCCAGGAATGTGGTGTTCTTCGGACTGAACATATAGGTGCCGTAGCCGTTGGTGTCGAGCTTGACGCTGTCGGTCACCAGGTTGCCCACCAGGTCGTTGTGGAAATAGACCATACCCTCGTGCAGCGGCACAATGTCAGGCACCGTGTCGGTACGGTTATTATAGCAGTATTCCTCCTGTGCCTGTAAGGTAAACAGATAGGCGCCCAGGCTCATGAACACAGGGTGTCCCAGCACATAGCGCTCGGGCTGGCTGGCGGTCTTGGGGAGCCAGATATTCACCGTATCCTTCTGACCGTTGACGTCCATTGCCAAATAGAAGCTTTCGCCGAAGAAGCTTTCGCCCTTCATGTTGACCTGCTTCACGTCCAGCTTCACCGGGGTGTGGTACACGCTCTTGTATTCGGCGATGCTGTCATTGCCGTAACGGCTCAGGTCGAGCGTCTCGCCCACCTTGCCCTGCTGGAACAGCGTGGGATAGCCCGTACACGACTGCTCGGTAATCTTGTACTTCACGGGGTAGAGCATGATCTCATACTCGCCCGACGTGACGTCGGGATGCACGGTGATGTTGTGGCGTGTCATCTCCCAGCGGGTGATGTCCTTGGGCTGATGCGTCATCGGGTCGGTGGCGCCGTGGCGCAGCGAGTCCTTGCGCTCCTTGATGGTGAGGTCCAGCGGGTCGCGGACTATCCACGACGTGTTGTCGCCCTCCAGCTGCATCACCATTTTCAGGTTGTCGCCCAGGTTGTTGTACGACATCGAACGTCCCAGGGGCTTGGAGCCTTGTATCTCGCCGCCCACCATGCGGCCGCGCAGCCTCACCTTGGTCAGGTCCCACAGATACACGTCGGCAATGTTGCGCTGCCAGTTGTGCTGGGTCGGGTCTTGCTTGTTGTCCTGGTCGATGTAGTAGCCGTCGTTCTCGAAGACGTGGCCGTCCTTCTCCACCTGTATGCGGTGCGTACCTGCCGGCACGCTGATGGCGAAGGCGCCCTGGTTGTCGGTTTCCACGCGCTTCTGCTTGTAGTCGTAGAGCGGCTTGCCGTCGAGTCGGAACTGGGCACCGGGTACGGGGATGCTGCTGCCGTCGTAGAGCACCTTGCCCGAGAAGACGTAATACTCGCGCAAGGCCAGTACGGTATTTGTAAACTCGTTCTTGTCCTCGGTGAAGTTGCAGGTGGCACTGGTATAGCCGCCGCCATCACCCGTTGTCTGCACCTGAATGGTATATTCACCGACGTTAGGCAGATAAATCAACGAGTCGATGAGGAAGTAGCCTGTCTCATCAGTCGTTACGATGCGTTCCTTGCCGATTCCGGTAAGGTCATCACAGGGGATGGCCTTCACCTTGACGCTGCCGATGCCCGTGCCGTTGGGCATGCGCACATAGCCGCTCACACGGCCGAAGGCGTCGCACTGGCCCGAACACGTGAGCGAGTCGATATGTTGTCCCTCACACTGCGTCACGGCCTTCACCTTGTATTCGTATTGGTGATGGGCCTTGACCGTCTTGTCAAGATAGATAGCCTGGTGTACGTCGCCGGCAATGAGCCGGAATGCCGTCTCCTTGATGGTCTTGTCGCGGCGATATACCTCAAAGTAGTCGGCATCGCCGCCGCTGGTCACCCAGCTCAGGCGAACGGCATCGTGCTGCTGCTCCGACTTCAGCGAATCCATCTTGACGATGTTGTCGAAGTAGAAGTTGGAACTTGCACCATACTTTTTCGTGGAGGTCTTGGTATTATCATCGGAAAGACCGATGCGGAGCTTCGAACTGCCGCGCTCCAGCACGACACGGAAGCCGTAGTTGACGCAGGGCGAGGTGAGCTCCAGCGTTGCGCAGCCAGCCTTGCGCTCGCTTTCCGTAATGGTGTACTCATCGGTATAGCGAAGCTTGTTGCCCACGTATTTGTCGGTGTACAGCGTCATCTGGGCTGCATTGTCCCAAACATAGGTACGGATTTGTGTTAAGTCTCTAACCTCCACGGTTCTCGTCACATCCATGTCTTCTACCTGAAGGACTTTCGGAGACACCGTGCCGCTGACCACCTGCCACTGGCTGCCCAATGCTGACTGCAGTGCATTTGACGACATCTGTGTACCGTCAGTGCCTTGCGATGTGCCAAATGTCTTAGTATAATAGCAGTTTTCATAAGTAACGGTAGAGCTGGCGGTTTTTACAAACGATGCCCATTGATTGTCATAGTCAGGCATGTTTTGGGGATTGACCAGACAGTTCTTAATTATAACAGTACTATCTACATAACCCACCATGCCGCCGCACGAGTTTGGACTATTGGATTTATTAGATAATCCTGTACTACCAGTTAATTTCATGTCGGAACTGAACTCGCCATCGAACAGACAGTCGGTAATATTGGCATTGGCATCTATTCTGCCAACTAAACCACCAATGACATCAAAGGTTACATCAGAATATTTAATTCCAAATCCATAAAATCCATAATAAGGTATATGCTCTGAAAAAGTATATTTAACCGAAGAACGGCAATTAATAAGATTGCTGGGTCTCGTACTCTCTGAAATTGTTCCAACAATACCGCCGTGATATTCAGGATCAGGAGCAGGGGGGGCTTGTGAACTTATTATACCATCATCTTTGTTATAGCTCGATGAAGAATTTACTGTACCTGTGACATGAAGGTTTCTGATAGTAGCACCATTAAGTTTTCCGAAAAGGCTTTTATCAGAGAAATTAACCGTAATTGTGTGTCCCTTTCCGTCGAAGACACCGCTATAATCTCCAATATTACCCGTCACGGAGATGTTACTTTCGAGCACAGCGTCTAATTCTGTGGCTCCACTGCTAACATAATTACAGAAGGCATTCCAATCATTATCATTCTTGATGGGGAAGGGGCCTGTAATGACGGTGGCTTGCTGCTTGGGCACGCATGCGCCATTCACGATGTGCCAATTATCTTCATTCAATTTGGCCAGCAACCCACTGGCGCTGCCCGAGAATGCGGTGCCCTGGGTCGTGCCTAAAGTCTGGGTGTAATAACAGTTGACGAAACTAACAGAACTACCTGCATTGCGACAGAACGTGCATGATTCAGTTGTCTTGAAGGTGACCTTTTTCGGCTTGAATACGATATTGTAGAAATTACGATTTTTATCTCCACCAAGCCAACCAATGATACCGCCGCAGTGGCTGGTGCTGGATCCCAACAGTTGGCCGTCGAACAGACAGTCGGTCAGGCTCATCTTATCGGAACTAAAGGCTACTAAACCTCCGTGCGAACCGTCGCCACTGACCTTCGACGTGATGGTCACCGACGAGCGGCAGTTAGCAAGCGTTGTTTCACCATTGGAATGACCAATGATACCAGCGGCATACTTCGCTTTGGTCGTGATGGAACCAGCCGTATGCAGGCACTTGATGACGGCACCCTCGCCGACATAGCGGAACGGGGCGCAATACTGATCGCTAATGGGATTGCTATCGGTGCCGTAGCCAATGGTCAGCGTATGGCCCTGACCGTCGAACGTGCCACAATATCGCGTATTGCTTTCTCCCAGCATGTTCTCGCTGCCACTGATGTCCACATCGCTCAGCATCACGGCATTAAGGGTGGTCTTACCTGTAGCAACAATGGCACAGAACTGTTCCCAGTCGTTTTTGTCACTGATGGGGTATGTGTTATGATCCTGATCACTACTTTCAGAGTTTGGCTGAACAGTCCACGATACTTTCACTTTGTGAACATTATTCTGGCCCCAACCCGACGCCCTGACAGCATTAACCGTCAGAATGTCGGGTAACGCTAACTGCCGGATAGTTCCATTCTTGACTCCACCGGCAGTTTCACTGTAGCCCCAGCTGCTGGCCACCGACGCACGCTGTACACGGTAATAGACAGGCTTGTATTGATAGTCGGCCAACAACGTCTCGTCGGTGTACGAATAATTGGTCTTGCCTTGCTCGAAGCTCTCCTGCGCAATGGTGGTCCATTGTGCATCGTCGACATTTATCGTACCACTGGTATTGCGCTGGATAAGCCAGAAGTCGGTGGGCTGGATGTCCTGACGCGACGCATTGTCCACGGTCCAGGTCAGATCCATTTTGCCGTCATTTTGCATGGTGACAGTCAGGTTCTTGGCCTGATGGAAATAGGGTACGTCATAGTTATCTGACACCTGGCTTGTCACAGTATTGCCTTCGCTGTTTATGTAGTCCACCTCGACATACAAGTCTTTGATGAGCTTATCCGACGGCACGCTGAAGGTGCCGGAGGTCTCAGCCTTCAGGGAGACAGTCTTGTTCGCACTACCTTCTTTGTAGTGGGCGGAGGCTTTGGTCACCTCGCCGGCACTGATCTGCCATATCACACTGATTTCCTTGCGGTGTCCGGCATTGACATTGAGCATAGACCCCATGATGTTAGGTTTTTCAGTCTTAGGCGGGTCTGTTGTCGTAATGCCTGTCTTGGTAAAATCCTTGTCCCAACTATTCCAGCTATACTGGTCGCCGTATATCTCAATGGAAAAAGTAAGACTCTTGCCGCGCCACTCGTAGGGAGGTTCCCATTCCAGCTCAGCGGTAAAGCGATCGCCATCGGAGTAGATGGGTAGCCTTATCCCATCACTGGTCACGCGTACCCAGCTGCCGCTGGGATCCTTGACCTTCAAGACACCGTTCATGCTGGTTTTGAACGTGGTATAGTTGTTCTTACTACTGCTTGAGATGTTTCCCTGCGACTTGTAAAACAGCAACTGTTTCTGACTCATGTCTTGGGCACTCACAGAGATGTAGCCATCGGTAACCCACATGTCGCGGCCGTCCTTGTCGTAGACAGGCAACTTGAGGCTGATCTTGCTGCCCATACCGGTAATTTGGTAACTGCTGGCGTCCCACATCCAGTCATACGCCATCGCGCGCACGGGCATAAACATTATTAATAATAGTACGATGCGGAGCAACGGAATGAAACCGCTGTCCCTCCTGCTCGGAATTGATGGTGAGTAATTCATATCTATATGTTTTTAGTTTTACGTATTGTTGTTGCAAATATATGAAATATTGTCCTTACCGCCAAGTTTTTTGTTTCTTTTCTGACGTTTTGTGGTAAAATTATTACTTTCTGGGGACAAAATTACAACATATCGTTCAATAATATGTTCTCGTGGCGCACAATTTTGTTCTCGTGGCGCACAAGAAACATTTTTTTACGCAAAATCTGCATTTCATTGGATTTTTTTGTAACTTTGCCCCATAAATGCAATGAATATGAAAAAACTTATTTACATCTTTGCATTGGTTCTGGCGCTGGGCGCTTGTCAGGAAAAGAGTCAGCAAACAGCGGCTGTGGTATCGGATGCCGACAGCATTTATACTTATGATTATATCAAAATGCACTTCGTGAAGGAGCCCGAGCGATGCCTGGGACTCCTCGATACGGCAGAGATGAAGGGTACGATGACTGTTGACAGTTGTAACATGATGCGCGGTTATGTTTATAACACGGGTATGCAAGACCGCAAGCAGGGCCGACACTACATGCGGCTGGTACTGGACCGCGAAGGAATTGACAAGTCGAGCGACGTCTACCTGTCGACACTCGACGGCTACACCACGATCTGCATGTCGGAGGGAAAGGCCGAAGAGACGCTGAATGCAGCACTGGAGGGTATCGAACTGGCCCGCCAGCGTGGCTATAAGCGACAGGAGGCATCCTTCTACGCCACAGCAGGTTCGGCTATGGAGTTGCAACGCCCAGGTTCGGGCGAGGCGTATCTGAGGAAAGCCATCGACATCATCAGAAGTATGGACGATGCAGGTGCCCAGCCCAAGGCTTCGTACTATATGAGTCTGCTGGCCCAAAGGCTTGGCGAGAACAAGAAATACGCCGAAGGGGCACAGGTATGCCGCGAGCGGCTGGCCTTCATCGACGAGATGGAGCAGAAGGGTATCAAGATGCCTGAGGGCTACTTCGAGAAACAGCGGGGCGGAGCCTACTGCGTGCTGGCCTGCTTGGAGGCGGAATTAGGACACATGGACGAGGCGCGACGCGCTGCCGAGAATTTTGAAAAAACATCATACGCCATGACGCCCACAGGACAGTTTAACATTCTTCCCTACTATGTTAAGACGGGTAACAAAGCCCGCGTGGAAGAGCTAAGCGAGCGACGGGAGAAATTGCTGCAGCAAGGCGACACCATCAGCGAATTATATCGCACGCTGTTCATCAATAGAGCCAACCTGTACAACAGTCTGGGCGACTACCGCCGTGCCTTCGAGGCCACCACGCGCGCCTCTGTCATCCAGGACAGCCTCACAGTCCGTGAACGCAACAGCAAGGCAGAAGAGTATGAGGCGAAGTTTAAGACGCAGGAGGCTGAGATGGCTCTGAAAGAGAAGGAGGCCAGCGAGCGCATACACCTTATTATTAT
>Ga0310786_10004393_pt1 | contig 19685 bp, 19 predicted proteins | sample AusTroGonzalo_MG_FD_203881 | JGI IMG/M metagenome (GOLD analysis project Ga0310786, IMG submission 203881) | Bovine rumen microbial communities from tropical cattle in Woodstock, Queensland, Australia - Gonzalo_03 (v2) (version 2) | ecosystem: Host-associated > Mammals > Digestive system >... | reverse complement strand
GGACGCGAAGTGGCACAGCGGGTGCTGCATGCCCGCAAGGTCCAGCAACTGCGCTTCGAAAAGGAAGGAATCTCCACCAATGCCGAGATGAACAACCGCCTGATTGAAAAATACTGCCCGCTCAGCAAGGAATGCCGGGCGACGATGGAAACCATTATGAGCGGGACCGGGCTCTCGCTGCGGGCTTATTTCCGCATCATCAAACTGGCCCGCACCATCGCCGACCTCGCCGGAGCCCCGGACATTCTCCCCGTCCACCTGAGCGAAGCCGCTTCCTACCGCTTTCTGGACCGGAAAATGATTATGGAACTATAAATATCACAAAATTGTGCTATATTTGCATGAAATGGAATGAACTGATCAGACTGGCCATTAAACAAGGATGGTACAAATACAGATCCGGGGCAAGACATGATATTTACAGACACCCGGATAAAGATTATGAAATCCAAATGGAAAGATATCTCGGTCAGGAAGTCAGGCCAAGGTTATTACATAAATTGCTAATAGTAATTAATTGACGGATTATGGGGAAAATACTTGTTATCATTGAGAAGGATAAAAATGGATTTGGAGCTTTCTCCGACAACATTCAATCTACAATCATCGGGGAAGGGAAGACTGCTTCCGAAGCCAAGGCGGACTTTTTTCGTTCTTTTCAAGAAGTCGTAGAATCCTACGCATCGTCCGATGATATTCCGGCGGAACTCAAAAACCCTGAATTTGAATTCAGATATGATATTTCCGCATTTTTCAATCTTTTCGAATTTTTGAATATCTCAAAATTTGCCAAAAGAAGCGGCATTAATCCATCCTTGATGCGACATTATAAATTAGGGGATACTTATATTTCAGATACCCAAGCCCATAAAATCGAGTCCTGCATCCACGAGATTGGCCAAGAGTTTCTCAGTATTTCGCTTTAAGAGCAGTGTCAGAAATATTTTGTAAATTTGCGAGTTATGAAATCGATTCTGGGAATAGGCAATGCATTGACGGACATTCTGGCAATTCTGCCGGACGACAGCCTGCTGGACCGGCTGCACCTCCCGCTCGGGAGCATGCAGCACGTGGATAAGGAGACGGGAGACCGCATCTGGAACTCCCTGAGGCCGCTCGGGGTACATTATGTAGCCGGAGGCTCGGCCGCCAATACGATTACCTGCACCTCCACCTTCGGGATGCCTTCCGCCTTTATCGGGAAGATCGGGGACGACGAACTGGGACATCTTTTCAAGAGCGACCAGGCCCAGCACGGGGTCAAAAGCACCCTGCTGACCGGGAAAAGCCCTTCGGGACGGTCCGTGGTCTTTGTCACCGGCGAGAATGCGGAGCGCACCTTCGCAGTTTATCTGGGCGCCGCGCTGGAACTGGTACCCGAAGACCTGAAGCCGGAGTATTTCCAGGGATACGACTATTTCCACATCGAGGGTTATCTGGTCCAGAACCAGGCCCTGATCCGCCGCGCCGTGGAGATGGCGCACGAGGCGGGCTGCCTCATTTCAATCGACATGGCCTCCTATAACGTCGTGGAATCCAACAACGCTTTCCTCCACGACATCATCGACCGCTATGTGGACATCGTCTTCTCCAACGAAACCGAATCGAAGGCCTTCACCAAGATTGCCGACCCGCGCGAAGCGCTCGACGAGATCGCCCGCCACTGCACCATCGCCGTGGTGAAAGTGGGCAAGGACGGCAGTTATGTCAAGTCCGGGGACGAAGTGCATTACATCCCCGCCTGGCCCGCAACCCCCATCGACGCGACGGGCGCCGGCGACACCTATGCCGCAGGCTTCCTCTATGCCCATTCCCTGGGCATGCCGCTGAAGGTTTGCGGCGAGGTGGGCTCGATCATCGCCGCGAAGGTGGTGGAAGTCATCGGCACCAAAATTGACATTCCCCGCTGGAAGGACGCCAAGGCGGAAATCCGCAGCTTACTCGAACAGTCAGGCCGATGAAAAAGTACCTGATCGTTTTCCTGATTTCGATGGTGCCGCTGATTGAATTGCGCGGCGCCGTTCCCTATGCCGTCGGGGTCGGGCTGCCGGTGGCGCCGTCATGCCTGGTGGCCGTCATCGGCAATATGATTCCCGTGCCCTTCATTTTCCTTTTCGCCCAGAGAGTGCTGGAATGGGGGCAGGATAAGAAGTTGATCGGCGGATTCTGCCGCTTCTGCCTGCAGAAAGGAAGGAAAGGCGGCGCGAAGCTGCAGGAGAAGGCGGGGCGCGGGCTCTATGTCGCACTGCTGCTGTTCGTGGGCATTCCCCTGCCGGGCACCGGAGCCTGGACCGGGACGCTGGCCGCGAGCCTGCTGAACATGGATTTCAAAAAGAGCATGACCGCCGTACTGTGCGGCGTGCTGCTTGCCGGCACCATTATGCTGGCCGCTTCCCTGGGCGTTTTCGGGGCTGTATCGCTGATTAAGTAGAAAGTTATGAGAGTACTGAGACTGACCAATACACTGAGCCGGAACAAAGAAGTATTCAAGCCGGTGCATGAGGGCCGCGTGGGCATGTACGTCTGCGGTCCGACCGTCTATGGGGACGCTCACCTGGGCCATGCGCGCCCGGGCGTGACCTACGACGTGCTGTTCAAGTTCCTGACGCACCTCGGATACAAAGTGCGCTATGTGCGCAACATTACCGACGTGGGCCATCTGGAGCAGGATGCCGACGAAGGCGAAGATAAAATCGCAAAGAAGGCACGTCTGGAGCAACTGGAGCCGATGGAGGTGGTGCAGGCCTACACCCTGCGCTACCACGAGGCGATGCGCGCCCTGAACGTCGCGCCGCCGTCCATCGAACCGCGGGCGAGCGGCCATATCATCGAGCAGATTGAATCGATCAAGAAGATCCTTGCGGCGGGATACGCCTACGAAAGTAACGGCAGCATCTATTTCGACGTACAGAAATACAATCACGACCATCATTACGGAGTTCTTTCCGGCCGCAACCTGGACGATACGCTCGAGGGCACCCGCGCCCTGGACGGACAAAGCGACAAGCGCGCCCCCTTCGACTTTGCGCTGTGGAAAAAGGCGGAGCCGGAGCACATCATGCGCTGGCCTTCGCCCTGGAGCGACGGCTTCCCCGGCTGGCACCTGGAATGCTCCGTGATGGGCGAAAAATACCTCGGAACGGAGTTCGACATCCACGGCGGCGGAATGGATCTGATGTTCCCCCACCACGAATGCGAAATCGCCCAGAACGTGGCCAGCCGCGGAACGCAGGGAGTCCACTACTGGGTGCACAACAATATGATTACCATCGGCGGACAGAAGATGGGCAAGTCGCTGGGCAACTTCATCACCCTGCCCCAGCTTTTCAGCGGGGACCATCCCAAACTGGACCAGGCCTATGACCCGATGACGGTGCGCTTCTTCATCCTGCAGGCGCACTACCACGGCACGCTCGATTTCTCCAACGATGCACTTCAAGCGGCAGAAAAGGGGCTCAGGCGCCTGCATCAGGCGGCCAAGGACCTCTACGCGATGGCCGGACGCAAGGCGCCGGTCTGCGTGTACGGCGAGCTGCCTTCCGTCACCGCCCCCGACAAATGCCCGGAGGGGACTTCAACGGAAGTCAAAGCCATTTTCGAAGGCATTTACGACGCCCTTTGCGACGATCTCAATACGCCGGTCGCCCTGGCGCAGCTGTCAGAGGCCGTACGCCTCATCAATTCCGCCAAGGCGGGCAGCGTCAAACTGGCTCCGGCGGACCTTGATGCGCTCTGCTTCCTTTTCGACAACATCGTTTTCGGCGTACTCGGCCTGAGGGAAGACGAAGGCGGTTCGGACGGAGCGCGCAAGGTCATCGACGGCTTGATGGAAATGGTGCTTGAGCAGCGTGCGGCGGCAAAAGCGGCCAAGGACTGGGGCGTTTCCGACCATATCCGCGACAGCCTCAAAGCCCTCGGAATCACCGTCAAGGACACCAAGGACGGTGCCGAATGGACCCTGGAATAAGTTTCACTAAATCATAACCAATCGAGATGAAGAACTACACAATCGCAGTCGCCATCATGATGGTGCTCTCCGCTGGTCCTGCCGCCCACGCGCAATTCAACCTGAAGAACCTGGCCGGCAAAGCCGCAAGCGCCATCAAACCCGGCGCCAGTAATGCCAGTGCGGGCAGCAACGCTACAAGCAGCGCTGCGAGCAGCGCCTCCGTTCCGGCAGCCAAGGGCAAAACTTTCTACGTAAGCATCACGACGGGATCGGCCCGTGCCGACGGCCTGTCGGCGACTTCCGCCATGAAAGACCTGCAGAAAGCCATTGACACGGCGGAAGAAAACGATGTCATCCTCGTGGCCGAAGGCAACTACCTCGGCAATCTGGACCGCGGCTATGTGGAAAGCGGAAAGTTCGGCAATGCCCAGAACGACCGCGGCAAATACATCAGCATCTACGGCGGTTATGCTACTGACTTCAGCGAGCGCGACGTCATCAAGCACGTCACCAAGATCCAGCCCACCAGCCAGAAATTCACCGCTCCGCTGATGAACATCAATGCCCGTCGTCCTTATGGCTATACCGGTCCCGTGGGGACGGTCGTCATCGACGGCTTCACCTTCGATCTGGGCGAAAACAACCGCTATTGCGTGGCCAACGTGGATCTGGAGATTACCGGTACGCCTAACACGGGCGTCCTCACCGGCCGCTTCCTGGAGCCCGACGCCTCTCCCCAGTGCCCTACCGAAGGTTACTCCAGCGGGGACGAATATGCCCTGCACATGGATGTAGAAGGCAATATCCGCGTTTCCAACTGCGTTTTCGTCAATTGCCGAGACTATGGTATCTCCGCCATGATGGGAATGGGTCACATGGAAATCTGCAACAATATCTTCGTTGCCTGCCGTTACGCCGCCTGCCAGGTCCGTGGCAGCACCCGCGACGCCGACATCGAAAAGGTTTCCCTGGAATTCCACCACAATACCGTGCTCTTCACCTGGACCCGCACCAAGACCTTCGAAGATATGGGACAGGGCTTCCGTTTCATGAACGGCATCCGCACCATCGACGTCCATAACAACATCTTCGGATGCAACAGCAACTGTGCCGTCGAGCGGGTGTACTACGAATCCAACAAAGAGATGGAAAAACTCAAGGTGAGCAACCTGTACGACAATTATTATTTCGCCAACCGGCGGGATCTTGAAATCGCCGCAATGGGCGCTCCCTCCATCTCCGTCCCCGCCGCCCGCATCGAGGAAGCCGAACAGATCGGACCCAAATACGAGGGCAACGTGGAAATGCCGGAAGGGAACGACGCGTTCCTTAACGCCATCGACAAACCCTATCTGGAAGGCTTCCTGAGCCTGAAGATCATGTCTTCCCAGAGTTACAACCCCAACTCCGCCGCCAATCAGATCAACCGTGCCTTCGGTTTGAACCAGCAGGGCAGCGAGATTGTCCGTCCCAGCATGTACTGCAACAAGTATCCTTGGGAGAAGGCAGCGGATCTTTTCGGGAAAGTGGCCAATTACGGCGCGCAGATGCCGCGTTAAGCCCCTTGAAGAAAGTCCGCATCACCGCCGTACGCCAAACGGAGTATCCGGACCTGATGGCCCGGTATGAGAACCCCGTCGAACATAGCTGCGATGTGCGCATCGGTCAGCAGTGGGTCTCCGTGGACGGAAAATGTCCGGAGGGCTTCTGTCCCTCCGCTTGGGATTCGGTGCGTCTGTTCGCCGAAGCGCTCGCCCGCGGCGAGGGCAACTTCTTTGACGGATGGATGCGCAATCCCCTCAGCGCGATGATCAGTTGCAACGACGGCTTCCGCCCGGTAAGTTTCTACCTGGAATTATTATGAGAAACACAGTGATTTTCAGTGCTTTCCTTGCACTTTTACTGCTCTCCTGTAATGGAGGACAGCCGGCAAGCGCTTCGCTTGACGAACTTTTCCTGACCCGCCGGAGCATCCGTGCGTATGAAGCAGGAAGGAGCATTTCCGAAAAACAGGTGCGCGACCTGCTGACCGCTGCACAGAATGCTCCTTCGTGGGCGAACCAGCAGCCCAGCAAGTACTATGTGGCCATAAGCCCCGAGAAACGCGATGCTGTGCTGGAACTTATCGGCCGGAACAAAGAGCGCGTAGCCAATGCCCCCGTAATGATCGTTTCCACCTTCGAGTTGGGCAAATCCGGCTATTTCCGGGACAAGCAAGTCAACGAGGCCGCAGATTACTGGGGCGCCTACGACAACGGGCTCAGCAATGCCTACCTCATCCTGAAAGCGAGGGATATGGGCTTCGACACCCTGATTATGGGGATGAGGGACGCTGATGCGTTACGCGCCCTCTTCAATATCCCCGAGGAAGAAATGATCCTTGCCGTCATCGCCCTGGGCTACCGCGCGGAAGAGCCCAACATGCCCGCTCACCGTCCCTTAGAGGAAATCGTGAAATTCTATTAAGCCTGATTTTATAGCAAAAGGGCGGCCTACACAGGTAGGTCGCCCTTTTTGTAACGGTTTCGTCCGCCTTACAGCGCCTTGATGTATTCGTCGATGGCCTTGGCGGCGGTACGGCCGGCGCCCATGGCGAGGATGACCGTGGCGGCGCCGGTGACGGCGTCACCGCCGGCGAACACGCCCCTGCGGGTCGTGGCGCCGGTCTCGTCTGCGACGAGACAGCCCCGCCGCGTCACGTCCAGCCCGGACGTCGTTTTGGAAATCAGAGGGTTCGGCGAGGTTCCGAGGGCCATGATGACGGTCTCGGTAGGGATCTCGAACTCGGAGCCTTCCACGGGAACCGGACTGCGGCGGCCGCTCTCATCAGGATCACCGAGCTTCATCCGCACGCACTTGAGGGCGCGCACCCAGCCTTTCTCGTCGCCCAGCACCTCCACCGGGTTGGTGAGCATATCGAAGACGATGCCTTCCTGCTTGGCGTGATGCACTTCCTCCACACGGGCGGGAAGTTCCACCTCGGTGCGACGGTACACGACGTGCACCTCGGCGCCCAGACGAAGGGCGGTACGGGCGGCATCCATCGCCACGTTGCCTCCACCCACGACACAGACCTTCTTGCCGGCGTGGATAGGAGTGAGATAATCCTCGCGGAACGCCTTCATCAGGTTGTTGCGGGTCAGGAACTCGTTGGCGGAGAAAACCCCGTTGAAGTTCTCGCCGGGGATGCCCATGAACTTGGGAAGACCGGCACCGGAGCCGATAAACACGGCCTCGAAGCCTTCCTTGTCCATCAGCTCGTCAATTGTCACGGTACGCCCGATGATGACGTCCGTCTCAATCTTCACGCCCAGACGCTTGACCTCTTCCAGTTCCTTGGCGAGCACCTTCTCCTTGGGCAGACGGAATTCGGGGATACCGTATTCCAACACGCCGCCGGCCTTGTGCAGGGCCTCGAAAATGGTGACGCTGTAGCCCCACTTCGCCAGGTCGGAGGCGCAGGCCAGACCGGCAGGGCCGGAACCCACCACCGCCACCTTGTGCCCGTTGGGGGCAGGGACGGTCGCACCGGAACCGCCGTTCGCGTGACTCCAGTCCGCAACGAACCTTTCCAGTTTGCCGATGGCCACCGGCTCGCCCTTGATGCCGAGGATGCAACTGCCCTCGCACTGGGACTCCTGCGGGCAGACGCGTCCGCAGACGGCAGGCAGCGAAGAATCTTCGGCGATGATGCCGGCAGCACCGCGGAAATCGCCCGCCAGCACCTTCCCGATGAATTCGGGAATCTGGATATTCACGGGGCAGGCGCCCACGCAGCGCGGATTCTTGCAATGCAGGCAGCGGGAAGCCTCCAACTGCGCTTCTTCGACATTGTATCCGTAACAGACCTCTTCAAAGTTCTTGGCCCGTACCAGCGGGTCCTGTTCCCGGACGGGAACCCTGGGAATCTTGTTTGCCATTTATTTGCCCCTCCCTATTTTACAAACGTGTTTTTCATTGGCCTCGGCTTCCTCGGCCTTGTACTGTCCCTGACGGCGCATCGCCTCGTCGAAATCGACCTCGTAACCGTCGAATTCCGGTCCCTCGACGCAGGCGAAGCGGGTTTTTCCGCCTACGCTCACGCGGCAGGCCCCGCACATACCGGTGCCGTCCACCATCAGGGTGTTCAGGCTCACGATAACGGGCAGACCGAGTTTCTTGCAGGTCAGGGTAGTGAATTTCATCATGATCATCGGGCCGATGGCCACCGCCTGGTTGTATTCGTGCCCCTCGGCGACGAGTTTCTCCAGCAGCGCGGTCACCATGCCGTGGAAGCCCTCGGAACCATCATCGGTGCAGATGAAGACATTGTCGCTCACCGCTTCCATTTCCTCCTTGTAGATCAGCAGGTCCTTGGTCTTGGCGCCGATAATCACATCCACCTTCGCACCGTGCGCGTGCAGCCATTTCGCCTGCGGATAGACCGGAGCGGTACCCACACCGCCGGCGATGAAGATGTAGCGCATGGAAGAGAGTTTCTCCGGGGAGAACTCCACGAACTCGGAAGGAAGACCGAGCGGGCCGACCACGTCGGCAAAGCACTCGCCCTCTTCGAAGGCGATGATGTCCGCAGAAGAGGCACCGATCTGCTGGGTCACGATGGTAACGGTTCCCGCCTCGGCATCATAATCACTGATGGTCAGCGGAATACGCTCTCCTTTCTCGTCCGCCCGGACGATGAGGAACTGGCCGGGACGGGCCGCTGCGGCGAGCCTCGGGGCTGAAACCTTCATCCGACAAATCGTCGGAGTCAGCATTTCCTTTTTTACTACTTCAAACATTTTTTATTTTTTAAAAATCTATCGGCAAAAGCAAGATAATGTTCCCAGTCGAAAAGGGTAATCTCGTGTTTCCCTTCCCGGAGGTGATAGGCCATCCGGTCGGAGACAAGGGACTGTCCGGGCACAGGCATCTTCGCTCCTTTCAGGGCTTTATAGCCATAGAGCCCGTAGGCCTGCGACGCCGCCACCGCGGAGAGGAATTCGCCCTTGGGATCCGACCAGCGGTCCAGCGAAGCACTGGCGACATAGAGCGGGCGCGGGGCGATGAGTGCGAGGAGCTCGTGCTGGTCGAAGGGCAGCAACTGCTCCTTCCCGGCGTATTTCTTGAAATTTTCGCAGAACCAGTGCGGAAAACTGCGATTGATGATCTCCACCGTCTCGCCATAGGCCCGACGGGAAAGTGCGGCGCCGCCGCAACCGGACTCATTGGAAATCACCAGGGCGAAACGCGGGTCGGAAGCGGCCGCCCAAAGGGCCGCCTTCCCCATCCGGGAATGTCCGAAAACGGCCACGCGGGACGCATCCACGGAAGGTTCTTCCTCCAGGTAATCGAGCGCACGGCTCAGGCCCCAGGCCCAGGCGGCCAGGGTCCCCCATTCGTCGGGTTCGGGATAATGCTGTCCTTTCTTGTAATGCCGGGACTGGATGCCGTTGCGGAAGCCGTCGTCAAAATCCGGGTCGAGATCTCCGTTGTAGAAGGTCACCACGGCATAGCCCGCTTCGAGAATCCGTTCCAGCGGCCAGCGCGAAGCCTGTGCCCCGCGGGCACTGCGGCTTTCCACTTTATTGCGGTCGATGCCGGGATAGGCGCCATAACGCCGCTGCATCGTCTCCGGCTCCAGCCTCCACAGCGCCTCGTCGGCGACGATACTGGAATTACCGAAAAAATTGATACCCAGAAAGGCAGGGACGGGACAAGTTGCCCCGGCGGGCGTGTAAATCAGCAGGTCCATCCACCGGCCCAGGCCCAAATCGAGGCGGACCTGCTTGCGGTTCGCCAGGCCTCCCAGCACCTCGCCGGCACTTTCCTTCATTTTCGTCTTGAGCGTATCCGGGCCGGCCGGGGCCCGGCCGAACATTTCCCGCTCGAAGAGGGCATAGATCTCCGCACGGCGGCGCGATTCCCAGCCGTCGCGTCCCTTCACCTTCGAGCCGTCGGCATAACGCATCAGTTCGGGCAGCTTGTAGGCAGGGACCGCCGCTTCGTCGTAATTGATGCTGTTCGAGCGCATGCCGAAGTCCGTCACCGTATCGGGATCGGCCACCGCCGCCGCAGCCGATTCCTGCGCCGCCTTTACCTGCCCGGGCGTCAGATGGAGCGGCAGATAGGCATTGCCGCGGACATCCCTTCCGCTCAGGACACAGTACCAGGTGGCCGCCGCGATGTAGCGTCCCACCAGGTTCAGGTGATAGCCGTCCCGGTTGACATTGTCCCGGTACCAGGTGGCCCGGTAATTCTGCATGGCGGTGCCGCAGGGTACCAGTTCGAGTCCATGCCGCTTCGCCGCATCGGCGGAAGCACGCAGAATGGACAGGTACATGACCTTCTGGTCGCAGCCGTAGTTGGAGAAATTGAGATTCAGTGCATCCCGCGCATAGGCCCAGGTCTGGTGGAAGAGCAGCCGCGGCATCCTGTCGAGCCGGGCCGTCACATAGCGGATCAGCCGCTCCAGCCAGGGTTCATAACTTGCGGGAATGCCCGATAGCGGGCTGCTCTGCTGGAAGGAAACGACATCCCAGGGCTCGTCCGCAAGGGCCTGGGGCAGCGCGGTCTTTTCCCGCACTTCGCGCCCGCCCTCCGCATCGATCTTGCGATAGGAATAGGCAGGAGCGCCGCTTTCGGCGTTCAGCGCATGCTTTTCCAGGGAACATCCGCCGATATAGAGATTGCCGATGATATAGACGGCGCCGGCATCGGCAGCGATTTCATGAAGGTTCTGCTCGATGGCATCGACGGAAAAACTATTCCCGATGGCCAGAATGCGAAGGGTATCGCCCTGATGCGCAAAGCTCCTCAACGCCGCAAGTAGCAAGAGGACCGCCAACAAGGGAAATCGTCTGAAATTCATAGCTTGCAAAGATAACGATTTCTTTTGTGTAACATCGTAGCGTTAGCAAAAATGTTTATATTCGCGATATGATTAATCACATTCTCAAATTCTTACATTTATTTGCCCTACTTCTGTTTTTAGGAGGGTCCGTTGGAATCAGCGCTCAGGATTTACGCATTGTATCGGACAGCAAAGGGCGAATTGGTTTTTCTGACGCTGACGGCAACATCGTCATAAAATGCATTTATACTGCAGCATTACCCTTTGAGGATGGACTTGCAAGGGTTTGCAAAAAAGATCAATGGGGTATGATTGACAGCCTCGGGAATCCTGTTCTACCGGTGAAATATGATGAGATTTATCCTTTTGAGAGGGGCGTCGCTAAGGTCAGAATCAAAGATAATTACGGTTTGATAGACGGAAAGGGACAGTGGGTTTTACCTCCGGACTATACCCATATATCTCCGTTCAACGCTTATGACCTAGCCTGGTTTGCGACCGGCAAACTCAAATCTGACGGAAAAAAGCTCAAGCTTTTTGGCGGCAAAGTCGGTATCGTTTCCAGAAAGGACGGAGTCAAAGTCGGGACGGGATATGACGGACTGGCAGAGTTTTCTTTACGTCCGAACGACTGGATGGGGTATACGACCGGGGCCAAGATTCTTTCTTACGGACTGCTGGACACCCTGAGAACAGATTGTACCTTCCTGGCCTACGATAAAGATTCCAACGGGACATTGATATCTCCGGGACTGATTGACGGGACGACAGGCCAGGTCATTGTCAAAGCCGGGACCTATCATAAAATTTGTCGACCCGTTGGGGGGATGATGCGTTTTTATGCCCGCCCAGGAAAGAATGGGACCGTCTTTGGGTACTACAATCTGACTTCTGGGAAAGAGATTAGATGTACAGTTCCGGACTACAGCGGGGGAAGGGAAATCACCCACAGTGATTTTGTAGGGGACATCGCCCTTGTCATCAGCGGACAGGAAAAGACTGCAGACGGCAAATGGAGCGCCACAGGCTACACGGCCATAGATAAAGAAGGAAAAACTGTCAACGCTAATATTATTCGTGCTAAATTCGGTTTCGGGAAAGCCGCCAAAACCGGATACTGGGCCTTTTTCAAAAAGACAGATGGCCTCCAGACCTGTGAATTAACTGACGAAAATGGTTCTTCTTTTTTCTTGAATACTGATTATACGGACATAATTTTTCCTGTTGCCGACAAGGAAGAAGCTGACGATTTATTTTGCGTACAAAAGGGCTCTCAATGGGGTGTAATTACCAAAGACGGACGGATAGTCGTTCCTTTTGAATGGGATAAACTCCTCGCCCCCCACCATGGGGTAATCTATGCGTGCAAAGATAACAAATGGGGACTGTTACTCACGGACGGCAGCGAACTGATTCCCTCATTATACAACGAGATAGCGCCTGGCGCAGATAGGAATTCGACAAACATTTTTGTACAAACGGACGATAAAAATTGGCAAAACCTGATAGTGGGCGAGGCAAAACCATTCCCGCGTCGCTATCAGGCCATCGAAAATTTCAAAGATGGTTTTGCCTGGGTACAGCCAGTCAATTTTCCGCCGCAAGATACTTTTTTCAACAAAATCCAAAGGGGGTTGGACAACGATTCTGCAATGGGCTACATCGTCGACACAAACGATGCAATTGTCTCTCCGCTCCCCGTTGCCAGAAAGTATGCAGCCGCCTTCCGCAAAGCGCTCATTGAGGGGAATGGAGTCCTTAGCTTGCAAGAAGCCAGGCGCTTACTTCTCTTCCTGACAATTCCCTACCGCACCGTTAAACTGTCCAATGCAATTACTGAAGATGAATGGGATTACTAGAATAGCCTTGATTATCGGCATACTTTCCCCGCTTGCACTTGGAGGCCAGACACTGGAAAACCATCGCGAACCATACAGGAGAAGTTCACTTTATTCCCTGCTGATCAACCAGCGGGACCGGGCTTTCTCCAGAGACATCCGGGATGCCTATCTGGAAATTCCCGTTCCGGACAAATTCAACGACCACAACCTAAGTGTCCGGGTCCTGACAACCACGGGGAATGATGCAGCCGATATCGAACGTTTCCTGAGCGACAACCAGGTCGCATCCCGCCTTGTTGCCAGATGGTTCAATCGGGATAAATTGACCGGAGAATGCAATATGGACCTCATTGCCGAACGCGGCCTGTACAATGCCAGCGAATTCGACAAGAAGATGGCCAGCCAGACTTTCCGCGGAGAAGCCATGCTGATGGACAGCGGAGAAGACCTGATTGAAAACACCTTTGTGGTGGTCAACGATATCCGCTACGTAGATAGAGAAAAAGCCGGAGCAGCGGCAGCTATCACCATCAGTATCCTGGGAGCCCTCGCTTCCATGGTGACAGGGCAGAACTTTGCAGACCTTGCGAATGGACTCGGAAATATTGCCATGTCATACAAGGGCTTCAAAGTGAGCATCACATCGTATCTGTACCGGCTGGAATGGAATGACGAGACAGCCGGGACATTCTACAAAACCCAATATTCCCCGGTCCCGGATGCTGAAAAAGCCGCCGCCTTTGAAGCCGGACGCAGTGCTTATCGTTTAAAATATGTCGGGAAATGCGAAAGTGCGGGCAAAGACATCTCGTTTATGGGAATTAACGAAACCTCCCCAAAAACCATGGTGCTGAAAGCCTGCCGGCGTGGCCTTGACGACAATATTGCGACCCTTCAGAAAAGTTTTCCCGAATTTCGTACCCGTACGCCTTTTGCAGGCCTTTCCCCAATCACTGCCTACTTAGGTCTCAAAGACGGGGTCAATGAAAAATCCCGCTTTGAAGTTTTGGAAGCCTGCGAGGATGCAAACGGGAAAATAAGCTACAAGAGGGTGGGCATCGTCAAACCGGTACCGGGCCTGATTTGGGACAACCGGTATATGGCTGTCGAAGAAGGCGCCCCCAATGCCTCGTTGGGCTATACAACCTTTACAAAAATCTCAGGTGGCGAATTTATGCAGGGAATGCTACTTCACGAAATTGACTGATTAACCTTTAACAAATAACTCTCATGAAAAAACTATTTATCTTTCTTGCCCTCTTTCTGGTCAGTGCATCCGTATGTTCCGCCCAAAAGTATGTATTGGGGGATTTCCTAGAATTGGATGGCGTCCCCTGTTTTGTCCTTCAGGTTGATGACTCCGGTCAGCACGGACTGATTATGAGTATGCCGGCTCTGGGCAGGGGCAATATGATTATTGACTTTAATGAAAAAGTATGGGTTGGTCAAAATGCCAAAAAGAAAGACATTGCTAATTACCACAGCCAGCATCCGGACTGGATTTGCAAGTCTTTTGACTGGCAATCAAAGAAAGGCTCCACCGCAGAAGAAAAGAAGATATACGCACAGACACTTGCAGATCTGGAAGAATATTTGGGATCGGATGGGGAGAAAAACACACAGATCATAACCAGCTACTGTGAGGAACACGGATATGACATAGCCCGTTTCTTTCCTGAAATTGCCTGGGCAAAAAACCTGGGAGAGGGCTGGTACGTAGCCGGAGACGACGAACTTGACAAATTTGCTACGTTCTACGCGGGTGGCGTTAACCAAAAAATCCTTGGAGCGAGATGGCTTTTTATTGCATCCGATCTCTCTCAAGGTAATTTTCAGATGCGTTATGGACTTCAAGCCTACGCCCAGATCGGCATCCGATCTTCCTCCCTTTGCCGAAACAAAAAGGGTCTACTGATGTTTCAGGAACTGGTTGTCATGCAAACCAAGGCCGGTCCCTGGTGGTTCATCTGGAATAACGGGAAATGGGGCGGAGACAGAAATGTAGCTGCCATACGTAAGTTCTAGGGCTTAGGTTAACGAAACTTTTCTTATTTTTGCAACCGATTTGGGGCGGAGCACCCGCCCCGAAAGAATGGTCCCGTAGCTCAGTTGGATAGAGCAACAGCCTTCTAAGCTGTGGGTCGCGCGTTCGAGTCGCGCCGGGATCACGACTGCCGCAACATCACTTTGTTGCGGCAGATTCGTTTGAAAAGTCAGCGAAATTGGAGGAATAACCTTCGATTTATCCATACGCGCCAAGGCGGAGATGACGGGCAGGCTGCAGACCCTGGCGGGCGTGTCCACCCCCGGACACGGGTAGGGGGCGGGGCCCGCAAGATACGAGTTCCGCTCAGCGGGACGAAGGAGATTGTGGGAGGGGCCGGAGTGAGCATAGCGAACGGAGTTCCGCCAGAGTCTGGCTGCCTGACGGCTCGGAGCCTTTGCATACTACAAAAAAAGAAGGTGACTATCAGTCTTCCGACTTTTTAGTCGACCTCTTGTTGTACGTTGAAAAATCCGCTTTTTGACGATTGCAAAAGTACAAAAAATCTTCAAAACGCACTATTTGACAGGTTGCGGGATAGAAAAATTACGGCTACTTGAAAAGTCGTTGGAAAAAGTGTATCTTTACCACCTATTAGCAAACATTTCGGTCTATGAAACACACTTTTATATTTGCCGCCTTTCTGTGCTGCGCGGCCACACTGATTTCCTGTGAGAAAGAGCCGGGGAGCCTCCCCGGAAAACAAAGGGTACGCTGCTACGAGTACGGCGCCAAGACTGAAGGGTTTACGAGTTGTACGCGGGAGACTTATTCCTATGACAACAAAGGGCGGGTGACCGAGGTCGCCTATGACGACGGGAACAAGCAGTCCGTCGCCCTTTACGCCTATGGCAACGGCAGCATCACCGTGACCATCAAGCCCTCAAAGGACAGCCCCCTGGTGACCGAGGTGTACAAGTATACCCTGGGAGAGATCGGCTTCATCAGCAAAATGGCCGTCACGACGGAGGACAAAACAACGGAGTACAATGTCCTCTATGACGCCGACGGCCATCTGAAAGGCGTCGAGGAAGGAATGGAAATGAAGTGGAACGATGGAGAATACACCGGGTACTTCTTATACACCCTGAAAGCCTCGAATATCCCCTTCCACGGATTCGTCCCCTACAACGCCATCCCCGGTGCCGCCACAGACGCCGCCCTCTACCGTCAGGGCCTTTTCGGCAAGGTCAGCGCACACCTTCCCGGGGAATTAAGCGTAACCGGACTCAACCAGGAGACAACGACATTCGAGTATAGCCTGGCAGACGGACGCGTACAGTCCGTCAAGGAAACCATCCTTTCCAAGCCCATCCTCGGCGAAGAAAAGACGGAATACCGCTACTCCCGCGTCACCTGGGCGGAGTAACGCCATACCCCAACCGGTATGCAGCGCGTTTCCCTCTGGAAATTATTCCTGGTCTTCAACAAGATCGGAGCCTTCACCATAGGGGGCGGGTATATGATGCTTCCCGCCATCGAAGATGAGTTGCTGCGGCGGAAGTGGATCCCTGAAGCCGACCTGCCCGACGTCGTCGCGCTCTCCCAGAGCGCTCCCGGACTGATTTCCGTCAATATGGCCATTTTTGCGGGATACCGCCTGCACGGGTTTGCAGGCAGCATCGTCGCCACCCTGGGCTGCATCCTGCCGCCCTTTGCCATCATCCTCGCCATCGCGATGTTCTTTTCCGATTTTTCCGACACGCCGGTGGTCCAGCGCATTTTCGCCGGGGTACGGCCGGTCGCGGTCGGGCTCATCGCCGCTTATACGATCAAGCTGCTCCGCGCCGGCGGCGGACGCTGGTGGAAGCTGCTGCTGAGCTTCAGCACGATGGCGGCGGTCGCGCTGCTGCAGCTGTCCCCCGTCTGGATCCTGCTGACGGTCATCGTGGTTGCGGCGGCAACGGCCTACTGCTTACAAAGGAGGGCGCGATGAGCGAGGAAATGATTTTACTCTGGCAACTCTTCTGGAGTTTCTTCTTTATCGGAATCTTCACCTTTGGCGGCGGCTATGCCATCATGTCGCTGATCCAGAGCGAGATCGTCATCGCCCGGGGTTGGATCTCCGAGGCCACTTTCACCGATATCGCAGCCATTTCGCAGATGACGCCGGGACCCATCGGGCTGAACTGCTCGACCTACACGGGCTATGCGGTCCTGCGCGATGCGGGCGCCAGCGTCGCCGTTTCCACCCTCGGATCGGCGGCAGCTTCGCTGGCCATCGTGCTGCCTTCCTTCATCATGATGACGCTGATCGTGCGCTTTTACGCCCGGGCCCACGAAGCCCCGATCTTCCAGCGGGTCATGGCCGCGTTGAAGCCCGCGGTGGCGGGACTCATCGGCGCAGCTGCGCTGGGGATGATGCTGAAGGTACAGTGGAACGACGGCATTCCCGCCATCAGCCTGCTTGAAGAGAATTTCAGTTCCTGGAAAAGCTGGGTGCTGTTCGCGCTGGCGACGGCCGCATCCCTCCGCTTCAAGGGAGCTACCGTCAAAATCCTGCTGGCCGGAGCGCTGGCGGGCTTTATCGGCTTTGCATAAACTATGGACAAGACGACCGTATTCCTTACCGGCGCCACCGGAACGATGGGCTTTGCCGGATTGCAGGAACTCCTGAAATTTCCTGAACGCTACCGCGTCCGCGTACTGGCGCGCGGCTCGGAGAAAAACCGCAAACTGCTGGCGCCCTTCGCGGACTGTATCGAAATCATCTGGGGCGACCTCTGCCGCTATGAAGATGTCCTGCGCGGCGTATGCGGCAGCGATATCGTCCTGCATACCGGCGGACTGGTCAGTCCGAAGGCGGACTACCTGCCCGAAGCCACCCGGAAAATCAACCTCGGGGCGGCCGAAAACATCCGCGATGCGGTGCTCGCGCAAGGGGAAAAGCAGCCCAGGGTGGTGTATATCGGCTCCGTCGCGCAGATGGGCGACCGCCGCGAGCCCCTGCACTGGGGCCGGGCCGGAGACCCGGTCTGCGTCTCCCGTTACGACCATTACGGGATCACCAAGGTCATGGCCGAGCGTATCCTCACCGACAGCGGCATCCGGAAATGGGTAAGCCTGAGGCAGTCCGGCATCCTGTACCCGGCCATCCTCAGGAACTACGATCCCATCATGTTCCACGTCCCCTTGCGCGGCGTGCTGGAATGGGCCACGGTCGAGGACAGCGGGCGCCTGCTGGAGCGGGTCTGCCGCCCGGAGGTCCCGGAGGAATTCTGGAACCGTTACTATAACATCGGCTCCGGCGCGGAGTACCGGATTTCCAACTATGAGTTCGAATGCCTGATCATGGAGGCCATCGGCTGCCCTCCCCCGGAAAAGATTTTCGAGACGAAGTGGTTCGCGACGCGCAATTTCCACGGTATGTGGTATCTGGACGGGGACGTGCTCGAAGACTTCCTCCACTTCCGTGCGAACATCCCCGTCAAGACCTATTTCGAGACGATGAGCCGCAGCCGCTCCGTTCCCGCCGGCATCCGCATCGCCAAGGCGACGAAGGCCGCACGGCTTTTCCCGCACCTGATCAAGGCGGCGATGGCGGCGATGGCCCACAAGAAGGGCCTGGGCACGCAGAGTTGGATCAAGGAGGGGGATATGGAACGGATAGAGACCTATTACGGTTCCCTGGAAGCCTACCGCGCCATTCCGGACTGGAAGCACAGCGACCTTTCGCATCCTTCGGAGGAGGCGGTCCTGCTGGATCACGGCTATGACGAGACCAAGCCGATGGAGGACTTTACGCTGGAGGATATGCGCCAGGCGGCCGCACTGCGCGGCGGACAGTGCCTTTCCGAAACCATGGTACAGGGAGACTGGGATACCCCGCTCGAATGGAAATGCGCCCGGGGACACGTCTTCAAGGCATCGCCCCGGCTGGTCCTGCTGGGCGGGCACTGGTGTCCGGACTGTTTCCCCTGGCCTTATGGAGAGCATCCCCGACCCTGGAACTGGGAGGACGAGGCCCGCGTCAATCCCTTCTTCGCCCAAATCTGGGCCCCGCTGCACTGAGAAGGCGCCTTATTCCTTCATAACGAGGTACATCCCACCCAGGATGAGCACGGTACCCGCGGCGGTAATCCAGGTGAACTGTTCTCCCAATACCGGCACGGCGACAATGGCCGTGGCTATGGGATTGAGGAAAAGGTAGAGGTTCATCGATACCGGGCCCAGCCTGGATTGGGCGAGGTTCCACCCCACATAACCGAGAAAAGACGCTACGATTCCCAGGAAGATCAGGTTGACCAGCACCGGGACCTGACAAAGCATCGCCCAGGTAGTGCCCCAAGGTTTGAAGGCAAAGAACGGCAACATAGTCAGGATGCCGTAGAAAAACAGTTTGCGGGTAATGAAGACGACCGGATACCGGCCTTCTACCCATCTCAGGATGATACTGTAGAGTACCCAGGTAAAGGCGGCACCGAGGGTGAGCAGGTCGCCCAGCGGATGCAGATGGAGTTCCATCCGGCCGTTCAGCACCACGATGACCACGCCTGAAAGCGAAATCAGCGAAAAAAGCACGGTCCGCGGCCTGACGCTTCCGTCCTTCAGGAAAAGCGCGGAGACCAGCATGGTCCATAGCGGCGTCGTGGCGATGAGGATGGAAACATTTGACGCCTGGGTATAGACCAGCGCATAATTCTCCAGCAGAAAGTACAGGCTCCCGCCGCTGACGCCGAGCAGCACCAGAAGCAGTTCGTCCTTCAGGCTGGAGGCAAAAAGACGCCGCTCCCCTTTGCCGGAGAGCGAGAAGGGCAGCATGCATAGGTAGGCCAGGAGGAAACGCAGGGTCATGATTTCGGCAGGCTGCATCCCGGCATTGATCAACACCTTGGAAGACACGAAGGTAACGCCCCAAACGATACCGACCGCCGTTGCCATCAGGTGATACCAGATATTCCCTGCCTTTGCCATTGCACAAAAAAAAGACCGTCTCACTTGAGACGGCCCCTTGGTGCGGTAGGTGAGACTCGAACTCACACAGGCCAATGCCCACTACCCCCTCAAAGTAGCGTGTCT
>Ga0310786_10004390_pt1 | contig 19691 bp, 16 predicted proteins | sample AusTroGonzalo_MG_FD_203881 | JGI IMG/M metagenome (GOLD analysis project Ga0310786, IMG submission 203881) | Bovine rumen microbial communities from tropical cattle in Woodstock, Queensland, Australia - Gonzalo_03 (v2) (version 2) | ecosystem: Host-associated > Mammals > Digestive system >... | reverse complement strand
TCCCCGAAACTAAGTCCCCACTTAGCTCAGACTGGCTAGAGCGGCTGACTGTAGAGTGTTTTCGGTAAAACCGATACAGCCGCTGAAATCAGCAGGCCCCCTGTTCAAATCAGGGAGTGGGGACCATACTTATCCAGTACTTCCGGAAAATCGCAAAATAACTTTTTGTCGATTCACCAAGAAGAGAGCTTGGAACACCACTGTCAGGACGCTGATCTTCCAGATGGCCATCATCCTGTTCGACGAATCAATGGGGATTTGGCGTGCCAAGTTGATTGAGAGTGAGATTCCTATCGCCATAGTCTGTTTCGTCTGCATAATCATCATGATGCTTCCCAGCATAAGGGAGTTCTACACTCCTCCCAGGGTGAAGGTCCCTAAGATCTGGTATTGGCTCATAGGCCTGATCCGTGACAAACAGGATATCAGGAAGAACAAGTTCCGTTTCACGTACGATGAACCTACAGAACAATGCAATAAGCAAGATGATTCGGGCAACAATGATGATCATTCCGACGGCTTCGCATCATAAACGTGATTCCTTGTGGACAACAGGAAGAACACCAATCCTATCAGGAACAGTCCCAGCAGGACCTTCGGGACTATGTAAGAATCGTCTATCAGAGAACTCAATACTGCGATCACACCGGTACCAATGATGGTGGAACCCTTTCCGAAGATGTCCAGGATACCAAAGTACTCCCCGGTCCTGTCCTTGGGAACCATCCTTCCGAAGTATGATCTTGACAACGCTTGTATGGTTCCCTGGAAGAATCCGACCGCGACCGCTAGCACGTAGAACTGCGTGATATTCACGATGAACATCGCATACACCGAGATGCAGACGTATCCGACGATAGAGAGGATGATGATGCGGTGCGTCCCGTAACGCTCCGCGAGCTTACCCATCAGGATGGTGCATGGAAATGCGACAAGCTGCATCAGGAGCATAGCAGTCAGCAATCCCACTGAACCCAGTTCCAATGTCTCTCCGAATGTGATGGCAATCTCGATGATGGTGTACCAGATACGCTGTACATCCCCTTAGCAGCGAGGATATACTCTACCGAAGTGTTTCCTGAATACTTCAAGGACGACATCTCAAAAGAATTCAAAGGTCATATCCCACAAAGCATTGTCGACAATTCATCCGAATTAAACTAACACGGAATCTTTGGTTGTCGCCCGGTCGGTATTATATGGTAGTTGGGAAGTACGACAACCATGGGTACGGCCTTCACGGATGCCGGAAGATACCATGATCGGAATAATCTGCAACCCGACCTGCGCATTAGGAAAGAACAGGCAGAGGATGGACAACGTCAGGAGACTGCTCGACGAGAAAGGTGTCGAGTACGAATACCAGGAGACCCAATGCCCTCTGGACGGAATCCGTCTCGGAAAGGAGCTGTCTGAAAGATGCGATACGGTCATCGCAGTGGGCGGCGACGGTACGGTCAACGAAGTGCTCACCGGTGCGTACGATTCAGATGTGAGATTCGGTATCCTCCCGTTCGGTACGGGGAACGATGTCTCGCGTTCGTTGATGATCCATAAGAAGACCGACGAGGAACTCGTAGACATGATCATGGCAGGGAACTACAGGGATGTGGACTGCGGATTGTTCAACGGAAGGCCGTTCATGCTGTTAGTCTCGTTGGGTATCGTGTCGGATATCATCGAGAGGTTCCACGCCCTTCCGAAAGCAGGTAAGGCCACGTATCCGCGCGTAATCATGCAATGCCTGTCCAACCAGAAGACGATCCATTGCCATGTGATCCTTCCAGACAGGGAATTCGACTGCGATGCTGACTACCTTACAATACAGAACGTTCCGACATCCGCAGGCGGGTTGAAAACCAATCCCACAGGTGTGGACAACGACGGTCATATGGAACTCTATATCCTCAGCCATAAGAGCAAGGGCCGTGTCTACGGCAATGCGCTGGCAATGTTCAGAGGCAAGCTTGCCGAACAGCCCAACTGCGAGGTCATACCCGTGACGGAAGTGAAGGTGAAGCTGGATCAGAGGATGACGGGAGCGTTCGACGGAGACCTCATAGAATTCGATGAGATCGATATGAAGATGGGAAAGAAGTTGAAGTTCCTGTACTGATCATTCCAGCTCTTTCTTCAGGAAGACTTTCAGATCCTCCAGGCTGCCGTGGGGATACCGACCGATATCCTTGTTCTTGGTGTTTATGATGTTTGTGTCCACCAGGAACACCTTCATGCCGAGACTCTCGGCGACCATGTCCTCCTCGACGTCATTACCGACCATGATACATTCTTCCGGACTCACACCGATCAGGTCCGCGAGCCACAGGAAGTACTTGGGATTGGGCTTGGAGAAGCTGCTGTTCTCGAAGAATGTGACAAAATCGAAGTCATTCTTATCCATCCCTGCCCATTGGATGCGGTACATCGTCGCGATCTCCGGGAAGTAAGGATTTGTGGCAAGGATAATCTTGCGTCCGGATTGCTTCACCATCTTGATGATCTCATCCGCCAACGGAGTGGGATTGCATTCCTCCTTCGAGATCTGGAGCTCGTTATGGTAGAACTCCTCGAATACCGGTTCCATCTTCCTCGATTCAGGTCCGAAATGGGATGTGAAGTTGTCCCAGAAGACCTGCTGGTTGGTACGGGAGCCGTCGTTGACCGCTTCCTTGTAGACACCTTCCCATATGACCTTGAGGAACTCCTCGGGATCGTATCCGTATGGGGCCATCTTCGTCGCCATAAGCTCCCCGTATCTCCTCAGGAAGACATCCTGGTCCATGGGAAGGAGCGTAGCGTCAAGGTCGAAGAGGACGGCTTTGATCATGCATGGAAGGATTACCGATATTTATGACGATTGAAGTGATAGAGGAAGCCCCTATTTCCTCACCGATTCCGATGATCACTCATCGCTTTCCGGACCGCCTCGGATTCTACTTCTCGAACCACACCCTCAGGAGGACCTTCGGACGTACCGCGTACCGTGCAGGCATCCCTATCGAGACCATTGCGAAGATCTTCGGTCACTCTGACATCAAGACTACCGCCCGTTACCTCGGTATCGACCTCGACGACATGGGGGCCGCTCTTTCGAAGATGTACGACTACCAATATGGCCTGTCCAGGAGGTCCTGATATGCCCCAAAATCTCCCTGATCCATGCGTTATCAAATCAGGGAGTGGGGACCATACTTGTCCAGCACTCCTGATTCGTACAGTGTACCGCTTGTGAGCATGCTCATATGCAAGTATTGAGGATGAACACCAACCTTTATTCCCCCGCGCGGACATCCAGATTCATGGACAGGATGTCAAAGTTACCCATCATAGCCTTGATTGCGGTAGCTGCGATCATTGGGGTCATTGCGGTCGAACTCAACTTCGATCATCAGGAACCGGCGCTACACGCCGAGGTGATCGAGGTCATACACGGCAACACCCTTGTCCTTGACATAGGCATGGACGATCTGGAGGGGCTCGGGGCCGAGATAGGTGATGACATCCTGGTGAAGACCAAAGATAATACATTCTCGGTCCTTCTCTCCCCCAATTCGAAATACAAGGGGATACCCATCTATGGAGGGTACATCGCCGAGGCATCCGGTAAGATCACTATAGGTTACACCAGCTGTAACCACGTCACCCTCGATTACAAAGTCGGCGACATCCTGACCCTATCCTGCGAAGGAAGGAATCCGATCATCGACAAGATGCCTAACTATCTGAAGGGACATAGCGACGATCCGGATGATTATGACGATATGGTGGAATTCGGCAATATCCGTGAGGTCTCCGGAGGGGACCTGATATCCGATTGGTTATACCGTTCCGCATCGCCCTGGAATGCCGGCAACCGCAGCCCCGTTGCTGATGACTATTACAGGGAACTGGGGGCCGAGTTCATGATCTGTCTGAACAAGGACGGGGAGGAATTGGCCGAATATGCGGAGAGTATGCCGGATGCATATGCAAGCGGACTGTTCAAAGAAGGTAAGGTATCGTGCCAGTTGGTCCATGCGGCAGTCCATTCATATCCCGATGATATGAGATTCCTGATCGATTCCCTTCTCGAGGCTGAAGGGAAGACAGGGATCTTCTGCACATACGGCAAGGACCGTACCGGTTTCTACTGTGCTGTCATAGAAGGCCTCGCAGGGGCAACATACGATGAGATCCTGACGGATTTCATGACCTCCATATGCAACTACTATAGCATCGAGGAAGGCAGCGAGGAATACGATGTGATATCGGAGTATTATCCGCAGCGCGTGTTCTACCTTTATGATAACACGGAACTGATAGATCACCCGGAGAAAGTGGACTGGAACGATGTGCAGTTCGAGAACTTCGATCCCGAGGAGGTCTTCACCAGATACCTTGTGGAATATGTCGGCATTGATGCGGATACGGTCACGAAGGTCAAGGAGAAGCTTACTGGAAGAATTTGAAATGTTACATCGCCCGATAACATTCTCGATCGAGTATGTACCCCGAACTCTGAAGAACAACAGAACGCCCCTACCAGAGTGTCCAATCATTTGCTCTCGACGATATTGTAATCTGTCAGCGTATACGTCATATGCCAATCATTCAATGTATCGGAACCGGATATGTAGGAATCACACGTCATGTCTGCCTTGTAGCGAATGAATGTATTGTATCCCTATAATCGGTCACATCTATTATACTGCCATAAGCATTGGTGACCACAGATTTGATCACAAGTACGTTCTTGGTCCCCCACTTGGTATCTATCGTCGAGGCCACAGCATCACTGTATCTGAACTCCTCATCTTGAACCACAGTAGTGGTCAGGTGCCTTGTCTCTGTCTCTGTTTTCCCGGTCGAAGGATCGGTATGAGTTTCCTTCATCATTGCATCCCTTTGGAATGTGAATTGCGATTCGGTAACGATGTCATCTCCGTATGCGATAAAACAGAACTGCTTCAAAACTGCACGATTAATTCTCGGAAAAAAAGGGTTTTGGCCCCGAAGGGCCATTGGAACGTTCATTCCTTGCTCTCTATATCGATCACAGACGGTGGCGGTCGCCACCTGCATTTTTAATCATCAATAATTTGAAAATATTGTAGTTATATACAAAATATTCAAATAACGACATCTCATATTTCTACGTATGATCCCCCGCACAATCTATCCTCACATCCTTGAGAGCATAAGGAACAAACCAGTCACCCTGATAACGGGCGCAAGACAGACCGGTAAGACGTACCTGTGCAGGGAAATACACGAAACCATGGGGATCGATTACGTCACACTGGCAGACAGACAGGAGAGGGAACTAGCAAACAAGGATCCCGACGCATTCCTGAAGATACACGGAACTCCGCTGATCATAGATGAAGTGCAAAAAGCGAAGTGTCTATTCGATTCGATAGAGGCTGCTATTGACAAAGCCGTTTTCGAGAGAAAAGAAAGCAAGGGGATGTATGTACTCACTGGGAGCCAGACTTACAAGCTAATGGAGGGCGCATCCGAATCCTTGGCAGGAAGGGTCGGGATAATCCGTATGTCGCCACTTAGCATAAGCGAGATAGCTGGACGCGAGAACAGACCTTTCATCCCGGACCCCGTCATCGCCAGCTCACGCAGGATGGATAAAGACGTGTCATCAGTGTATGCAGACATCTATCGCGGGAACTATCCGGAACTCTACGACAACACGGATCTGAAGGCACATGCTTTCTATGCGGATTATGTCGACACATACATCGCACAGGATGTTATGGAACTCATCAACCTGAGGGACCAGCATAAATTCTTCAGTTTCATGCAGGTGCTCGCATCCCTCACAGGACAGGAATTGGTGGAAAGCACCGTCTGCAATTCAGCAGGCATCAACTCACGTACACTGAAGGAATGGCTGAGCGTACTGGAAGCTGGAGAGATAATCAGACTCATGCAACCATATAACGGTGCATCCACGGTAAAAAGGGTCACCAAGCGTCCGAAGATATATTTCCGCGATACCGGTTTGGCCTGCTATCTCGCCAGGATCACGGATCCCGAGACACTCATGGCGAGCTATCTGAAAGGCCCCATGGCGGAGACGTACATTGTCAATGAGATCATCAAGACCTATACGAACGAGAAGGAGAATGCCGCATTCTACTACTATCGCAGTTCGGACGGGAACGAGGTCGATCTTCTCATCCAAAGGAACGGAGAGATCAATCTCATAGAATGCAAAGGCGGGATAGAGACGGATGCAACCGATGTCAAGGCATTCGGTAGACTGGGAGAGACGAAGGATAAGATCGGACCTTCCTGCATCGTATGCATGACGGAGACGCCCTATCCGGTGAAGAAAGATGTGTATGCCATCCCTGTCACATCCATCTGACCTCGACGACATAGGTTGCTGCAATCTTCTGGTGACAAAAACTGGTTCTACAGATGTCTTACAAACGTCGTCATAGTCGTACGATTGCTCTGATCGGTTAGAAGTGCCAGACATAAATTTCAGATCACGTAGTGGGGACCATACTCGTCTATTATCTTCGGAATTTGGATTCATGTTCACGGGGCCGATTGATGGCCCGTCAACTAATGAACCCATCTTATCCAACCATTAATATCCCTGATTCACTATCGAATTACAGTGAGAGATATCGTTGCACCTTCGAGGCTGAAAACAGCAGACGTTCTCAAGGGGATCCTCATCCTCGGCGTCGTCTTCGTGCACATGTTCATGCTGAACCAGGTGGACGATACGGGAAGGTCTGTCTCCCTGATCCTTCAGCCCTTGTATGTGGGGCTCATCGGTTTCTTCGTAGTCGCAGGCTATTTCCTGCCGTCGGGCGACTATGTCCGCAGGATCATGAAGCGCTCGAAGCTCCTGATCGTCCTGGTCGTATGCTCCGTGGCATTTCCAGTCATATTGTATCTCTGGCTATGGGTGCTCGGTCAGCCCTCCACCCTGGACGATCTCTGGCTTTCGATAGTCTCTAGCTTCGGGAACCAGAGCCTGTTCAAGCCGCTGGACTCTCCCGACCCGATCAAGGTCTGCTACTCCGCATACGCCCACTATTTCCTGTGGGTCATGCTGTGGTCGTTCTTCATCTTCTATGCGATCGTCGACCGCGTACTGGCCGATCGCAGGCTGTTCGCGGTCACGCTGGTGCTTCTCCTCGCGGCAGAGGCCGCCCTCGTGTACATAGGCGTGAAGCTTCCCTTCGACTCCGATCTGATCCCGATCTCCATCGCCTTCATGCTCATCGGGGCCTACCTTTCGCGGATGCGCTTCCTCGAGAAGCTGGAGGATGCGGAATTGAGGTCATCCAGGACCTGGCTGCCCCTGATCGCATCGCTGCTGGCGCTTGCCGTGCTCGTGTACCTGTTCCCTCCCGGCGTCAAGTTCAATTTCGCCTATTTCGGAGAGTACGGGGGGCTGAGCGCCCTCCCGTTCTTCATCGAGGGCATCCTCGTCTTCATCGTATTCTCGTACGTCTCGATGCTCTTCGCCCGCATACCCCTGCTGTCCGACATGTTCGCGATATGCGGGAAGTACTCCCTTGCCCTGGCCGTTCTCCACATATTCGTGGTAAGGGTCGTTCTGGCACTGTTCTACACCCTGCCGACCGATGCGGTGTTCCCCCCGTTATCGGCGGTACAGACGCTGGCGATGGGCGTGTTCGTTGTCGTATTCACGGTCGGCGTGTGCATGCTGGTGGACAGGAGGAAGGCTAACCGGAACGAAGGCGCCCCGACAGCATGAGCATCATGTTCCTGTCATCAGGGAACGGGGACCATGCCGATCTAGCACCTCCGACTTCAGATGGAATCTGCGAAGGCGCCTTATCTTGCGGCCTCCGCCAATTTAAGTAAAGAAAAGCCGTTCTGCACTCGTATCCTCGGGCAGCCCCCTCCCTGGATAAAGGAGAACTGCACGATGCAAACGGTGGAGCCATGTTCGAGATTCTGTCGCCGGTCGGTTCGCCGAAAGGCCTCTCCGCGCCCATGGACGGCGGATGCGATGCCGTCTATCTCGGAGGCAAGGCCTTCGGTGCAAGGGCGATGTCGAATAATTTCTCAGATAGGGAATTGGAAGGCGCCGTAGGCTATGCCCATGACCGCGGGGTCAAGGTCTACGTCACCGTAAACACGCTGATCAAGCAGGACGAGATGGCCGATGCGGTCTCATTCGTGAGATTCCTCAGCGACATCGGTGCGGATGCCGTGCTGGTCCAGGATCTCGGCCTCCTGAGGTCCATCGCCCGCTACGACATCTCCAAGCACGCGTCGACGCAGATGCAGATCCACTCCCTCGACGGTCTCCGCTGGTGTGCGGAAAACGGACTCGACAGGGCGGTCCTCGCGAGGGAACTGACCATGGATGACCTTTCGAGGATCGTTCCGGAATCCCCCATCGATACCGAGGTCTTCATCCAAGGAGGCATGTGCTACTGCATGTCGGGCGGATGCTACATGTCCTCATATATCAACGGCCTCAGTGGGAACAGGGGTCAATGCCAGAGGCCCTGCAGATCCAGATACTCCATGAACGGGGGATCCGGACTCCTGATGAACATGACCGATCTGGAAGCGGTCCCCTATGTGAAGGAATTGGAGGGGCTCGGGGTCAGATCCCTGAAGATAGAGGGCAGGGCCAAAAAACCCGTCTACGCCTACCTGACTGCGAAGATCTACAGCATGGTCCGTGACGGAAGGACGGGCCCTGAGCTCGACGAGGCCATCGAACAGCTCAGGATCGTGTTCAACAGAGGCACTTCCCCCGGGTATCTGGAGGGTGTGCAGCCAATCATACAGCCGATGTTCTCGGATAGCCGCGGTCTGCGTCTATGCGATGTCGGGATCAGGAACAGCATGATGCCAGGGACCATAGAGCAGATCGGTCCCGGTGACAGGATAATGGTCTGCAGCGGGCTCGACGTCGAAGGCGTATGCACGGTCAAGGGGAACACCGACGTCAGGCTGCCTTTCAAGGTCAAAGACGGAACGTACGAGATAAGGAAAGTATCGAGCCCGGAGATACGTAAGATATCGGAAAAGTACGAAGATGTGCCCCAGCTGAACGGCCATACGGCTCGCAAGAAGGTCGATATGAGGCTCAAGAGACGCAAGGTCGTTCCGCGTAAACCGGAGCTATCGTTCTATGTATCCGATCTCGAGACCCTGGAAGCCGCCCTCCCATACGCCGACAGGGTATATTTCGACAATCCGGCGTTGGTGGAGAAGGCCGCCGGCAGATGCGGGGATGTGGAGTTCGTCAGGATGCTGCCGAGGTTCGATGCCCTCGGGGAGTACGGTCACGACGGTTCGCCCGTCATGATCAGCAACCCCGGACAGTATCTGTCGTGCCGCGATGCGCCCCGCGTCTATGCGAGCAACGTGATGAACATCTTCAATCCGTATGCAGTGCCAGATGTGTTCCAGACCACGCTCTCCATCGAGCTTTCGGGCGAGGAGATGAAGGAGTTCATGATGCTCTCGGAGGGAAGATTCGAGGCCATGGTCTTCGGAAGGCCGGAGGTCATGTTCACGCGCGAGCCCTCGCTTGGTTCAGGGGTGATGACGGACGAGAAGGGGAGGACATTCCATGCCTACAGGGATGCATTGGGATTCACGAGGATCCAGAACTCGTCCGATTTGGACATCACCCCCGACATCGATGTGCTTGGAAGCTACGGCATAGCGTCCGCGGGCCTGGACCTCAGGAACCGTCCCCCAGAGCTTGCGGAGGCGGTAGGAGAGATGTGCCAGCATCCGGATAAGGAGAAGCATGACCGTCTCTTCGACCTCTGCGGCCGCCGGACCATGCAGTCGATATGGCTGCGCGGAGTCAGATGAATCGCATCCCGATCTTCGGAATGCGGCCCGCATCGCGATCCCTTCGAATCCGGGGCTGAGGGCTGGCAAGGCCCGATGCCTGCAGGGACTCATTCCGTGGAGTACTTCAGGGATGGGCAGATGCACATGCATTTCCTGCACGAGATGCACTTGCGGGGATCGATCTCCACCTTCCCTTCCACAATGGTCAGGGCACCAGTGGGGCATCTGGCAGCGCACTGCCTGCATCCGCTGCATTCCTCGGATTTGATCAGGAGCTCGAACACCGTGCGGATGGCCCTCTTCACATCCTTGAGGTCCCCGCCCTTGGAGATTATTGCTCCTTCCGCATACACCGTGAGATCCCCTATGGAGATGTGCGAATCCTCCTCCAACGTGGTCTCCTGGCCCAATATCTTGGAGAATCCATAGAGCCTGTTGACGTCCACCGGACGCGACAGGCCCGCCTCCACGCTGTATCCCAGCACGCAGGGGGAGAATCCCTCCTGGAATTTGACCTGCAGCGGCTGCCTCGCCGGCGGCAGGGTGCGCTTCGTTAGCTCCTCATAGCTTTTCCCGCACAGCGGCCCGATCTCGGCGTAGAGCCAATTCGGCAGCTCCCTGAACCTCCAGAGGTGGTACTTCATCCACTCTTCCGGCATGCCCCTGGATCTCCCATAGTCCTCTATGGCCTGGTACCATCTGTCGAAATTCTCGCTGGAGTGCTTGTTCATCTCTATCTCGGAGATGGGCATGAACGGGCACAGCATGCATCCGATGCGCGGCATGCCCTCTGCGTACTTCGGGTTGAATGGCTCCTTCCGCATCAGGATGTACAGCCAGACGTGCAGAGCGTTCCACTCCTGGATGGGGGCCCCCGTCACCTGATTCGGGACCCAGGGATTGCTGGTGACCCTTCCGGCATGCATCCTCATGGTGCTTTCGTATCTGCGTTGGCCTATGAACTGCAGGGAGCCGTCGGGGAAGATCTCCGATTCCATGGCGGCTATGGCGCTGAGCTTATTCGTCTTGCAGCACCATCTGTATCCTTCCGCCGGTGGTCCGAAGACCTCCATGTTCTTCAGGAAGCTTTCGAAGGACGCTTCCGTGACATGCAGTTCCATGCCGCTCCCTTCCACATAGGATTTCACGAAATCCACTGTCTCGGGGTATTCCAGACCGGTGTCCGCGAAAAGGATCTTGGCATTTATCTTCGCATCCTTGAATAGCATGAGGACGGCCTGGCTGTCCTTTCCGCCGGAGAACGATACGGCTGTCGGGAGGTCCGGATGCTCCTTTATCATCCTCTTGATGAAGGATATCGCTTCCGCGACCATCTCCTCCATCATCGGACGATTCCACAGGATGGTCTCATCCCAGCCCACTGGCTTGTCATTGTTGCGATAGCCCTTGTTGGTCTCCTTCATTCTGACGACCATGCCGCGTTCTGCTTTTGCGATCTCCGAAGGGGATATGCACAACGTGCCGCAGCCGACGAGCCCGCCTTTGTATGAGATCACGGCCACTTTGTCCCCCGTCTGCGATTCTGGATCGCATTCCTTCACACCCTTCACGAGGAGGTTGCCGACCTTCCTCATCATGAACACGCCGTCGTGGTTGGCGATCACCACATGCCTCCGGAGATGGGGGAGGACCCTCCTGAAACCGGCGACGTCCAAGGAGATATGCCACTTCATGTCGTATTTGAATCTGATAGCGCCAACGACGTACCCGTCGATGATGATCTCCACGCTGTTGTCCCCGCGCGAGTGGTCGTTGAGGATGACGACGCGGTCGTCCGGTATGAGGTCGCGGCCGCATCCTGCTCCGTACTCCTCGTCGGCGAGTCTGCGTATAAGCTCGATGTCCTTTCCAAAGGCGGGCCTTAGATCCCAAGGCGAGGAGACGGGGACCTCTTCGGCATCGGATCCGCATTTAGGACATATCCTGGCGCTGATCACCGGCAGATTGCAGTCGTAGCACCAACTTAGACAGTTCTTACCGAGTGGCTTTACCATCGGGAAACGTATTGCTTCTTAGGATAAATTCGTTTCTTGGTATCGGTTGGAAAGGGGAGTACAAGCTTTCGATGCGATTTTCCCATGAGATAACCCGATTAAATACGGATATTGCATTCCATCCTGCATGAAGCTCTTAGGCGCCCCCGTCCTCTACTGGTGCCATGAGTGCAACCTGGCGGTCCTGGACTCGAGAGAATGCCCCCAATGCAGAGGAGGGACGGTACGCATCGACTATAACTTCGATATCCGTCCAGCCTTCCAATACGATAGGGACCTCTTGAGGAGGACCGTGGATGGGCAGTACGGGGAGGGCGTTTTCGAGCGCATCGTCCCGGATGGCCGCTTGATCCTGTTCGGAATAGAGTTCGGCGAGGACGAGTCCTACAAGGTATTCTGCGACGGCCACACCCTAGGCAAACTGATCGCGAATTGCGGCAGATGGGCATTCGCACCCGGGAGCAGGTCGGCATCGCTGATGGCGGGGGCCGTAACCAGTCATACGGTGACCGTTTCATCCAAGGGGCAGTCGATGGCCGTCAGGATGCATCGCGTCCCCGGGGAGGAAGTCAGGGAAGCCGACCCCGGCATCGTCAAAGGTGACACCGTGTTCGTCAGGAACGCGTCCGGGGCGATCAAGAGCTTCGGAAGGGCCATGGCCGATTCGGAAGGGCTCCGCGACTGCAAGATCGCTGTGAAGAACACATCCCCATTGGCGAGCAGTCAGGGCGTTCCGGGTAAGCATCACACCTGGGAAGAGACGGTGAAACTGAACAATGCCCAGCTGGACATAATGGTGAAGAAGTCGTCCGATTTCGTGAGGGAGATCGTCAGCAGGCACAAGGGCGTACCATGCACCGTATCCCTTTCGGGAGGGAAGGACAGTCTCGCCACGCTCCTTGTGGTGATGAAGGCGGGCGTCAAGCCCAAGATCATCTATGCCGACACGCACATGGACTGCGGTTCCTCGCCCCTGGTGAGGAGCATAGCCGAGAGATACGGGCTGGAGCTGATCTCCTGCGGGATACCGGAGGATGTCCTGTACAGGAACATAGGGCGCCTCGGGCCCCCATCGGTGGACTACAGATGGTGCTGCAAGGTACATCAGCTGGCCCAATTCCAGATCCTTGGAATGATGCTGGGGGGGATGAACCTCACATTCGTAGGTCAGCGCAGATACGAAAGCACCCTAAGGATGCGGATCGGAAACGAATGGGTCAATCCCGCATCCCCCAACCAGATCTGTGCTTCTCCCATCCAGGATTGGAATGCGCTGCACGTCTGGATGTTCTTGACAAGAGAGGATGCACCTTACAACAGGCTGTACGAGCACGGGTTCGATCGCATAGGGTGCTATTGGTGCCCGGTGCCCTCGGTTACCCATCTTTCCAGGATCGAATGGGACGATCCCGTCGCAGACCGTTGGAAAGAATGCATCGATAGATACGGTCAGGACAAGGACATGCCGCAGGTATGGCATGACAGGATGCTGTGGAGGTCTCGCAAGTACTCCGGAGATGTTCCGGGTGTCGATCCCGAATTGCTGAAGGAGATCGAGAGCAAGCAGCGCATCGTCTACTACAGGACGACCGTTTCCGATGGCATCGCATCATCAGGCAGGGAATTCGATCCTTCTGAGCTGATCCGGCTCTTACCTATCATCGGCAGAGAAGGACATATGGAGGGCGGCAGTCTGATCACGGGGGATCTCAGAGTATCGCCGGAAGGCTGCGTGACATTCCAGAACGGAGGAGATAAGGGATTGAGGGAATCGGCGGACGATATATTCGACCTCTCCCTGATGGCGACCTTCTGCCTGGAATGCACGGTATGCGTCCATCAGTGCAAGAACTCGGCGATAACGTTCCATGACAGCGGCATTCATTTGGATGCGTCGAAATGCAACGGGTGCCGCGAATGCATGCCCGTATGCCCATCCATTCGCATCCTCCGTCCCAGATGAGTTCATAACTTCGGGAACATGCGAGCGAAACATAGGTGCATTCTGATAAGTTGGATCGAAAGTTTAGGAGAACAGGGGCATTGCCCCCTGTCCTCCTTCCGCAACGACCGATCTGACTGCGTGAACAGCCAACAGGACGGGGCAGTATGGCATTTCTGCCTACGCCATACGGCGTGTACTGGCCCAGCCGGCCGCGTTACGCGAGGCAAGTTCTGTATACGACCGATCTGACTGCGTGAACAGCCAACAGGACGGGGCAGTATGGCATTTCTGCCTACGCCATAAGGCGTGTACTGGCCCAGCCGGCCGCGTTACGCGAGATGGTTACTAAAACGATTGACCTGACTGCGTGAACAATCATCTGAATGGAGCCGTATGGCATTTCTGCCTACGCCATAAGGCGTGTACTGGCCCTGTACAACCGCTACGTAAGCATGTTTGTGAACGATTGACCTGACTGCGTGAACAATCATCTGAATGGAGCCGTATGGCATTTCTGCCTACGCCATAAGGCGTGTACTGGCCCTGTACAATCGATACAAAAGTACGTCTGTATTACTGACATGACTGCGTGAACAATCATCCGCACGGAGCAGTATGGCATTTCTGCCTACGCCATAAGGCGTGTACTGGCTCTGTACAGTAATTACGAGAGAAGTCCCTTAGCCGCGAACGAATCGTGAGCACAGGAACGCGTACTAACTCGCGTGATCCTACCTTGCGGGTACTTCAACCCGGGCCGATGCGCGCGGTGCGCACCGTTTCCGAATCATATACGTAGGGCGGTGACGCCAGAGGCGGCACCAAGCGTGACGATAGCATCATCCGACGCTATCCTGAAAAGCGCAATACCGCTGTGGTAGCGGGATTAGCGCATTCCGCTGTCACTCCATACGAGCGTACCTTGCGGAGTAGCCCAACTTTCGAAGGACTACATGACAAATCTCCGAACCCATTAGGGAGCGGTCGAGTCACAATCTGTTTGTAGATTATGAAAACATTTGTCAAAACAACTATAATCATATCGCCTATTTAGAAGTATGCATTATCGTCCAAGATGCATAAAAGTGGTTTGAATTTAGAGAATCTTTATATAGACATGGCTGGCAGTCGTGTATCTGGCTTTGCATCCAGCTATTTCAGGATGGATGATTGAACGGTGCAAAAATGCAGTAGTTCGGAATCAATCCGATACGCAAATGGTTATTACAGACGGGAACGTCTCAAACCAGGGAGAGTGGAGCGTATGGGGAACATGAGCAAGGGGCCGGATGCCATCGACTACTCGAAGGCCGCCAGCTGGTACAGGATCCCGGAGATCACCAAGGGCATAGACACCTTCTTCGTCTATCCCACGGAGTACCTGGGTCTTGATGAGGGGGACCCCGCCTACGCGGCGTTGGACAACCCCGATATGCGGGAGGGCGTGGAGTTCGACCATCTGGTCCTGGCGAGCGTATACGAGGATTCCACCAATCTGTTCATGCCGTACTACCGCCAGGCCAGCGCGAGGACCCTGGGGATGCCTGGAATGATACCGGGGACATCCGCACCGCGCTTGCCTCGATCCCCTATGCCGATGTGACCGCCGCGCTCGATTTCTATTTCGACAATTACAACGGCGGCCGCCCGTTCATAATCGCCGGGCACAGCCAGGGATCCGCCATAGTCACCCTCGTGCTCAAGGATTACTTCAGGGAGCATCCCGAGTACTACGGGCGCATGGTCGCGGCCTACGTCATAGGCTTCTCCGTCACGAGGGATTATCTGGAGGCGAATCCCCACCTGAGGTTCGCAGCAGGCGAGAGCGATGCGGGCGCCTCTCATCGAGTCGGAAACCGTTTAACCCGTGAATCCATGCGCGTTTCGGATATCATGGAATCGACGGATGCAGGCGATGTTTCAGGAACCACGGTCCAATGTCCGGCGGGAACCTTCAAAGGCCTCAGAGAAGACGGGGCCGTCCAGTTCCTAGGGATCAGGTATGCGACCTCGGAGAGGTTCGGCGCTCCGGTCCCGTACAGGTACCCGGAGGGGGTCCACGAGATGGCCACCCCTTGCCCCCTGGCCATCCAGGAGTCGTCGAGACTGGGCATGCAGATGTCCGGCGTGGATGTCGACGCGATACCGCAGGAGGAGAGCTGCCAGTACCTCTCGGTCACGGTCCCGGAGGGGTCCGCGGAGAAGCTGCCCGTCATGGTATGGATCCACGGCGGGTCCTTCGAGAGCCTGGGGTGCGACATGATGTCCTTCGACCGTGTGCCCCTGGCAACGGAATGCGGCGTGATCGTCGTAGGCATAGGATACCGCCTGGGCGTCCTCGGTTTCCTGAGGGACAGGGACGGGAAGCTCTGCAACAACGGCATCCTGGACATCATAGAGGCCGTCAGGTGGGTCAAGGAGAACATCTCCGCCTTCGGCGGCGATGCCGACAACATCACGCTCTTCGGGGAGTCTGCGGGAGCCGAGGCCGTCAGGTGCGTCATGCTTGCCGAGGGCACCGAGAACCTGTACAGGAGGGCGATCATCCAGAGCGCCCCAATCAGCGTCATGACGGGCCGCGGGCCCATGGAGCAGAAGATGCTGGAGGAGCTGAACCGCATGCCCATCGATGCGAGCATCGACGAGGTGAAGAAGGTCCAGGCCAGCATAGCCTCCCACGTCACGGAGAAGGGTCCCCCGAAGTACATGAAGTTCGGCCCGCGCTACGGCGTCTACCCGCTCCCCGATGAGGGCGCGATCCCCGACAGGATCAAGAGCATCGCCGCGGACCACGACCTCATCATAGGGTCCACCGAGAGGGAGGTCGCCGTCTTCATCAGTCTCAAGAAGGCCATCGTGGCCATGGACAGGTTCTTCCTTACGAGGTGGCTCATCGAGAGGGTGATCAAGAAGAAGTCCCTCGAGATGTTCACGAATCCCGGCGAGGACTTCGCTAGGAAGTACGCGGAGCGCGGCGGCAAGGTGTACCTGTACAGGTTCTTCTGGATGAAGGACTACGATTACATCGGGGCCTGCCACACGTCGGACGTGCAGCTGCTCTTCGGGTCCAAGGGCCTTACGGGCATGGACATCGCCATGGGGAAGACGGAGTCCCAGACCCTCGAGGAGGGCAAGCCCATGAGGAGGATGTGGGCGGAGTTCGCCAGATCCGGGGAGGTCCGGGAGACGGAGCTCGAGGGCATCCTGAGGATCGGAAAGGTCGGGCCCTGACGGGCACTTCCAATACGTTCAAGCGCGTTATAGAAAAGTGAGAATCTCCACCGCCGGGAATCGGACGGTGTCTGAGGGGGAGGCCGGATTCACCGGCTCCCCCTCGTTAATGTTTATCTCCTTCAGAAGGAGGGGGTCTCGGCCTTGGGCTCCTCTTTCGCGGGCTCAGCCTTGGCCTTCTTGGGGGCAGACTTCTTGGGTGCTGCTTTCTTCGCGGGCTCGGCCTTGGGGGCAGCGGCCTTCTTGGGGGCGGGCTCGGCCTTGGGGGCCTTGGGCTTGGCCTCTTTCGCGGCGGCCTTGGCCTTGTCGACGGCCTTGTCGGTGACGTCGCGGGTCTGCTCCTGGCTCTTGATGACGAAGTCGGCGACGGAGTCGGCCTGGGTGTCGACGGCCTTCTTTCCCATCTCCTGGAACTTCTTCACGTCTTTCGCAACGTCCTTGGGGGCGAAGGGAACGGCGGGGAGGCCGGGGATGGTGGGGAGCTGCTCGGGCAGGGCTGCAACGAAGGAGTCCTGGATCTTCATGATCTGGATGAAGGCCTGGTCCATCTGCTTCTTGTTGGACTCGATGGTGGACTTCTGGATGCCGATCATCTCGCCCCAGAATTTCATCAGGTTGGCGCCAAGGTCCTCGATGGCTTTCTTGGTGTCCTTGTCGAGTTTCTCCATGTCGGGGGCCTCGATCTTTCCATCCTTCACGAAGGGAAGGTTGGGCAGCTGCATCCCATTGGGCATGGGGGGCAGGGGGAACTGCATTCCGTTGAACATAGCGCAGAACTGGTTGTCTTTTTTGTCGGGACTCATGCTAGTCACTCCTTTAACCAATGGCATCTCGTATTTCTTACGGAATATATTAAACATTTCAGGCGATAGGCTCTATAGGCTTAGCGGAACGTCGTCTAGATCGAGACCCGTGAGCTTCACGACGAGCCCTCTTGTATCGAGTCTAGAGCGCCCCGCTACCACCGCTCTGCGAATCCCTTACCGGTTGATATACTAATCAGATACGGGAATGTAGGCGCCTGGCAACAATTATAACACCAGGGTCGGATTCTTTCCCAGATTTGGCAGTAGCCGGACGTCTGGCTATTGCCCGATTCGAGTGATACCATGGACAAGAAGACGATGATGATCGTCATCGTGGCCGCGGTGGTAATCATCGCCGCCGGCTGCGCCTGCTTCCTCCTCCTGAAGGGCAAGGGCGGGGAGCCCGCCGAGCCCGAGTACGAGGGGGTGTGGGCTGTCGAGACGATCCACGAAGCGTACTATGAGGACGGGGTGGCGAAGTTCGTCGAGCTCCCGGTCGACTCCGCCTCCGACATGACCATAACCAAGGAGGGCGACTTCTTCAAGCTCGTCCGCGGCGACAGCACGTACTACGCGGTGCAGAAGATGAAGGGACTCCTCTCGGTGGATGCCTCGGGCGACACCCGCATCGCATCCGCCCACGCCGACGGGGACATCCTCACCATGGGCCTCATGGACCTGGACACCAGGCACGTGGCCACCATGACCTTCAAGCGCGTCCTGCTGGAGGGCGAGGCCCAGGCCTCCGCCGAGCACAAGCGCTCCTGGAACCCCGCGGAAGGCCAGACCTACGACGCGTACCAGAAGACCCGCTACGTCGGAGAGGTCCCCATCGACTACGACGACGTCTCCTACAAGCTCACGGTCGACAAGAACGCCCAGCCGTACTCGCTCATCATGTTCAGGCAGACCCTGACGTACGAGGACTCCGAGCTCGATACGGTCATCGACTGCATCGCGATCCCGTTCGGGAAGGACAACTGGATCTCCATCGGGAACCTCAACGGGGAGACGCTGATGGACTACGTCATGTACCAGGACGGCAACCTCTACTTCTTCTCGGCATACGACTACCAGGGCGCCTTCTCCATCTGGGATGTGCGCTACGGGGACGAGAAGAAGGACATCCCCAACTACTACGACTCCGAGGGCGACATCAACTACGGAACCGAGAAGGTCCTGTACGCCGACACCGACGGCAGCGTCATGCACACCACGCGCGACATCGTCCTCTACGGCGACAAGTCGTTCGACGACCACCAGCTCATGGACCTCTACGTCGACGGGCACGACGTCCCCGACGTGTACGCCGTGGCCGGGTACAAGTCCGGCGGCGTCCTGACCACCTACGCCCAGTGCGACAGGTGGTTCTTCGACAAGCAGTACCCCAGCCTCATCATCGGCAGCTACGGCGGCGAGACCATCGAGGTCTGCGGCATCAGCTACGGTGACGACGGGGCGATCCTGTACATCCAGGAGTTCGTCACAGTGATGGAGTACCCCAGGGTCAAGGACATCGACGTCAACGGCGACTACTACAGGTACTTCGACATCGTGAACGCCGTCGATGCCGGCGAGTGGTCGCCCCTCGGATGGGGAGCCATGACCTACGAGCACACCCTGATGGTCAGCGACTCGATGTCCTGGAACGCCAACGGCCTCCTGGTCGACCACGACAAGAATACCGTGCAGCTCAGGGGCAACGACAAGGCGTACCTCTACGACGTCACACTGAAGTTCGAGAAGGTGGAGTACATAGAGGCCCTCGTCGACGACGGGGTGCTCACGATCGCCTTCGACGGCATCCAGGAGGGATTCAGCATGGGGATCGAGTTCACCCCCGTGGACCGCCTCGTTGGAGAATGGGAGCTGCAGGAGACC
>Ga0310786_10004389_pt1 | contig 19695 bp, 13 predicted proteins | sample AusTroGonzalo_MG_FD_203881 | JGI IMG/M metagenome (GOLD analysis project Ga0310786, IMG submission 203881) | Bovine rumen microbial communities from tropical cattle in Woodstock, Queensland, Australia - Gonzalo_03 (v2) (version 2) | ecosystem: Host-associated > Mammals > Digestive system >... | reverse complement strand
CTCTCCGTCGAAATGCAGGACCGTGAGGTGGGAGAACGGCGGAAACAGAAGCTCTTTGCGGATCGGCAGCTCCTCCTGGAAAAAGTCCTTGCAGGAGTGTTCCGCAGCGCAAAGAATCGCAGGGTTTCCCGGCGAAAAGGTCTGGATGAGCACCTGGCCGTGGACCTCGCCCCGGCCGGCGCGTCCGGCGACCTGAGCCAGCAGCTGGAACGTGCGTTCGAGCGCCCGGAAATCCGGCAGGTAGAGCCCCATGTCGGCGTTCAGCACGCCCACGAGCGTGACGTTCGGGAAATCCAGCCCCTTTGCGATCATCTGCGTGCCGATGAGGATGTCGATGTCGCCGCCGCGGAACTTCGATAGCACCTCCTCGTATTTCTGCGGATTCGTCATCGTGTCCGAGTCCATGCGCGCGATGCGCGCGCCCTGAAACAGCGCTCCGGCGAGACTTTCGATACGTTCCGTGCCGGTGCCGACATAGTGGAAGTCGGCCTGACCGCAGACAGGGCAGGAAGCGATCGCGGGAACGATCCTGCCGCAGAAATGGCAGATCAGCGAGGCATTTCTCTTGTGATAGGTGTAGGCGATGGAACAGTCCGGGCAGGTCGGGACGTACCCGCAGGCGCATTGGAGCTGGCGCGAATACCCGCGCTTGTTCAGGAAAAGGATGCTTTGTTCCCCCGCCTGGATCCGGCTGCGTACGGCGTCGATGAGGCGTTTCGAGAACATCGGTACGCGGTCCTCATCGTCCTTTTCGAGGCGCATATCCACGATCTCGACCGCGGGCAGCACGATCGAGGGATCCCAGCGGTTCGGCATGGACGCCAGTGCATATTTCCCCGTGACGGCGTTCTGCCAGGACTCCAGCGAGGGCGTGGCGGACCCGAGGATCACGAGCGCGCCCTCCATCCGGCCGCGGACCACAGCCACATCGCGGGCATTGTAGCGCGGCGCTTCGGACTGCTTGTAGGAGGAATCGTGCTCCTCGTCGACGATGATGAGCTTGAGGTTGCGGAACGGCGCGAAGAGGGCGGACCGTGCGCCGACCGCGATATCGACCTCGCCCCGGTACACCTTCATCCATTCGTCGTATCGCTCGCCCTGGGTGAGTCCGCTGTGAAGCACGCTGACGCGTTCGCCGAAGCGCGCGCGGAACCGCGTCACGGTCTGCGGCGTGAGCGAGATCTCCGGGACCAGCACGATCGCATTCCCGCCCTGATCCAGGACACGCGCAATGGCCTGCAGATACACCTCGGTCTTGCCGCTGCACGTCACGCCGTGCAGCAGGAGTACATGCGGCAAGGCGGGGGAACGGTCCGGCGCGAGCATGGAGAATATTTTTTCAAGGGCGGCAGCCTGTTCGCCCGTAAGGTCGAGCGGGAACGACGGGACGATCTCAAGGTTGCGGAGCGGGTCGCGGTCGGTTCTGACCTCCTCGATGTTCAGGATGCCGGCTTTTTCGAGGGCACGAAGCTGAGGCGTCTTCGCCCCGGTCACGGACTGAACCGTGTCCGCCGACGCTCCGGGATGAAGCGTGATGAACTGGATGGCCTGCGCCCGGACCTTGGCGCGCGCACCGGATGTTTCCAGGTAAGCGGCCGCCTTCTCCGGGGATGCCAGATAGCATCGCCGGATCTTTTTGGGTTTGATCTTGCCGCTTCGGACGGCTGACGGCAGCAGGGCGCGCAGAGCCTGTTCACGAGTGCAACAGTAATAATCAGCGATCCAAGCGCCAAGTTTCGAAAGGGAATCCGGGATCTGCGGCACGTCGTCGCAAATCTCCAGGATTTCCTTCAAGTCGCCGCGGTCGGGACGCGGGATCAGCTTCGTAACAGTCGCCGGACGCGGCTTGTGGCCTTTGCCGAACGGCACATTGACCTTCATGCCGGGCCGGATACGGCCAATGAGGTGCGGAGGGATCAAATAATCGAAGGTCCTGTCAAGCGATAAGTTGACAAGAACCTCCACTGCCGGAAGAGATTGTGCGTCTCCGTCTGGCATAAAGCAAAAAATGTGGTCATGCCGGGGAGACACGCCCCCCGGCGGGAAGATCATCCGTATCCGTTACTGGACGACGCCAGTCTGCGGATAGAAGAAGTTCTGGTAGTTGTGGGCCGGGGAAAGGATCCATTCCGGGGTCAGGATCGGACCATAGCCCCACTGGGAGCGGTTCGGATCCATCGGATCGTTCGGGCTGCTCGGAAGCGGGAAGGGGAAGGTGAGGAGCTCAAGGATGCCGACGCCTTCACGAACCAGGAAATAGCCGACGCCGCCGATCACGCCGTAGGTCGCACCGGCGAGGTTGCCGTCTTCAAACTGGACGTGGGACATGAACAGCGGAATCTCGAACACTGCGAACGCGGTATCGCAGATGCCGCGACCGAGCTTGCGTGTGATACGGTTCCAAAGGTTCTCGTATCCGGGCGGGTTTTCGGGGGACAGGTTCATGTTGTCGATGGCGAGAGCCTGGGTCATTCCGCCAATCATGGCGAAGAAGACGATGCTCAGGACGATTTTTTTCCACTGTTTCATTTGGTACTCCTTGAAGGTTGTCTGAGTATATTTTAAGAAAAAGTATCGTTTTTTTTGGTGTTTTGACTGGAAAAATCAGAAAACGCGTTTAATATATTCTTGTATCGTCCATCAATCAAGTTGAAATCTCGATTTTTTTTGATTTTTTTTCGAAAAAAGCTGATTTCATCTGTAAATAACGTCTGAAAGGCCTAAAAAAATGCCCAAAAACGAAAAAAAGTCGAAAAAAAAACCGACGGAAGCTCTTATCCATCCGTCCCTGACCCTCCTTTCCCGTAGCCATACCGAATATCCGGACACCCCGGACAAGGCGAAACTTGAGACCTTCGTCAACGCCTATCCCGGACGCGATTACGAGATCCTGTTCGACTGCCCTGAATTCACAAGCCTCTGCCCCGTGACCGGCCAGCCCGACTTCGGACATATCCGCGTGCGCTATATCGCAGACAAACGCTGCATCGAAAGCAAATCCCTCAAGCTCTACCTTTATTCCTTCCGGAACCACCATACGTTCCACGAGGAGGCCGTCAACCGCATCCTCACCGATCTCGTGAAGGCGTGCAAACCGCGATGGATGGAGGTCAACGGCGAGTTCCGGCCGCGCGGCGGCATCGCCCTCACCATCACCGCGACCGAGGGCAAAAAGCCCTGCTCCTGATCCACCAAACGAAACTGATCTTTTACCAAAACTATTCTAAGGAGATACCCGAATTGAACCAGAACACACTGTCTTTCGAGGTGATCGAAGGCGGCGGCGTGACTTCCGCATCCGGATTTGAAGCCGCCGGTGTCACTTGCGGACTCAAACGGAGCGGCAAGGCAGACCTCGCCCTCCTCTACTCCCGGACCGACTGCAACAGCGCCGGCACCTTTACCTCCAATCTTTTCCCCGCCGCTCCGGTCGTACTCTGCAAGGAACGCATCGCCGGCTCCGTCGGCATCCGCGCCGTCGTGGTGAACAGCGGCGTCGCGAACGCCTGCACGGGTGAACTCGGCATGGAAAACGCACGCGCGGTGGCGAAACTCACTGCCGAAGCGCTCAACATTGATGAAAAGCAGGCGCTGTCCTGCTCCACCGGCAGGATCGGCGTCCAGCTCCCGATGGTCAAGCTCGCTGCCGGGATCAAGGCCGCCGCCGCCGCGAAGAAGCCGGACGGCGGTCATGAGGCCGCGCTCGCCATCATGACCACCGACACGCGTCCGAAGGAATGCGCCGTGAGCTTACTGCTCGACGGAAAGAAAGTGACGATCGGAGGCATGACCAAGGGCGCCGGCATGATCGCCCCGCACATGTATCCTGCCGTCCCGCACGCCACCATGCTCTGCTTCCTCACGACCGATGCGGCGGCGGACAACGCCAGCCTCACACGTTTCCTGGCCGACGCCGTCGACGTCTCATTCAACCGCATCACGGTCGACAACGATATGAGCACGAACGACACCTGCATGCTGTTCGCGAACGGCGAATCCGGCGTGAAAGTCGCCTACGACGGATCCGACGCCTCGCGCCTCTTCGCCGACGCGCTCCGCCATGTGGTGCAGACGCTCGCCAAGGGCATGGTCATGGACGGCGAGGGTTCCTCGAAATTCGTCGAAGTCGTCGTGACCGGCGCGAAGGACGCCGCGCAGGCCCATATCTGCGCGAAGGCCATCGCCGACTCCATGCTCTGCAAGACAGCCTGGTTCGGCTGCGATCCGAACTGGGGCCGCATCCTCGCCGCGGCCGGGTATTCCGGCGCGCAGTTCAGCCCCGAAAACGTCTCGCTGGACTACAACGACAAGCCGGTCGTGCGCGGCGGCATGGATGCCGGGACGCCGGAAGCCGAGCTCTCCGAGCTCATGAAGACCGGCAGCTTCACCGTTCACATCGACCTCGGCGCAGGCGTGGCCTCCGACACCATGTGGACGAGCGACATCACATATGACTACGTCAAGATCAACGCGGACTACCACACCTGATTCCGCCCGAACATATACAAGGAAACACCATCATGGATCCGAACCATAAGGAAAATCTCATCCACAAAGCGGACGTCCTCATGGAGGCGCTCCCCTACATCCAGCAGTTCCGTGACTCCATCGCCGTCATCAAGTTCGGCGGCAGCGCCATGGAGGACCCGGAGCTTACCGCGCGCACCATGCGCGACATCGTCCTGCTCGAAGCCATCGGCATGAAGGTCGTCGTCGTACACGGCGGCGGCAAGGCCATCACCGCCCGCCTGAAGGAGCTCAACATCGAAACGCGCTTCGTGAACGGTCTCCGCTTCACCGACGCCGCGACCATCGAGGTCGTGGACGACGTACTGCACAATCAGGTCAACCGCGCCCTCGTGGACGCCATCCTCAAGACCGGCGGCATCGGTGCGCAGATCTCCGGCAAGAGGATCCTCCGCTGCGAGAAGACGCTCTCCCGCGACCCGGTCACCGGCACGGAGTCCGACGTCGGATTCGTCGGCCGCGTGATCGGCGTCGACGCGCGTCCCATCCTCGACTCCCTCAACTTCCGCATCATCCCTGTCATCACCCCGCTGGCCATGGATTTCCACGGACAGCCGTACAACATCAACGCCGACCTCGCCGCCTGCGAGATCGCCATGGCGCTCCACGCCCGCAAGCTCGTATTCATCAGCGACGTGCCCGGCGTGCTCCGCGACCCGAAGGACGAATCCACGCTCATCTCCGAGATCCGCACCTCGGCTGTGCCCGGCCTGATCGAATCCGGCGTCCTCTCCGGCGGTATGCTCCCGAAGATCCGCAGCTGCGTCAACGCCATCGAAAACGGCGTCACGCAGGTCCACATGGCCGATGGCCGCCTGCCCCATTCGCTCCTGCTCGAGATCTTCACGAACACAGGCGTCGGCACCCAGATCATCAAGGGATGAACGGTTCCGGTTTCACGGCACCGGCGGACTCCGGTTCCGGTCAACTGCGGCAGCTCGCGCACCTGCCCGCACTGATCGCGGCGCTCCTCTGTTCGTTTCTCGCTGCCGCATGTTCCACGCCCAGGGAATACCCCCGGACGGAGGCCGGGGTCCGGCAGCTTCTTCAGGATTTCGACGACGACTACATCCGCGACACGCGCAGCGTGGGGATCGTTGCCGGCGTGATCCTGCCGGACGATACGGAGCTTATTGCGGTTTCCGGGCGGTCCGACGTGCTCGACCCGGAGAAGGAACTCACGCCCGACACGATCTTCCCGATCGGCTCCCTCACGAAGAACATGGTCTTCGAAATGGTGACCGAACTGGAGCGTACCGGACAGGTCGACCTCGACACGCCATTGAGGGACTGCCCCGGGCTGGAACTGCCGCCGGAATACGACGCGATCACCGTCCGCGATCTGCTCCTGCACAGATCCGGCCTGCCGCGCGAGAGCTACACGCTCACCAATCTATGGCCGGTGATTTCCGCCGAAATATGGGATTCCAACGTGTATGAGAATTTCTGCACGCGCGAGGGGTTGATCGAAACCCTATCCAACTCCGAATGCCGCTCCGCCGTCTCGAATCCGCGCAGCCGCTACAGCAACCTCGGGTACGGTCTGCTCGGTCTCGCGCTGGAATCCCTCACGGGGGAGACCGTGCCCGACCTTATGGAACGTACCATCATCCGTCCATGGGGACTCCGCGACACCTCGTTCGGCCCGCCCGAAGGCAAGGAGGACCGTATCGCCGGGACGCATTCCGGCGACATCCCGTTCTTCTGGTTCCGGGGGCGGCATGTGCGTTCGCACTACCTGGGCGAAGGACTCCGCACCGCGGGCGGCGTGTGGTCGAGCGCATCCGACCAGATGCTCTGCCTCCGCAAATACCGCGAACGCTTCCTCACCATGGACCGGGAGCGCCCCTTCGACGGCCCGACCGGAGAGGACCAGGTGCATTACAACTATTACCTCGTCGATTCGCCCGCGGGGCACCGCTGCCTGATCCGCTACGGCATGACTTTCGGCGTGGCATCGTTCTTCGGCATCGACCTCGACACTCGCGTCGCCATCCTGATCCTGCGAAATAACTGCGACTGGCCGGACAGCGTCGGCATGGACCTGCTGGAACGCCTCGAACAGGTCATCCCGGACGCGGAATCGTGGAACAACAATCCCCAACCCGCTGAAAGTGCGGAATCTTACTGAATCTTTTTTGAGGGGAAGAGCCCGCTTACGAGACGATCGTGCCGGCGGAGAAATCGCCGGTCAGGACGCGTCCGAGCGCGCCGGGCTCCTCGAACTTGCAGACCACGATCGCGAGGTTGTTGTCCGCACAGAGGGAGAACGCGGCGGCATCCATGATCTTGTAGTGTCCCTCGACAGCCTGCCGGAACGAAAGCTCGTCGAATTTCTTCGCGGTCGGGTCTTTCATCGGGTCGGCGGTGTAGATGCCGTTGACCTTGGTGGCCTTCACGAGCGCCTGGCAGTCGGATTCCAGGGCACGGAGCGCGGCGGTGGTATCCGTGGTGAAGAACGGGCAGCCGGTGCCGCCCGCATAGATCACGATCTCCCCGCGGGACAGTTGTTCCAGCGCCGCATCGCGGTCGAAGCGCGGCGCGAAGGGCCGCAGGTCGGCGGATGCGTGGACATTGACCGGGATATTCGCCTTCTGGAACGCGTCTTTCAGGCGCAGAGCGTTCATGACAGTCCCGAGCATGCCCATATGGTCGGCGGTCACGCGGTCCATGCCTACGGCGGAGCCGCCGCGCCAGATGTTTCCGGCGCCGACGACGAGTGCGATCTGCACGCCGAGTTCGCGGGCTTCGGCGATGCGTGCGACGGTGGCTTCCACCGCGGCGGGATCATAGCCGAATTCGCGGTCGCCCTTGAGGGCTTCCCCGCTGATTTTGAGGAGAACGCGCTGATAACGAAGATTGGATGCCATAATTGCTCCCGGTTCTTTGCGGTTTGAAAAAAACTGGTCAGATTAGTATATCACGGATTCGGCGGTTCGTCAAGTGCGGAGACGGTTTTTCTTTCGTCTCTTTTCCACGCAGTTTCTCCCATTTTCCGCTTTAAATCCGCCGGTTTCGTAGTATATTAAGATATATGCATCATCCGGCGTGAACCGGGCGGTTTTTTGTGTCAAAAAGAGCAATGGAAGGACGGATTTTATGAAGACCGGAACGATATTCCTTTTCATCGGGCTGGCTGCAGCCCTGGGGGTTCTTCATGCCGCCGACCTGGACTTGGAAAAAGACTACAAGCAGGAAATCGGCCTGTATCGCATCCGCCCGGACCAGACTCGTTCGCTTAAGCGCGATCCCGACGGCACGCCCGTTTCCGAGTCCCGGCTGAAGGAAGCCGTCAAGAACTTCTACGACTGGCTTTATCCGCTGGACCCCGCGTTCCTGAAGCGGTTCAAGATCAAGAGTGTCGTCTTCAAGGACACCGTGTACGACCGGGACGGCAACTCGTTCCAGCGTCGTCTGATCGGCGGCGACCTGTATCTGGATGCCGATTTGGATGACAAGCAGTTCTATTCGAACATATTCTATTTGCAGATGAGCGTGATGCAGCGGACATATCTCGGACGCTGGAACAAGCTCAATCCGGACGGGTTTGAGTATGAAAGCACGCGCGGAAGCCTGTCCGACAATGCGCAGAAGAAGCTTGACGCGGTCCTGGCCGAGTGGGACAAGTATTTCGTGAGCCGCACGGGGTTGTATTCGACGGAAATGGACATGGCGCAGACATTCGCCTACATGATCACGAAGGGACCGGCCGCAACGGCGTTCGTGAAGGAAAACAGCCCGGACGTGCAGAAGAAGATCGACATGATCGTCGACATCCTGGAGTCGGTCAAGGCGACGGAGCGCGGCTACATGCAGACACTCCTTGCGGAGGATCTCTCCGAGCTCAAGACATACGTCCCCTACGCGCTTTCCGTGCGTCTGGAACGCGAGTACTCCGGCGCATGGACCGTAGCGGATCCCGACGAGGAAGCGAAAGAAGACGGGGAAAGCGCGGAGCCGCAGGCGCCCCGGAAGATCGGCGATCCGGTCGAAGTCTGCGGCCGCAAGGTCAATCCGCTCATCCTCGCGCTCGAAACGAAAAACGGACGCCTTTTCTCGATCCTGATGCGGAACAAGGCCGATCCAAACGCCGTCAACGACAAAAAGGTCAGCGCCCTTATGCTCGCGATCGCAAACAACGACCCCGAACAGGTGAAGGCGCTGCTTGATGCCGGCGCAAATGTCACGCAGGAAGCCGCCCGGGCAGGTACGGCATCCGGCGTCAACGCCGAAATCGTGAAGCTGATGAAACCCTATCTGCCGGGCGTCCGCCAGAGCGAAAAACCGGAAAAGAAGCCGTCCGGCACGGCGTCCGGAACCGCGAAAAAGAACACCGCCGCAAAGAACAATCCATGATCCGCCGCGCATTATGAACTGGAACTCCGCTGAACTCATCTGCTGCGATGCGCCCGCCGGACTGGCGGACCACGGCATCCGCGACGTCGTGTTCGCGATCGGGACCTTCGACGGCCTGCACCGCGGTCATGTGGCGGTCGTGCAGGCCATGCTGGAAGAGAGCCGCCGCCTGAACGCGGCTCCCGCTGTCCTGACCTTCCATCCGCATCCCCGCGCCGTCCTGACGCCGGACAACCCGCCCCCGCTCCTGATGTCCCGCGAACGCAAGCTCAGCATCCTGGCCTCGCTCGGCGTCCGGGCGGTCGTGTCCCTTCCGTTCACGAAAGAGTTCGCGGCGCTTTCTCCGGATGATTTCCTGTCCCGGTGCCTTCTCGCCGGTCCGGTCCGTGTCCGCGGCGTCTGCGCAGGCTCCATGTGGCGGTTCGGCGCACGGTGCGCCGGAGACATCTCATTCCTGAAAAAATGTGCGGACGAGCTGGGATTCGTCTGCCGTGCAATCCCGGAGATCCGTGATGAACACGGTGTCGTGAGCAGCACGAAGATCCGCGAAGCCCTGGCTTCCGGCGACGTGGCGTTCGCCGCGCACTGCCTCGGCAGGCGACCGGCTGTCTCCGGCGTGGTCGTCAGCGGGTACGGTGTCGCCGGAAACACGCTGCATTGTGCAACGGCGAACATGGATGTGCGCTGCGGCATGCTTCCGGCAAACGGTGTTTACGCGGCCTTCGCCGTTGTCGGAAACAGGCGGTTTCCCGCCGTTGTGAACATCGGCGTCGCGCCGACGTTCGATTCCTACGGCAACGGGGGGCGTGTCCGCGTGGAGGCGCATCTGCTGACGGACGGCTCACCCGACCTCTATGGCAAAGAAATGGCGCTCGGATTCGCCGCCCGCATCCGCGGCGAAAAGAGATTCGGTTCGCCAGAGGAGCTTGCCGCCCGCATCCAGGAGGACATCCGCCTGGCCCGTGCCGCATTGAACGAACAAGATCAATCTTCCCCGAAGGAGGGATCAACAGTATCATGAGTCCTGAAAATCAAAACCTTTATTCGATCAGCGACCTGGCCGAACAAGTCGGCGTGCCGCGTACGACCATCACCGACTGGCTCGGCAAATATGCCCGTTTCATCGAACTCCAGACGCAGGGGCGCCGCCGCTTCTACACGGACCGGACCCTCTCCGTCCTCTGCAAGATCGCCGAACTTCGTGCCGCCGGACGATCCATCGGCGACATCGACGGCGAACTGGAACGGATCTTCCCTGTTCATCCGACCGTGGAACCGCCGGATGCCGCAAGTGAGGACGAGTCAGGATCCGCAGGGAATACAGCCTCCCCGGACGCCGCAAATCCGAACCAGAATCAGCAGAACTATCCTGTCGTGAAACAGGACGACTTCGACGAGATGTTCGATAAGTTCGGATCGAAGTTTGCCGACCTCTGCGATGCCATGAGCGCAGTCAACCGGAAGGCCGATACCGCCGCGCGGCGGCTGCGCCTGATGCTCGCCGTGGCCATCATGATCATCGTGGTCCTCTCCGGTTTCCTGGTGCTTTTCTACGTCAATTTCCTCGTGCAGCGCGACAACACAGCCGCCAGCCGCAATGCGGCGTCCGCCATCGCCGCATTCTCTGCAGGTTCGGAAACGCGGGAAAACGCCCTTCGCGCCGAAGTCGGCGGCCTGTCCGGCAGCGTCTCCGGCATGGCGAGCAGCGTTTCCGGCATGGAGGAGCGCGTGTCGGGCCTGGCGGGAAGCATGTCCGGGCTGGAAGGAAGCGTCTCCGGGATCGCGGGCAATATGTCCGGACTGGCGAGCAGCGTCTCCGGCATGGAGGAACGCGTGTCGGGCCTTGCAGGCAGTGTGTACGGGATCGCGGGCAACATGTCCGGACTGGCGAGCAGCGTCTCCGGCATGGAAGGACGTGTGTCAGGTCTCGCGGGAAGCGTCTCCGGCATGAACGATGAACTCCAGAAGCTCCGCGCCGACCTTCCCGCCCAGCGTGCGGCGTTCGAGGCGGCCATCGAGGAAATGAAGCGCGCCAGCGGTTCGGCGATGGAAGCCCAGCAGGCACAGTTCGAAGCGCGGATCGCTCTCGAAAAGGAACAGTTCGCCGCCGAACGCCTCAAACTCCTTCAGCAGATCGAATCCCTGCAGGAAAGCCTGTCGCAGGCGACGGCAGCCGACCCGGCCCGTGACGAGGAGATCCGCAAGCTCCGTGATGAGCTCGCGGTCCAGACCGAGCGCAACAGGAATGCCGATAGGCTCAACGAGGAAATGTCCATCCTTTCCGGCAGGATCGAAGATCTCCGGGAGAAGAATCAAACCCTGACGAAAGACCTCGCCGAAGCAAACAAGCGCGCCGAAGCCGAAGCTGAAGCAAGAAAAAAGGCGGAATCCGATGCCAGAAATGCCCGCCGTGCCACAAACACTTTCCGGAACACCCCGCTTTCTCAGCCCGGCGGATACCCGGAAATGCAATAAGGAGCCGCATTCATGAAATTACTGCCGATCCCGCCCGGAATGGAAACAGAAGCCTTCGTGATGGATTCCGGCGCACTGCGCGACGTGCCGGAGCTCGTCCGCCGCTGTTTCCAGTCGCGACGCCCCTGGATCGTGGCCGACGAGAACACCTGGAAGGCCGCCGGATCCGCACTGTTCGACATTCTGAAATCTTCCGGGCTTGACCCGCATGATCCGTTCATCTTCCCCGCTGTCCCGATGATCCACGCGGACAACGCCCTGACTCCGCGCCTGACCGATGCCATGCCGTTTGACTGCGTGCCGGTATCGGTCGGCGGGGGGACCATCAACGACCTCGTGAAGCGCGCCGCGGCGGTCACGCGGCATCGTTATCTCTGCGTCCCGACGGCAAGCTCCGTGGATGGCTACACGTCCTATGGCGCGGCTATGACCGACAACGGACTGAAGAAGACGCTGCCCTGCCTCGCCCCGCTCGCGGTCGCCGCGGACACCGACATCCTGAAAGCCGCTCCCGCGCCGATGGCCGCCTCCGGCTATGCCGATCTGGCCGCAAAAGTCACGGGCGGCGCGGACTGGGTGATTGCCGACGAACTCGGCATCGAGCCGATTCGCGCCGACGTGTGGGACCTGGTGCAGAAGGATCTGCGGAAGTGGATCTCCGACCCCGCCGACATCGGGGCGGTCTTCCTCGGGCTCGCCGCCACGGGCTACTCCATGCAAATGTACCGCGAATCCCGTCCCGCCAGCGGCGCCGAGCACATGATCAGCCATCTGTGGGAAATGGAGAACCTTGAGTTCGGAGGCGTTCCCGTATCGCATGGGTTCAAGGTCGGGATCGGCACGCTCGCCTCCACCGCCCTGATGGAATGGCTGTTCGTCGGCCATGACGCCGCTTGGGCGCGCGCCAACGCCCGTCCTCCCCGCACGGAACAGGAACGGCGCGCCGAGGTCAGCGCACTGCTTTCCCGCGGATGCTACGGCGCGAAAACCGGCGAGATCGCGATGGGGAAGTTTCTGACCGGCGAGGCTCTGACCGCACGCCGCGAACTTATTTTCGCCCACTGGGACGCTCTCGCAAAACGCACCGCCGACTGCCTGATCCCGTTCGACACGCTGAAGGCCATGTTCCGCAACGCATCCTGCCCGGCATCCCCCGCCGAGATCGGCCTTGATGCCGCACAGTTCAAACACGGCATCCTGGCTGCACAGCTGATCCGGAACCGCTATACGATCCTGGACGTACTGGACGAACTCGGTCTTCTGCGGGAAGCCGCCGACGCGGTCACGCAGCGAATGACCGCACGGCCTTGATTTTTTGCAAAAACATGCTATTGTAAACCAATACGATCATCCCAGGGAACAGAACCGCAACAACATGAAAACCGAGGACGTGAGAACCATGACGATCAGAACTATCCTGCTGGCCTTGACTTGCGCCGTCTGCGCCGTCCGGGTTTTGCCGCTTCCGGCCGCCGAACCTAAGGCCGCATCCCCGGCCTCCGCCGTGCTTGTCCCCCCGGCCGGCACACATATTGACTCGGTCCTGGTATCTGTGAACGGCGAACCGATCACTCTGCTGGACGTGATCCTGGAAACCGGCAACATGGAAAAAGAGCTCGCCGGGATTTACTCCGGACAACGTCTTTACGACGAAACGGTCGAACTCCGCAAGGAAACCGTTGAACAGATCGTGTTCCGCAAGCTCATTTATGAGAAATACAAGGTGGAGCCGTTCGACATCCAGCGCCAGGATATTGAAAACCTGCTGGACGAATTCGTGCGCTCCAGCGGCGTGGAATCGCGTGCCGCCCTCGAAAAAAACTTTCTGGAGTCCGGAATTACGCCGGAACGGCTCCGTGAACAGGCCAAGGAACGGATCGCCGTCGAAGTGCTTCTGAAGCGCGACTGCGACCATCATGTGTTTGTCACGCCCAAAGAGGTCTACGAGGACTACAAGGAGCATCCTGAAAAATGGACCATCCCGGAAAAGATATCGCTTCAGATACTCCAGATCAACGTGACCGCCGGTTCTGCCGGAGGTGACCCGGAAGCCGCCGTCAAGGCTGTCCGCAAAGCGCTTGATCAGGATTCTTCCCAAAAGAATTTCACGCGTCTCGTGCTGGAAATGTCCGATGGCGCGAACGCTTCCTCAGGCGGGATCATGGAGGGCTCCGAGTTCGACAAGCTCCGTCCCGAGTTCATTACGGCGCTGAAGGACAAGAAGAGCGGCGACGTGGTCGGTCCGATCGAAGCGCCGGAGGCCTATTTCTTCCTGCGCGTCGTCGGCACTGAACCCGCCAGGCTTGTTCCCTTCAACAAAGCCAACCGCGAGGTGCGCGAGGCCCTGCTAAAGGAAAAGATCGCCGAAAAGCGCAAGGAATACGCCAAGCAGGTCAGACAACACGCGGCGATCCGATATTTCTTCGACTGCGACTGATGCGCAATCTCTACATCCACGTTCCGTTCTGTGCCGGGAAATGCGATTACTGCGCGTTTTACTCCGAGCCTGTGCCCGACACCGCACGGATACGGCAGTGGCTCGACCATCTCCTGGTTCAACTGGAAGAAAGCATCCCTCTCCTCGGAAATGCCTTGACTGTCTATTTCGGGGGCGGCACACCGTCGCTGCTGCCGGACGAGATCCTGAAACGCCTTTTCGCCACAGTCCGCGAGGTCGTGCCGAACGCAGTCGAAATCTCCGTCGAAGCGAATCCGTTCACCATTACGCCGGAAAAAGCCGCCGTGCTGGCCTCGTTCGCAAACCGCGTTTCACTCGGAGTCCAGTCGTTCGATCCGGCTCTGCTGGAGGCGGCCGGACGCCGGATGCATGCCGGCCCCGGCCCGGAGGCGGCCGTGCGGAATCTGCGGGAAGCGGGATTGCACAACCTCGGACTTGACCTGATGTACGGACTGCCGGGGGAAACGCCCGACCTCTGGCGTCGAGACCTGGAACGCGCGCTCGAACTCAATCCGGAACACATCTCCGCATATTCCATCACGCCGGAGCCCGGTACGCCGTACGCTCGACGGATCTCCGGCCAGCCGGAGGACGACGCTCTCTCCGAGGTCATGTGGGAACTGGCGGGCGAATGCCTCGGCGCGGCGGGGCTTCCCCGGTACGAGATCAGCAACTACGCCCGTCCGGGGTTCGAGTCGAAGCATAATTCCAATGTGTGGCATGGACAGACCTACCTCGGACTGGGACCGGCCGCGTGCTCGTTCGACGGGAATGACCGCTGGACGCAGGCGTCCGATCTGGAAGCGTGGATGGACGGCGTGCCGCCGGAATTCGACCGGATCCCGAGGAAAGCGCGACTCGGCGAGATCCTGATGATGGGCCTTCGTACCGTGCGAGGGTGGACGCGGCGGGAATTCGAGGCGGCGGCGGATTGCGGCTGGGACCTGTTTTCCGCTCAGTTGAATGAGCTTGCGGAACGCGGTCTCGTGACGCTTGAAGAGGACTCTGTCGCACCCACGGAACGCGGCCTGGCGTTCTGGAATGATGTCGCGGAATCGCTTGTTTTTGCGTCATGAGCTTGCATTTTGCACGTCCTGATGTTATATTATGAGGTTAATTATTTCTGATACAAGGATATCCGATATGAAATCTGACCTCGAAATAGCGGCCGGCGTCCCGTGCCGTCCCATCTCGCAGATCGCTGCCTCGCTCGGCCTCTCTGAAACAGACTATGCCCCTTACGGGCACGACAAGGCAAAACTTGAGCCGTGCCTGCTTGACCGTCTCGCCGGGAACCCCGATGGACGTCTCATCCTCGTGACCGCCATTACGCCGACTCCGGCGGGCGAAGGCAAAACGACCACGACCATCGGCCTGACCGATGCGTTCCGGCGTCGCGGGAAAAAAGCTGTCGCGGCGATCCGCGAACCGTCCCTCGGCCCTGTATTCGGGCGCAAGGGCGGCGCGGCCGGCGGCGGCTGGGCGCAAGTCATCCCCATGGAGGACATCAATCTGCATTTCACCGGCGACTTCCATGCGGTCTGTGCCGCGAACAACCTGCTGGTCGCCATGACGGATAACCACATTTTCCACGGCAACGCGCTTCAAATCGACCCGGACCGCGTGGTCCTGAAACGCTGTCTGGACATGAACGACCGCGCACTGCGGCATATCGAACTGCAAACGAAGGGAAAGGGCGGCTACACCCGGCAGGCCGGATTTGAGATCACGGCGGCCTCCGAACTGATGGCCGTGCTCTGCCTGGCCTCGGACATCGCCGACCTCAAACGCCGCATCGCGGACGTGATCGTGGCGTACGATGTCCACGGCGAACCCGTCACCGCGGGCGACCTCCATACAGCCGAAGCAGCGACCGTCCTGCTGAAAGAAGCGATCAAACCGAACCTCGTGCAGACGCTGGAGGGGACGCCCGTCCTGATCCACGGCGGCCCGTTCGCAAACATCGCACACGGCTGCAACTCCCTGCTGGCGACCCGCCTCGCGCTCAAACTCGCAGACTACACGGTCACGGAGGCCGGATTCGGCGCCGACCTGGGCGCGGAAAAGTTCATCGACATCAAATGCCGTCTCGGCGGCCTCAACCCCGCGGCAGCCGTCCTCGTCGTCACGGTCCGCGCGCTGAAAATGCACGGCGGCCTCGCGAAAAACGAGCTCGGGCAGGAAGACCTCGCCGCGCTCGAACGCGGCCTTCCGAACCTGCTGCGCCACCTCGACAACCTCGTAAACGTCTTCCAGCTCCCCGCAGTCGTCGCCGTGAACAGATTCCCGACCGATACGCAGGCCGAACTTGATCTTGTCATGAATGCGTGCGCGAAGATGGGGGTCCGCACTGTGCTTTCCGACGTGTGGGCGAAGGGCGGCGAAGGCGGCCTGGAACTCGCCGATGCCGTGACGGAACTCTGCGAAAAGAACAGCAGAACGGAGCCGGAGTTCGCCTATCCGCTCGAAGGCATGTCCCTGCGGGAGAAGCTCGACACGATCGTCCGCCGCATCTACCGCGGACGCGCGGCAGTCTTCACGGAGGAGGCGGAACGCCAGCTCGAACTGCTCGCAAAGCACGGCGGCGACTCCATGCCCGTCTGCGTCGCCAAGACCCCGTACAGCTTCACGGGCGACCAAACGCTCATCGGCGCCCCGGAAGGATTCGATCTCCTGATCCGCGATCTGAAGATCTCCGCCGGTGCCGGATTCGTCGTGGCGCTTGCCGGCGACATCATGACGATGCCCGGTCTGCCGTCCTCGCCCGCCGCGGAACGCATCCACATCGCGGACGACGGTACGGTCGACGGTCTTTTCTGAGGTCCTCCCGGTAGAGCGGACGATCTGTTCCACCGCGCCTCCCCCCGACGATTCACGCCGGGTATTCCTTTTTCCGGGACGCATGACGCGGAAGATCTGTTCCGCGCGGTGCGGTCGACCGACGGCTGTTTCCGCACCTTTTTCCAGACAGTGTTATCAGGAATGATGCCTGTCTTTTTTTACGCTTTCGTTATCCTGTATCCGCATTTGGGCAACGGTCTGATACAGAGCAAAAAAAAGCATTTTTTTCGATGCCGGGCCCTTTTTGACTTGAAAAAATGGATTCCCTATACTATATTAGAAAGAAAACCGATTCGAATGCGGGTCAAAGACCTGTCAACATGCCTCGCAACTCTGCGAAGCAACAAGACGATGGAGCATTTTTCGGAACAAACGAATATGGGACTTCAGTTCTTCACATTCATCAAGTCCGCATCTTATCGGACCGTCATGTTTTTGTGCATGATGCTTCTTCTTTTGTCCGGGGCGCTCTTCGGCGCGGAAAAAAACGAACGGAAAGTCGTCCGGGTGCCGGTCTTTCCTTTTGAACGGATGATGGTCCTGGACGAGGACGACAATCCGATATCCGGTTACGCATACGAGTATATCCAGACGATTGCGGCCTACGCGGGATGGGATATCGATTATATTCCATGCGACAGTTTTTCCGAGTGTCTGAACAAATTGTTCGCCGGAGAAGTCGATCTTTACTACGAGATCAGCCACACCGAGGAACGTGCAAAGATCATTCTGTACCCGGACGAACCGATGGGACATGAGTTTTACTACCTTTACGCATTGAAAGGGAACACGGCCATCACGCCCGACGATCTGGAGTCCATGAACGGCAAGACCCTCGGCGTCACGCGCGGGACAATGCAGATCGAACTCCTGAAACAATGGTGCCAGAAAAAAAATGTCGATTTTAAGATCATCGAATATGAATTCGAACAGCAAAAGGAATCCGATCTGCGTGCGGGAAAGATCGATCTCGACCTGGAAGTCAGTATGCAGGCGAGACATGATTTCTCGGCGGTGGAAAGGATCGGTTCGTCGGCCTATTATCTGGTCGCAAACAAAGAAAGATCCGATCTGATCGACGACATCGATTCCGCAGTGGAAAAAGTGCTGAACAACGACCTTTACTATTTCACCCGGCTTCAGGAGAGGTATTTTTCCGATACGGTAATCAGTCTTAATCTGACGACCGAGGAAAAGAACTGGATCGCGAACCACAAAGTGCTGCGCGTCGGATTTTTCGACAATTATCTTCCTTTCTCCACGCTGGACAAAAGCGGCAATCCGGCCGGCGCGGGGATCGAGGCGATCAGGGAAATCATCAAGAAACTGGATTTGGAAGATGAACTGCAAGTCGAGTTCATTTGTTATTTCAATCAGGAGGAGGGTTACAAGGCGGTCGAATCCGAGGAAATCGACCTGATGCTTCCCGCCTATATCAGCAATTCGGTCAAACACGATTATCATATTATTGGCGGAAAGATCATCTCGACGCTGGTAAGCGATCTGACGTTTCTGAATGATTTCGGGGACGGCACGGATAAGCGCATCGGCGTCAACAAGAACAACATGATGCAGTTTTACTATAGCAGGGACTGCTATCCGCACGCGGAAATCGTGTTCTACGACGACATTCGCGGATGTCTCGACGGCCTGTTGAAGGGGACATCGGATGGGACCTTCCTCAACGGACTCAGAACCGATGCCCTGTTAAGGCCGAAGAAATATCGTTCTCTCAAGACGGAACGTGCCAAAAACGGTTTTGAATTCCACATGGCGTTCGCGGCGGACAACATCGGGCTGATGCTGCTGATGGACCGCGGTCTTTCTATGCTTGATCCTAATTTTATGAATCAAGCGTCGTATTCCTATGCGGGGCGTATTTATACTTTTTCTGTGATGGATTTCCTTCGGGAGCACGTTTTGTCGGTCCTCGTCACGGTCGCGATCCTGGCCGCGCTGACCATGGCTCTGATCGGTTCTCAGATCAGCAAACGGAAGCTGGCGGGAATCAACCGGGAACTGAGGGAATACTCCGAGGAACTGAAGGAAAACGCAGAGACCATTGAAAAGCAGAGACAACAGGAAGTCGAACTGCGGCAGCAGCTTGAAAAGAAACAGGATGAACTCGAAGACGCCCTGCACATGGCGCAGGCCGCCAACCGCGCAAAAACGACGTTCCTGAGCAACATGTCCCACGACATCCGCACGCCGATGAACGCGATCATCGGGTTCACCGGGCTCGCGGCGAGCCATATCAATGACACGGAACGTGTTCAGGAGTATCTGTCGACCATCGCGCGCTCCTCGGAACACCTGCTCTCACTGATCAATGATGTCCTGGATATGAGCCGCATCGAATCCGGCAAGATGGCTCTGCACGAGAAGGCGGAGTCGCTGGCGGATATCCTGCATGTGCTCCGGGACATCGTCCATGCGGACATTCAGGCCAAACAGCACAACTTCTTCATCGACACGGTGGACGTGCGGAACGAACTCGTGTACTGCGACAAGCTGCGCCTGAATCAGGTGTTGCTCAACCTGGTCTCCAATGCCATCAAATACACGCGCCCCGGCGGCACGATTTCGCTGCGCGTTATCCAGAAATCCGTAACGGACACGGGGTACGCCACATTCGAATTCCGCTGCAAGGACAACGGCATCGGCATGAGCGAGGAGTTCGCCAAGACGATCTTCGATCCGTTCACGAGGGAAGAAACCACCACCGTCTCGGGCATTCAGGGGACCGGACTCGGCATGGCGATCACCAGGAACATCGTGGAAATGATGGGCGGCAAGATCTCCGTCACCTCGAAAAAGGGCGAAGGGACCGAGTTTGTCGTCACGGTGGATTTCCGGATCGCCGACAAGACGGTATCCGACCCGACGATCCCGGAACTGAAAGGTCTGCGGAGCCTGGTCGTGGACGACGACATCAATGCGTGCCAGAGCATCGCCGATATGCTCCGGGAGGTCGGGATGCGCAGCGAATGGTGCGTTTCGGGCAAGGAGGCCGTCGTCCGCACGGAGGAATCGCTCCG
>Ga0310786_10004385_pt1 | contig 19709 bp, 13 predicted proteins | sample AusTroGonzalo_MG_FD_203881 | JGI IMG/M metagenome (GOLD analysis project Ga0310786, IMG submission 203881) | Bovine rumen microbial communities from tropical cattle in Woodstock, Queensland, Australia - Gonzalo_03 (v2) (version 2) | ecosystem: Host-associated > Mammals > Digestive system >... | reverse complement strand
AGTCTCAGCATTGGGTACATAGTAGATACCCTCGCCAGCGCTGGTGCCCGGCTCGCCCTTGGTACCAAGAGCATAGTACTCAGTCTTTTCGCCGTTCTTGTACCAGAAACCGTCAGCACCGATCTCCCAGGTAGAACCGTCAGTACCGTTGACGCCGTCACGACCGTCCTTACCATCCTTACCGTCTTTACCGTCCTTACCGTCTTTACCATCCTTACCAAGAGCATAGTAATCGGTACGGACACCGTCCTGATACCAGTAGCCGTCAGGGCCGATAGTCCATACGGTACCGTCCTTGCCGTCCTTGCCGTCGACGCCGTCCTTACCGTTGGTAAGCTCGAAAGAGGTACCATCGCTCAAGACAACCGTCACACCGCCAGTGGTCTTCGTAACACTCGTGATGACAGATCCGCTGTTGATCAGCTCCTGGATCTTCACGATTGCTGACTTGTTGGCATCAATCTGAGCCTGCAGGTCGGCAATGTCATCATCGTAGTCCTTACAAGACACGAACGTACTTGTGGAAGCAATGAAGAATGCTCCCAGAAGTAATGCACTCAAAATCTTTTTGTTCATACGATTTAATTTAATTAATTAATAAAAAAGAAGTTATTTGTTCACTAATTCTCTCATGCTTTTACCCGTGTCTCATGCGCCGAGTCACGTTTTTGGATGCAAATATAGGCATTAATTCTATAACTTGCAAGGATTTTTGCACATTTTTTTAAAAAAGTGCCGAAAAAATTGATTTTTTCCATGTTTTGGAGTAAAATCGGGCTGTTTTTGGCTCATTTTTTGATTTTTTTAAGAGTACAACTTGTATCCGTTATTTTTTTACCATATTTTTGCAATACCTTATTAATATATTAGAAGGGAGGTCCCCTTTTGTTGATTATTTCTCGTTTGTTGGAGTCAAGAGGCGGAGTGTTGTGCTCCGCCTCTGCTCGTACCCAGACCCGGGCTCGAACCGGGATGGGTTTCCCCACTGGTGTTTGAGACCAGCGCGTCTACCGATTCCGCCATCTGGGCTTTTGACGGGTGCAAAGGTACAAATAAAAATTAAGAAAGAAGAATGAAGCATGAAGAATTTTAAAAAAAGATGTTATTTTTTGTTCGGAAGGAATATTTTTCGTATCTTCGTGGCATGAAAACAAACAAACTCATCTAAATACTTATGGAATTCAACAACAGAAACTACTGTGTGATACTGGCAGGCGGCAAGGGACGCCGCCTCTGGCCATGCAGCCGCGAAGACTATCCCAAGCAGTTTATGGACTTCTTTGGTGTCGGACGTACTCAGCTTCAGCTGACATTCGACCGCTTCAACAAGATTCTTCCCAAGGAGAACGTCTTTGTGTGTACCAACCGCGAATATGCTCCCTTAGTACGTGAGCAGCTTCCCGAGCTGCATGAGGAGAACCTGATGGTAGAACCCGTAAACCGAGGTACGGCTCCGAGCGTTGCCTGGGCGAACATGCGCATCTGCCGTCGCAACCAGCGGGCGAACACCGTGATAACACCTTCCGACCAATTCGTGATGAACGAAGATGCGTTCTACAAGAATATGGAAGAAGCGTTTGACTTTGTGGCGCACCACAACATCCTGCTGTCGATGGGAGTTCAGCCTACGCGACCGGAGCCAGGCTACGGATATATCCAGAAAGGTGAACAGATGGAAACCAAGGATGTGTACCAGGTGAAGTCGTTCACGGAAAAGCCTGAACGCGACTTTGCTCAGCTATTCATGGACAGTGGGGAGTTCCTCTGGAACACGGGACTGATCCTGTCACGCTCCCTCTACCTGAACGACTGCTTCCGCCAGCTGTTCCCCGACGTGTTGAATCAGTTGGACGGACATCTGGCCGACTACACCATTGAGAAGGAGATGGCCTTCGTCAACGAGTTCTATCCCTCCTACCCCAATCTCAGCATCGACCAAGGTGTGCTGGAACGCTGCGACAATGTGGGCGTCATGCGGTGCGACTTCGGATGGGCCGACCTTGGCACGTGGCATGCCATCTACGAGTGCATGAGCAAAGGCGAGGGTGACAATGTGGTAATAGACTCTGAAGTGATGATAGAGGATTCGTCCAACAACGTCATCAAGTTGCCGAAAGGCCGTATTGGTGTCATCAATGGACTGGACGGCTACATCGTGGCGGAGAACAACAACGTCCTGCTGATTTGCAAGAAAGGCGACTCGTCGGCCTTAGTCAGAAAGTATGTGAACGAAGTACAGATCAAATACGGCGACGAGTACGTATGATTCAGAAGCGATAGCGAAGCTGGAAGAGGAAGTCGGTGACGGAGGAGGCATCAATCTGCTGCAGTCCGGTAGAAATCACGGCACGGTCAAAATAGTTGGTCGTGCCGATTTTCACGATCGTCATGAAGTGCCCGATGTCAGCACGCGCCATCAAGGCATAACGGATGCCATGACCATAGTACATCGGCATGGAATACTCATGAAGCACAGAGCGCTCATACTGGTAAAGCCGGCTGTCGTAGTCATCGGTATGGAACCACGCCACATTGGCGGCAAACTGCAGACGGCGCAACTTCCACACCACCTGCTCGCTGAGCATCAACCCCTGACTACGCTCTCCATGGGATGTCACAGTAACGGCATCGGCCTGTGTCGCCAAGGTCAGGGTGGTCATCGGCAAGAGCGTTGCCCGCAGACGGGCACGATGCTCGGGGCGATTTTGTAAAAGCGTATGTTCAGCATTGTCACGCTGCCTAAGATGGAAGCGATAACGACCTTCTACAGACCACCTATTATATAATACGCGCGCACGCGCGAGAAAATCGAAGGCATCGCTCGGAGCACTGACCAGATAGCGAGGCCAAGGGAAATGGACGTAGTCGGCATACGCTTGCAGCAGGAAGGCGCGCAAAGGCGTCCATGTGGCTCCCAGATAGACGCCATGTTCGTTCTGTACACTGCTCCCCTCGCTGAAGCTATGGGCACGAAGGGCAGTATAGCGCTTGTCATAGTAGCGGTGAAGCGCCATGAGCGACCACTGTTCAGACAGCCGGAAGCTCAGCACGTGGAGGGCAGCGAGGGCTGCATCAGCATTGAGAGCCGTTTCACCACTGAACGAAAGGCGGGAATTGGTATAGCTGTAATCGATGCTGGCATTGAGGAAATTGTTGCCTTCCTGCGCATATTGCTTGTAGACAGCCTGCTTCTGAGGATGGAGGGGGCGGTCAAACCGGGTATAGACGAGGTTGGCATTGATGAAGGCCATAGCATTCCGCATAGGAACCTGATAGGAAAAACGAGTTCCGAAGTCAGCCGCATGGGTATTGTGCCTTTTAGCAATCTCGGTAGGTGTCCGATGGTAGGCGGTTGTCAGCAGGGTACGGACAGAGCCGTCATCATTCAGTGTAGCATCACAAGGGCGGAAAGAAGCGAACGCACTGGCCTTCCAATGGGGTGAAAGACGGACAGTAGCCGCGGCCCCTTGCAGATAGCTATCCTCCGACCGCGAGGAGTGAGCCGTCAAAGTGTGACTGCTACGTCCCAGAGACTGCAGTGTCATGAGCTTACCCAATGAGAAGCCCATGTTCATCACCAGTCCCATACCCATCTGAACACGGTACATCCCCAAGTTCAGTTCCTCGAATCTCCCCATCTTTCGCAACTGGAAATAGTAGGAATAATGATCGTAACCCAGACGATTGCAGTTGGCAAAGAAAGGCTCGCCGGCGTCCTGTGCTCCTGTCAGGCCGAACTTGACGCGGTCGCTATAGGCAAACTGATAGCGCAACGTGTGACGATAGGGATAGCCTACATAGCCGTTACGGTCGCCATGTCGCTGATAGGCAGGAACTTTGGCGGTCAGCATGAGGGTCTGCTTACCGTATTTCCTGACTGTCTCAAGGTTCAGGTGCGACGTTCTTTCCTGTTGGGGGCCTGCCTCGACAAAACAGGCAAGCAGAAGACGGGTATCGCGATCAATGCTGGGAATCATCTGCAGTTCACTAAGGGTGCGCATGACACCGTAACGGTGCAGATAAAGCATGATGTCCTCCACCTGCTGGGCTGAGAGGAAGGGCAGCTGTTCAAGCTGCTCGCGAGTGACCTGATTGATGTTCAGTTTCGTATCTGCCAGATCTTCAAGCAGTTCCATAGTCTCCTCGCCATACGCCTCATCGACATCCTCGACGGTCATCCAGTCCCGCAAGACCTCCTGCCAATCGGTCGACGACTGTGCATAGAGCGACAGGACGAAGAACTGTAGGAAGAGTACGCACAACGTGGGCAAAAGCAGCTGTTTCATAGTGCAAAGATACTAACAAGCGTGCAAAAAGCCAAATATTACTCCTGAAAAAATAACTTTGTTGTGCTTTCAATCATACGTACAAAAGCAAACTCAGCGATTTTGCTTGACGTGAAATCCTATTTAATGTGAAAATATTTGGTTATTCACACTGTAATTTGTACTTTTGCGGACAAGATGAGAACTATCATAGCATTCATCATGCTGCTGGGAGCGTGGCTAAGCTGTACTGCCCAGGGGAAAAAACTGAAGGACGCAGAGGCAGGAGTGGATATGGACAGCCCGACCTTTGTGCCCACAGTGAAGGTGGGCAAGGTGTTTGAAGGCGGTGACAGCATCCAGTACATGGAGATGAACAATGTCTATGTGTTTCCTCCCATTACCTTCAGCAACAAAAAGCAGAGCAACGCCTACATGCGGTTGGTGAAGAACGTGAAGACGGTGCTGCCCATTGCCAAGGAGGCCAACATGATTATGATGGAGACTGCCGAGTACTTAGAGACCCTGCCCAATAAAAAGGCCAAAGAAGAACACATGAAACGGGTGGAACAGAGCATTATGGCAGAGTATAAGCCCCGTATGAAGAAGCTGACCTATTCGCAGGGAAAGTTATTGATCAAACTCATCTACAGAGAGAGTCATTCGTCAAGCTATGAACTGATACAGGCCTTCTTAGGGCCTGTCAGAGCCGGGTTCTATCAGGCTTTTGCATGGGCTTTCGGTGCGTCACTGAAGAAAGAATACGACGCCGAAGGCATTGACCGTCTGACAGAGCGCATTGTGCTGATGGTGGAAGCGGGGCAGCTGTAGCGAAAGGATACTATGCTGCGACGGAATCGCAGCACACTGTACTTATTATGTGCGACGAAATCGCAGCACACTGTACTTATTATGTGCGACGAAATCGCAGCACACTGTACTATTAGTCCGAGAAAATGAGCTGGACGAGGGTCTGACCGACAGCCTGAAGGGTGTTGCGGTCAATGTGTTGCATGTCATCGTTGACGGTATGCCACGTGGGTCCGAAGCTACTCTGTTCGCAATCAGGATAGTGATTAATGATATCGATACAGGGGATATGAGCCTGCTCATTGACTGGCAGATGGTCATCAGTGACTCCCCCACCGTCTTTTGAGGGGAAAAAGCTGCCATAGCCCGCTGCACTGGCCGACTGCCACACCTTTTCTACAATTTTACGTGCATGGAGCAAGGAGTATGCCTCCTGATAGAACTTAGCGCCCTGTCCCCCTACCATGTCGAGAAGGATGGCGTACTCATAGTGTGGAGTAGACGGTGGAAGGTGGGAAGCCCAATACTGGGCACCAAGTGCCCAAGAGTCAGCATCAACATGGTCACTCCACTGCGGGACACCCCAGTCTTCGGCATCAAAACAGATGAAATCGACCAAGACGTTGGCTGAGTCATTCTTCTGAAGCAAACGAGCCAGCTCCAACATGACGGCAACACCTGAGGCTCCGTCGTTTGCAGCCATCACAGGTTTGTGCCAATTGGCTGAATCCGGGTCGTTGTCAGCCCACGGACGGCTGTCCCAATGGGCGCAGATAAAAATACGAGGACGAACAGCTGCTGAATCAGCTGGAACGGTGGCAATAATATTGGTACTCTTGAGAACAGTGCCATCATATCCACGGAGATCAGCTTTCTGGAACTCGACATGACAGCCATACTGCTGGAACTTCTGTTGAATCCACAGGGCACACTTCTCATGGGCCTCGCTGTTCATGGTTCGCGGTCCGAAATCACACTGCTGCTGACAAAACAGGAAAGCAGAGTCAGCACTGAACTCGACAGCTACCACTTTCCGGCTATTACCCTGGCTCTTCTTTGGCGTGCTGCATGAGGAAAGCCCCCATACCAACAAGGCAAGAAGACAGCACCAGAGCGTCACTCCCCCCACCTTACCATCTAAAATATCTACCTTCATCTTCGATACTAACACTTTGGTTTTCTACTCTCTCACTCGTTGCACCAACCCCATGACTCTCAGGAAGTTACCACCCCAAATCTTCTGAATATCGCGCTCAGAATAATGACGTGCCAACAACTGTCGGGTGAAATTAATGAGTTCTGACGAATCAGCCATACCCAGAATGCCACCGTCACCGTCGAAATCGGTTCCGATGCCCACATGGTCGATGCCCATAATCTGGATAGCATGCTCTAAATGCCGGATGGCATCAAGCACGGTGGCCTGACCATCCTTACGAAGGAAGCCGTTGTACATCGTAATCTGCATGACACCACCTTTGGCCGCCAAAGCCCGCATCTGCTCGTCTGTGAGATTGCGTGGATGGTCGCACAGCGACCGACAACTGCTATGACTGCAAACGATGGGTTGCTGGCTTAGTTCGAGGGCATCGTAGAAGCTCTTTTCTGCGGCATGACTCAAATCAACCATGATGCCCAAACGATTCATTTCGCGGATAACCTGCTGTCCGAACTGGCTGATGCCATTGTGCGTATTACAGCCCCGTGCCGAATCGCAGATGTCGTTATCACCGTTATGACAAAGCGTCATATAGACGATGCCCCGCTGTGCGAAATGCTTCAGATTCTGCAACTGCCCGTTCAGTGCCAGTCCATTCTCAATGCCCAGCATAATGCTTTTCCGTCCCTGACGCTTGTCAGCATACAAGTCAGCCGGCGTACGGGCAAGGCTCAGATAATGCTTGTTCTTCTCCACGATATCCTCTATCTTGTTGAAAATCAGGTCAGCATAATCCGTTGGCCCATCCACGTCAAAGGACACCTTTGACGAGAAAGTCTCTCCCAGCAGCGGCTGCGGCAGATAGGCTACCATGATGGTTGCATCCTGACGTCCTTCGGTCATTTTGTGCAAATCTACCAGAATGCGTGGGTCACGACTGCCAAAGTCCACACCTTGTGGGAAGAACATAGGCGTATCGCAGTGAGTGTCAAGTGACAGCACCCGCTGATGCACCTCGGCAGCCTCACGATAATGGGCAGCCTGACGCACAAGCCACTGGAATAGCGGCAATCCGTCCTCCATACATTCCGGATGCCACTGTACACCCAAGATGCTCTTGAATTCACGGCTTTCCATAGCCTCAATCACACCATCAGAGGACTTGGCCGTCACACGGAATCGTTCACCGGCATCCGACACCGCCTGATGGTGGAAGGAGTTGACGTATAGTATTGAACGACTGAAATCAAACGTTGAACACTGTTGTGCCTCCTCATAAATATTAAATAAGGTGGAGTCAGGTTCGATGACCACACGATGTGTTGGTTCAGAACGGTCGGCATCCTGCGAATGCTTCACCACCCGTTCACCTTTCAGCACGGACAAATCTTGGGCCACCTTACCGCCTAAGGCCATAGCCAGCGTCTGAATGCCACGACAAATACCAAGCATGGGAATTTGACGGTTGTAGGCCAACTGGGTTATCAGTAATTCCGGCAGATCACGCCTGTTATTGATGCTCCTAAGAGGGCACACAGGCTCCTCACCGGCATAAAGCGGGTTAAAATCGGCACCGCCACTAAGCAGCAGACCGTCGATATGCTCCAGCGTGTTAATAATCGCATCGGTGTCACTGAGAGGCGGGATCACAACAGGGACGCCCCCAGCCTTCCATACGGACTGATAATATCCTTCAGATAATTTACACGTCTGTTCATCTATATTACCCGTAATGCCGATTACAGGTTTGCGCTTGGCCTCCGGAAAAGAAGCGTAGGCCGTCGCAAGCTGCGACTGCCAATCAAAACGGTTTGCCATAACCCTATTCATCTACTGTTACTGGTATATCACGCTTGATGCTCTGTTCCAGCGAGATAAGCGTCTCTGTAGCCACCACGCCAGGAATGTCCTGCAACTGTCCGTTCAGAAGCTGCATCAGCTGTTCGTTGTCACGGGCATAGAGTTTCACCAGCATGGTGTAGGGTCCCGTGGTGAAGTGACACTCCACAACCTCAGGAATATGCTTCAGACGGGCTACCACATCCTTGTACATGGAACCACGCTCGAGGGTGATGCCGACGTAAGTACACGTGGAATAACCCAGACTTTTGGGATTGACATCAAAGCCACTGCCCATAATGACTCCTCCCTCTATAAGATGTTGAACACGCTGGTGGATGGCCGCACGTGACACATTGCACTCAGCAGCCACATCCTTGAAGGCTATACGTGCATTCTTCGACAAGATGCTCAGTATCTTTTTGTCGAGATTGTCTATCTTATCCATTCCTTTTCTTTTAGTTAATGGGTTAGTGTTTTACAAAACGTAAGCAAAAGTACATATTTTTACTGAAACGAGCAACATTTTGCCAAGAAAAATGCAAAAAAACGTCCAATTTGTTAACTTACAGCTTACGAATCAGGGTAAGGCCGTCTCGAAGTGGAACGATGACGCACTCAACACGGCTGTCATGACTGACATAGTCATTAAAGATTTCTATCCCTTGGGTCTGTGAATCACGGCGATAGGCCTCGTCTACCACATGGCCGTCCCATAGCGTATTATCAGCCACGACAAAGCCACCAGGCCGCAATACAGACAGGGCCATTTCGTAAGCTTCCCGATAGGTCCGTTTGTCACCATCCAGAAACACCATATCGAATGTAATACCGAGCTTAGGAGCCTCGGTAAGGGCATCGCCGATAACAAAGCGGATTCTGTCACTGAAAGGCGAATGCTCTATCCAGGGACGTGTAAAGTCCTCCTGTTCGTCATTGATTTCATAAGTATAGACCATGCCGTCTTCCTCCAGTCCCTCAGCCATGCAGATGGCAGAATAGCCACTGAACGTGCCCACCTCTAAGATATTCTTTGGACGTATCATAGAAACCAACATCTTCAGCAGACGTCCCTGCAGATGGCCCGATGCCATCCGCCCGTGCAGCATGTGGATGTTGGTTGCCCGCCAAAGCCTGTACAGGTATTCCGGCTCAGGATCGATGTGGGCGAGGATATAGCGGTCTAATTCATAGTTCATAGTTCAGGACTATGGACTAAATGTTCCACCGCCAATCGGTAGGAGTCAAGCCCGAATCCACAGATGACGCCACGACAAGCAGGGGATATAAAAGAATGGTGACGGAACGGCTCACGCTGGTGAACATTAGAGATATGCACCTCTATGACCGGACACTTCAGCGAACGAATACAGTCATGCAAGGCGACCGACGTATGAGTATAGGCACCAGCATTGAGCACTATACCGTCGTAGGAGAAGCCCACCTCCTGCATCTTGTTGATGAGTTCACCCTCGATGTTACTCTGATAATAGTCTATCTCAACGTCAGGATACAATGCCTTTAACTGAGGCAGATAGTCGTCGAACGAGGACGAGCCATAGATACCCGGCTCACGGATGCCCAACAGGTTTAAATTAGGGCCGTTAATGATTTGTATTTTCATATTTCAAAATAATTTATTACCTTTGCACCGCAAAGATACGCAATAAAATGGAAACTGGCAAGAAAATAGAGGCAAATGTTGTGCGAGCCTACCAACGTTACCTCAAACTGCAACGAGGCTATTCGTCCAACACATTAGATGCATACCTTCGGGATGTACAGAAACTGCTCGACTACCTGAAAGCCGTTGACAGGCAGGTGCTGGACACACAACTGTCAGATTTGCAACAGTTTGCAGCGAGTCTCCATGACATCGGTATCCATCCACGGTCGCAATGCCGCATTCTTAGCGGCATACGTTCGTTTTTCCGTTTTCTGCAACTCGACGGTTTTCGCGAGGACGACCCTTCAGAGTTGTTGGAGTCTCCCGTATTGGGTGAACACCTGCCCGAAGTGCTATCTGCCGAAGAGGTGGATGCCCTGGAGAGTTCCATAGACCTGTCAAAATGGGAAGGGCAGCGTAACAGGGCCATCATCGAGGTGCTTTTCTCCTGTGGACTACGGGTAAGTGAACTGGTCAACCTAAAGCTCAGCAACCTCTACTTGGACGAACGCTACATGCGCATCTTCGGAAAGGGCTCCAAAGAGCGTCTGGTGCCTATTTCCATGAAAGCCATCAAAGAGTTAGACTATTGGTTCATGGACCGTAAGCTCATGAAAATCAAGCCCGGTGAAGAGGACTACGTGTTCTTGAACCGGCGGGGCGCACACCTAACACGCACCATGATTCTCATCATGATCAAGCAACAAGCGATAGAGGCAGAGATTACTAAGACCATTTCGCCCCACACCCTACGCCACTCCTTTGCCACAGCCTTGTTAGAAGGCGGTGCCGACCTACGAGCCATTCAGGTCATGTTAGGCCATGAATCCATTAGCACTACCGAAATCTACACCCATGTAGACATGGGTACCCTACGCCAGCAAATCTTAGAACACCATCCACGTAACAAGAAGAAGGACTGAGCGAGTGCACACCGTTTCCATCACTTCCCAGAAGACGACGAAACGCTGTTGCAACGGTCCGTATAGAATTGGCGGAAGTCCGTCCAGCGATAGTAGGGATAACTGTCCGTAGGAACGGGGAGACGGGCCTCTTTGCCGTTCAGCAGGCACTTCACGAGGATATCGTCACCAGCTTTCTTACTGCGATAGAAGATGAGCTGCATATTGCAGGCCTTGCAGGTTTCCCAGTTCTGATAACAATTCATGACTTCGTACGGGTTTTCCGGGTCGAGGTCAGCTCCGTTGATGCCCATCAGGATATGCAGGGGTCCCAAGCAGTTGTCGTGTCCGAAACGCAGGTCAGCAATGTGATCGCTGCTTCCGTCGATAACGGCATCAGCCTTTTTGAGAATGTCTTGCAGAATAGGAATCATGACATACTGGTCAGGGAATAGCCAAGCATAAGTTCCGAGGTTGGCACTTTCCCACTCACTGGCAATTTCCTCGTCGGTAATAAGATTACCCATCATCCCCTCATGACCGATGTTGGGCAACGAAGTGTAGAGGTTAATGAGGTTGCTGCCAATATGGTGCAGGTTACCCGGCAGTCCTTGGGTACTGGTGAAGGTACGGCTGATGACTTTTTCGCGCAGCGTATCATTGCTCTTGAACTGGTCACGATTCTTCTCAAAGCGGGCCTTGGGCTTGGGGAAATCATGCTTCACAGGATTCTGTCTGTCACCCGGCACCACACCATCGAGGGTAAAGCGTGATGACTGCTCGCGGATTTCTATCTTCGGGTTGCACTGCACCAATTCCTGACAGAAGGCCGACATGCTGAGCACACAGCGACCCGACAGCGACGAGATAGCCAGCACATTGCCACCTTTCTTGAATACTTCCGGGAAATTGTTGTACATCACCCTGGCAATACGCTGATGTTGTTCCCAGCCTAAGTCGCTCAATTCACTCACACCGGTCGCCAACTCATCCTTGGCAGCCTCGAAGCGCTGGTAGAAAGCCTCACCCTCAGCAGTAAGTTGCTGCTTCCTGTGGGCAGTAGTCAACAAGCTGTCCAACTCACGATAGAGGAAAGCATTCCAGTAATAACGCGAGCCGTGACGGCCGTAATGGCTGATGTAAAAGGGTTTATAGCCACTGGGAGCCTTCGTCAGCTTGTCCGAGGTAAATTCGTACGGGTAATCCGTGCCGTATGCCTTCCTCGGGTCTGCCTTGAGCAGGTCTGCCACTGGATTGTCCAGCTTCTTTTCCGTTAGATTCCTGACCATTTGCATCAGCTGGGCTGGAGACTCATCCTGTTTTACCGGCTGCAGATACCAGCGAACTGTCCAGCTAACCTGTTCCTTGGGTTTCAACGTCGTATAGGCGCCCTGACTCTCCAGTTCAATATATGTTTTCCCCCTGTTCACGTAAACCTGCACCTCGGCTTCACCTGGAGCAGGCTGCGATGCGTTGAGGTCTTCGAACTGTTTCACCAACAGCAAGCCATTATTGCAGTAAGCAAGCCATCCCTTGCCATCGGCATTGATCTTTCGGTTTTCATTGGTTTCATCGGTCTGGTACCACACTGCGCCATGTTCTGCCCTAAAAGACATCAGCCCTGCAGGAGTGATGTCGTCAAGAGGAGCATCAAAGAAGATCAGGCCTTCGTTGGGCACACGGGTAATCTCCCAAGGAGCCACTTGACGAGTCTCATCGCTCTCATTGATAATAGAATAGGTAACGACAAAAGCCTGGTTTCTTGGATCGGTGCTGATTTCCTTACGGATGCGGTATTTCAATTTCTCTGAGACCTGACTGGTCATGACAAGGCGGCCATCACACTCTTCCACCTGATATGGCTGCTTGTCGAACTCAGGGATAGGCGGCCAGTTCCACTCCTTTTGCGGACTGGTCCAGAAGGTGCTACCGAAGGATTCCGGCATCTTCTGCTGTGAGATTACTTCCTTTCCTTTGTATTTCAGCGACATAATCTTACCGCCTTTCTGCGGGAAGATGGTCATGGTGACATCGCCCACCTTTAGCTGCTTGCTGTTCTGAAGGTCACGGAAATCGTCGAGTTGCTGGAAACAGTGTTTGTCAATCATCTGTGCCAACTGACGGTCATGATTATGACGAACAATACACTCGTAGTTGAAATCCATCAATTCACCATTCTCTTTCGTATATGGCTGCCAGTCGGGCAAACCGCTGATATTAGGATTACCAGTCTTAGCAAACTGAGCCCATACGCTGCTCATGGTATCGGCCAGCCGCTGGTCAGCCTCAGTGGGTTGCGGAAGCTCGTTACCGGCAAGGTGAAGCGTATTAAAACAGAACTTCAGCTCATGGCCATGCACACTGCCTTTGTTCACAGGAGAGCGCCAGGTAAACATATACATATAGGTAGGTGCCTGACGTGTTTCTGCAATAGCATCGGCGGTGATGATGGTCTTCGGACGGAACAGCCAGTCAATGCTCAGCAGATCCTGCGGTGTATGCCCAGGATAAGCTTCGTCAAAGGCTTTCATATAATTGCCTGTATCAAACCCGAACGTTTGGAACAGCTCGCGACGTGCCTCTTCCTGTGTCATAGGCTGATCGTAGCGCAGACGCTGCAACTCGTTGAATGTCGTGCCAATGAGGATAGGCACGTTATTGGAGATATCGGCAAAACCATCCTGGAAGGGCTGTTGTAGCATCGTCTCACCATCTGGTGTCGGCCCGAATCCCCACATCATCGGCGTGCCCGGCTTCCGAGTGCCGATGCTGGCAGCCATGGCACGCTGACCAGCGGCATAGAGCTCTTCATACGGCACTTTCCTAATATCATCGATATGGTTTGCGTCAATATTCAGTTCCTTCAACACGGCCTTACCCAGTTCCTCGGTCATCTGCTTGGTGTTGACATTGAGGATGGTCCCACTCATGATAATGGCTTTCTGAAACAGGCCCTTGGCAGAAGGCATACAAAGCAGCGAACCTACTTTACCTCCACCACCTGACTCACCAAAGATAGTGACATTCGTCGGATCGCCACCAAACTGGCAGATATTTTTCTGGATCCACTGCAAAGCCTGCACCACATCGAGCATACCCACGTTACCAGAATACTTGTATTTTTCAGAACATGCCGAGAGGTCCAGGAAGCCGAGGATGTTCAGACGGTGGTTCACACTGACCACCACCACGTCTTTCTTTGCCAGTTGCATGCCAGGGTTCCACGCTGATGTGCCTGAATCGAAACCGCCCCCATGTAGCCAAAGCATCACCGGCTTGAGGCTTACTTTCTGAGTTTTTGATTTTGGCGGAATGAGATTCGTCGTCCACACATTCAGGACACAGGAGTTCTCCGACATCTCCGCCTCGCTTAGCTTGCGTCCCCTGGTGTTCTGCATAGCCTGAGGTCCCCAGTGGTCACAAATGCGTACAGTGTCCCACTTGTCAACAGGCAGCGGTGGCATGAAGCGTTCAACCTTGGCATAGGGAATACCCAGGAAGGCTGTCGTTCCCTCCTGATTGAAGCCCTTGACTAATCCCGACTCTGTGCTGACCACCATCTGGTCGGCTTTCTGTACACGAGCCTTCTGCTGCGACATGGCAACGAAGGGGAAAAGGAAAACAAAGGAAAGTGTCAGTATCTGTTTCATCATTTTGTATTGGTTAGTAGGTTACAACACTACAATCGTATGCTTTCTATGCGAAGTCTCTGGATGCCGACGGGTACACGGACTTCCACGACATCACCCTCTTTCTTGCTCAGCAGTGCCTGTGCTATCGGCGACTTAATGGAAATCTTTCCCTCACGGAGATTAGCCTCATGGGGACTCACTATCGTATAAGTCATTCTGGCGTTATTGGCCAGATTGGTCATTTCCACTTTGCTGAGCAGTCCGACGCTGTCGCTTCCGAGTACCGACTTGTCGATGACCCGTGCATGTTCCAGCACCCGCTGCATAAACCGTATCCTGCCAAGCAGGCGAGACTGCTCGCGCTTGGCAGCATGATACTCAAAGTTCTCGCTAAGGTCCCCCTTGTCACGGGCCTCGGCAATGGCCTCACGAACCTGAGGCAGTTCCACTCCCTCTAATTGACGGAGTTCGGCTACGAGTTTATCGTAGCCTTCTTGCGACATATATTCCATCTTGTCGGTTCATGCATTGCCCTTGCCAACAGGAAAGGGTGAGATGGTCCGCGCCTCTTGATTGGGAATCTTGATAGGACCATATTCCCGTTCGTAGCGCACGATGTTCTCCTGCAAGGCTGCCAACAGGCGCTTGGCATGTTCTGGAGCAAGTATAAGCCTGCTCTTGACCTGTGCCTTGGGCATTCCTGGCAACACTCTTGCGAAGTCTAACACGAAGTCACTGCTGGAGTGGGTAATGATGGCAAAATTAGCATATTCTCCCTGTGCCACTTCCTGTGGCAATTCAATCTGCAGCTGTCCTTGCTGTTTATTTGTATTTTCGTTCATTGTTATTCTTTTTTGTTTTCGTTATCGTTAATTAAAATAGTATTTCAGTCCTACTTGCAGTTTCCAACACTGACCATAGCTATGGTTATAGTCCCAGGTCTTGCTCATATAGGAATTGTCCGAGTTGGTATTCATGCGGAACACAGGCACCCCGTTTTCCTTCTTGGCCACACTGAGTAACTTAATCATGTTGTTCGACATGCCTGGGGCAGTCTTTGCCACTCCCCACTTGGAATTAAAGAGGTTACCGATGTTTTCAATGTTGGCAATGAGCTGCAACTTGTTCGTCGTGTTGCCAATCTTCAGGTTGAAGTCGTGTGCAAACTTGACATCGAAGCTGTGAACCCAGGGTGCTCTTGCGCCATAAGCATCGGCATATTCACCCTTGTGGTTCTTCAGATAGTCGTCCTGCTCCACATATTTCCAGAAGGCTACACGGTCATCATCGCTGACGAACTTGATTTCCGAGTCGTCACGCGGGATGTACATCAGGTCGTAGGCCAGTCCATCACCATTGAGGTCGTTACTGTAGCAATAGCTCCATCCTGATGGTGAATAACCAACATAGAAGAGTGAGATGTGCTCACGGCCACCGCCCCACTGATAGCTGATGTTGGCAATAACTCGGTCGGGAGTAACGAATGAGGAGTTCTTGACATCTGTCACATTCGGTCCATTGACCGTATGCATATACGACCATGCAGACCCGGCATTGGAGCCTGGCATACCCGTCACTTCCTTATTGACAGTGTGTGTATAAGCGGCAGAGAGATGCAGGTCCTTGATAGGCTCAGCATTCAATTGTAAACTGGCCGTCCAACCATAGCCCTTGTGGTTGTTGGTGAGCACGCAGACATTGCTATATTGTGTATAGTAGTTCCAGTCAGCCTTCTTGGAGGGGTAGAGGTAACGGTTGTCAGCACCCTGCAGACGTTCCCACGTCTCGTCAGGATTCTTCATGTTCCAGTTCTCCAAGTTAACGGCATTAATGTTCTTCGTGTAGGTATACTCAGCAGTCAACGTCACGGGGAATGGCAGCGGCACCTGATAGTCGAGGCCTATTGATGACTTCCACACCTGCGGCATCTTGAAGTTCGGGTCAACACCAGCCACCTCAGAGGGGATGATGCCATTGGGATCCATACTATAGGGAGCACCAAGCTTTTCACGTATCTGATCTCTGTCAGTAGTGAGCCCGCCGGCAAAGTTGGCCAGACGCGCGTCACCAGCCTTGGCAATAACTAAATTCTGCAACATACCGGAGTTGGCAGGCATGTTGGTGAAGAACACTAACGGCAGACGTCCGGCAAAGAGTCCCGTACCGCCACGCAACTTCAGCACCTGGTCACCGAAGACATCCCACGAGAATCCGATACGCGGTGAAATCTGCACGTTAGCCTTTGGCCATGAACCGACATCGAGATGACGTCCGCCGAAGTCCAGGTCATAGAGTGCCTGGTTGAACTTCAGGTCGTCATCATAGAATGTAATGTTGTCGAAACGGATACCCGCATTGACCTTCAAGTTCTCCAGAATGTTCCACTCATCCTGCAGATAGAGTCCGAACTGATTGAAACGTACCTTCGACGAAGGCTCCATATCTCCGTCATAACCGTACGTCAGTGCCACACCGATGGGGGCAGCACCCTCCATGAAGTCCTGCATGCTGGCATATCGGTAGTATCCGGAGCCCTGCTTCATATAGTTGTTAAGGGCCATCTGGTGCTCGAAGCCCAGACCTGCCGTCAGCTTGTGGTTACCCATGTAGTAAGTGAAGTTGTCGTTCGCCGTCAGAATGGTATTGCGTACCCGGTTATTATAGGTGAAGAGCTCATATCCCAGCACCATATAGGGGTCACCGTCTTTCATGATATCAATGTGCGGGAACATGGACGAGTTGCTGCTGCGGGGGTCGTCCATATCAGAATAAGTAAACAGCAACTGGTTTGAGATTTTGTCTCCAAAGCGGCTGTTCAGGTCAGCTGAAACAGTGGTCACCTTGTTCTGCTGCTCATAGAAGGAGTTGGAGAAGGCCATCGACTTAATGCCCACGCAAGCTGAGGTCAGTCCACCAACACCACGCGATGTGGCACTCGGAGTGTTCCACTTCGAGTTATTTGTGTGGTTGAAACGCAGTGCCAGATGGTGTGCCGTATTGATATTCCAGTCGATACGTGCCAAATACTTGTTGTTCTTAATACCCTTAGGATAGCTGGTAGCCGATCCCGTGTCGTAGCCATACTTCTGCTTTACGAAGTCAGAAATGGTCTGCATATCCGAAATCAGTGTCCGCGAGGTGTACGTCTTGCTGTTTTCTGCCTCATCACTGCTGGCCGCGGGACGCCAGAAGGTGGGGATATCGTCAGACTCCACACGCTCATAGTTGACAAAGAAGAACAACTTGTCCTTGATGATAGGACCGCCCAGCGTAAAGCCGTATGTCTTCTGCTCGTCTGGGTTTGGCTCTGCGTTCTGCGTGCCGTCAACACGATTACCGTGCATATCCTCGTTTGAATAATAATAATATGCTGTTCCCCTGAAAGTGTTCGTACCCGACTTAGTGACAGCATTGATACCGCCGCCGATGAAGTTCGTCTGGCGTACGTCGAAGGGTGCCACCACTAATTGCACCTCGTCGATGGCATCCATCGAAACAGGATTGCCACCACCCGGCAGGTTGGCATTGAGTCCGAAATTGTTATTCAGATTGGCACCATCAAGCGTAAAGTTAGCCGAACGACCACTGCTGCCAGCAAAGCTGTTAGAACCACCATAGTAGGGCGACAACTTGGCAATGTCACCAATGGAGCGGCTGATGGTGGGCAGTTCCCTGATGACACGGTTGTTGATGTTGGTCGATGCGCCCGTCTTCTCGGCTGTGAACTTCGAAGCCTTACCGCTGACGACGACCTCAGTAAGCTCGGTAGAGTTTTCTGCCAGCCAGACGGGAAGGTTATAGGTCTCACCCAGCTGGAGGACGATGTCCTTAAAGGTCTTCGTCTCATAGCCGATGTAGCTCACGGTGACGGTGTACGGGCCTCCGTTACGCATACCCTGGATGGTGAAACGTCCGCTGGTATTCGTTACTGCGGCATACTTGGTTCCGGAAGGTTCATGGACGGCCTGTATGGTTGCACCAATTACTTCCTCTTTTGTGTCCTGCATGGTTACCTTTCCAGTGAGGGCTGAATTTGTAACCTGTGCCATCAGCGTCAACGAGCATGTTAACGTCATGGCCATTAAAAATAGTTTTTTACACATAGCTTTATATGTTTAATTTATTTTTCCGCTGCAAATATAAACAAAAAAATCCGAACGCACGTTATTTTTCGTAGAATAATTTTACGCTTCCCGCTGTCTGGTGCCCATCCGGGCCTCCACAACGTTCACCACATAGTCACCCAGCTTCTCGCACTCATTGATGATGTCCATGTAGATGGTGCCAACGGCGTAGCTATACTCGTGGTTGTTCACATCGTTGATGTTCTGCGATTTCAGCTGGTTGCGGTAGTTGTTGATTTCGTTCTCGATGTTGAACGTACGGTTTACATCGTAGGCATCCTTGCGACCGCCCATCAGCGCATTCATCTGCGAGAGTGCCTGATTCGTCAGTTCCATCATCTGGTGGATATGCTCATAATGCTTGTCGTTGAAGTGATCCTGCTTGCCGTTGTACTTGCGCGCAATAGTGCGAGCCATATTATAGCATGCGTCACCGATACTCTCTATCTCCGAGATCTCACGCAACATGGCGCGGATCTTCGCCTTCGTATCGTCCGACAGGTGGGCATCGCTCACCTCGTCTAAGTACTTGGCAATTTCCAGTTCCATGCTGTCGCTGATGCCCTCATACTTCTCGATACGGGTGAACAGCTGGTTGAACGTCTTCTCGTCTTTCTCCGTCAACAGCTCGCGTACCATGCCGAACATACGCTGTATGCGGATGGCAAACTGCTGAATCTCCTTTTGCGCTTCCAACACCGAGAGTTCAGGCGTTTTCAAGATACCGGCAGTGATGAAGTGCAAACGGAAGTCCTCCTCCTCGTCAACTTTCTTCGGCTTGATGGCCCAGCAGACGAAACGCTCCATCTGCGGTATGAACCAGATGAGGATGAACGTGTTCACCACGTTAAAGCTCGTATGGAACGCTGCCAGCACGAAGCTCAGCTTGGCCGAGTTAGCCAGGAAGACAGCCGTTCCCGCAGCCTCCTTGGCCATCGTCACATCGTATCCCACCCAGCCGCACACCATGTCGATGAACGGGCGGAAAACAAACAGAATCCAGACCACGCCGAACACGTTGAACGTCATGTGCGCCAAAGCAGCACGGCGAGCCTGTGTATTAGCCGACATGGCCGCTAAGTTCGACGTTATCGTGGTGCCGATGTTTTCACCCATCACTAATGCAATACCCTGATAGATGGGCAGAGCACCGCTCGAACAGAGTATCATGGTGATGGCCATCACCGCTGCCGACGACTGTACGCAGAACGTCAGGATGCCGCCCAACACTAAAAAGATGACGGTGGTGACAAACGAGTTCGGATCGAACGAAGCAAAGAAGTCCAGCACCACCTGATTCTCGCCCAAGTGC
>Ga0310786_10004382_pt1 | contig 19714 bp, 15 predicted proteins | sample AusTroGonzalo_MG_FD_203881 | JGI IMG/M metagenome (GOLD analysis project Ga0310786, IMG submission 203881) | Bovine rumen microbial communities from tropical cattle in Woodstock, Queensland, Australia - Gonzalo_03 (v2) (version 2) | ecosystem: Host-associated > Mammals > Digestive system >... | reverse complement strand
CCCCGCTTCCTTAATGCAATATAATCATGCTCAAAGGTAAGAAAATAGTTTTAGGCATTACGGGGTCTATTGCAGCTTATAAGGCCTGTCTGATTATTCGCGGACTGGTCAAGGCCGGTGCCGAGGTACAAGTAGTCATTACGCCTGCCGGTAAGGAGTTTATTACGCCTATCACACTGTCGGCACTCACGCAGAAGCCCGTTATCAGCGACTTCTTCTCGCAGCGTGACGGTACGTGGCATTCACATGTCGCTCTTGGCTTGTGGGCCGATGCGATGCTCATAGCCCCATGTACGGCTTCTACGCTGGGCAAGATGGCTAACGGAATAGCCGACAACATGCTTATCACGACCTACCTTTCGATGAAGGCACCAGTATTCATTGCCCCCGCTATGGATCTCGATATGTATCAGCATCCTACTACCCAGCAGAATATGGAGCGACTGAAGAGTTTCGGTAACCAGATTATCGAGCCTGCCAGTGGTTTCCTTGCTTCAGGCTTGGAGGGTAAGGGACGAATGGAGGAGCCTGAGAGAATCGTAGCATATTTGGATATGTTCTTTGAGAAAAAGGATTTGCAGGGCAAACGCATCATGATTACCGCAGGTCCGACTTTCGAAAAGATTGACCCTGTTCGCTTTATTGGCAACTATAGTAGTGGCAAGATGGGCTTTGCGTTGGCTGAGGCGTGTGCGCGTCGTGGGGCAGAGGTTACCCTGATTGCCGGTCCTGTCAGCTCTCAGCTTTCACCCCTTGCCTCTCAACTCATCAAGCGTATTGATGTGGAGAGTTGCGAGGATATGTATCAGGCTGCTACTACATCCTTTCCAGAGCAGGATGCAGCTATCTTATGTGCGGCTGTCGCTGATTTCCAACCAGAGACGATGGCAGAGCAGAAAATCAAACGTGAGAAGGACGACCTTGTTATCCGTCTGAAACCCACCCACGATATTGCAGCAGCATTGGGACGCATGAAGACAGAACGTCAGGTTATGGTGGGCTTTGCCTTGGAAACCAACAATGAGGAGGCTAACGCCCAGCGTAAACTGGAAAAGAAGAACCTGGACTTCATCGTTCTGAACTCATTACAGAACAAGGGTACCTGTTTCCGTTCTGACGAAAACCAGATTAGTATTATTACCAGAACAGGACAGCAGGACTATGAGCGCAAACCCAAGCAAGAGGTTGCCTTGGATATCATTGATGAGTTGTCAAAGCTGTTGTAGGGCATAGGGCTATATACAAATAAAAAACGCTACCGAAATCCGATAGCGTTTTATATTTTGCTTACTTAAACGATAGTTTCATGAAAACAGGGTAGTGGTCAGAATAGGTCAGTTCCGACTTGTAGTAGGAAAGACCTTTCAGAGCTTCGTCGTGGAAGATGTAGTCGATACGAACAGCCTTCTTGCCACCACGGAACGTTGAAGCCAATCCTGAGCCGCACTCCTTGAAACCATCAACCATGTTGCCTAATACCGTATTATATACATAAGAATAAGGCACATCATTGAAGTCACCGCACAGAATGACGGGCTTTTCTGACGAACGCTTCTCGTTAGCCACCATAGCGGCCTGTCCGGCACGGAACATCATGCCCAGCATATAGTTGCCGAAGATGGCCTCCATGAATCTGTTGTTGTCTATTTCGTAGCCCTGAGCCTGCAACTTGCCAGCTCTATGTAACGTGCCGTTGATGCCAGTTGTCTCCAAGTGAACATTGAATACACGAATCTTGTCGCCCTTCACATCGATATCAGCCCACATGGCACTATTGTTTGTCTCTTCGAACAAAATCTTTTTCGAGCCTTTGATGGGATAGCGGCTATAGATGACCATGTCTTCGCGCCCCACAGCCATATATGGGAAATATTCCTTGTAACTGTCAGAGTTCTTCTTGTCGCCGCTTGTGTTATTATACTCTTGCATGCAGAGAATGTCCACATTCTGTCGGCGCATCTCAGCCAAAATGTCCTGTGCCATGAAGCCTGACGTCTCACGGTTGAACATGCAGACATTATAGGTTGCTACCTTGATACCTGGCTGTGCGTCAGCACTCTTGTCGAGCGAGCGGAACTGCCACATCGTGCCAATATACGGTATACAGCAAGCAATAGTGAAAATGGGAATGAGAGCAAGGAACCATTTACGACGTATAAACCAATAGATTATCATGACAGCATTGGCCAGAATCAATAAAGGTAATACGTAAACCAGCATGGCGCGTGCTGAGTGTCCAATGGGAGTGACATCACCGCCGTAGAGTGCAGCAATGGTGAAAATGGTGAGCACAATCTGTAACGTCAGCAACATGGCTGCGCCATATTTTAACATAGCTAATCTTCCCATACGGAATCTGTATTAATCTATAGATTTTACGTATTTGCCAACAGTGTCGAGCAAATCTTCAACTCTGAATGGCTTTGCCAGGAACTCGTCGCATCCTGCGGCCTTAGCTTCGCGGATATTCTCGTCGAAGGCGTATGCCGAAAGGGCTACAATGGGTATCTCGTGGTTAACCTCCTTGATGATACGCGTGGCATCCAGTCCGTTCATGTCCGGCATGCGGATATCCATCAGTATCATGTCGGGATGTTCATCCTCACAGAGCGTAACGGCTTCGATACCGTTATGTGCGCGCATCAGTCTGTAGCGCTTGGCCAGCACGATACGAACCAACTCGTAGTTGGAGTCTTCATCCTCGGCCACGAGAATAAGTGGTGCATTCTGTACGTTTGTTTTAGTGCTAACACGAATGGTACGCGAATTAGTCGTGACGCGTGAGTTCTTCTGCAATCCGCCAATAGTGCCCTCGAACGGGAGAGTGAAGCGGAAGGTTGAGCCTTCGCCCAACTTTGATGATACAGTAATGTGACCATGCATCTTCTCGACAATGATCTTACAGAGGGCTAATCCCAATCCATAGCCATTCTGCTGCTCCGCATCGCGAGATACATAAGTCTGGAAAATGTGGTTGATATCCTCCGGTGCAATACCTGAACCGGTATCTGTCACGAAGAATTCCACTTCTTGTCCGTCATTGATGAGTCGGTAGCCATAAGTGATGCTACCTTTCGAAGTATGTTTTAGAGCGTTGCTAATAAGGTTTGAGAATACCTGTGTCAGACGGTTCTGGTCGGTGTTCAGCGTCACCTTCATATTGGGTTGCGACCATGTCAGATTTACGCTATCAGGACAGCGGAACTTAAACATGAGCTGAATGCCCTTGCACATCTCGTTCAGATCGGTCATCTGTTTCTTGATGGCAATCTCACCAGCTTCTACACGCGACAAATCGAGAATTTCATTAATCAATGCCAATACACGGCCATTATTGCTTTCAATAATCTCCATGTACTTCATGCGCTCTTCTGGAGAGTCTGTTTCTGCCATAATACGCGAGAAACCCTCAATAGCGTTTAGGGGTGTGCGAATCTCATGGCTCATATTGGCCAGGAACAGAGACTTCATCTTGCTGGCATTTTCTGCCTTTTGCGCCAATGTCTCGTATTCGGCCAGTTTCTTGCGCGCTTCTTCAAGCTCCACTTCTACAGCGTGCTTCTTTGCGTTGGCATCTGCTATTTTCTGTAGCAGGATATCACGTTCGTCTAGATTCATTTTGCTATCCGTATATAAATCGTTGCAAAGATACTACAAAAAAATAATATACGAAAAATTTTTAAGGATTTTTTATCCTCTTTTTGCTTTTTCCCATGTTCCCCCTCCACGATGGCTGTAAAGATAGGGTATGCCAGCGAAGACGTTCATGTTCATAAACAGGAAGTAGTAGGGGACATAGAGCAGTTTGCTTCTGCGGCCTTTTTGTTCCAGCAAGTAACCACACAGGGCGGTTAAGTAGAATACGATTTGCAGTATCCAACTGGCTGTATAGATAGTACCTGCCTTCATCATTACCAATGCAACATTGAGAGGTATGAGTGCCATGAGTGCAAAGGGGGTGATACTCCAACGCAACACGCGATGGCTCACAAATTGGAAGGCCACAATCGGTCTGCGGAAGGGATTCATCATTTTTCTGAGCCACCAACTGCTTTGTAGTCCACCGGCAGCAATGCGACGTTTGCGCTTTGATTCCTCCTGCAGGTCAGCCGAGCCGTATTCCATGGCATAGGCATCGCTGGTATAGGCTATCTTGTAACCCTTGTCCACCATTTCCATCGACATGACGAAGTCGTCGAGCAGGGCGTTTTCGGGCATGGGTTCGTAGAGTGCTGTACGAATGGCGTTCAGTTCGCCTGCAGCACCCATGGCGCTGTAGAGTTCGCTGTCCATGCGTTTCAGGGCACTTTCATATTTCCAATACAGGCCTTCGCCCTCAGCGGCAGCTTGCCCCTCATAGCGGGCCATTACACGCTTCTCGCCAGCTACGCAAGCCACTTTGGGGTCTTGCATTAGTCTGACAATCTCCTTAATGGCGCCAGTGTTTACCATCGTATTGGCATCAGTCATAACGGTGATGGGACTATTAACCATAGATAATCCGTGGTTTAGTGCTGCAGTCTTGCCTTTACGCTCTGGTGTAAAGATGATGTCAACATCAGGATAAGCCTTCAGTCGTTCGTTGGTATCGTCCGACGAACCGTCTGTAACCCATGTGATGTGCAATTTGTCTTTGGGATAATCCAGTTGGTGAATGTCCTTCATTTTCATGTCTACTACGTCTTGTTCGTTGTAGGCACATACCATGAATGTCACCTCTGGCAGTTCAGCATCGTCAGTGGGCAAAGCCTTCCTCACTGCCTTGCCCCTCACGATACGTTTCAGTCTGACTAATAACCAAAGCAGCATACCATATCCAAGATAAGTATAGAATACGAGGAATGCGCATATCCAGAATGCGGTCTTTAGTGCTACCATGATAAGTTAGTCGTTAGTTTCATGTTCTTCCTGCATGTCTATGAACTGCTGGTTCTTATCGTAGAATTCGTACTGTAAGAATGCCAGTTTCTGCGAGGGTACAATGCGTACGCCCATACCGTATTTCATCTGCCACTGGCGCTTGAGCGACCAGAGACCTTGATTGATGTAAGCGGCTACATAGGGGTGCACATGTAGGAAGAATCTGCGGATACCAATCTTGTTGACCAGACGGTCAATTTTGCTCTCCAGTTGGTCCGTAAACAGGATTGACGACTTGATTTTGCCCTTGCCAAAACATGTAGGGCATGTCTCCTCTACGTTGACATCCATAGCTGGTCGTACACGCTGACGCGTAATCTGCATCAGTCCGAACTTGCTAAGCGGTAGGATGTTGTGGCGTGCTCTGTCCTTCTGCATGTTCTTGCACATGCGTTCATAGAGCATCTGTCGGTCTTCAGCCAGATTCATATCTATGAAGTCCACCACGATGATGCCGCCCATATCGCGTAATCGCAGCTGGCGTGCCAGCTCGTCGGCAGCACCGAGGTTAACCTCCAGTGCGTTAGCTTCTTGACCGTTTTCTGCGCGAGTACGGTTACCCGAGTTCACATCTACCACGTGCATGGCCTCAGTCTGTTGGATGATAAGATATGCGCCGCGCTTGTAGTTAACCGTCTTCCCGAAGCTCGACTTGAGCTGTTTGGTGACGTTGAAATTGTCGAAGATAGGCACTGTGCCGTTATACTTCTTCACAATGTCCTTCTTTTCTGGCGCAATCAGGTCCACATAGTCCTTTACCTGGTTGTAGATGTCGTCATCGTTCACGTAGATGCCGTCGTACGTTGGGTCGAAAACGTCGCGCAGCAAAGCAACGGCTCTGCCGGTCTCCTCAAAGCACAATTGGGGCGTCTTCGTAGCCTTTTGTGCTTTGGTGATAGTGTCTTCCCAGCGTTTCATGAGCACCTTCATTTCAGCATCGAGCTCTGCTACGCGTTTACCTTCGGCTGATGTGCGTACGATGACGCCGAAGTTCTTGGGGCGTATGCTCTGCACGAGCTGTTTCAGTCGGGTGCGTTCCTCGCTTTTTTTAATTTTTGAGGATACTGAAACCTTATCGCCAAAAGGCATCAGCACCATATAACGTCCTGCAAAGCTCAGTTCACAGCTGAGTCGCGGCCCTTTGGTGTTGATGGGTTCCTTCACCACCTGTACCAGTATTTCCTGTCCCTGTTTAAGTATGGTTTGTACGCTGCCTTCTTTCGGCAGATCGGGTAGGCGGGTGGCTTTCGAGATAGGATAAAGTTTCTTTCTGTCGCTTTGTACCTGTTTCAGATACTTTTCGTAAGAGCTGAATTGAGTGCCGAGGTCAAGATAGTGCAAGAAGGCATCGCGCTCAGAGCCTACTTCCACGAAGCAGGCGTTCAGTCCGGGCATGAGTTTACGTACACGTCCCAGATAAATGTTGCCTACAGAGTAGCTGGCCTCCTCTCGTTTCTCGTTCTGGTATTCCACCAGATTCTTGTCTTCGAGCAGGGCTATCGATATCTCTTTAGGCTGAACATCGATGATTACTTCACTTGTCATTAACTCTTAACTATTTTACTCTTAATTAGAAAAGGAGCGCTACGGCTTTGGTACTCTTGCCGATTGCACTCCTTCCATACGTTTCTTTTTCTGCTTCGTCCATCAGAGCTTACTTGCTCTTATGACGATTCTTGCGCAGTCTCTTCTTACGCTTGTGAGTTGCCATCTTGTGGCCCTTCTTCTTTTTTCCGTTTGGCATAATGTTTAACTATTTTAATAATTTGTTTGATAATTATCGTTCGCGTTTCTTACTTCATTCTCTCTACGAAGCTCTTAGCGGGCTTGAAGTGGGGAATGTCGTGGGCATCTATCACCATAGTGGTGTTCTTCGAGATGTTACGAGCCGTCTTCTTGGCACGACGCTTCACAGTAAACGTACCAAATCCACGCAGGTAAACATTCTCTTTGTTCTCGGCCATACAAATGCGGATTTCTTCCATAAAGGCCTCTACCGTTGCTAAGACATCCTTCTTTGGAAGGCCTGTATCTTCAGCGATTTTGTTGATAATATCTGCTTTTGTCATTGCTATTTTTATATTAATTCGTGTTTCGGACTGCAAAGTTACTAATTTTCAGTGAGATATAAAAATATTCTTTGCATTTTTTTGCTAAAAACCACAAAATTTTGCTTTTACCTTGTTTTTTAGCCTCTTTATAATATATAAAATAAGGAACGTGTGCGAGATTTACCTAAGACTGTCTTGATACCAATTAAACAATTTCTGGACTCCTTGTTCTATCTCCACCTTGTGTGTCCAACCTAACGAATGTAGCTTGCTTACATCAATCAGCTTTCGCATGGTTCCATCGGGTTTGCTGGCATCGAACTCCACCGTTCCTTCGAAGCCGACGACCTTTACAACCAGTTCAGAGAGTTGTCGAATGGTCAGTTCCTTACCTGTACCCACGTTGATGTGGCAGTTACGTATTTCACCTAACTTAGGAATAGCACCACCACGTCCAGCCGAATGGTTGCGGTCTACGGCACCATCAGTACTGGCGCCATAATGTACACTTGAATACTTCTCAATGCCAATGATGTCGCTGAAGTTGACGTTTAGCAGTACGTGTACTGAGGCATCTGCCATGTCCTCGCTCCATAGAAACTCACGGAGTGGAGTACCAGTTCCCCAAAGGGTTACTTTATTGTCCGTAATTCCGTATTTCCCTAACACCGTCAGGATGTCCTCCTTAGAGGCCTTTCCAGACACACCCTCTACAGGACGCTTATTCAGATCAATAGCTATCTTGTCCCACTCACCATCGTGGATCAGCTTGGCCAGATACACCTTGCGCATCATGGCTGGCATCACGTGACTATTCTCCAGGTGGAAGTTGTCGTTAGGGCCGTAGAGGTTCGTGGGCATCACGGCAATATAGTTGGTGCCATACTGCAGGTTGTAGCTCTCGCACATCTTCAGGCCCGCAATCTTAGCGATGGCATACTCCTCATTGGTGTATTCCAGCGGGCTGGTAAGCAGACAATCCTCTTTCATGGGTTGTGGTGCGTTCTTAGGATAGATACATGTTGAGCCGAGGAACAGCAGCTTCTTCACACCATGGGCATACGCCTCGCTGATGACGTTGCACTGAATCTTCATGTTCATCATGATGAAGTCGGCACGATACAATGAGTTGGCCATAATACCGCCAACAAACGCAGCAGCCAATACCACTGCGTCCGGTTTCTCTTCATCAAAGAAATGCTTTACAGCCACCTGATCCGTCAAGTCCAGTTCCTTATGACTACGACCCACCAGATTGTTATAGCCTCGCTGCTTGAGGTTGTTCCAAATAGCGGAGCCCACCAGTCCGTGATGCCCCGCTATATATATCTTACTATCCTTACTCAGCATCTTCTTTCTCCATTTGTGCTTTCAGGAACAGCTTCTTCACAAATTTCATGTCATGGCGAACCATAATCTTGACGAGGTCCTCGAACGAGGTCTTCTGTGGGTTCCAACCTAATTTGGCCTTAGCCTTTGCAGGATTACCTAACAGTTGGTCAACCTCGGCAGGACGGAAGTATTTGGGATCAACCTCTACCAGTGCCTTACCCGTTGCCTTGTCATATCCTTTTTCGTCCACACCGTCGCCGCGCCATTCCAATTCAATACCCACTTCCTTGAAGGCCAGGGTAGTAAACTCGCGAACAGTATGGTATTCACCTGTAGCAATAACGAAGTCGTCGGGTTCAGGCTGCTGAAGTATGAGCCACATGCACTCGATATAGTCTTTGGCATAGCCCCAATCGCGCAGCGAATTCAGATTACCCAGATACAGTTTGTCCTGATAGCCTTGTGCGATGCGTGCTGCAGCCAGTGTTATCTTACGAGTCACAAAGTTCTCGCCTCGGCGCTCACTCTCGTGGTTAAACAGGATGCCATTGCAGCAGAACATACCATACGACTCACGATAGTTCTTCATAATCCAGAAACCATAGAGCTTGGCAACGGCATACGGCGAACGAGGGTAGAATGGGGTAGTCTCTGACTGTGGTACCTCCTGCACCTTACCATACAGTTCGCTGGTCGAGGCTTGATAGATGCGACAAGTCTTCTCCAGTCCGCAGATGCGCACAGCTTCCAACAGGCGCAGTACACCATCGGCATCTACATCGGCGGTATATTCAGGAACGTCAAATGATACCTTGACGTGGCTTTGTGCTGCCAGATTGTATATTTCCGTTGGTTTAACCTCGCCAATGACACGAATCAGTGATGACGAATCGGTCATGTCGGCCCAATGAAGGTTGACTAAACGTGCCTTCTTCATGTCGCGCACCCACTCGTCCAAATAGAGGTGTTCTATGCGTCCCGTGTTGAATGACGACGAACGGCGCAGCAAGCCGTGAACCTCGTAACCTTTCTCGATAAGGAACTCGGCCAGGTACGAACCGTCCTGACCCGTAATGCCGGTTATCAGTGCTACTTTACTCATTTGTCTTGTCCGCTAAACTGTTTGATTCTTTGTTCTTCTGACAGCTTACAAATTAATAAGGTGTCGTTGTTCTCGGCTACAATGAAGCCGTCCAGTCCCTGAATCACTACCTTCTTTTCCTGTGTGGTATGAATAATGTTGTTATGGCTTTCGAACAACGTAATATCCTGCCCGATGCAGGCATTGCCATACAGATCCTTCTTGGTCTGCTGGTGCAGCGAACCCCATGTGCCCAAATCGCTCCATCCGAAGTCAGCAGGGCAGACGAAAATCTCCTCGGCCTTCTCCATGATGGCATAGTCCACTGAGATGTTCTCGCACTCAGGGAACATTTTATCTATCTCGGCCTGCTCTTGTTCTGTGCCGTAAACGGGCAACAGACTCTCGAAAATCTTCGACATCGTAGGCTGGTAGATGCGGAACGCATTGACGATGGTATTCACGTTCCAAATGAAGATTCCTGCATTCCAGAAATAATTATTCTTCTTGATATATTGCTGGGCCGTAGCCAAATCAGGCTTTTCACGGAATGAGTCTACGCGGAATATCTCCTTGTTTCTCAGTGACTGTGCCGAGAGGTTGGCCTCAATATAGCCGTAACCCGTCTCAGGACGGTTTGGCTTCATACCCAGTGTGATGATGGCATCGCTCTCGCCAGAAAACTTCAGGCATGCGCTTACCACGCGTTGGAACTCCTGTACGTTCATAACGATATGGTCGCTGGGTGTTACAACGATATTTGCCTTTGGGTCTTTCGACTTGATGCGCCACGATACGTAGGCAATGCATGGTGCTGTATTCCTGCGGCAGGGCTCACACAAGATGTGATCCTGTGGCATGTCTGGCAGCTGTTCTGCTACCGTGTCGGCATAATTCTTGTTTGTCACTACCCATACATTCTCCGCGTCAACGAGATCCTGAAAACGTTCCACTGTCAGTTGTAACAATGACTTACCGATGCCCATTACATCGATAAACTGCTTTGGCTTCTCAGCCGTACTCATGGGCCAGAAACGGCTTCCAACGCCGCCAGCCATGATGACCAGATGATTATTGATTCTTGCCATAGTGTGCAATAAGTTAATGAATAGAATGTGGCAAAATTAATACATTTCCGCGAATTGACCAAAAAATAGCCCCGCTTTTTTCAGCGAGGCCATCTTTTTTTAGTTTGCATCAGTGTCAGCGTCGTCGCCCTTGACTACAGCAGTCTTTTTCTTCATCCATGTCTTGACGACGAACCAGACAATTCCGGCAATGACGAGTGCTATGATAATCAGTTTGATATACTCGGCATACTCGCTGATCTTGTCGTTCAGTTGGTCTTCGGGTACGATAGTGTGCAGATACCAACCCAGCCCGGCCAGAATGGCATGCCAGCATCCGGCTCCGATAGTGGTGTAGAGCAGGAACTTCCAGTAATTCATGCGTGCCAAGCCTGCAGGAATCGAGATGAGGTGGCGGATGCCAGGAATCAGACGTCCTGTCAGTGTGGCTACGATGCCGTGATCGTCGAAGTAGCGTTCGCTCTTCTCGACCTTTTCCTGATTTAGCAGACACATTTTGCCCCACTTGCTGTTGGCAAACTTGTAGATGACGGGACGTCCTACGTATAGTGCCACGACATAGTTGATGCTGGCGCCGAGGTCGGCACCGATGGTGGCAAAAAGAATGACCAGCCACACGTCTAATTGACCGCTGGCTGCATGGTAGGCCGCTGGGGTGACTACGAATTCAGAAGGCACGGGTACTACGGTGCTCTCCAGAAGCATCAGAAAGAGGATGGTGCCGTAGTTCAGGTTGCCTAACAGGGTGGTTATAAAGTTCATTTCTTATTGTTTTTTTCGTTATTTCGACATTTCGTTATTACGACGTTCCGTTATCAAGTTGTCACGGGTTAATATGGAGGCGTTGCTCCATATAACTGACGTATTCGCTAACGGGAATACCCTCAGGGAAGAGGCAGCTGAGCACACTCTTGGTCTCGTGCGGATCTTGTTCGACAGCCAGGCGCAGGTATTTCAGAAATTCTTCTGTGTTTCCCAAATCATAGCAGCACAGCGCCATATAAGCATTACCGCTCTTGTAGTCGGGATAGTAGTCGCGTACCAATTGGAAGAACTTAAGCAACATCTGATAGCAAGCATTTAGATAACGGTTATCGTAAAGCGATACGATGATGCGCAACAGCACGTTAGGAGCGTTATTACTCTGGAGAATGGCCTGCTTGAATGACTCTTCTGCTTCGGCTATTTTATTGTTTTGCAACAGGATATGGCCGCGAACCACCAGTATATCTACATGGTCACAATCCAACTTGAGGGTTTTGTCAAGCATCTTGACGGCTTGGCCAACTTGATGCAGGGCACCATAGCAGAAAGCCAGTTCTTGATATATCTGGACAAGGAATTCAGAGTCCTTTGGGGCTACAGCCAGTGCCATACGCAAAACTGGTAGCGCCTCGTCGTTGCGGTTCATGTTGACCAGACAGACGCCCTGATGTAGGAATCCGAATTCGTCGTCAGGCACCAGTTCGCAATATTTCTGATAGTATTTCTGCGCCTCCTCATAGTTGCCCAGACGCAGCAGTCCATTGGCTTTGCTGCTGACGGCATCGGGGTCGTTGGGGTCAATGGCGATGGCGTACTCGGAACTGGTGATGGCGTTCGAGTAGTCCTCGTTCATGAATTGTGCTGAAGCCAATGCCGTCCAATAGTGTTTCGAGAAGGGGTGATGGTCTATGAGTTCGTTGAATATGCGCTCAGAGTCCTTGTATTTGCCCAGTCCGAACAGCGTACGCCCCATCAGTTCCTTGAAGTCATCGCTCTCGTCGCCTCTGGATCGTAGCATCCATTCGTAAGCTTTCTCGCTTTGGTTGTAGTCAATGTAGAGGTTGGCACAGTCGCGCACAAAGTCCTCATATTCATCAGGTTCAACACTTTTTCCGTATTCACGCAGATAGTGGTCAGCCCCTTTGATGTCGCCTTGTGCAATCATGATTTCTGCCACCAAATAGTGGTAGTCAGGGTCATCGTGGTTCTCAATCTCGTCGCGATAGAATCCTGCTTGTACGTAATCACCCTTAGACAGCGCCCTACGGGCCTTGAAGACGTTAGGGAGCGTTGAAGTGGGGTAGAGTTCAAGGGCATAGTCGATGGCCGCTTCGGCCTTGTCGTCGAAGCCCTGCCATGAGTAGTAGTCGGCCAAGTCCACTAAGTCGTCAGCATCCATAAATGGGTTACTGCCCGCATTTATGGATGCCTCGTAGCTTTCCAGCACTTCCTGGAATTCCTCGCTCTTGAAATATTCTTCGTCTATGTTCATTAGCAAATTAGTAATTAGTAACGAGTAAATAGTAATTGTGATTACTCATTTCTAATTACTCGTTACTCATTATCTCTTCCAAGTATCCTTCAGTCCCACGGTCTTGTTGAACACCAGGTGCTCAGCCGTTGAGTCGAGGTCAGGGGTAAAGTATCCGATGCGCTGAAACTGCAGGAAGTCGCCGGGTTTCTTCTCCTTCAAGTAGGGCTCGACAACGCAATTGTCGAGAACAGTGAGTGACTGCGGGTTCAGCAGCTCGCGGAAGTCGCGCTCGTCGGCACCGGGATTCTCGATAGAGAACAGACGGTCATACAGGCGAACCTCGGCCTTCACGGCATCCTGGCAGTTCACCCAATGCAGCGTCTTACCCTTGATTTTGCGGTCGGCACCGGGCTGTCCGCTACGCGTCTCTGGGTCGTAGGTGGCATAGATGGTGGTTACGCGGCCTTCTGCATCCTTGTCGCAAGGGTGCTCCTCGTCGCACTTGATGATGTAGGCATTCTTCAGGCGCACCTCCTTGCCGGGAGCCAAGCGCTGGAACTTCTTCTCAGCTACCTCCATGAAGTCGTCGCGCTCAATCCACAGCTCGCGGCTGAAGGTGATGGTGTGCGTACCATCCGCCTCGTTCTCGGGATTGTTTACGGCCTGCATCTCCTCGGTCTTGCCCTCGGGATAGTTGGTCAGAATGAGCTTTACGGGGTCAAGCACAGCCGAGACACGCGTGGCCTTCTTGTTCAGGTCGTCGCGCACGTTCGACTCCAGCAGGGCGAAGTCATTCAGGGCGTCGAACTTGGTATAGCCGATAGCGTTGATGAAGTTACGCACGCTCTGCGACGAATAGCCGCGGCGGCGCATACCGCAGACGGTTGGCATGCGGGGGTCGTCCCATCCGTTCACCAGCTTCTCGTCCACCAGCGCCTTCAGCTTACGCTTCGACATCACGGTATAGGTGATGTTCAGACGGTTGAACTCAATTTGGCGTGTGCCGTCGTATTTCTCGTCCACGATGTCGGGATTATAGTCGCCGGCCTTACCCTCGGCAATCTGCTCCTTGATGTATTCGCGCAACAGCTCCACAAATTTGTCGTACAGCGGACGGTGAGGCACGAACTCCAGCGTACAGATAGAGTGGGTGACACCCTCGAAATAGTCCGACTGTCCGTGGGCAAAGTCGTACATCGGGTAGCAGTGCCACTTCGTACCGGTACGGTGGTGGGGAATCTGGATGATGCGGTAGATGATGGGGTCGCGGAAGTGCATGTTGGGGTTCGCCATATCCAGTTTGGCGCGTAGCACCATCGAACCCTCCACGGCCTCGGCGGTGTTCATCTGCTCAAACAGGCGCAGGTTCTCCTCCACGGGACGGTCGCGGAACGGACTGGGTCTTCCCGGCTGTGTCGGCGTACCCTTCTGCTCGGCAATCTGCTCCGAGGTCTGCTCGTCGACGTAGGCCAGACCCTTCTTGATGAGCCATACGGCAAAGTCCCACAGCTTCTCGAAATAGTCCGAGGCATAGTACACGTTCTCCCAGTGGAAACCGAGCCACTTGATGTCGCTCATGATGTTTTCCACGTATTCCGTGTTCTCCTTCGTGGGATTCGTATCGTCGAAACGCAGGTTACAGATGCCGCCAAACTCTTCGGCAGCACCGAAATCCATGCAGATGGCCTTGGCGTGGCCGATGTGGATATATCCGTTGGGTTCCGGTGGGAATCGCGTCTGGATTCGTCCACCGTTCTTACCTGCTTCCAGGTCTTCCTTCACAAACTGTTCTACGAAGCTGAGGCTTTTCTTCTCCTCGCCTTCTGTCATAATCTTTTCTTCCATATATTTCAATTTTCAATTTTCAATTTTCAATTATCAATTATCAATTATCAATTTACTTAATGCCTCGCTCATTCAGCGCTTTGGTATATTTTGCTGCATTCTTTAGGTGCTCCTGATAGGTACGGGCAAAATTATGGGTTCCCGAAAAGTCCTCTTTGGCACACATATAGAGGTAGTCGTGGCTCGCTGCATTCAGCACCGCATCAATACCCTTCACAGAGGCAATCTTAATGGGACCAGGAGGCAGCCCAGTATTCCGATAGGTGTTGTAGGGCGAGTCAATGAAGAGTAACTTTTGCCAGATACGCTTCAGTTCAAACTGTTTCAGCGCATACTTGATGGTTGGATCGGCCTGTAAGGGCATATTGGTCTTCAGACGATTCAGATACATGCCTGCTATCATGGGCTTCTCAGCGGTGTTGGCTGTCTCTTCGTCAATGATGCTGGCCAGTGTGCATACCTCCACAGGGGTCAGCTGAATCTGTGCGGCCTTAGCTTCACGTTCGCCCTGCCAGAAGTGCTGATGCTCCTTTTCCATACGTTGCATCAAGGCATCGATACTCATATTCCAGTACACGTCGTAGGTGTTAGGCACAAACAGGGCGGCAACGGTACACGTGTCGTAGCCATATTTCTGGCACACTTCGTTACTGTATAGCGCATTGGCAATGGTGGCAGAGTCAAGCATCAACTTCTTACCCAAGACGCTGGCCAGACGGTCCATTGTGCGTACCTCTGGAATGGTGAGGTTCATACTCGACTGCTGTCCGTTTTTCAGCTTGCGAAACAAGGCGACAGCACCCTCTTTGGGTTCAATGGCGTAGCGACCCGTCCTGATGTTGTCACTATAACTGCTATGACGCATCAGTGAGGTCAGTCCCGTCAGTCCTGCTGTATGACTCATGGGGCGCAGGTGCATGATGACAGAATCCTGCGTATCGTCGTCGTCGATATACAGATACTGCGTGCTGTCAGCCAATGAAACAGGCGTGAGAGCATAGAAGACGGTAATACCTATAATGAGCAGCATACATGCTGCGGCAATATACAGATAAGTGCGTGAATTCAGTTTTTTCATCGCTTTCTCGTTTTTTCGCTGCAAAATTACGAAATAATTTATAATTCATAATGCATAATTCATAATTATTTTGTATTTTTGCCGAAAAGTTAGCATACAATGAAACTGAAATTCTCTATACAATACCATACGGCATGGGGTGAAAGTCTGCATGTCAGCATTGATTTCCATAGCGAGGACGGCACTGTGCGTCATCAGAATCTGCTCATGCAGACGGATGATGGTGAACAGTGGACGCTGGAGACGTCAGCGTTGATGAGTCGTCATCATCCATTGTCGTATATCCAGTATCGCTATCAGGTGGAAGATGCCGACGGACAGGTGCTCCGCAAGGAGTGGAATATGGTGCCCCGCATCTATCATTTCGATGCCACGAAGGATTATGTGTTTCCTGACGAGTGGCGCGACCGCCCGTTACCCATGCACCTCTATTCCGCTGCCTATCAGACCACTGCGCATTCGTCGTTAAACGTTCAACTTTCAACGTTCAACGTTCAACGTTCAACGTTCAACGTTCAGCCTCTCCGCTTGCCGTTGTTTCGTCGTACCATTCTTTTCCGTGTGTCTGCACCGCAGCTGAAGTCTGGACAAACGGTGGCTGTTTGTGGCTCACATCCTGCTATTGGTTCGTGGAACACCAGCCGTTATCTGCCTATGGAATATGCGGGCGATGGCGACTGGATGCTGACAGTCAATGCCCAGGGGTGGCTGATGCCTATAGAGTATAAATATGTAATAGTGGACGGTGCGACCCATGAACTGGTGGCTTGGGAGGAAGGCGACAATAGGGTGATAGGTGATGGGTGTTTGGTGATGGAAGGCCAGGTGCTGGTGCTCTATGGCGGTCATCTTCGCGTTGCTGAAGAGACGTGGCGTGCTGCCGGTGTTGCTATCCCCGTGTTCTCGTTGCGTAGTGAACATTCCTATGGTGTGGGCGATTTTGGCGATTTGCGCCGCATGGTGGATTGGGCCGTAGCTACAGGTATGAAATTCATACAGGTGCTACCTGTCAATGATACCACGACGGATGGTCGTTGGCACGACTCCTATCCGTATAATATTGTCAGCATGTTTGCCCTCCATCCACACTATGTCGATTTGGAGGCTGCCGGCACGTTACGCTCCAAAGCACAGATGACCAAGTTCTTGCGTCGTCGTCAGGAGCTGAATGCCCTGCCGTATAGCGACTATGAGGCTGTGGAACGTGTGAAGACGGAATACCTGCAGATGCTGTTCGAGGAACAGGGCCGTGCCGTACTCGACTCCAAGGAGTTCAAGGCCTTTGTCGCTGACAACGAAGACTGGCTCAAACCGTATGCCGAATTCAGGCTTCAGCCATCAGCCATCATACATCAAACATCATACATCTACTACGTCCAATTCCTGCTGCATACCCAGTTGAAGTCCGCTGCCGACTATGCCCGCGAAAAAGGTGTGGTGCTGAAGGGCGATTTGCCCATAGGTGTGAATCGTGACAGTGTCGAGACGCGTAACTATCCTGAAATGTTCAATCTCGACTCACAGACGGGCGCACCGCCTGATGCTTTCTCGCATCAAGGACAGAACTGGGGTTTTCCAACTTATCACTGGGGCGAGGAACTGATGACTTTGCTCCGTCGTCGTCTCAGTCACATGTCTCAGTATTTCGATGCCCTTCGTATCGACCATATTCTTGGTTTCTTCCGCATCTGGGAGATACCGCAGGATGCCGTCTATGGCCTGTTGGGTCATTTCTCGCCAGCCCTCCCGCTGACGGCTGAGGAAATAGCCTGGTTCGGCTTGCCATTCCGTAAGGACCTTTTCACCAAACCCTTTGTCAACGATCGCTTGATAGAGCGCCTGTTCGGTATCCATGCACAGTATGTACGCGACAACTTCCTGGTGCGTAAGGCTTACGGACTCTACGACCTGAAGCCCGAGTATGATACCCAACGCAAGGTGGCTGAGGCCTTTGCCGAGCGTAGGGACGAGAGCAGTCTGTGGATTCGTGACGGTCTGATGCGTCTCATTAGCGACGTTCTCTTTGTCGAGGACCCCCATCAGCCCGATATGTATCATCCACGTATCGGTGTGCTCAACGAACCCATCTACGAGGCCTTGTCGTCTGAGGAGAAGGACGCCTTTATGCGGCTTTACAACAACTACTTCTATCAGCGCCACTCGTTCTTCTGGGGACAACAGGCACTGCGTCGTCTGCCCGCTATGCTCAAGGATTGCCGCATGCTGATATGTGCCGAGGATTTGGGCATGTTGCCCGATTGTGTGGAACCCGTGCTCGACCAGTTGCGCATTCTCTCGCTCGAAATCCAGCAGATGCCCAAACAGCAGGGCTTCGAATTTGCACATCTCGATGCCAACCCCATCCGCAGCGTCTGTACCATCTCTACCCACGATATGGCACCGCTTCGTCAGTGGTGGCAGGAACAGCCAGAACGGCGTCAGCGCTATTATGTCACCATGTTGCAGAAGGAGGGTAGGGCACCCGAGCAGTTGCCAGCCCACTTGGCCGAGGAAATCATTGCCCGCCACCTCTATTGTCCCTCTATGCTCTGCATCCTCCAGTTGCAGGACTGGTTGGCAATGGACGGCGAACTGCGTCGCAAGAATCCGCAGGACGAGCGCATCAATGTGCCCAGCGATGCCTACAACCGTTGGCAATACCGTATGCATGTCACCATCGAGGAACTCCTTCAGGCCACTAAATATAATAATAAGGTAAAGACGATGATTCAGCGCTCCCGCCGATAATGTTCAATGTTCAATGTTTAATGTATATGTCTTCGACCTCGACGGCACCCTGCTCGACACCCTGCAGGATCTGGCCAATAGCGTGAACTACGCATTGCGTCAGAATGGCATGCCTGAACACACTATCGACGATATCCGCCGTTTTGTGGGCAATGGCGTGCGCCTGTTGATGGAACGCGCCGTACCCGATGGTGCCCAGAATCCTCGCTTCGAAGCCGCCTTTGCCACCTTCCGCCAGCATTATATGCAACACTCGCTCGATACCACCCGCCCTTACGACGGCATCCCTGAACTCATCCACGAACTGAAGGCACGCGGTTGCCAGATGGCGGTGGTCAGCAACAAGATGATGGCTGCAACCCAGGAACTCGTCCGCCATTTCTTCCCCGACATTCCTGTGGCTATTGGTGAACACGAGGCGGCAGGCATCCGCAAGAAACCAGCCCCCGATACTGTCTATGAGGCCCTGCGCCAGCTGGGCATCATCCATCATCCATCTTCCATCATCCATCAGACATCAGACATCGTCTATGTCGGCGATAGCGAAGTTGACATCGAGACAGCCCGTAACAGCGGCTTGCCCTGCATCAGCGTGTTATGGGGTTTCCGCTCCTGTGACTTCCTTCTGGCTCATGGTGCCACCACGTTTGCCGAGCGTCCTGCCGACATCCTTCGATGACGATGCACTGCGTCAGCCTTTCGAAATCTTCCTATATTCAGTAGGTGTCAGTTTGTAGCGTTTGCGGAACAGCGTGTTGAAGTGGCTGCGGCTGACAAATCCGCTGGCAGACATAACCAGACCTATTGAGTCTTCTGTTTCAGCCAGCAGTTTTGCGGCGTGGCGCAGTCGCCACTCATCTATGAAGTCGCCAATCGACTGCCCGTTAGCACATTCGCGGATGGCATCGGCCACCAGATTGTAGTTGGTGCCCAGCATCTGTGCCAGGTTGTCGCGGTTCAAGTTGCTGTTGGTATAAGGCTTCTGCTCCTTCATGGTGCTCACAATGCGCTGATACAGCTGTTGGTTGCCCGATAGTGCTGTCATAGGCGTCTCTTCCAGCGTTTTTTCAGCCTCATTCTCCTTCTCCTGCATTTGTTGTATAGTGTCGTACAGGTCACGGTTGCGTTTGTTCAGCTGGCGTCTGTCCAAGATGATGCGCCACAAGGCAAGTGCGCCCAGCAGCAGGATAGCGGCAAGCGATATGATAATAATAAGGTGTATGCGCTCGCTGGCCTCCTTCTCTTTCAGAGCCATCTCAGCCTCCTGCGTCTTAAACTTCGCCTCATACTCTTCTGCCTTGCTGTTGCGTTCACGGACTGTGAGGCTGTCCT
>Ga0310786_10004381_pt1 | contig 19720 bp, 16 predicted proteins | sample AusTroGonzalo_MG_FD_203881 | JGI IMG/M metagenome (GOLD analysis project Ga0310786, IMG submission 203881) | Bovine rumen microbial communities from tropical cattle in Woodstock, Queensland, Australia - Gonzalo_03 (v2) (version 2) | ecosystem: Host-associated > Mammals > Digestive system >... | reverse complement strand
CATGAGTACTTTATACTTCAGCAGATGAAATAGTTGATTATTGAAAAGATCCAAATGCTGAACCAGAGGAAGATTTTGAACCATTGGATTGCTCTGATGTGTATGATGATATTATCACGGTTAGCGAGGTTTTTCGATGATGAAGTAGATACCAACCTTATGTAGAATTTAGCATCCATGAAGATATCGACGAAGAATATACGCATTTGATACTTTCATGAAGTCTATTGGCTCAGCCAGTAATTATCGATTTGGATGAAGAAACTGAAAACTATGATAGAGAAGATTTGCAGAAAAATACAAAGCTGATTTTGACAATACAACCATGAGATTTAACTGAAGCAGGACTGATAACCATTATATTGCAACCTGATTTGGAGTTTAATTCTTTCAGTTGAGAACTGGAATTATATGGAATAGTTGGACAAAGTAGACAAGTTTTGGACATTGTAAAAATTACTGACTGAATGATGGAAAAATCAACTTACACCGAAGGTTATAATCATCGATGTTGAATTATAATGGACAACGTGATGGATTTTTCGCCATGATTTGATGAATCAGCTTTAAAGTATTTTTCTGTAACTTCAAAATATAATGAAAAAGTAATCGAAACTGTGAAATATGTGTGATGATGAGGCGGATGTTCATGTCCGAGCAAAGATGAATTATGTGGAAAGGAGAAAGAAAATGTGGTTGGAACAGATGGTGAGACAACCCCTCAGCCTTCGGCAGCTCCCCTCACAGGGAGCGAAATTTCTCCCCTGATAGGGGGAGTGTCGCAAAGCGACGAAGGGGTTAATTTTCAAGAGGTTCTACAAGGGACACAGATAAAAATAGTTTCATTAGAACCAAAAAGTCCAGAATCTATTACCCTGCAATCGTTCCTTCCATATGATATTGATTTCAGTAATCACGATTATTACCTCAAAACTTCTACTGCTACGACGAAAAAATACATTGATGGAATACTTCACTTAAATACGATAGATACATTCACGAAATCATTTTGATTCGTGGATGCATGAGCTTGTGTGTACTTGTACTCATGAGATTTGCAATTAGATTCGCTTTGTTATTCTACAGAGGAAGAGAAATCTGACACAAAAGAAGAATCGTTCAATCCATCAGATTATCAGATTTTTATTACAGATATTAATCACGATCCAGATTGAAGCGATTCGTGAAATGAAACGATTACCATTAAATCTAATTCATCCAAAGCTCTCGATCTTTCTAAAATCAAAATGAAAGTTAATACAACGAATAAAAAGCTGACCTGAATTCTCGAGCCATATTCTTCTATTACTTTGAAATGAAGTTTTGGATTTCCAAATTCTACGAAAGACAATTCAGATGTGGTGGTAATTCTATTCTATGATGACTATATTTTCTCGACTTATACTTATAATCCAAACAAACCGAAAATCGAAATTCCAGCCTGAGCTGTGAAAGTTTATTCAGTCATAGATGGAGATACTTTCCGTTATCGTAAGGAAGATGGAAGTTTGCAATCTGTTCGCTTGCTCGGAGTAGATGCGCCAGAATCTAATACAGCTCGTTATCGTAGCACGGAATGTTTCTGAAAAGAAGCGAAAAATTATTTAACCAACCTAATCAAAAATCAGTATGTGACACTTGAATACGATGAAAATTCAGCATCAAATGATGCTTATGGCAGAATGCTGGCATATGTTTATTTGGACTGAAAACTGGTAAATGAAACATTAATCGCAGAATGATACGCCAAAGAATATACATATAAAACCGCATATTCTCACCAGTCAGAATTTAAACTAGCTGAAGAAAAAGCAAGAAAATCTGAGAAATGATTGCGATCTTCATCTACTTGCTGAAAATCGATAGAAGAAGAACCAGAAGCTTGGTGAATTGATTACGAAAAACTTTCAATCAAGATTTCCAACGTGATTTATGATCCAGATGGGGCTGATTCGTGAAATGAAATTGTCCAACTGAGTGTCGACAATTCACAGATTTCTGCAGTTAGTTCCATTGATTTCTCTGACGAGTTTAGTTTGACAATTTTTCCACGAAGTGAATATGCAACTTGATTTACAAAGACCAAAAAGTTATCAGAATTCTGACTTTTAGATATTTCTCCATCATGAGAAATTACTCTAAAATGAAATTTCTGACTGCCAAATAGTCGCGCAACATGTGTGAGTTTGAGTCAATGAAGTTATACTTTCGATACGCGATGCTACAATCCAGACGGCCTCTCCGATGAAGAAACAGATATTCTAACGTGAGATTTAGCTACAATTCCAGATGTAAAAATTAAATCTATTGTTCCAAATCCATCTGGAAAAGATTCGGAAAAAGAGGAAATTACATTATTGTGGAGTGTAAACGAAGATATTCAAAATTCTCCAGAATCTCAAACTACCCTAGATTTAAGTCCAGATTTTTCTTTACTTATTAATTGAAAAACTAAGAAAAAGTTAGCTGGGAATTTAATGGCAAATCAAGATATCGTTATCAAATGATCATTCTGATTGCCTAATTCTGCATCATGTGTTTCGTTGCTCTATAAGTGAGAAGAACTGGACGAATTCTGCTATGGAAAGGCTTCCGATGGTGTAAAATTTAACTCGAATAATACAGCGATTTCAGAAATTTCTGAGGAAGAATTGGCTATCGTTAAAGGTATAACTCTCGTGAAACAGTGAGATAGTCTGTGTGTATCGTATAACAAAAATATATTCACATGTAAAAGTATTCCAAATTCTACGACAGAAAAGAATAAAAAACAATTATCAATGCAAAATTCATATATCACAGAACTACAAAATTATATTAAATCAAATTATTCTATGATATACTATGATTCAAAGATTAAGGACTTCTTTGATTTGTATTCTGAAGCTAAAAAATCGATTCAATCGTGAAGTGGAGATTTTACGCGAAATGATAGTGATATATCTATAACCAATATTTCCACGCTATTTAGCTCTGAATATGAAAAGGACGCAAAAGACTATTTAGTCGTAGAAGTGCAGGCAATTTTACCAAAAAATATAAGTTCAACTTTACTTCAATTGGTAGATGAATACAATAAAAAACAAGTTGAAAAGTCAGATTTAGGTTTTTTGTCTTTGGGTGAATAATATGGAAAAAATACATATTTCAATGATAAATCTCTGATGTAATAAGAATTTGGTGGATAGCCAATTGCTTTTGTGAAAGCTTTTAAGTGAGAATTGAGATAAGATTGAATATTATTCCGAGCCTTATGATTCACATGTAGAAATAGTGATTCTCAATACTTGTAGTTTCATTTCTTCTGGACGTGAGGAAATGTTTCAAACAGTGAAAAAACTTATTTCCAAGGGGAAGAAAGTGTGCTTAATTGGGTGTGGAGTGCAGTACTTTGAGAAGTTATTGAAAAGAACCTCACCCCAACCCTCTCCTAACAGAGAGGGAGTCTTGGCTCAACCTCCTCTGATAGGAGGAGGTGCCCAAAGGGCAGAGGAGGTTTTTCAACAAGAGCTTCAAAGGCGGGAGGGAATGCTCGAAAATAAAAATATTTCCTACTTATCACGAAATGATTTAACTTTAGCAAAGTTATCAAGTCTCACTTTCCGTAGTCAGACTTTTGACGATTTCTGTCGATATTCTGCTCCAAGGTTACTTACGAATTACGAGAATCGCTATGAATATCTCAAGATTGCAGAATGATGTAATAATTCATGTGCATTCTGCATAATTCCACAAATCAGATGAAAACTGACTTCCCTACCAATCAAATCCGTTATCGTTGAAGCAGAAAATTTGCTTAAACAGTGAGTCGAAGAGTTAATCATAGTCGCTCAAGATACTATGAGATATGGGACAGATTTTTCTTCTAAATCCCAATTATTACCATTATTGCATGAATTGGACAAACTCCCCTATGATTTTAAATATCGTATTTTGTATCTATATCCAGATATTCTGACTCTAAAACAACTGGAAGAGTTTGCGACACTGGAGAAGTTTATTCCATATTTTGACATTCCATTGCAACATATTTCACCAAAATTACTCAAATCGATGGGGCGTTTTTACGATGATAAAATGATCCATACGCTGCTGAAGTGAATCCGTTCGTTATTTTCAAATTCATTCATTCGTACGAATATTATAATCTGATTTCCAGGAGAAACTGAGGAAGATATGCAGCTTCTCCAATCATTCCTTGATGAAGATTATTTCGATAATATAGCACTCTTTGAATATCACGATGAGCCTTTGGCAAAGTCTTCGACATTTGAAAATAAGGTTCCAGATGATGTTATTCATTCACGTTTTCTTACAATTCGTAAGCAGGTTTATAATCTTTTGGAGGTTCGTGAAAAGAAAAGAAAATGAAAAAAACAGATTGGATTTGTGCAGTGAATTGATCAAATGAAAGGTCAGATTTTTCTTACAATTCGTCCAGAAATTCATTGTCCAGAGATTGATTCGGTCGATGAAGTGAAGCTTGAAAATGTAATTGTATGTTTCAATGGAGAGGAGATTGAAGTTGGAAGTAAGGTGGAGTATATATGTTAGTGTGTCATTCTGAATGGAATGAAATGGAGTGAAGAATCTTGTGTGTTATATGTAATACATATAAGATTCTTCGCTGTCGCTCAGAATGACCAATACAGTCATTCTGAACGGAACGAAGTGGAGTGAAGAATCTTGTGTGTTTACTTATTAAATAGACAATTATGGATAAGAAATGATATGTTTATATTATAGCATCGAGAAAATGATGAGTGTTGTATACATGAGTAACAAGTAATTTAGGACAAAGAATTTTACAACATAAACAATGAATTTTTGATTGATTTACGAAAAAATATTGTGTTCATAAATTAGTACGATTCCAAGAACTTTCTACAATAATAGAAGCAATAGAATATGAAAAAGTAATAAAATGACGAAAAAGAGAAAAGAAGATTAAGTTAATAGAAGAAGAAAACCCAGAACGAAGGGATTTAAGTGAGGAATGGAAATAGCTACACCTAAGATTCTTCGCTATCGCTCAGAATGACATATTGCTGTCATTCTGAATGGAACAAAGTGAAATGAAGAATCTTGAGTGTTTTATTAGTTATACACTTAAGATTCTTCGCTATCGCTCAGAATGACAATAAATAAAAAAAGTCCCACAAATGTGGGGCTTTTTGATAATTCAATAACTTTATTTTTCGATTTCGTCGAGAGCTTTTTGGGTAGAAGCGATATCTTTATCAATTTTTTCTACCATATCGTCTCTTCATTCAGCTTTAAATCTCTTTTTATAATCCTTTAATTTAGCTAAAGTATCTTTTAATTCTTGAAGTTTCTCGGCTTTGTGAGCTTTAGAGTATTCAATTTTTTGGAGTTCATCCTCATATTCGTCGAGATTAACTCAGTTTGGAAGGCTCTTGTGTTCTTCGGGTTCTTCCATAGATTCCAATCAGAATCTCCTATCTATTAAATTATTGAAATAGTTTTGTAGATGGGCTCGATCTCCAAGTCACATGAAAGGACCTCCAAATTCAGGTTGGCGATAGGTCTTTCTAAAGTTATTGAATTCTTGAGGATTGTCGAATTCTTTTTCAAATTCTTCCTCTTTACCGTTGTTGTTTCTATAAACGTAGACTTTTCCTTTAAACATGGTTATAATTGGTTAGGAAATAAAATAGCACCACTTTGATGCGGGTGCTATTATAGACGATTTTTTTTAAAATGCAAGTTTTTTTATAGATTTTTCAAATCTATCCCTACCTCAGACAAATCTCCCCTAACCCCTCTTTATCAAGAGGGGAAATCGACATAACCCCTTCCGACCTACGGCCACCTCCCCCTATCAGGGGAGAAAACTTTATTTTCTAGTTTTGCTCCCTGCTAGGGGAGCTGTCGCTTGCGACTGAGGGGCTATTATAAAAAAACATTTTAAGCGATGAAAATTTGTTCGAGCTGTGTCCAGTTCAATTCTTCTAGTCTTTTGTTGCTTAAATTTTCTGGGATAACGAAACTACCTCACTTTTTGGCTAACATTTTAGAAATCTTTCATAAAGTTTTTCTACTGTATGGAGAAAATAAATCCAAAAATCAGATTAATTTTTCAAAAGGAATGTTTGGAATCTCGTTTTTCTTTACTAGTAAGATTAGACAGCTTTTAACTTTCGGAGCAGGAGAAAATGCTTTTGCTGGAACTGTTTTGAGATATTGGACTTCGTAGGCATAATTAAGAATTCGATATAGGTATGATTTTTTTCCTGCATCGAAGCGGAGTTTCTGTCAAACTTCATCCTGGACCATGAAAAGTCAGCCTGCAAACTCCCCTTTTCCATCTCCAAAAAATTTTCTGAGAATTGGAGATGTGATATAATATGGTAAATTTCACACGACAAAAGTCTGATTTTTCTTTCACTCAAATTGATCTAAATCTCACTCCAAAACGTCTCATCGAATAATTTTTGCAGATCAACTCTCCTTCTTTGCTACCACTTCTTCCAGAGTTTCTTTCAAGGTTTCATCTTTTTCAAATAAAACAAAATCTGAAGAAATATCTAGAATTAGTTTAGTTATTGATCACTTTCCAGGTCAGATTTCGATTAAAGTTTTACAGTTGTCCTTGTTATAAAAATCATGTGCTTTATCAGCAATTCGGTGTCTGATAGTCGAATCAGTGAGAAAATTTTGTCAGAGATAAGTAGACATGATATTTGGAATTTAAACGTTGGTAGTATAGGAAATTTTGGGCGGTTTGCAATAGTCTGTCATTCTGAGGAGCTTGCGACGAAGAATCTTATGTGATATACCTAAGATTCTTCACTTCGTTCAGAATGACACACTAACGCTAATGGATTCTTCCACATTCGCTCCGCTCAGTGTCAGAATGACGGTACTGTATTAGAATGATCTGAAAATTTTGGCTCTATTTTTGAGGTCTTCGTTGTCTTTGGAATTGGACTCTTTGGTTGGAGTTTCTTTAGGTTCGGTTTGTCATTCTGAGGAAAAATGTAATGATGACGAAGAATCTTGTGTATTTAATTCTTCGACTTCTCACTTAAGATCCTTCGCTGTCGCTCAGGATGACAAAGTGTCGGCATTTTTAGATTCTTCGCTGTCGCTCAGAATGGCGTCATGATGCTCGAATTCTTCGATATCAATTAAAGAATAGTCATAATCGATTTGTTTTAAAATCCAGTATTTAATTGGAGTTCATAGAGTTTGGTGAAGTAGGTAATCTCGTTGAATTGTGATATTTCTTTTTCATTTTAAGAGTTCATTTACCTCGCTAACTTTTTTTCATAAAATAGAAGAAAAAGCTTTCTGGGTAAGTCATTTTTCCTTGATGAGAAGCTGTAATTCGGTTCATGGATGTTCAAGCATGATGTCTACTTTGTTGTCTAAAAGTTCACTAATTTAGTGAAATTCACTTATTCTATGAAACAGTGAATTTTTCTAAGTATAATCCAAAAAAAATAAAATGCAAATTTTTTCACACTTTCTGTGAAACAGTGAATTTTTCAGCAAATCTCCCCTCGATCCCCTCTTTCTCAAGAGGGGAAGAAAGTAAGAAAATGGATTCTTCGCTTCGTTCAGAATGACAGGTAAAAAGCCTAAGATTCTTCGCTATCGCTCAGAATGACAAATATAAAATGTTGTCTAATTTTCACTAGTTTAGTGAAATTCACTATTGTAGTGAATTTTTGTGTCGAAATGGAAAGATATCGTAGTTTGAAAGTCTGATTTTTTTGATTTTGGTGGTGTCTAAAAGTAGGGTATGACATAATATTATATATAGCAAAAAATAACCTCACCCAAACCCTCTCCTGACAGAGAGGGCTTATAAGACATTTAGTCTTTCAAGAGGTGGACTTAGAAGGGAAAACTTTTTTCCTCCTTGATAAAGGAGGGGGACCGCTTGCGGTGGAGGATTTGTAAAAGATTCTTCGCTGACGCTCAGAATGACTTCAAATCCATCCCCGACCCTTCCTTTGTCAAGGAAGAGCGACTTGACACAACCCCTCAGCCTGCGGCCACCTCCCCTCACAGGGAGCAAAACTTAGAATAGCATATTTCTCCCCTGTGAGGGGGAGTGTCACAAAGTGACGAGGGGGTTCTTTAAAAAGTTCTGGATTCTTCGCTATGCTCAGAATGACGAGTAAGATGTGTAGTAGATTCTTCGCTGATGCTCAGAATGACTTCAAATCTCCCCCTACCCCCTCTTTATCAAGAGGGGAACTTGATATAACCTCTTACGGTATGCGGCAAATTTCCCATATCAGGTGAGAAAAATCTAAAAAAGTCAAGCTAAAGTGAAAATATGGAAAACATGATTCAGAACTGGATAAAGTCGAAAAAATAGGTACAGATTTGTATAAATTTTGACAAAATTTGTCACAAATAGCGAATATGTTCGTAATCTCAACTGTAAGGGTCGTTCCCTATGTAAATAGTGTTAGAACGTGCTTGCAGATGCCTAAATTCATCTTCCCCTGTTTGGTGAAGGTAGGGGATCATCGCCATGCGAGATACTCGCGAATCTTGGATGATCTTGACGAGAGTGAGTCAGCATTTTATCTCTTATTTCCCTTTAAGTAGGGGCTAGAAGTTAATCAGATGTCCACTTTAGTCAAATTCTCTTGCATTTGTGTCTAATATTTTTACACTGGAAATTAGTTTACTGTGTGGAGACACAGAAACCAACCCTGTTTGGTAATTTATTTGTGACTTTTTATTTTTATTCAACAAAACAACATGAACATTAAAAAATTGTTCGCAGTATTGGCTGGAGTGTCAATGCTTGCTAATGTAGTTCTTCCTGGAATAGCAAGTGCTGCTACACCAGATGCTGAACTTCAAGGAGCTTACGAATGGGCTCACGACAAAGGAGTAACAACTATGTCTACATTCGAAGCTGCTAATATGTATGGAGCCATTACAAGAGCTGAAATGGCTAAAATGTTATCTGTATACGCTGTTGAGAGTTTAGGTTATAAAGCTGACTCTTCTAAAGCTTGTACATTTAGCGACATCGCTTCTGTTAAAGGAGACTTACACGATTACATTATCGAATCTTGCCAATTAGGTGTTATGGGTCAAGGAATCACTGCATTCAGACCATACGACACAATCTCTAGAGCAGAATTCGGTACAGCTTTATCTAGAGTATTATGGGGTAACAAATACGAAGGAGGAAATCCTTACTATGCTAACCACTTAAATGCTCTTAAATCAGCTGGAATTATGAATCAAATTACTAACGCTGAATCTACAAAAGAAGTTAGAGGATACGTTATGTTAATGCTTGAGAGAAGTGACGAAGGAAACGCTAGCGAAGAAGGAAGTTCTTCTACTGACTGTGATGATGCAGCTATAGCTTTAGCATGTAAATTAGGATCAGACCTATGTCCTGCTAAATGTAAAGCTGCTGCTGAAGATGAAGAAGAAACTGTAGCTAGAGCTGGAGACTTAGTAGTTACTGCTAAAGCTGCTTCAGGAAAAAAAGTTCTTGTTAACGCTTCTTCTGATTTGGATACTCTTACTTTCAAGACTTCTGAAAATGTAGAAATTACTAAAGTTACATTAGAGAAATATGGATACTCTACAGCTGCTGATGTAATTGATCAAGTTTGGTTAGAAGATAGTGATGGAAATGAAATCACTACACCAAAGGCATGGTCTACAAATAACAGTAAAGATCAAATCACTCTTTCTGTTAAAAAAGACTACAGAAATCTAGACGGAAGTATGGTAGCTACAATCGTTCTTAAGACAAAGAATGATACTGGATATGTTGGAGGAACTATCGGATTCAAAGTTGTTAGCGTAGAATCAACTGCTGAAAACTTAAATCTTGATAACTATACTCCATATGAATACGATCTAGCAAATTATGCTGGAGGTAATATCACATTAGACAATAGATGAACAGATAAAGCTTACAACTATGCTGCTGGAGAATCTTATGAAATAATTAAATTTAAGGTTACTGCTCAAGATGCTCCTGTAATCATGAAGCAGTTTAAATTAAACAACACATTAGCAGTAGCTAACGCTGTTGATATGTATGATTATCTTGATGATCTTGAAGTTCTTGTAGATGGATCTGCTATTAAAGCTAGATACTCTGTAGACAAGAGCACAAAAGATATAACTGTTTCATTTGATGAAATAGAATTATGAGCTAAAAAATGAGCTACATTTACAGTAAAAGCTACATTCACTGAAGATTTTGATAGCTATAATAAATCTGTTAGTTACCAAATTAAAGCTAATGAATTTACTGCTACAGAAAAGAAAACTGGAGCTAGAGTTTCTCACCTATTAATGGGAGCAATTGCTCACCAATTTAGAGGAGGACAAGTTAAATTCACTAACAAATCATTAGGAAGTAGCATAGATGCTGCTAAAGGATCTACTGATGTAGTATTCGCAGAATGAACAGTAGAAGTTCCTGAATTAATTAACTTGAACTCATTTATAGTTACTGGAACATTCACTACTACTGGAGCATATCTAGAGGCTATGAGATTAGTAATAGCTGGTGAAGAGTATGAAGGAACTCTAGTTACACAAGGTGATGCCAAAAAAGCTGTATTTAGATTTGATTCAGTTGAACTTGAGAAATCAGGTAAAGTTCAATTCAAACTTGATTTGAGAAAAGATGCTGAATGATCAGTTTCATTTGAACCAAACGCTTTTGATAAGGTTATGTTCAGTGGTGCTGTATATGACGAATCTAATGAATGAGTAAATACAGGAGATGTTAAAGGATACATTACACTTGCTAAAGTTAATGTAAAAACAGCTCAGGCATCTATGGATAGAAAGGCAGATACAGAAGATACTGTTGAATATATAGTAGATGAACCTGCAACAAAAGTTGTATATGAAGGTACTTATACTGCTAAGAAGGAAGATGTTAAACTTAACAAATTCTGGTTAACAGGAGTTATAACTCCAGCAGTAAATAAAAATGAAGTAACTTACCATGTATACATTAATGGTACAGAGGTTGGAAGTACAGATCAATATGGTTCTGAAACTAAATATGAAGAATTCAGTGACATATTGGTTAAGGCTGGAAAATCAGTTAGTGTTAAAGTTGAAGCTTATTGTACAGCTGAAGAGGCTGCTGAATACAATATGACACTTCATCTTTTGTGAGTAGATACATCTGAGGATGAAAATAGTTGTGGACACGGTCAAGCTGATGCTATTAAATTCGAGGTTAAAGCAAATGGATCTGTTACAATTCCTACAACTGCATTTAATACAGCTATGCTTAAGAAGTCTGAAACTGTTGTAGCAGAATTTACAGTAAAACCATCTAATGGAGGTGATGATACTAAACTTAACAGTATCGTTATTACAGGAGCTCAGTTCAGTACTGGAGCATTCAGAGTTAAGATTGATGGATCAGAGAAAGATGCTGAAGCAGAACTATTTACTGGAACTGCATGAACATGATATAGATATAATTATGAAGAATATCTTCCAAGTGAAGGAGTTGTTGTTACAGTTACAGCTAAGAATGCTATGACATGAGCTGTTTCAGTAGATGTATTATATGTTAATGGTAAAGCTGTTAACAAGTCTTACTCTAAATACTTTGTAGAATCTCTTGTAACATTCACTGCACAAGATGAATGAAGTGCTAGCACAGCTTACACAGTTAATGTAAAGTCTTATAAAGATTCTTACACTATTAGTGGATTTGCTTTGAAATATGGATGAACAACTTGTCCTAATACAGTTGAATACGTACCTACTGATTTAACAGAAGGATCAAATGAATTCACTGTTTATAGAACAGGTAGTGTTCAAGTAATATGTGAAATGAATTATGATGTCGTAAACGATCAAGGTGTTGTAATACAGAATGTAAGTATTTCAAAGAACGATTTCAAAGACTTCTTCAAAGTAGGAGGAAAAGAAATAGCTGTTCCTAAGGAATCATAATCTAGTCTAACTAGATAAGAAAAGAGTCTCTACCCGTGAGGGTGGGGACTTTTTTCAAATCCCTCCAAACCTCCCTTTATCAAGGGAGGCTTACAAGATTTTCAATCTTTCCATAAATCCCTCTTTATCAAGAGGGACTTATAAGACCTTCGGTCTTTCCTCTCAATCTCGAGAAAATCTCTCCTAACCCCTCTTTATCAAGAGGGGAACTTGGACGGAAAGTTTTTTTGTTCCCCCTTGACAAAGGGGGATGCCGAAGGCAGGGGGATTTGTATAGTGTTTGTATTTATAAAACATTTACTTATAATCTCAGCGTTTATTGTATGTTATATTATTATGACATTTCAACAAAATTATAATCAAGATTTACCATATATTCCATATAATTGAGCTAATAAAGATTATGCTAGATTTAATAGACATAATCAAACAAAAGCTGAATCTTTAATATGGAATAATATACTTAAATGAGATAATACATGATATCGTTTTTTACGCCAGAAAACATTATGATGATTTATCGCAGATTTTTATTGTTCTAAATTATTACTCGTTATAGAAGTAGATTGATGATATCATAATGAAACATGAGAAGAAGATTTGAATAGAGAGGATTGGATGAAAAGTAAATGAATTAAAACAGTCAGATTTACTAATGATGAAGTGGAAAAGAATTTAGATGGTGTGGCTAGTATGTTGGAAGATATTATCAAAGATAGAGAGAAAGAATTGTGATTATAGGTAATTTTCCAAAAGATTCTTCGCTGACGCTCAGAATGACAGTATTTTGAAAAAGAAGATTTGATTGACATAGTTATCAATTTTGTTATCATTGATTTAGTAGTTTTATACTATAATTATCAGAAAATGAAAATTATTGTGAAAAAAGATGGAGAATGATATATTGCAGAGGTTGAATGAAAAGATAATGTTTATGCTTTTTGATATACCGAAGAAGAAGCAGTTAAAGAATTAAATAATGTCGTGGATATGATGTTAGATTTTTATAATAATGAAATAACTACACAGGAAACTATTAAAAATTTACTAAAGAATAAAAAGTACTCTTATGCCGTATAAGTTTCATGATATAGAAAGAAGACTAAATAAACTATGATACACAATCGTTAGACAAAAATGATCTCATGTTTTGTTTTCTGATTGAAAGAGAACATTTCCTATTCCAAATCACTGATGAAGAGAAATATCTCCATGAGTTGAGAAAAAATTTCTTGAAATTATTTGAATGACTAAGGAAGAATTTGATAATTTAAAATAAAAAAGACTCTCAACGAAAGTTGGGAGTTTTTTTAAATCTGGAGAAAACCTCCTCCGGCCTATGGCCACCTCCTCCTATTAGGAGGAGGAAATAATAAACCCTCCCCTAGCAGGGGAGAGCTAGGGTGAGGGGGTTATCTACATCAAACTTGTCATTCAGAGGCTCATTTATGAGCCGAAGAATCTATTTCCTGGATTCTTCGCTGACGCTCAGAATGATACAATAATACTCAGATAGACATAAATCTTTCTCTCTTTCTTTAATAATTCATTCTAGAACTCTCATTCTTAGAGATGAAAAATTTCCTTTAGTAGTTTACTAAACATCGCATCATAATAAATAATACACGTAATTAACTAATGTTTTTATCTTTTCAAAAAAAAACTTGACTAAGATTCAGATATTATTATACTGGTATCGTATTTATTATATTTATTGGATACTAATGAATAAAGAATTTTTAGCAGAGATTTCAATTTTTGATAATTTTAAAGTAAGGAAGATCTTTTATAATTGAGAACGATATTTTCCAGTACAGGATATTGTATTTGTTCTCACAGAAAGTAAGAATCCATCAGATTATATAAAGAAAATGAGATCTAGAGATTCTGAACTTTCAAAAGGGTGGGGACAAATTGTCACCCTCCTTTGGGTAAATACCAATTGATGACGCCAAAAACTCAACTGTACAAATACAAAATGAGCTATGAGAATTATTCAATCTATCCCATCTTCAAAAGCTGAACCATTTAAACAACGATTAGCAACTCTTGGAAATGAAAGAATGGAGGAATTAAGCAATCCAGAACTTTGAATTAATAGAGCAAAAGCTAGAGCTGTTATGATCTGGAAACAACAATGAAAAGATGATAGATGGATAGCATCTAGATTGCAGAGTATTCAGACTAGAAATTCATTTACTGATATTTTGAAAGAGAGATGAATTAAAGATTGATTTGAATATGCTGTTTTAACAAATAAAATATACGATATTTGATTTGGTATAAAATGATGAGCAAAAGAATATAAAAATATTAAATGACTTAAAAAGACAGATAATTTAAGAGATAATATGGATATGCTAGAGATTGCTATAGTTGACTTAGCGGAAGCTTGATCCCATGAAATAATTAAATCAACTGGAAGTGAATGATTTCAAGAAATACAAGATGCCGTGATAACAGGGGCTGAAATAGCATGAGATGCTAGAAAGAAAATTGAAAAAAAGACATGAAAAAAAGTAGTAAAAAATAACAAATTATGATTAAAAAAGTAGAAAATATTTTTTAATTGCTAGAGTTAGTTGTTTTTAGTCTTGAAAGGGCCTCTATCCTTCATGATGAAGGTTATTCTTAATAAAAAAATCGATCCAAGCGGACCGATTTTTTATATATAATAGTATTATAGTTTTCACATTAAATCTCCTAAAGTAGCCTCTTGCTCTTTCTTTGCAGCTTCAGCTTCTTTTCATCTATTCATTGTATCAAGTACAGCATTCCATTTCTTTAATCTCATTTGTCTTTCAGATACTAAGGCTTCTTTCTCTCATTCTCCATCCTCATTTTCTTCTTCCATTAATATTTGGAGATTCATTTGTTCTTCGATATATATTTCATATAATCTAAGGATTTGAAATGACCATAATTCTGAAACAGTTTTTACAATAGATTGATCTCAGCTTTTTACTGCTATATAAAGTTCCCATCATTCATCTTTATCTTGTTTGAGTTCATATTCGCTTGAGAAAGATCCAATCACTAATTTCTCCAAGATATCCCAGTCGAAATCGTCTTCCAAATCTTCTGGAGTAATGTAAGATTGACTAGGGAATTGTGATAGATATCCAGTGTACCAAATCTGATCTTTGATATCTCACTGAATCTTTCAGAAATATTTTTCGTATTTTTCTACGATTTCTTTTTTATCTTCTTTTTCTCTAAGCTCCTCTATGAAAGCTGGAAAGTCAAATAACATGGCAAAATTTATGAAAAATTAAAAAATTCCTTCTTTTTACCAAATACTAGAATAAAGAAAACTAATACCAATGCAAGAGAAAATAAAAACACTACTTTATTTTCACGTTCTCTAAAATCATTTCAAAAGAAAATCGTTGAAATCTTTCATTTTTTTGAATCATGAAATGACCTCATTATATCACTTCTCACTCAAAACTTCTTCATCATCCATTCCGTGCGAAACTACCCACGCCACATAACGCAAAACTTCAATCATTTCAGGATTGTTTACTACTTTTCTCGCCAATCTTTCTCCAGCTTTTTCGAGCATTTCTTTACCAATTTTAGTTTTGAGTCTTCTCTCAGCATCTACATTATCTTTCCATTCTACTTCACCATAATATTTTTTAAAAGTCTGGTTTTCTGTAATTTCTTTTCGTTCGTCTCGATTCTTCCAGATGTGTAATCTAATACGGTTTACTTCATCTCTACTGGGGCATCGAGAACCTCATCCTATCATAGAATTATTTCCAGGTTGGATATGGATATAATATCATGGCAATGAAGATTTTCTTCCGCCACTGCACAGGAATGCTCCGAAATGCAGTTTGTATGGATGAGATTTATCAGGAGAGAAACGTAAATCTTTATTGAATCTATATATACAGTCTTTAGCAACGATTCAGTTCAAATTTGAATCTATTTTTTGCATATCTATGATTAAATGTTCAACTAATTCAGTAAATCTTTTTCTCTCTTGTAGATAAAGGTCGCGATTTCTATGCATTCGCTCAGTATTATTATTTATTTTTACTGCTTCGAGAAATTTTAATGTAATTGGTGAGAGCATTATGGTGCGTTATTGGATAAAATTTTGTAACAACCCCTTCCGGCCTACGGCCACCTCCCCCTATCAGGGGAGAAAAACTTTATTTTGTAGTTTTTGCTCCCTGCTAGGGGAGCTGTCGCTTGCGACTGAGGGGCTATCAACAAACATACTTGCATTCTATTATTTCTTCACTATATTAATTCTCATATTTATCGCAAGTATTTCTTGGAAAATGTATCTATTCTCATTCAAACAGTTTGCATGACATGATAGAGTTTTCTCATCTTCACTTTCCATCTGAAAGCCTGGAGATTTAATCCAATGTGGATGAGATTTTTTATTAAATCTCGGAGATGAGATTAGTTTTCCAGAATTGATTAGAACTCAGTTTACGCCTACTTCACCATGCGAAGTAGTTTATCCAAAATTCTTTGACCAGAATTTTCTCGCCCTACTTCATCGAATGGTTTATCAGCGATATACTACTTACAATAATGTTCTCAAATATTTCGTATCGTTCGAGATTCCTCAACTATTGGCTCGTGAAGACAAGACAAAATGAAAAACTAAAAAGCTGAATCTTACAGGAGTTTCTATCCCATTCAGCGAATCCAAACAGAATCTCGTAATCATTCCAGACAACCGATCTCGTGAGAATCAGCTTTCAGACTTCTTTTCTCAAGACTTTGTTACTCATCTATATTCCACAGATACTCAAAATCGTAAAGACCAGAATCGGCGAGAAATCAAGAAATCAAAAGTTTGAATCATTGTGGCAACTCAGTCAGAGATTTTTCAGCCATTCAATAATTTGTGAACAATTACGCTAATCGATGGCTATAAACGATATTATCATAATCAGCAGGATCCTCGTTATGAGATTCCTCAGGTTGTTGAGAAAATGAAAGAGCTGTGGAATTGTGAGGTTATAAACCTAGATAATATCGGTTTGATAAAATAAGATAAAAATTTCTTCAAAAATTTGACAATTTTTTGTGTTTTGTGTATAATAGAGACAAGGTTAGTATTTTATCTTATACAAAAACAAAAAATGGAACTACCAGAACAGTATAAAAATCTGACAATTGAAGAGAAAAGAATAGTGGTTATGAATCTGATTTCTCAATTTTGAGATGAAAATATTCAAGAACAGATTAATGGATTTAGTGATGAACAAGTCGATTTTTTGTTCACATATTTTTTCACAGAATCTAAAGAAGAGAGAGAAAAAATGTGGTATGATATGCAAAAAACATATGAAGCAACTATAAAAGATTTGAAAGAAATTGCAGAGAAACTACAGAAATTGAATTTACAATTCGCTGAATTATTAGCACAAAAAGAAGACGCAGAAGAATTTATGAGAAATATTAAATAAAATATTTTAGCTTTATTATTCGTATAAAGATGATACCTACAGAATCTGCTAGTCAAAACTTTGAGAATAATGAAACCGTAGATCAATCTTTGAATAAATCGCCAGAAAGTGAAAATCAATTAACAGCCAGAAAAGCAAGAGAACAAGTGGAAGATTCAATCGAAAAATCAATCAAATCAATCAATGATGCACTTTTTAATTTATTGTTAGGTAAAAATGATCTTTTGTATACAATAAAAAATAAAATAAAAAATATTCCACAGAAAGAAACTCAAATGTTTAGCATATGCTGAATCATCGCATGAGAAACAGAAAAATATTTTAGAATTAGAAATAGAAGTTTTTATGAAAAACTATTGAAGCCGGTCCTAAATGCATACACATATTACGTCAATACAGCCAAACAAAAATTAGATACAGCGAAATTTTGTGAATTCTATAGCGATTTGGTAGAAAAAATAGAAAAATCCCAGACAGAGAAACCACAGCCAGTTAACAGATTTATACCTGATAGTTGAGAGAAAAGAAATTTCTTTAAACCAATAGCATAATTTAGTTCAGTTTTAGATTTAATAAACTTTTTCATAAAAGTCAAATATATTTTATATAAAAAAATAATAATAAACTCGAAAATTACTAAAAAACTGTCCAAAATTTTGCATAAAAAATATTTTCGAATATAATTAGCTTATGGATTTTATTATCTGTAAATCTAAATGGTAGAGAAAACTTTGAATATTATTTACGATACAAACTACACTAATATCATACGTGATGGAGGTTTTGTGAATCATCAATTTCAGCCCAAAAAGACCTGATTAATGGATTCACTTTTTTGATGATGAAATACTCAAACATCCAATGCAACTTCTACCACAAATACTCAAAATAAAGAGCAAAAAGCTCCAAAGTTTTTGGATTTGCTTTTTGGAGATTTGAGCGGATCAAAGAAACAAGAGGTTCCAAGCGAACCTCAAAATCCTGAAGAAGTGCAGGCGGCTATCCATGCTCAGGAATCTGCAGCTCAAAATAACGAAGCTGCCAATAATACAGCAACACCAGCTCCAGCAAATCCAGAAAATACGCAAAACAATAATTCTGAAAATACAGAAGAGCCAAAGGATAAAGTCAAGAAAAGCTGGATTGATTGATTGTTAGATAGCGTATTCTGAACAAGTGACGGAAGTAATGCTAATAAAAAATCATCAGATAATAAAGCTGATAAATCTCAGAAAGATAAAAAGGATGATAAAAAGGTTACAGAACATGAAAAACAAGCTAACGAATTACGCGAGCAGATAAAACAGATTCTAGAAATCCCAGATGCTGACTATAAAGATAGTATGCTCACATCAGAAATGAGAAGATTTATAAAGCAGGTAGATGATGAATATACTGCAAATATTTCAGATTTTAAATCACATATTGCTCCTTCATATTGGGAATATAAAAGCAATGGAATGAATATAAGCTGAATTCTATGAAAAACATATTATACACAAAGATATCCAACATATATTGATGCTTTATGGACTAGAGATTTAATGACAATGCATACCAAATGGGATATGTCATTTTTCATCTATCCAGAGGATGATTCAGCAATGCAAGCTATGCTTAAGAGAAAATCAACTCAATTAAAAGCAGAATTAAACGAAGCTATGTCTAAGTGAATCACTACAGATAAAGAAGTAGAGCAACAGTTTAGAGATGTAGAATTGATTAGAGAAAAACTCAGCACGAGAGAGGAAAGATATTTTGAATTGTCTAATTATTTTACGATTTACAATAACGATGAGAATGCTTTAAAAGAAGATGGAAAGAAATTTGAACAAAAAATTGGTGGATATGGAATCTCTGTAAAGACAGCAAATCATAGAATGGATGAATGAATGACTTCTACATTACCTTTGTGTATAGACGATTTATGAATCAGTAGAAGTGCTGTGACTTCATCACTTGCATGAAGTTTTCCATTTATTTCAAATGATTTAGTTCAGAATACATGAATCTTTTATTGATTAAATCTTCATACGGGATGACTCATTATCATGGATAGATTTAATGGTAAATTGCCAAACATGAATAGTGTAATTCTAGCCACATCATGAGCCTGAAAATCATTTACAGTTAAACTAGAGATCCTTAGATATTTACTCAACTGAATTGATATCATCGTAATCGATCCAGAGAACGAATATAAAGATTTATGTGAGGCAGTAGGATGAACTTATATTAATATCGCTACAAACGCACAGCAATATATCAATCCATTTGATCTTCCTCCAAAGATTGAGGATGTGGAATATGGAAAGTGAGATTTGCTT
>Ga0310786_10004380_pt1 | contig 19726 bp, 13 predicted proteins | sample AusTroGonzalo_MG_FD_203881 | JGI IMG/M metagenome (GOLD analysis project Ga0310786, IMG submission 203881) | Bovine rumen microbial communities from tropical cattle in Woodstock, Queensland, Australia - Gonzalo_03 (v2) (version 2) | ecosystem: Host-associated > Mammals > Digestive system >... | reverse complement strand
ACGGCTCAAAAACAAAAAAATAACCAAATAACCAAATAACCAAATAACCTTTTGGGTTGCGTGAGATTCGCATGACTATAGTCAATCAATGGGGCTTTGTCTGCTGACTGATCGGGGTGATGTCCGCTGACACAGCGAGCCTTTGTGGGCATCGGAAGCCCATCCGTTTCCAGAAAATGAAAAAGATTGGAAACGGTTTCCAAAAAAGAGGATTGTTTGGAAACAAATTTGCGGGTACACGATATAGTCCGTAACTTTGCAGCGTGAAAAAAAGGATATTTGAGGGGAAATTGATGAATAATTGATGAATAATTCCCTGATAATTCATATCTTTGCAACGATAAATGACGAAGACCTATAGAATGAAGACAAAACTGATCTTTGGATTGCTGTTCCTGTTGACGGTGCTGGGTGTGCAGGCACAGGAGAATGCCAACACCCGTCAGGCACGCAAGATGTTTGATGAGGTATATGAGAAAGTGTTTGGTGCACAGGGTGCTTCCCTGCACTATAAGGTGAATGTGGCTAACATCTACAAGACGGAGGGCACCATCTGGTACAAGGGCAAGAAGAGCAAGTACGCATCGAGTTCCAGCAAGTCGTGGAACGATGGTGTGACGGCATATGTGGTGAAGGAGGACAAGAAGCGTGTGGAGATCTATCGTGGCGATGACCCGAAGCAGAGCCGCTTTGGCGATGACTTCAAGTTCGAGCCAGAGAACTACACCTACCACATCGCATCCGACCCGCGTGGCTACCTGATCACGCTCCGTGTGAAGAAGGGCAAGAAGGGTATGAAGGAGATTCGTGCCTTGCTTGACAAGAAGACACGCGACCCGCTCCAGCTGCGCATCAAGGTGGCTTTCATCTGGGCGAATGTGGATATCTCCGACTTCAAGGCAGGGGGCATTACCGACGCCACCTTTACCTTCCCTCGCAGCCAGTACAAGGATTACGAATTTATAGATAAACGGAAAGATTGAGAGACCAGACGATGAAGAAGAATGGGTTTTGGCACAGGGCATTTGACCTCTATTATGATGGGTTCCGCAGCATGACGCTGGGGAAGGTGCTCTGGGCGGTCATTCTCATCAAGCTCTTCATTATCTTTGTGGTGCTGAAGGTGTTCTTCTTCCCGAACTTCCTGAAAGAGAATGCAGAAGAGGGTGCTGAAAGCGAGTATGTGGCAACTGAACTGATACAACGGAGTACTAACTTAAATACCTATTAACACTATGGAATTCCTGTACAATCTTGATGACAGCATGATTGAGTGGTCGAGAGCCCAGTTTGCCTTGACTGCCATCTATCACTGGCTGTTTGTGCCGCTGACCTTGGGTTTGGCGGTCATCATGGGCATTGCGGAGACGTGCTACTACCGCACGAAGAAGCCCTTCTGGAAGGATGTCGCCAAGTTCTGGCAGAAGCTCTTTGGCGTGAACTTCGCCATGGGTGTGGCGACAGGCATCATTCTGGAGTTTGAGTTTGGCACGAACTGGTCTAACTATTCGTGGTTCGTTGGCGACATCTTTGGAGCGCCATTGGCTGTGGAGGGCATTGTCGCTTTCTTCATGGAGAGCACGTTTGTGGCAGTCATGTTCTTCGGCTGGAAGAAGGTGTCGGCAGGTTTCCACCTGGCTGCAACGTGGTTGACTGGCTTAGGAGCTACGATTTCCGCCTGGTGGATTCTGGTGGCGAATGCGTGGATGCAGTGTCCTGTAGGTTGTGCGTTCAACCCAGACACGATGCGCAACGAGATGGTCTCTTTTGCTGAGGTGGCGCTGTCGCCTTTCGCTATTGACAAGTTCTGCCACACGGTCATCTCGGCCTGGATCATCGGAGCTGTGTTTGTTGTGGCGGTATGTTGCTGGTACCTGCTGAAGGGTCGTGAACAGAAGTTGGCGGTGGAGAGCCTGAAGATTGCAGCCATCGTGGGTCTGGTGGCATCGGTAGGTGCAGCCCTCACAGGACATCAGTCGGCAGCACGTGTGGCTGAGGTGCAACCCATGAAGTTGGCGGCGATGGAAGCCCTCTACAATGGTGGCACTGACCAGAGTCTGACGGGTATCGCCCTCATCAATCCTTTTGCACAACCAGATTATGAGAACGAAGCGGAGGCTCCGCTGAAGATTGCTGTGCCTTACGCCTTGTCCATCCTGGCCACGAATGATCCTCATGGTTATGTGGCAGGCATCAACGACATCCTGAACGGCTACACCAAGCCAGACGGTACAGTGGAATTGTCTGTCGATGAGAAGATTGAACGAGGTAAGAAGGCGATAGCGGCTTTGGCGGCCTATCGTCAGGCGAAATTCGCTTCGAGTGATGATGGTTCGACGGCTGCTGCCCAATTGCAGGTGTTGCAGGAGAACATGCCGTACTTCGGTTATGGCTACATCCGTGACAAGAGCGAGGTAGTGCCTTTCGTGCCGATCAACTTCTATGCTTTTCGTGTGATGGTGGGAGTGGGCTGTCTGCTCATCCTCTTCTTCATGGTGGTGCTTTTCTTCCTTTACAAAAAGGACATCACAGCGGCTCCGAAGTGGCTACATTGGACGGCCATCGTGATGGTGCCATTGGCTTATGTCGCATCAGAATGCGGTTGGTTGGTGGCTGAGTTCGGTCGCCAGCCTTGGACCATTCAGGACATGCTGCCCACATGGGCATCCGTGAGCAACCTGCAGTCGGCAAGCGTCATCGTCACGTTCTTCATTTTTCTTGTGCTCTTCACGACGATGCTGGCGGTGGAAATCAACATTTTACTGAAACAGATAAAGAAAGGACCAGAGTCATGACATACGAATTTTTGCAGCAATATTGGTGGTTCCTCGTTTCGTTGTTAGGAGCCTTGTTGGTATTCCTCTTGTTTGTGCAGGGTGCCAATTCCTTGGTTGGTTCTTTGGGTGGTGATGCCGAAGGCCGCCGACTGGTCATCAACTCGACAGGTCGCAAGTGGGAATTCACGTTCACCACGCTCGTGACGTTTGGTGGCGCCTTCTTTGCCTCCTTCCCCTTGTTCTACTCCACCAGCTTTGGTGGTGCGTACTGGCTGTGGATGATTATCCTGTTCTCGTTTGTGTTGCAGGCTGTCAGTTATGAGTTCCAGAACAAACTCGGCAATCTGCTGGGTGCCAGGACATTCCAGTTCTTCTTGGTGCTGAACGGCATCGTAGGTCCTGTGCTCTTGGGTGGTGCTGTGGCAACCTTCTTCGAAGGCAGCAACTTCATCGTGGCCAAGGAAAACCTCGTGGATGCTAACTCTCAACTGTCAACTGTCGGCTCTCCCGTCATCAGTCAGTGGGCGAATGCTTCCCATGGCTTGGACGCTCTGCTCAATCCTTGGGTGCTGGTGTTTGGCTTTGCTGTGTTCTTCTTGGCACGTATCTTGGGCATCCTGTATATTATGAACAATGTGAACGATGCTGATATCCGTGCTCGTGCTTCCGTGCGACTGATGGGCAGCACCATCGCCTTCCTGGTGCTCTTCGTGAGCTATCTGGTGCACCTGCTGCTGAAGGACGGCTATGCCTACGATCCCGTCACAGGCATCATCTCGATGGCACCCTACAAGTACCTCAATAACTTCTTGGAGATGTGGTACTTGCTCGTGCTCCTGCTCGTAGGTGTGGTACTTGTGCTGTATGGCATCATCAAGGAAATCTTTTCTTGCCCCATGCCCCTTGCCCCTTGCCCCTCTATAGGAGGCATTTGGCCAGTCGGCATTGGTGTGGTCTTGACCGTTCTGTCTCTCCTCCTTTGTGCTGGTTGGAACAATACGGCCTACTATCCATCGACCGCAGACCTCCAGTCTTCCCTGACCATTGCCAACTCCTGCTCCAGCGAATTCACGCTGACAACGATGTTCTATGTCAGCCTACTGATTCCTTTTGTCCTTGCTTATATCGTTGTCGCATGGCGCAAGATAGACGGCAAGAAATTGGATAAGGAAGAAATCAGAACAGACGAAGCGTATTGAGAAAAAGAAAGCCCGCAAATGATTGTCATTCGCGGGCTTTCCTTTAATTCATTTTCTGAATGATTTGCATGCCTCTTCGGATGGCTTCCTCATTCATGGGGATGAGCTTGTGGTGGCGTTCAGGCAATGCCTTGTGCAGTCCCTTCACCACGTCTTCCACTGTTGCGATGGGGCGCACCTTGAGGAATCCGCCAAGGACGAGCATGTTGAACACCTTCGAATTGCCTGTACGTGCAGCCTCTTCCATGGCGTCAATGCGATAGACATTGATGTCGTCGCGCTTGGGTGGCTGAATGATGGAGTGTCCATCGTAGATGATGGTGCCGCCTGGCTTCACCTGTGGCTCGAACTTCTCCAAAGAGGGTTGGTTGAGCACAATGGCTGTGTCGTAGGCGCTCACGATAGGGGAGCTGACCACCTCGTCACTCACAATGACAGTCACATTGGCAGTACCGCCACGCTGTTCAGGGCCGTAGGCGGGCATCCAACTCACGTGCTTGTCTTCCATAATGCCGGCATAGGCAAGAATCTTACCCATTGAGAGGACACCCTGTCCTCCAAAGCCTGATATGATGATTTCTTCAGTCATAGTCTTATTCCTTTACTACAGTGTTCTTTAAGTCTCCCAGTGGATAGTATGGGAACATGTTGTCCACCATCCATTGGTTGGCTTGTTCTGGTGTCATCTTCCATCCTGATGCACAAGTAGATACAATCTCGACGAGGGAAGTGCCCTTCTTGTTCAGAGAGTTCTCGAATGCCTGACGAATGGCCTTCTTTGCCTTGCGGATGTTCGCCACATTGTTGACCGCCTGACGTGTCACGTAGCAGGTGCCTTCGAGGTTGACAGCGAGGTCAGTGATGTGGAGTGGGTATCCGTGCAGGTCTGCCTGACGACCATAAGGGCAGGTCGCCGTCTTCATGCCCATCAGGGTGGTGGGTGCCATCTGACCGCCAGTCATGCCGTAGATGGCGTTGTTGATGAAGATCATGGCGATGTTCTCACCACGATTGAGGGCGTGAATGGTCTCGCCTGTACCAATACAAGCCATATCGCCATCGCCCTGGTAGGTGAAGACGAGCTTGTTGGGCCACAGACGCTTGATGGCAGAAGCACAAGCAGGAGCACGTCCGTGACTGGCTTCAATCCAATCGACATCCACATAACGGTAGGCAAACACGGCACAACCTACGGGGCAGATGGCGATGGTGTCTTCCTCCATGCCCATCTCCTCGATGATTTCAGCCACCAACTTATGCACCACACCATGACTACAGCCAGGGCAGTAGTGCATTGGCGTCTCGTTCATCAGCGTTGGCTTGCCATAAATCCTATTCTCAGGTACTATTAATTGTTCTTTTGTCAACATATTGCTTTCTTTTTTCAATTGAAAATTGAAGATTGAAAATGAGAAACGCCAGCGGGCTGGTTATTTCATCCAGTAGCCCTTTGGCCAGTTGTTACTCATTCTTTCGCGTGCCATACTCTTGAAGTCCTCCACCACTTCCATTGGAGAGGAAACCATACCACCTGAACGTCCAGAGTGGAACACGGTTGCTTGACCTTCAGTGGCAAGACGTACATCGTTAATCATCTGACCTTCACACTGTTCCACGCAGAGGATGCTCTTGATGCGCTCTGAGAGTTGGCTGATGATCTTGTTGGGGAAAGGCCACAACGTCTTAGGACGCAACATGCCAATCTTGATGCCTGTCTCTTGCAGCAGGTCGATAGCCTTCATGCTGATGCGTGAGGAGATACCGTATGCCACGATGAGGTATTCTGTATCGTCATCCACGCGATAAAGCTCGTAATCCACCTCTTCGGCCTCCACCTGACGGTACTTGGCAGCCATCTTCTGGTTGCGATCTTCCATCACCTGTGGGTCGAACTCCAAAGTGGACATGAAGTTGTACTTTCTGTTTTTCAAGCCAATACCGTTGGTAGCCCAAGGACATTGCTTGCCAATCTCTTCTTCTGTGCGACGTGGACGATAGGGTGGGAGTTCCACTGTCTCCATCATCTGACCAAGCATACCGTCTGACAGCACAATCACAGGCATACGCCACTTGAACGTCAGTTCAGCAGCCTTACCCATGCAGTCGCTCATCTCCTGTACGCTGTTGGGAGCCAGCACGATGGTGTGGTAGTCACCATTACCACCGCCATACACAGCCTGATAGTAGTCGGCCTGACCAGGTTGGATGGTTCCCAAACCAGGACCACCACGACCCACGCTGACAATCACGCCAGGCAGCTCATTACCTGCCATATAGCTGATACCTTCCTGCATCAGCGCGATACCAGGCGATGAGCTGGATGTGAACACCAGCTTGCCCGTACAGCCTGCGCCATACAGCATATTGATAGAAGCCAGCTCGCTCTCAGCCTGAAGCACCACCATACCTGTGGTCTCCCAAGGCTTATCAATAGCGAGTGTCTCCAACACTTCACTCTGTGGGGTGATAGGGTAGCCAAAGAAACCGTCGTAACCATAGCGGATGGCGGCCTTGGCAATCACCTCATTACCTTTCAACAATACTAAATCTTTCTGTCCGTTATCCATCGTTTTCCTCCTTTTTACGATAAACTGTGATGCAGCCGTCAGGGCATACAATCGCACAACTGGTACAACCATTGCACTTTTCCCAATCGGTCTGTTCTGCATAGTTGTAACCCTTGTGGTTGACGGTGCTGCTCAGTGTGACAAGATGTAACGGACAAGCTATCGTGCAGAGGTTGCATCCCTTGCAACGCTCGATGTCCACAACGATAGCGCCTCTCATTTTTGCCATATTATTATTTACTTTTACTTTACTTTAATTCTTAACTCTAACCACTAATCTCTCACCCCTCACCTCTAATCTCTCACCTCTTATGGATTAAATCTGTCCTTGCAGTAGAACTCCACAATGTTCATCGTCATCTTCCTCAACTCCACCGCTTCTGATGCAGGATTCAGCTTGGTGGCCTCAGCATAAGCATCCAGACAGGTCTTCCAGTCCTGCCTTGCATATGCTTCCTTACCTGCCTTAATCCACTCCTGTTCGCTCATTTCTAACCTCTAACCCCTAACCTCTAATCTCTAACCTCTAATTTCACACCTCTTACTTCTCACCTCTCACCTTCTCTGCATCGTTCTTCCTGATTTCCACTCTTCTAATCTTGCCTGAATGCGTCTTAGGCAATTCGTCCACAAACTCAATGATACGTGGATATTTGTATGGAGCGGTTGTTCTCTTCACATGGTCTTGCAGCTCCTTGATCAGATCCTCATTCGCCTTGTCCTTCCATTCCTTGCCCAACACAATCGTTGCCTTCACCACCATACCTCGAATGTCGTCTGGAACACCAGTGATAGCGCATTCCACTACAGATGGGTGAGTCATCAGCGCACTCTCCACCTCGAAAGGACCGATACGGTAGCCTGACGACTTGATGACATCGTCAGCACGTCCCACAAACCAGAAATAGCCGTCCTCGTCCTTGTATGCCAAATCACCCGTGAAGTAGAAGCCGTCGTGCCAACCCTTCTTCGTCTCGCCTGCATTGTGGTAATACTCGCAGCACAAGCCAATTGGTTTTGCTCTGTCCGTGCGGATGGCAATCTGTCCCTCTTCGCCTACTTTTGCTTCCTTCCCCTCGTGTGTCAACAGGTGAATGTCGTATTGTGGCATTGGCTTGCCCATCGAACCTGGCTTGGTCTTCATCCAAGGGGTCGTGGCTATCAGACAGGTGGTTTCACTCTGCCCGAAACCTTCCTTGATTTCCAATCCTGTGATTTCGAGGAATTTATCATATACGGCAGAGTTCAATGCCTCGCCTGCTGTTGTCACGTGTTCCAACGAACTGAGGTCGAAACGGCTCAGGTCTTCACGAATCATGAAACGGTAAATCGTTGGAGGAGCGCAGAAACTGGTGATTCTGTACTGTCCCACCTTCTCCAGAATGTCGGCAGCATGGAATTTCTCGTGGTCATACACAAACAGCGTTGCACCAGCAATCCATTGCCCATACATCTTTCCCCACGTTGCCTTTGCCCAACCTGTGTCAGCTACCGTCAAGTGCAGGCTGCCCATGTGCAGGTTGTGCCAGAAAGCGCCTGTGCCGATATGTCCCAGAGGATAGGTGTGGTCGTGAATCGCCATCTTGGGCTGTCCGTTCGTGCCCGATGTGAAGTACATCAGCAGGAAGTCCGACGATTTGGTCACGCGCTCTTCCTTGTATTCCTTTGCCACTTTCACGCCAGCCTTGAAATCATCCCAGCCTTCAGGCACCACAGGACCAATGCTGATGCGATGCTTCAGCGCAGGCCATTCAGCGTGCGCCTCATTGATGTGCTTCAGTATCTCAGGATCACCAGTCGCCACAATCGCCTTTACATCAGCACACTTGACACGATACACAATGTCCTTCTTTGTCAACAGGAAAGAAGCGGGAATCGCCACAGCGCCCAGCTTGTGCAATGCCAGCATCGTGAGCCAGAACTGGTAACGGCGCTTCATGATGAGCATCACGAAATCACCCTTTCCGATGCCCAGCGACTTCAGGTAACTTGCCACCTTGTTCGATTCGCGACGTATATCAGCAAAAGTGAATCGACGTTCAATCCCCTTGTCGTTGCACCACAGCAGCGCCAGGCGATCGGGCGTCTCTTCTGCCCATACGTCCATCACGTCATAGGCAAAATTAAAGTTTTCGGGAATCACAAATTCAAAGTTCTTCTCGAAATCTTCTTGAGAGGTGAAGGTTGACTTTTTCAGGAACCTGTCAAGCATTGTATTGGTCATATGTTATTCTATCTCTTTCTTCGAGTTAATGGCATGAAAAATGCACACTCCGTGAGAGGTGTGCGGTTTTTCGAGGTCAAAATTACGAACAAAATCTGGTTTGGACAAATAAAAAGCATGTAATTATGAGCATTTTACACACTGATTAACGATGTGTGTAAAAATCGCTTGCAAAAACTGCACACCTAAAAAAAAGATGTGCAAAAGTTGGGTGGTTTAAAACTTTTTACTAACTTTGCACCCATGAAAAAGTTTATAGCATTGCTCAAAGACAAGGAGCGCCTCTACAATATCGTGTTCAATTCCGACACCAAGGCGGGTAAGGCATTCGACATCTCTGTGATGATTGCCATCGTCCTCAGCCTCATTGTCGCGTTCATCGAGACCAAACCAGCGGTGATGGGACGTTTCAAGGACGTGCTTACCATACTGGAGTATATTCTCACCTTCTTCTTCACCATCGAGTACATCCTTCGACTTTACTGCTCGCCTCGCCCCAAGGACTATGCTCTCAGTTTCTTTGGTGTCATCGACCTTTTGGCGACCTTGCCGCTCTATCTTTCCTTCATCCCATGTCTCTCTTCTGCACGCTACTTCTTCATCCTGCGTGTGTTCCGACTCATACGTATCTTCCGTGTGCTCAAGCTCTTCGCCTTCATCAACGAGGGCTACCTGCTCCTGCAGAGTATCCGCCTGAGTCTCCGTAAGATACTCGTCTATTTCCTCTTCGTCCTCATCCTCGTCACCATCATCGGAACCCTCATGTTCATTGTTGAGGGAAACCAGCCAGGCACGCAGTTCACGGACATCGGCACCAGCATCTATTGGGCGATTGTCACCCTCACAACCGTCGGCTATGGCGACATCACACCTGTCACCCTCGTAGGACGCCTCCTTTCCAGCATCGTCATGATTCTGGGTTATACCATCATCGCTGTCCCCACAGGTATCGTGTCTGCCACCATGATAGACGAGTCCAAACGCAAGGGCAAGAACGGTCGCTGCCCTCGCTGCAACGAAAAAACCGACCTCAAAGCCAACTACTGCAAGCATTGTGGAGAGCGGTTATAAATTATACATAAAGGACGACCTCGCCTCGATCACCCCACAAGAATTGGAGCAAGCTCTTGCCTCCCTTCCTGACTGGCGACGCGAAAAAGCCCTGCGCTTCAAGCACGAGCAAGGCCGAAAAGAATGTGCTTTTGCCTACCTGCTCCTATGCCAAGCCCTCCAAGAGACCTATGGCATCACCCAACAACCCACCTTCCTCATAGGCGAACACGGCAAACCCGAACTTTCTTTTGTGCAAGGCGGTTCACCTGCTTCGTCTTCCTCCCATCTCTCACCTCTCACCTCTCACCTCTCACCCCTCCATTTCAACCTTTCCCATTGCAAACAAGCCATTGCTTGTGTCCTTTCTGAAAGACCTGTAGGTGTTGATGTCGAGTCCATTGGTCGTTACAGCGAATCCCTTGCACGTCATGTCCTTTCCCCAGAGGAATTCGCCCTTGTCTCTTCAGCTCCAGATCCTCAAATCCCCTTCACCCGTCTTTGGACACAGAAGGAAGCCGTTGTCAAACTCACAGGTCGAGGCATCGATGACGACCTTCCCAACCTCCTCTTTAAATATAATAATGTGTCGCTTCACACAGAAGAACACCTCGACAAGGGTTACATCCTCACAGTTGCCTACTAACCCCCCCCTTACTCCCTTTTCCTGCTTCTTTTGCTCCTTCGCCTCCTTCTTCGAGACACCAAAGGTGTTGAGAGCAGAACACCAATCTTCCATGTTCTTATCCCCCTATTTTGTTCACTCTACATGCCAAAATCGTTCAAAAACGCCTAAATGTATCATAAATTAAAAGATTTGTTACAAAATTTAAACGTGTTAAAATTATAAAAGTGTAACTTTACCGCCGATTTGGTGCGCGGTACATTCCGCAGTCCTGAAAGGGGAGCTACGCCATTTACATACTAATCTTTTTACACATTATTTATATATGTAAGAAAAGACCAAAAACCAGAGAACAATCAACGTTATTAAATAACAATTTTTTATTATTAATTTTTTTATTAACTTAATTCAAAAACCAAATGAGACGAAATCTACAAAGATTGATGGTGGTCATGGCCGCCATGATGATTTGTCTGGGCGCAAGCGCCATTGACAAAGTCGTCAAGAAAGTCACTCTGACTGGTGAAGTCACATCTGTTGCCGATCTTCAGGCTGCTGACAAGTTTTTGTTGCAGAATGTAGAGAATGAGCTTATGCTCGTTGCCCTCGATGGTGTCGGAAACTATTGGGACTTTAATGTTGCAACACCAGCCACGATGATTGGTAATGATGGGAAACATGCTGGTTACTTCAAGCTGGATAAGCTGTCGGACCAGGATCATTTCCGCATCGAAATGTACAACATTAACGGTGGCCGTCGTGGCTATTGGGGTGGTGATGCGTATGTAAACGCTCAGCCTGGCGGTAATGTTATTTTTGGTCTGGACGGTCAAGGTCCTAAGTACGGACAGGATGGCCAAGACTTGGCATTGTGGGACATTGAGTTCGATGCCGAAAAGGGCTTTGCCTTCAAATGTGTAGGTCGTGCTATCTACATCGGAAGCGATGGCGCAGAAAATGCTCGTCCATCTGATACTCCTGTTTATTGGAAGGCTTACACAGGCTACGAGGCTGGTTTTGTAGCTGCTGACGTTGAAGCTGCTGTTAAGGCTGTTGATGCTGCTCTTAAGACCTCTGATGCCAAGGCTGCATTTGCTGATGCTAAGGCTGCTTATGAGGCAGACCAGAATGTTGACGCATATGCGGCTGCCATCAATGCAGCTATTGATGTGATTGCTTTGTGCGAGAAGGTGAACAAGCAGTATGCTGATTACAAACTCTCCTCAAACGGTGCTGCCGCAGTCAAGGACGTGTTGGCTAAGTACAATGCTGGTGAGTATAAGGATGCTGCAGAACTGAACGCTGCTTATGCTGAAGCTACTAAGGCTCAGAATTGTGATGGCGCTGACATGACTGGTGCTATCTATAACCCAAGCTTCGAACTTGGCAATATTGATGGTTGGACTTCTGAAAATTGTGGTAATGTAGCAAATAACTTCAATTTTGGTGGTCGTACAGGTGACAAGTTCTGTGAAAGATGGCAAGGCTCTGGTGGTCTTTCTAATGGTAAGTTCTATCAGGCACTCACAGGTCTGCCAAATGGTGTTTACAAAGTAACTGCTGACTTGCAGAACCGTGAGCAGGGTAATGGTGACGCTGCTGGTACAGGCTTCTTCGTATTTGCTAACGATGACAGAACTGAAGGTCTGGAAGCTAATAATGGTAAGACAATCGAAGTTACTACAACTGTTTCTGACGGCAACTTGACTCTTGGTGTTCAGTTGGATGGTTGTTCTGGTAACTGGATTTGCTTCGACAACTTCACACTTACTCTCGTAACTGCTGCTAACGCTGTTGTTCCTGAAAAGGATGCTTGGTACACTGGAGCTGATTTCTTCAGATTCAGAGCTGACAAGAATGCATCTGCAGAAAGTCCATATATTGCATATAAGGATAAGGTAGAACCTGCATGGGGTGCTGCTGCTGGTGAGGAAACTAACGGCTGTATCGTATGTAAAGTTCCTGCTAATGTTAATCCTGCATCTCAGCTTTGGATTAGAGGTACAGAGGCTGGAAAGACTATCGCAAATGGAAGCAAGGATGGTTTCAAAGTTACATTCCGCGTGAAAGCTGATGGTGAGTATAAAGGCTTGGAAAGCCAGGCTCACAACGGCTGGGGTTACAAGACAGGTGGTAGTCCATTTGGCACACTTGATGTAACAACTGAATGGCAAACTGTATCATTTATTTGTACGGGTGAAAAAGCTAAAGCTGACTTTACAGATCTCTGCTTCAACCTGAGTGGTGATACTGAAAGAACATTCTACTTCGACGACGTTCAGATTTCTAGAGGTTCTGAGTGGTATCTCAACAATGAGTTCCACGCTAAGGACTATCAGGATCCAACAGCAACTTACTCTGATGGTGCTAATCCACATCCAGCAGCTCGTTTCGTTTCTGATGCAGAAGGTGGTTATGTAGAGGTTATCTCTAATGCTAATGCAGGTCAGACTTACAACAGTCAGCTTTGGATTGCAATTCCTGAGAAGTATGTTGGTGGAAGCACAAAGATGACAATGGAGGTTCAGGCTTCTAAGGCTATCAAGTGTCCTGAAAGCTTCCAGGCAACTGCTACTGGTAATGGTTGGGGTTGTAACCCTGGTCCTGGTTCTGGTGTTGAGTTCACAGTTGGTGAGTGGACAACAGTTACTCGCGTTCTTAACACTAAGAATGTTAAATCTACTGGTACATGGAGAGACAGACAGGCAGATCAGTATTGCTTGGATCTTTCTGAGAATACTGGCGACAAAGAGGCTATCACTTACAAGTTCAGAAACGTGAAGTTCGAAGACGCTGAAGAGGCTTGGACTACTACTATGGCTTACAGAGTGAAGGTTACTCCATTCACTTATAATGAAGAAACTGGTGCATATGATAAGGGTGCTGATACAAACGCTGCTCCTACATATAGCTTCGGCACTGGTGGTGCAGAAGGTGGTTACTACCAAGTTGAGGCTGCAGGCAAGCAGACTAACACTTACGAGACTCAGTTCTTCTTCCAGATTGCTGACGTTGCTCCATCTAAGGCACTCAAGGTAAATGAAACTGTTAATTTGAAGTTCAAGATTAAGGCTCTTGCTACAGAGACTCTTGCTGCTGGTACTGAGATTTCGGCTGGTGGTGGTTACCACAAGTCTTCTGACGGTGCTGGTTGGCTGAATGGTGCTCCTGCAGCTAAGTTCAAAGTTGGTGAATGGACACCTGTTGAACTGACATTGGATATTTCAGATGCCGCTATTACAAACTACTCTATCGACCTTTCTCAGGATGCTGCAGCTATCACATACCAGATTGACGAGGTTGAGGCTACTTGGACTGAGGCTCCTGTTCTTGACTGGGTTGAGTTGCTTTCTAATGGTGACTGTGAAGCTGCTCCAGAGCATGTATTCGCAGCAGCCAAGGAGGTTCCTGTTGATGGTTCTGGCACTCATAGGGCTCGCGTTCTTGAAGGTGTCGGCGTTGACGGTAGCAAGGGTATCGAGGTTGTTACAGCTGCTAAGGAATCTCAGACTTGGGACAACCAGTTCTGGATTTACGAGCCATACGCTCTGCCAGCAGGTACAAACATCATTGTTGAGTTCGACTACAAGGCAGACCTTGCAGGTAGTGTAGATACTCAGTCTCACAATGCTCCTGGCGGCTATCTCCACTGGGCTGCTATTGGCAATACAAACTTCACTACAGAGTGGCAGCACTTCAAGTTTGAAGGTAAGGTTGAAAGCGCGTGCGACGCAGATGACGGTACAGCTCGTTTCCGTTCTATTGCATTCAACCTGAGTGCGATTGCTGACGCTAACAAGTTCTACTTCGATAACATCTCATTCAAGGTTCCTTCAGGTACTGTTGACGGTCTCGAGCCAGTTTACATCGACGACTATGCAGAGAAGGAGTATATTGACCCAACAACTCTTGACTGGAGTGACAACATTCTTAAGAATGGTGACCTCTCTGGTGACGACATGAGCGAGTTCGTTCTCAAGAACAATGACTATGAGGATCCTGAGACTCTCCCAGTTGAGAAGACTACGTTCGGTGATGCTTTCGAAATTGACGTTGAGACTGCCGCACGTCCAACTAATGAAGACGGTTCCGTTGGCGGTAATGACTACGACGCTCAATTCTTCGTTCGTCTGCCATACGTTCTGCCAAAGGGTAAGAAGTTCAACCTCGAGTTCGATCTCTACGCTGAGGAAATCAACACACTTGCTATTGCTGCTCACGCAGAACCTGGTCAGTGGAAGGCCAACATAAGCTCAGTGAAGACAGATCCTGCAGTGGATGCTGTTCACTATCAGGAATACCTGACTGCTCCAGAAGATATGCGTACTATCGCTATCAACCTCGCTGTTGCAACAGATGCTACTTATGCATTCTCTAACTTCAGTGTTCAGGTTGTGAAGGATGACATGGCTGAAATTGAGGCTGCTACTACAGAAGCTGATGCTGCTTCTCTCTGGAATGAGACTCTCGCACTCAATGAAGCTTGCTACGCAGGTCGCACTACTGAGACTGAAGGTCAGGGTTACACTGATGAAAGCGTACAGGCTCTCACCGACGCTATCGCTGCTGGTAAGGCTGAACTCAAGAACGAAGCTCCTACAGCTGAGTCTCTCGCTGCTGCAACTAAGGCTATCGAAGACGCTATCGCAGGTCTTGAGAAGGGTGGTGTAATCGAAGACTGTGACTTGACAGCTGACATGTTCTTCACTTGGGACGCTGTTGACGCAACTGCTTCTAAGACTGGCCAGGCTGGATGTGCATACGACGTCAATAAGTCTACTGGTATGCCTTATGGTGATGGCACTGTGAATGAGTACAACTATGCAGACCTCTCTGCTTACGATCACCTCGCTATCACTGCTACTGAAGGTGAGCCTCGTCTCCTCTTCAACCGTGCAGCTCAGGATGATCACCAGGGTCCTCTCAGCGTAGAACTCCCACGTGACTTCGGTCAGAACAAGTTCGAGGCTATCGTTGACAACGGTGACGGTTCTAAGACTTATGTCATCAACCTCAAGGCTATCACAGAAAAGGACGGTTATGCTCACCTCCACGCTATCAAGGGCGCTAACTGGGCTAACACTACTGTTACTGCTATGAAGCTCTTCGTTGGTGCAAGCGAATACAGCGATGTTCTCACTAACATCAACGGTGTTGAGGACGGTGCATCTGTTAAGGATGGCAAGTACTTCATCAACGGTCAGATCGTTATCGTGAAGGACGGCGTGAAGTACAACGCAGCTGGTGTTGCAATCCAGTAATTCGATCTAACGTAACAAACTATATGAAAAGGTGTGGAGCCAACGCTCCACACCTTTTTTGTGTACTTGTCACACAGAAACAATGTTTTATCTTACACATACAGCACAGAAATTGTTTTAAGAAAATATCGTCGCTAGCGGCAAATGAAACGAAGAAAACGAATAATAACTTACCGAACACATATAAAAATACGAACACGAATCGCACGAATCTAACGAATAGCTGTTGTCTCTAATTCGTGTGATTCGTGCGATTCGTGTTCAAATAAAAATTCTGTGTTTTCTGTGATTTCTGTGTGACCTAATAATTCTGCTCGCGTGAATTTATTATTTCCGTGTGTCTTTATGACAACCCCTCAATCTGTCCGTTGTTGAGGGTGATGCGTTCTGCCTGAGGTGACTTTGCCAATCCTGGCATTCGCATGATATCGCCTGCGATGGCTACGATCATCTCAGCACCTGTGTTGATGACGAAGTCTCGAATCTTGATGTTGAAGCCTGTGGGACAACCATAGAGTTTCTTGTCTGCAGAGAATGAGAATTGCGTCTTGGCGATGCAGACAGGATAGTGCTCGAGACCCAGCTTCTGGATGCGAAGGAGGGACTTCTCTGCTGTCTTGCCGTAAGAGACGCTGGCAGCTCCGTATATCTTGCGACACACCTTCTCAACCTTCGTCTTGATGGAGTCTGTATCTGCATAGGTGTAGGTGAGTGGATGAGAAGGTTGCTGCTCAACAGTGTCGATGACCAATTGCGCTAGTTCCTTGGCTCCCTCACCTCCTTCGTAGAAAGCGTTGTTGATGGCGAATCCTACGCCGATGCTCTCGCAATGGCTGCGTAGCAGTTCTATTTCCTCTTCTGTGTCTGTATCGAAACGGTTGAAGGCAACTACGACGCTCTGTCCAAATCCTTTCAGGTTGCGGATATGACGGTCGAGGTTGTCGAATCCTTTGGTGAGTCCTTCGATGTTGGGCTCCTTGATTTCCTCTACAGGCACACCTCCATGCATTTTGAGTCCTTGGGTGGTGGTGACGATGACGGTGAGTTTGGGTTGGAGTCCGCTCTTGCGACATTTGATGTCGAAGAACTTTTCTGCACCAAGATCAGCACCAAAGCCAGCCTCTGTCACTACATAATCAGCATAAGACATCGCCATACGTGTGGCAATGAGGGTGTTGCATCCATGTGCGATATTGGCGAAAGGACCTCCATGCACGAAGGCTGGAGTCTGCTCTGTAGTCTGTACGAGATTGGGCTTGATAGCATCCATCAGCAGGACGGTGATGGCACCACCCACACCCATATCGCTAACACGGAAGGGGGTATCGTCCATCTTGATGCCCAGGATGATGTTGTCGATGCGTCTGCGCAAATCATCAAGGTCTTTGGAAAGACAAAGAATCGCCATGATTTCAGAAGCTGGCGTGATGTCGAAGCCTGTCTCAGCAGGGATGCCGTCAGCTTTCGTGCCCAATCCTGTCACAATAGTGCGCAGGTTACGGTCATTCACGTCAAGCACACGTTTCCACAAAATCTCCTTGAGGGCAAAGCCATCGTCCAGATGCTGGTAGAGGTAGTTGTCCAACAGGGCAGCAATCATGTTGTTGGCTGTGGTCACGGCATGGAAGTCGCCTGTGAAGTGGAGATTGATTTTCTCCATCGGCAACACCTGTGCATAACCTCCGCCTGCTGCACCACCTTTCACGCCAAAGCAAGGGCCTAATGAGGGTTCACGCAAGGCGCAAACAGCTTTCTTCCCCAACTTGTTCAGTCCAAGAGAGAGGCTGATGCTAACGGTTGTTTTACCAATGCCCGCCTTGGTGGGAGTGATGGCTGTCACAAGGATAAGATTGCTCTTTGCCACCTTCTTGTCATTGACGAGGTGGATAGGCACTTTGGCAATGTACTTGCCGTAGTGCTCAAGTTCTTCTGTAGGAATCTGAATGTATTCTGCGATGTCCTCAATGGGACTGAGCTGACATTCACGTGCGATTTCTATGTCTGTCTTCATATAGTTACATTAGTAGTTTATTTCATCAATTTAAGCGTTGCCTTCTTGCCAGTCGCACTTTGGATGCGCAACAGGTAGATGCCCTTAGAAAGGGTAGTCTTAGCGAAGGAAGCGGATACGTTGCCCATCGGACAAGTGAAGGTCTCGATGGTAACACCATTAGCATTCACCACCTCTACCGTTACGGTCTCTTCCGATGGAATGGTGTCGATGCCGGTCAAGAATTCCAGATATTTGGTAGCATCGCATCGTACATAGAGGATACCCTCGCTGATGCGACTGGTGTCCCAATAATTATAAGGAAGCAGTTTAGGCAGGTCGAAGTTGAGTTCACCTGCAATGTTCACCTTCTTCACGTCTGTCCAAACATAGAAGGAGTCTGCCACAGTCTCGTCAGTCGTGAGTTTCTCCAAATTCTTTTGGGTGATGACTGCGCTGATGGTGGTACCTGCTGCCAACTTGAGAGTTCCAATATTCTTGAGGTAGGAATTGTTGATGGAAAACTCTGAGGCACTCTTTCTGATGCCAATCGTTACCTGACCTGTCTTGCTGACTGTCACATTCTTGCCACCAAAGTTGATATAGCCCGATGTGGAAGAGGCTGATTCACCTGGTTGAACAGTTCCATTGATGGTGATGCTGCTGTTAGCGAGTTCCACCTTGGCATCGCTCACGCCTGTCAATGAGGCGTCTTTAGCTACGGTCAAGGTACCAGTACCCAATGAACCGCCTGCACCCAGTCGAATGCCACCTGCAGATACATTGACAGCACCTGTGCTCGTCCATGCACCAGTGACTGTCATCTCGCCTGTGCCCACCTTGTTGAAGGTGTCCTTGCTGGTGAAGCTGCCCTCGAACTTGAAGTTCTTGTCATTACCCACCTGCCAAGTGTTGGTTTGTTCGCTGACACCATTACGGAAGGCACAAAAACCACCCAGACTTCCCTTACCTGTCAGTTTGCCGATGCGGAAGGTCTTGCCAGAGTTCTGCACGATGACATTCTCAGGAATGTTGAAGGTGCAGTTCTCAGAACCATTGCTGGTATCGAGCGTGAAGCGTCCATCATCAGCAATCGTGGCATGTGGTACAATGGTGCCCTGGAAACCAGAAAGGTTCAGACTGAGGTTGGTGCGTGTGGCCACCCAACCGCTGCCCTGTTCTCCTGCACAGTAGATGTCAAGCGTACCTTCTCCTGTGATCTTATTGGTGTAACTGGCACGATTGGCGGTGTTCCATGTACCTTTCTTATCCTTGGCTATATAAAGGTCGTTACTGGTACCCACTTCATCGATGAGCGTTCCACCTTGGAACTCCACCACCTTTGCGGCATTGCCAGAGAAGTTATCGATAGCGCCAGCTACGATGATGGCTCTGTCAAGACTGCCGCCACTTGTGTAGGTCTTCAACCATCCTGCCCCCTTCTTGGTAAGGAGGGTGCCAGAGAAGGCCTTGTTCTGAATAAAGTCCTTGCTGGCATCTGCATGGATGACACCACCTTGTTCACCTACGAACTTGATGGGTGACCCATTGGTGACGTTGGCTGCAGTCTGAATGATTGCGCCATTCTCCATCGTGAACTTGTCAGCAGACGTCGTCACGCCACCCAAATTGCCTGTTGCCTTGTTTTCATTGGCAAGGGAAGAAACCACAACCGTTCCACCCTTCAAGGCGTTACCACCAGTGTAGGAATTCTCTGTGGAGAGAGTCAGCGTGCCTACACCCTCCTTCACCAAAGCACCCGATGTGATGGCACCATTGCCAGAGAAAGTGTAGTTCTTGGACGCATTCACCTTGAACGTCTTAGGGTCAAGGTTCTCTGTGATGGCAATATTCATTTGAGAAGCTTCATCCGTGAAGTTCACCACATCGCCCTTCACGAAGATGTCGGCAGTCTTCGAAGCATCGTCTGCCACATAGAAGTTTTCCGTCTTAGCGAAGTCCCATGTGGAAGATTGAGCGCCAGTCCATACAATCTCGCTGGCTGTACGTACAGCGCTGATGATCAGCACGAG
>Ga0310786_10004379_pt1 | contig 19727 bp, 19 predicted proteins | sample AusTroGonzalo_MG_FD_203881 | JGI IMG/M metagenome (GOLD analysis project Ga0310786, IMG submission 203881) | Bovine rumen microbial communities from tropical cattle in Woodstock, Queensland, Australia - Gonzalo_03 (v2) (version 2) | ecosystem: Host-associated > Mammals > Digestive system >... | reverse complement strand
GCAGGCAAATACTACGACTCGCATAATCAGAGATACATGCCCTACTATACCGACCGCAACACCTACCGTATTCCGGACTATATGCGTCTGGACCTTGCGTTTAACATAGAGCCGACCCATCATCTGACAAGTTTCCTCCACACGTCGTTCTCCTTTGGTGTATATAATGCCCTTGCACGCAAGAATGCCTACAACATCTATTATGTCAACGAAGGTGAGGACATTAAGGGCTATAAGCTGTCTGTATTTGGTACCGCCATACCTTATGTTTCATTGAATATTCGATTCAACTAGACAATGGTAAAAAGGTAAAGGTAAAAAAATAAAAAGGTAAAGAAAATGAGAAAGATTATATTTGGAAGTTCAGAGGTGTCAGGTGTGAGGGTCTTACCCTCTTGCCTCTATGTCTTTTTACTTCTCATGGCGTCGATGCTGTCGGGCTGTATTGAAGAATATGAGGCAGACATTGCTACAGAGGATTCCGACCTGCTCGTCGTTGAAGGCACGATATGCTCCTCCAGTTTCTGCAAATTCACCCTGACGCGTACACAGGCCATCAGCTCGGACAATCCGTACATCAATTCCTACAACAGACCCCGAATGGTATATGGGGCCTCCGTCTCTGTACGTGGAAGTGACGGTTCTGTTTATAAGGCACAGGTAATGGATGGCAATTACGATTGTTGGGTTGGTGACCTCAACCCTGACGTGGATTATTACCTTCATATTGAGACCGACGGCGAGGTCTATGAATCAGAACCCCAGAAGCCGCTTCGCACCGAGAAGATAGCAGAGGTAAGCGGGGTGCAGAATACTCCGGAAAGCAGCATCGACGTGCTTGTCACGCCTGATGTTCCTTTTGAATCCGATAAGACAAATTACTATTCGTGGACTTACGATGAGACGTGGCAAGTATTTCCCGACTGCATAACCAACAACGTCTATTTCGACACCAACTTAATGAGGGGTGTCTTCAAGATGCACCAGTTCCCTGAGTATGGATGGAAGGACGGAACAAGCTCGACCATCATGGTTGGTGCCAGTTCCAGCTACGAAGGCCAGCACATCGAAAGACTCAAGATCTATGACATAGACCGCAGCAATGAGCGTATCTACGGCAGGTATAGCGGTCTGCTGCATCAACGTGCCATTACAAAGGCCGAGTACGAGTATGAGCTTGCACGTCAACAGGCCAGTTCTGAGATGGGTGGTCTGTTCACTCCGCAACCCTCCGCCCTGCCTACCAATATCCGTTGTCTCACGTCCAGCAAGCACGTGATAGGATACGTAGGATGCTCGTTGAATGTGAGTGATTACAGGTTCTTCCTCGACGCTGACGATTTCTCGGTCGAGTATCCTCATGAAGATGTCCGTCTCTGGATAATAAACCCCTCTAACATGAACTATTTACGTCGATTGGTCATTGAAGGCTATTTCCTGTGTGTATGGGAAGATAACAGATTGTCCGGTGGTGATTTGAAAACGGCCTGGGCATTAGAAGAGCAGCTCGACGTCAGATTCAAGGGCGCATATATAGAAGAGCCGGAGTTTTGGGAATGGTAAAAATGAAAAGGGAAAATAATAAAGATATGAGAGAAATAGGATTTGGAAGTTCAAAGGTGTCAGGTGTGAAGGCTTTTCCTTTCTACCTTCTTGCCTTCTTACTTTTCATAGCCCAGGGAGCCTTCGCCGTGAATGTTAAGACTGACCGCACATGGTATCTTGCCGGTGAGGCGATGACAGTCCGTGTGACGGCCGACGATGCCGTGATAGCCTACGCGGAACTGTGCGACACCTACGGGCAGGCGGCAGGCATCATGGTAAGCCTTCAAGACGGAAGGGGAACCGGCATCATCGAACTGCCTTCCAACCTGCATAGCGGATACTATGTACTGTCAGTATATACCCGCAACCAGGCCGAAGTGTCTCACCAGCTCGTAGCCGTTGTCAATCCGCTTCACAAGAGCAAGGACGACGACATGGAATGGGTGGAAGTCACGCATCCCGACTCCTTGAGCTATCCCGTTGCAGACAACTCTCTCTCCACCATCAACCTTCCCCCCTCCACCCTTCCTGTCGGTGTGCAGGAGAAGGAAGGCCACATCATCAAGGCCCGTGTCAAGAACGTCTATGAAGGTCATACCTTCAGCGGCAGCCAGATACGTCCATCCCTCAGTATCATCGGAAAACAGATTCATTATTTCGAAGGCAAGATGGTCAATGACTCCATCGCCGTATTCTATACCTTCGGCATTCATGGCAAGCAACCCTTGGTGCTCTCTGCTATGTCATCTACAGGTATGAGTCTGCCTATCGAGATTATGAGTCCGTTTGCCACCCTGCTCCCGAAGCAACTCCCGCATCTCGTGTTCCATTACAAGCGCAGCGAGGTGGAAGCCCGTTCCTTGGACATGCAACGGCATCAGATAGCCATCACACCTGCCAAGCGTGAGCTGCAGCTGGGTGACAATGCCGATGATACAGCAGAGGAGGTCGTCCCATTGGACTATGACGAAATGGTGTTTGGCACGATGCCAGACCTGACCTATAATCTGGACGAATACCGTCAGTTCCTCACCATCAGGGAGGTGCTGCTTGAATATGTGCTCTGTGTCAGGAAGACGACCAACAACGACATCCCCCAGTTGATTGTCCGCAGGGAACAGGACTACTACAACAGTTCTTTGCCGACATTGGTACTGATTGACGGTATGCCAGTCCAGGATGTGGAGCGACTTTTGAACTATGATGCCCGTCGTATTCACTATATCAACATCTACGGTGGACAATACACATTTGGCCATAGCATTTATAATGGAATCCTGTCGTTTGTTACACGCTCCGGCCGACTCACCAACTATCCGACCGAGCCCAACATGCAGTATCTGGTGTATGTATTTCCTTGATAAGAAATGCACGGCCATTATGGGTTGCGACCTAATAAGAAAAGGAAAAATACAAAATAATCGACGAATTATTTTGCATTTTTCCTTTTTATTCGTACCTTCGCACACAAATGGAAAGAATGCATACACGAGAAGAGAAGATGGAAGCCTTCGGACGGCTACTCGACGTGATGGACCGATTGCGCGAGGAATGTCCGTGGGACCGTAAGCAGACGAACGACAGTCTGCGGCCGAACACCATCGAAGAGACATACGAACTATGCGACGCCCTCATCCGCGACGACCAACAGGAGATATGCAAGGAGCTGGGCGACGTATTGCTGCACGTGGTATTCTACGGACGCATCGGCGAAGAGAAAAAGACGTTTGATATAGCCGACGTCTGTAACAAGCTATGCGACAAGCTGATTTTCCGTCACCCGCACGTCTATGGAGAGGCGGTGGCAAAGGATGCAGAGGCCGTACTGGAGAGCTGGGAACAGATCAAGCTGAAGGAGAAGGACGGCAACAAGACAGTACTCTCGGGCGTGCCTGCTGCCCTACCCTCGCTCATCAAAGCCTACCGCATTCAGGACAAGGCTCGCAACGTGGGTTTCGACTGGGAAGACAAGCAGGACGTATGGAAAAAGGTACGTGAGGAACTGGATGAACTGGAGGCGGAACTGCGCAAGGAAGACAAGCAGCACTCAACGGAGGAGCTGGGCGACTTTCTGTTCAGCGTCATCAACGCTGCAAGACTCTATAAACTAAACCCCGACAACGCATTGGAACTGACGAACCAAAAATTCATCAGACGTTTCAACTACATTGAGCAGCACAGCATCCGTGCCGGCAAGCCGCTTACGGAGATGACACTTGAAGAGATGGACCGGCTCTGGAACGAAGCAAAGGAAATAGAGAAAGAAAACAAAAACTAAAAAAGAAGCAATATGAAGAAACTATTATTTATTGGACTCATTGCCCTGACAATGATGGCAACCATCGGTTGCGGGGGCAAGAAGCAAACAGCCGGGGATGAATTCTACCAGGACAGCACCGACGTTGTCGCAGCAGAGAAACCGACCATCTATGGTGTTGCAGTAAAGTCCTCAACGGGCGACACCCTGGAAATCATCATCGACAATGGTGACACGCTGTTTCTCAATATTGCCAGAGCCCGTGAGGATCAACGTATCATGGGTATTATCCAGGAAGGTGACCGCATGATTGTGCTTTGCAATCCGGAAAAGACCATAGGAGAAACCGTTATTAACCAGAATATGCTGCTTGGCGACTGGATTATGCCCGACCCCATTGACGGTAGTACGGACGTCGGCATCAGCATCAAAGAAGGCGGTATTGCCGAAAGCATCGAACTGACCAACATCTCCTACCGCACCTGGAAAATCATTGACGGAATGCTGGAAATCACTTCTATCCGTGAGGGCGGCAGCCAGGAAGAGGAAGTCAACTATTACAACATTACCAAACTGACAGCAGACTCCCTGACCTACAAGGACGAAGAAGACACATACGAGTATTCCAGATACAAGCCGAAAGAGGGCTATGGCGTTGACATTGAACTGGAAGAATCGTCGCTCGAGGAGTTTATGATGAATTAAGCAAGAGTATTGGAACCATTCAGAGTCCACATATTAGGATGCGGCAGCGCACTCCCCACACTTCGCCATAATGCATCGGCACAGGTTGTGGAGGTTCGCGACAAACTGTTTATGATTGACTGCGGCGAGGGCACACAGATGCAACTTCGCCGTTCTCGCATTCGTTTCACCAAAATCGGTCACATCTTTATTTCCCACCTGCATGGTGACCATTGCTTCGGACTTATTGGTATGATCAGCACCTTCGGGATGCTGGGCCGGACGGCCAAGCTCCATATCTATGCCACTAAGGATTTAGGCCCCATGCTGCAGTCACAACTGGACATGTTCTGTGACCGTCTGGGCTATGAAGTGGTATTCCACCCTATCGACACCCGTCAGCAAAGCGTCATCTACGAAGACAGGAGCCTGAGCGTGACGACCATCCCCTTGGAGCACCGCATACCCACCTGTGGATTCCTTTTCAAGGAAAAGCCTACAGCACCACACATCAAACGGGAAAAGATAGACTTCTACCATATTCCGACGTCCCAGATTGCCAACATCAAAGCCGGAGCCGACTGGACGACCGAAGACGGTGACATCATTCCCAACGCACAGCTCGTCTATCCAGCAGAACAACCACGAAGCTACGCCTATTGTAGTGACACCCGTTTTATTCCCACCCTGCACACCCGCATTGAGGGCGTCACCTCTCTTTATCATGAAAGCACCTATGGTGATGACAACTGTGCCATGGCCGAAAAATACTACCACTCCACGGCACGGCAGGCTGCCCAGGTGGCACGCGATGCCCATGCACGACAGCTGATACTGGGGCATTACTCATCACGCTATGAGAACGAGAATATCCTGCTTGAAGAAGCCAAATCAGTCTTCGAAAACACCATTTTAGCAGAAGAAAACCTCGTCGTGGATGTATAAAAAGACCTTTATCGGCAGAAAAAACGCAAAAAAGAGCGAAAAAGTTTGGAAATTTCAAACAAAATCCATATCTTTGCACCAAACTACAAATTGGAGCGTATGACAAAAAGACTTCTCTCACTGACATTTGCTGCCCTGCTGACGCTTGCCATTCCGGTATGCATCTATGCCATGAGCAGTGATCCTGCCATTGAGCTGAATAACGAGCGCGACATTACCATTGTTGTTCAGCAGTCAACGCTTCTGGTCAGCAACGCACAGGGAGAAACCCTTGAGATTGTCTCACTGACAGGCAATCAGGTGATGAAGATGAAAATCGAAAGCCCGACACAGCGCGTTGAATTAGACCTCCCCAAAGGGTGTTATATCGTCAAGGTTGGAAAAGTAGTTCGAAAGATTGCCATCCGATGACACCCTCCTATTCCGAGAACGAACTTCTCTCAATGCTTAACAATCCCCAGACGCAGCGCCAAGCGTTTGGGATTATTGTTCAGCAATATAGCGAACAGCTTTATTGGCAGGTACGACGCATCGTGCTGAATCATGACGATGCTGACGATGTTATGCAGAACGCCATGCTCAAGGCATGGAACAACATCGGCTCATTTCGTTCAGACTCCAAACTATCTACCTGGCTCTACCGCATCGTCATTAACGAAAGCCTCGACTTCGTACGACGCCAGAAGAACCAGGCGGCACTGAGTGCCGACAACGAGGCGACAGGCATTGCCAACATGCTCATGGCCGACCGCTATTTCGACGGCAATGAAGCACAAGCCAGGCTACAAGAAGCCATTGCACTACTACCCGACGTACAACGCACGGTTTTCAACCTGCGCTACTACGATGACATGAAATATAGTGAGATCAGCAAGATACTCAACACCTCTGAAGGGGCCCTCAAGGCCTCCTATCATATTGCTGTTAAGAAAATATCTGAATATTTCAAGCAGCACGATTAAACTTTTCAAGCCTACATACGTCAAAAAGAAAAAACATAATCATGACAAACGAAGAGAGATTCATTGAAGAAAACTTTGGGAAGAAGAATCCTTACCGCGTACCGGAAGGCTACTTTGACCACTTTACCGAGCAACTACTCAGCCAGCTGCCCGAACAGCAGGCAGCTGAACCTGTACGCCATTCACGTCTAAAGGTCCTACGTCCAATACTGATGGCTGCTGCATGTCTTTGCATCGCCATCTTCAGTGTCACCATCTATCTGAACCGCTCACAGGATGCACCCGAAAGCGCACCTGTGGCCACTACGCAGAGTACCAACAGTACCATTAACGAAGAAGAAGACTACATGGATGCAGCTGCCGACTACGTCATGTTGGACAATGCCGACATCTACGCCTGTCTGTCAGAATAAAAAAGGAGGAACAAAATGAAGAAAACAGTTATCACACTTCTCGCTCTCCTCTTCGTGCTCACCATATCAGCACAAGGTCCCTTCAAGTTCTCACCCGAGAAATTTAAGGAAGAACTTGAGCAGTTCATTGTCAAAGAGGCGAACATGACACCGCAGGAAGCCGCAAAGTTCCTGCCCATGTTTGGAGAGATGCACGAGAAGCAACGTGCCATCTATGAGCGTCAGCGCGAACTAAGACAGACACAGCTCACCGACGAGGCAGCCTACAAGAATGCCATCAAGAAGGCTGACCAGATGGACCTGGAGCTGAAGACCATACAGCAGACCTACCACAACAAGTTCCTAAGCGTACTGCCTGCCAGCAAGGTATTCAAAGTCATCAACGCTGAGAACCGCTTTCACCGTGAGATGTGGAAGAAGTGGGGAGGTGGCCAAAGAAGGCACAGATAGACTGTAGGTCACACTTCTCACAGTGTGGACGACGTGAAGTGCATATATATCGACCATGTAACAATAACCAATGATGTGCCCGGGGAATATCTTCCTCGGGTACATTTTTTACCAGTTCCTGCTCTACCTTGTATGGTGTATCGTCACGTTTTGACACCAGTCCCAAACGGTGACTGACACGGAACACATGCGTATCAACGGCCATGGTTGACTTGCCGAATGCCACACTCTGAACCACATTGGCCGTCTTACGCCCCACACCGGGAAGGTCCAACAACGCATTCATATCACTGGGCACCTCGCCATCATGTCTCTCAACCAGCATACGCGACATACGCACAAGGTGTTCTGCCTTGGAGTTAGGATACGACACGCTACTGATGTACTCCAGCACATCCTCCGGTTCCACTGCCGCCATAGCCTTGGCATCGGGGAAGCGACGGAACAGTTCCGGAGTCACCTGATTGATGCGTTTGTCTGTACACTGCGCACTAAGAATCACTGCCACCAACAACTGGAACACACTGCCAAACTCCAGTTCCGTCTGCACTTCTGGCATCTGCTCGCGAAAGTAGGCCAATGCCTTTTCGTATCTTTCCTTTCTTTTCATATCCCTGTCATGTCTGTTTATGGTTGCGAAGATAAAGAAAATTTCTGGAACAACCAAAAATAAGCCACTCGTTTTTTCGAACGTTATATCACCAATGGAAGCGAACGCCAAGAGGCAGGGTGATGCTAAGAGGATGTTCTGTGCGGTAACTCTTCAGACCGCTACCGTCATCGAAGTAGTATTGCAGGCTGGGCTCCATGTAGATGCCAAGATGTGGCGTAAGGTCGTATTGTATGCCGAGGCCAAATGATGTTGACCATTGGCAGGGAACGCTGAGAGTGGTCTCTTTTTGGAAAGTACTGGTGCCACCCGTAACGTAATTGATGTTGCTAACGCCTTGTATGGGCAGTTCAAGCATGGTGCCTGCCGATGAGTAGAGGCTGAGATTGGCCTTTTTATACCATTGCCACCCGAAGCGGAGCGGAATACCGAGATAGCGCAGTCGTTGCTGCTCCTGAATGTGTGCCGTCGTGCTTCCAGTCACAATTGTGGATTTCATCTGCGTATAACTGAGACCCGTTTCTATAGAGAGCCGGGAAGTGAGTTGACGGCTCAGGGTCAGCTGGATATTGAAAGGTAACTGGTGGGTATGTTGTGCTACCATTTCACCATGATTAATCATTGCGTTCTGTGCTGCAATCTCCATCAGCGAACGAGTTTCTGCAGTAATCTCATCCGTCGGGAAGACATTGTTCATGGACCAGGAGTAGTCAATCCAGTTGCTAAACGAATAGTCGGTCGGGATATAGGAGTTTGAAACAGAAGCAAAACTATGATTGTTAATAGTGGCAGCAGCCAGATATTCGTCGTGCTGTCCTAACTGGCCATTATAAGCCAGCTGTACATTCCAAGCAGTTGATTTAGATGATGTATGTGCGATAAAATGCGGTTCATCATTTAATGGCTGGTTGGGTACGGGTTGATGGATGATTGTGTCATGCCGAGCTTCCTCCTTTGGAACCTGTGTTATTTCTGGAAAGGTGTCTGCTTGCTCCTCTATCATAGAATATGGTATGGAGTCAGGCAGGATGACGGCTTCTGTCTGATAGCGAATGGGACGTGACAAAGGTTTCTTGCTGGCGGAAGCATAGACAGGCTTGTCGTGTGGTGTCTCAATGACGGACTCGGGCTGAGGTTTCTGTTGACGTGAGCTGTTACTATCAGACTTCAAACTGCCTAATACGTCAGGTTCTTCTTTCTGCAGCAACTTCCAGACCGCCATTGGGATGGCAACGAGTAGCAGGATCAGCACCCACGACTGTCTGATCATTACCTGGAGCATCCGTTTGGCATGGAAGAGTTGTGAGGACGAGGTATGTGGAGCAATGCCTAACAGACGGCCTATCTCTTGGTGTGACATTCCCTCGAATACAGACAGGCGAAACACCTGCTGATAGCCCTGGGGTAACAACGCCACAAGCTTTTGCAACTGTTCAAAGTCTGGCATGATTCCTGTATCCACAGCACTTGGGCTATCGACGGCCATCTGTTGCAAGGCAACCTGGTTCTTTTCCAGTTGCATCTTGTAGTGATAGCCCACGTTGCGGACAATAGTCACCATCCACGACTCCAACTTGTCATCGTTACGCAATTGGTTGAGCGAGGTCAGAATCACCACAAAGGCATCGTGCAGCAGGTCTTCTGCAGCACCATCGCCCTTTGCATATAGCCTGCAGACGTTGAGAAGCCGAGGGCGGTATTGTTCGTAGAGCAGATGCAAGGCCTGCCGTTCTCCGGCCTTGCACCTGCTGATCAGTTCTTGAGTTTCCATCCAGATCAGTCAGCCCGTTGGTAGGTATCCCAGCCCTCCATCTCAAGGGTGTTACCATGAATATTGGCCTTGATGGTCTCTCCCTGGGGCACGATAGTGGGGTCGAAGGTTAAGTCTGCAATGCTCTTAGCAAAGCCTTCATCAACGGTAAAGCCAGTGTTGTATTTGTAAATAGTCAGCTCAGCCTGTGAGCCCTGATATGTGACAGTATAAGCAAAAGGCACATCGTATTGCCCGTTTAAGAGCCTGTAGCCAGTATTGTCTGAGCGGAACACCCAAGTAAAAGTACCTGATGCGGCAATCTCGTCACTCTTGAACTCTCCCGTCCATTTGCCCACTATCGGACTGCTGCTGTCTCTTCCCGGATTGCCGTATTTCTGTCCGGCATTCACGCTGAGTGATTCAAAGTTGTCCTTCGTTTGCCTGAACCACGGGTTGTTGACCCATGCCCTCGCGCGGTTAAGCGTCTGCATGTTGTCGTAGGAGCGAACCAGATACTCGATGGCATCGCCAGCGGCGAAGTAGCATTTGTAATAGTAGCCTTGATAGCCGTACTGCTCACCGCCATGATAGTCAGTCAACACATAGTTGAAGGGGTCGAGAGCTACCTCGTTGGTACCATCCTTGTAAGTCTTGATGGTGCGCAGGTAGCCTATACCATCATCATAAAAGGCCATGACCTCTGTGATGCTGAAGGGCAGGTCAGGATAAAGAGTGACCGTAGCCTGCTGGTCCATGTCGTGCGTCAGGTGCTGCCAGTCGTTCTGCCAGTAACCTATCAGATAGTTAGGGGCTCCCTCGGCATTCTTCACGGGTTCCGACTTCAAGACGAGTATGCAACAGGCATTCGTGGCCTTGCTCATAAACTCCTTGTTAGAGAAATAATGTCGTTCACCTTTGCTATTGTAGAAGTTTGTCAATGAGCTTGAAAACAAACTGTAGATATCGTAATAGTATTCCCCTTCGTACTCCATCCGGCATACTCGGGTACTTAGAGCTGAACCTGCGCTGAGGGCTAATCTCTGGATGGCAGACGGCAACTGCTCTACATAGACATGGTTAATGGGGACTTTCTTATCATAGAACGTGGCAGATTCAAACTGGTCGGTAATATCTACCACCTGCAGTTTCATGCCGTTTCTTTCGAACAATGAGACGACAATGCCATTGCCATCACGCTGTCCGCTTTTCCGTGTCAGTCCCATCTCTTCGTAAGTATCTTCCTGAACTGACGGATTCTCATCATTCGATGAGCAAGCCGTTAATGTAGCCAATCCTGACATCAAGAATGCCAGCAACCATAGAATACTTGTCTTTTTCATACACATAGTTATTAATGCAAATTTAATTCATTTTTCTTATATAGTGTACCAAAAAGAGTAAAGACTGCATGAAACCTGCTGAATTTAAAATTTATTAACATGTCAAACAAAAGCAGGTTGCAAATCCGTACTATCGGATAAATCTAAAAGCATACAGAATTACAACAACTTCTGCAAACAACCGTCAAAAAACAAAAAATAATCGTTAATTCCCAAGAAAAAAATAATTATTTAACAATTATCCTCTCTTTTCTTCGTAATTTTGCAAGAAACAAGACAGCCATGGCAAAAGACAAGATAGCATACGTTTGCGAGAACTGCGGACAGGAATCGCCGAAGTGGATTGGCAAATGCCCCGCCTGCGGACAGTGGAACACGTTTAAGGAAATACGCGTTGCCGATACTCGGCAGCAGGCAGCAGCCGCCAGCGTCAGCACAGCACAGGGTAAAGCCCGAAATACGGCTTTGCGCCTGCGTGACATCTCGGCTCACGACGACCCGCGCATCGACATGCATGACGCCGAACTGAACCGCGTCCTGGGCGGTGGTCTGGTGCCAGGCAGCATCGTGCTCCTGGGCGGAGAACCCGGCATCGGCAAATCGACACTCTCCCTGCAAACCATGCTTGGCCTGACAGACAAGAAGGTACTCTACGTCAGCGGTGAAGAGAGTGCCCACCAGCTGAAAATGCGTGCAGAGCGTATTGGCGGAGAATCAGACAATTTCCTCATTCTCTGCGAGAACTCACTCGAAGCCATCTTCGAACAGATCAAGGAGACAAAGCCGGAGATCGTGGTCATCGACTCCATACAGACCATCTCGACGGAGGACGTGGAGTCCTCGGCAGGCAGCATTGCCCAGGTGCGGGAGTGTGCCTCTGCCCTGTTGCGCTTTGCCAAGACGAGCGGCGTGCCCGTCATCCTCATCGGCCACATCACCAAGGAGGGCACGCTGGCAGGACCGAAAATCCTGGAGCACATCGTTGATACGGTCATCCAGTTCGAAGGTGACCAGCATTATATGTACCGCATTCTGCGCAGCATCAAGAACCGCTTTGGTAGCACCAGCGAGCTGGGCATCTACGAGATGCAGCAGACGGGACTCCGACAGGTGTCGAACCCCTCGGAGTTACTGCTCACCGAAGACCACGACGGTCTTTCGGGCGTGGCCATCAGCAGTGCCATCGAGGGTGTCAGGCCGTTCCTTGTGGAGACGCAGGCCCTTGTCTCCAGTGCCGCCTACGGCACCCCGCAACGCTCGGCAACGGGTTTCGACCAGCGTCGCCTGAACATGCTGCTGGCCGTGCTGGAGAAGCGTGTGGGCTTCAAGCTGATGCAGAAGGATGTGTTCCTGAACATTGCCGGTGGCCTGCGCGTGACGGACATGGCCATGGACCTCTCTGTCATTGCCGCCGTATTATCCAGCAATGTCGATACGCCCATCGAGAGCGGTTGGTGCATGTGCGGTGAGGTGGGACTCAGCGGTGAGGTTCGCCCAGTGGCACGCATCGAGCAGCGTATTGCCGAAGCCGAGAAACTGGGTTTCAGCCACATCATTATTCCGAAATACAACCTGTCAGGGTTGAACCGCAAGAAGTTCAAGATTGAACTGGTACCCGTGCGAAAGGTCGAGGAAGCCCTGCGTGCCTTATTCGGGTAAGACGGGAGGAGGTATCACGCCAGCCAACGTTAATGCGATATATATCACAATCCCCAAGAAGAATGCGAGAATATAGAAAATCGTAAAAGCAGCTACCATGCTCAGGATGGTACGTATCCAGCTGAAGCCTGACAGTTGCTTCAGCGGTATGACCGTCAGCACCGATGCAAGAGTCGCATACGTGGAATTTACCCCCAGGAACGCGAGTGTCACCTCATAGATGGTCAACATATTGGCTGTATATACCATCGCAATGAGGAACTCCGAGAAGCGTAGGTCTGGAATGTTCTTCGACTTCCGGAAAAATAGATAATAAAAGACCGTAAGGCAGAAAACGGTTGTCAGCGACAGCAGATTCGGGAAACGCTCCTGCAAGTCCACCATTCTATCAATCATATCAAGAACTGGTATTTCAATGCCACTGCCGTCACCGCTTTGCGCCACTATATCGATGGCGTCCTGCCGCTGATCGTCAACAGTACGACCACGCAGGTTCACGCCATGTGCCACGATAACGCTCAGCGCCGTCAGCAGGAAGAGCATCTTGAACGGCGGGAAGTAAGCCATCTGCATGCCACTCAGATAGTCACGTATCATGAAGCCCGGACGGAATATCAGGTCACGGAGGGTACGGAACATGCCACGATTGCCCAAGCCCCAGACATTCAGGAACAGCAGGATGGCATTCTTGAACGAATAGCGCCCAATGCTTGCCGACTGTCCACAACGCGGACAGTAGTTTCCCGTATAGTGCGTCGAGCATGTGGCACAGTCGTGCTCCTCCTGCGACATGGGCTGCACCTCGTAGGGCCGCTCCTGCCACTCACGGAACTGACGGTATTTTTCTTTCCAGTTACTCATCATAGACGGTTGTGTCTTCGATGCCTGCCTCAGCCAACGCCTCCTTGCGCTCCACACAGGTGCCGCACTTGCCGCAATGGTGCTCACCACCCTTGTAGCAGCTCCACGTCTCACGGTAGTCGATGCCCAGCGCATTGCCCCTCTTGGCAATGTCACCCTTGGTGATGTTGGTATAGGGCGCACGCAATCGTACCTTGACGTAGGTGCCAGCCTCAGCAGCGGCATCAAACGCCTCAACGAACTCCGGCCGGCAATCGGGATAGATGGTGTGGTCGCCGCCGTGGTTGGCCATCATCACGTATTTCAGGTTATTCGACTCGGCAATGCCCACGGCAATCGAGAGCATGATGCCGTTGCGGAAGGGCACCACCGTCGATTTCATGTTCTCGTCGGCATAGTGGCCTTCGGGAATGGCGTCGCTACCTTCGAGCAGCGAACTCTTGAAGTAGGTTGCCATGAAGTCAAGGGGTATCACGATGTGTCGGATGCCCAGCCGTTCACAATGCAACTTTGCAAACGGTATTTCTTTGGCATTATGGTTACTGCCATAATCGAACGAGACGGCCAGAGCAATGCGCTCCTGCTCGTCGTATAACAGGGTGATGCTGTCCATGCCACCGCTGAGTATCAGTACTGAATCTTTCATAATTGCTGCAAAGGTAAGAAAAAGTTTGGAGTTAGGAGTTAGGAGTTAGGAGTTTTTTTGTAACTTTGCACGTCAAAATTATCAAAACAGCATGTACAAAACCCTTTTCAATCAGCGCAAGGCACTAGTCTTTAAGCACTTTACGCATAAAGGCTGGTCACTCTTTGCCTGTCTGGGACGTGTGGTGGTCATCAGCGTACTGAGTGCATCAACGCTGCATAACGCCACTGCCGCCAGCCGGAACGTCAGTACTGACGAGGAGCCGGCAGACACCGCCCGCATAGACAAGGAGCTGGCGATTGACGACATTGAAGTCACCGCCTCACGCGCACCCCTGGCACTTGGCCAGGCAGCGAGAATGGTAACTGTACTGACGCGCGACGACATTCAGGCGGCGCCAGTACAAAGTGTTAACGACCTTTTGAAGTACGCCGCAGGCGTGGATGTCCGCCAGCGAGGGTCCATCGGCGCCCAGACGGACGTCAGCATCCGGGGCGGCACGCAGGAGCAGATGACCATCCTGCTCAACGGCATCAACATCTGCGACCCACAGACAGGACACAACGCCTTCGACTTTCCCTGTGACATCAGCGACATTGAGCGCATTGAGATTCTCGAGGGTCCTGCCGCCCGCATCTACGGCACCTCATCGCTCATGGGGGCGGTGAATATTGTGACGAAAACCCACCCGACCTCCTCTGCAGGGGAGGAGCAAATAGTTATAAGGACAGAGGGTGGTTCGTTCGGCTATTTGTCTGCCGCAGCCAGCATCTCTAAACTCTCCACTCTCAACTCTAAACTCTCTTCATGTTTCACTCGCTCCGACGGCTACAGCCGTTCGGAAAGCGGTAACCTGAATAGCGACTACTCTGGCTTCAAGGCCTTCTACCAAGGATATTACTCCTCCCATTCAGGGGAGACCGGGAGGGGTCTCTACTGGCACGCCGGCCTGAGCACCAAGGGCTTCGGCTCCAACACGTTCTACAGCGCGAAGTACGACGAGCAATACGAGCGGACCACGAAACTCTTCACCGCTTTGCAGGGTGATGTGGACGCAGGTTCTTTCCACTTCCATCCGGCTCTCTACTGGAACCGCACGTACGACCGCTTCGAGCTCATACGCGGTATGGAGGACAAGGTGCCCTTCAACCACCACCGTACGGACGTCTTCGGCATGAACCTCAACAGCTGGTTCGACTCCCCGCTGGGACGTACGGCCTTCGGTGCCGAGTTCTGCAACGAGGACATCGTCAGCAGCAACCTGGGCGAACCACTCAACGAGGAGAACGGCCACTACAGGTACGGCCTCAACCGCACGAACCTCAGTTTCCACTTGGAGCACAACATCATGACGCGTCGCTTCACGTTGTCGGCGGGTTTCGTGGCCGTGAAGAACACCTGGAGCCAGATGCCCTTCACCCTCTATCCCGGCATTGATGCCAGCCTTCGATTTGGGGATTACTGGAAGGTGTATGCTTCCTATAACGAATCACTGCGTATGCCCTCGTTCACAGAACTTTACTACAGCGTCGGCGGGCATAAGGCCGACAAGTATCTGAAGCCTGAGGAGCTGCGGGCGGTGGAGTGTGGTATCAAGTTTTTCGCACCCATGCTGACGGTCAAGACCAGCGTCTTCCACCATCACCAGCGCAACACCATCGACTGGGTCATGGACACCCGCGATACGGAAGCCACGTGGCAGAGCGTGAACCTGACGAGGATCAATACCTTCGGCTTTGAGGCCGATGCCACCCTCCAACTCTCCTCTCTCCACCCTTCACCCTCCACCCTCAACATTTCCTACTGCTACCTCCACCAGCAGAAGGACGAGCTGCCTTACCTGCAGTCGCGGTACTCACTGGAGTACCTGCGCCACAAGCTGACAGCCTCGTTGCAGCTGTCACTTGCCAGCCGCCTCTCGATGGTCGTAAAGTACCGTTTTCAGGATCGCATGGGCAGCTACACCGACACCAGCGGACAGGTGCAGGCATACCACCCCTACTCCGTCGTTGACACACGACTGACGTGGCAGGCCGACACCTACTCGCTCTATGCCGAGGCAAACAACCTCTTCAACAAACACTATGTGGATTTCGGAAACGTGCCGCAACCTGGTTGCTGGCTCATGGCGGGTGCCAGTATTACGCTAAGCAGAAGTCGAGATCGTCAGTAATCTGCTGCTTGTCCAGATGCTGGCCAATGAACACCAGCTTCTGCATGCGGTCGCCATACTGCTCGTCCCAGTCGCGGCGTAGCTTCTCGTCGCGCTCCAGCATCATCTCCAGCTGGTCCTTCGGCATGGTGGCATACCACTGTCCGGCATTGCGGAGCGTCACCTGACGGCCTGCCTGCTCGAAGACGTAGCAGATGTCTTCCTCGCCCTTGAAGTAGCAGATGCCCTTGGCGCGGATGATGTTCTTCGGCCACTTGCGGGCCACGAACTCATCGAACAGGCCGATATTCATCGGACGGCGGGCGTAATAGACGAACGTGCCAATGCCGTACTCCTCTGCCTCGCCCTCGTCATGGTGGTGATGATGATGGTGGTGGTCATGATGATGCTCATGGTGATGATGCTCGTCATGCTCATGGTCGTGATGATGCTCATCGTCATCATCGTCATCATCATGGTTATCGTTATCGTTATCGTTTCCTTCCAACTCCTGAATCCAGGCGGCTGACGTAGCCACCTCCTCGAAGTTGAACTTTTGGGTATTGATAATCTCGTCCAGTTCCACATTGCCGTAGTCACACTCTATGATGTCGGCCTTAGGCTGAATGGTACGGATAATCTGGCGAATGCGTCCCAGTTCCTCCTTCGACACCTCCGAGGCCTTGTTCAGCAGGATGATATTACAGAACTCAATCTGCTGAATGACCAGGTTCTCAATATCCTCCTCCTCAATGTTCTGACGCAGCAGGTCGTGGCCTTCGCCGAACTCGTCGCGCATCCTCAGCGCATCGACCACGGTGACGATACAGTCCAACTGCAGGAAACCGTCCTTGACATACTGCGGTCCCAGCGAGGAGATGCCACAGATGGTCTGCGCAATGGGGGCCGGCTCACAGATGCCGCTGGCCTCGATGACAATATAGTCGAAGCGGCGCATGCTGGTAATGTCGCGCAGCTGCTCCACCAGGTCCATCTTCAGCGTGCAGCAGATACAGCCGTTCTGCAGCGCCACCAGCGAATCGTCCTTCTGGCCTACCACGCCGCCCTTCTCTATCAGGTCGGCGTCGATGTTCACTTCGCCGATGTCGTTGACAATCACGGCAAACTTAATGCCTTTGCGGTTCTGCAGGATACGGTTCAGCAGGGTGGTCTTGCCGCTTCCCAGGTAACCGGTCAGCAACAGCACGGGAATGTTCTTTATGCTCATGGTCTTTACCTCTATATATTATATAATGTAAGTTTCGAGGTGCAAAGTTACCCATTTTTTTACAAATGCAAAAGAGATAGCCGAAAATTTGACTTAACGCCCTTACTTTACAGCCTCGCAGGGGCGAGGTTCGGACAAAAACAGCACCTTATCCCCCGTTTTGTCGCAAAAAAACGGCGTTTGTCGCATCAATCTATGGAAAAAAAACGAAAAAGATTTGCATGGGCGTAATATTCGCCCTATCTTTGCATCATCGAAACAAAAAAGTATAACAAATTAAAAATAGAAAATTATGAAAAAGTTTATGGTAATGGTCGCAGTCGCCATGATGACTGCAATGAACGTGAACGCACAGAGTGACGAACCGAAGAACGAGATAAGCATCAGCTACGGTGCAGGTTGTCTTTCAACGATTGGCGACGGCCTCGGCAACGCTATCGGTAACGGAATCTTCGACCAGCTGGTAGGCTGCGAGTGGAAGGACTCCAAGGCATTCGGTTCCATCGGCGTAGAGTACTTCCGCCATCTGGACAACCCGCGTCTGGCAGTAGGTGGTATCGTCACCTTCGCAAGCTTCGGTGAAGACGTGGTGAAGAAGAACGGCGGTGCGAAGGTTGGCGAACGTACGCGTAACTACATCTCCCTGATGCCTTCAGTAAAATACTACTGGGTCAACGGCAAGAACTTCGGATTCTACTCGAAAGCAGCCGTAGGTGCCACCATGCTGATTGACAAGCGCAACGACAACGAGTCGAACCAGTCTTCAACCGGCAGCAAGTTGTTCTTCACGGGACAGGTATCACCCGTCGGTCTTGAAGCCGGAAGCACCAACGTACGAGCATTCATGGAGGCAGGTTTCGGTGAACAGGGTATCCTCCTCGCCGGTCTCAGAATGAAGTTCTAAAACAAGCTGCATTCAGCGTTCAATGATCAGGGGGGAAGGTCTCAGCGGGGAAACCGTCCGCTGCTCCCCCTGGCCAGGAAAAGGAAGCGGTTCCGCCACAGCGGAGCCGCTTCTTCGTATGCTTCTGACCGCCGTAATGCATGGTCGTACCCCCAACTTTTAAAACCACATTTTTTTGCCAAATAGCTTGCAAGATTGCCGGAAATGTTGTATCTTTGCAAAAAGAATCATTAAACATTTCAGACGATGCCGCGTAGGAAAACTGGAATACAATTTGAGTTGCTTCCCCGTCCCACCAAAGACGAGGATGGAAAGCCCCTGCTCTATGTCCGTCCGGCCATTCCCGTCAAGTATCCCATGCGGATACTGGATGACTTCGCCCATAACAATCGCGGGTTGCATCAAGGTGAGCTGTCGCGCATAATCAGTACTTTCATGGATGTGGCGGCCATACACATGAAGATGGGTGAGCGCATTGTTACGCCATTAGGCAGTTTCCAGGTGAAGCTGAAGCTTGACGGCGACTACTCCGACCCCAAGAAGGTGACGGACAAGAACATCCGGTTTTCTGGCATTGAGTTCACTCCTTCCAAGGAGTTTGTCAGCATGGTGGAAAAGAATCTCCAGACAGGCTTTGTATATAAGCCGGATGTAGTTCATACCAAATCAGTAAAGGAACTGCGTGAGGAGGGCGCCATCGACGAGGCACTGCGTAAATGTCTTGAGCGTAAGAACTTCACTATAAGCAGGTTCTGCTACTACAGCGGCTTGAAATATCCTACAGCAAGAGACTATCTGAATAAGCTCTGCAAGTGTGATCCGCCAGTGCTGCAGAAGACCAAGTTCGGCACGTCGATGCTATTCTCTGCCTATAAAGAAAAACAAACTAAGAAGAAATAGGGATTTTACCGCCCGCCGTCCAATCTGACGCCGCTCGCTGTCCAATCTGACGGCGGGCGGCGTTTAATCTGACGGCGAGCGCTACGATTTGAGGAGAACGCCAATCGGTACACGAAAGACGGCATTTCAGTACGTACGAAATAGCATCTCGGTACATGCCAAACGGCACCTCTCTTCGAAGGGGTGCCGTTTGGCGATGATCTTATCACCTTCCGACTTGAAGGAAAGAAACCAATTTGCCTGTTGTAAAGTCCATGACGGGCCTCGGGAACGTCATGTTTTGACAACCGTAGTTGACAATATGGGAGGTGCAGCGCAAAAAAGTTTTAAATTCTTTACACACAACGCGCTATTAACAATATTTTTTTGTAATTTTGCACCCGATTTTGAACATTCAACATTATTAATAATACATTAT